>Ga0316603_10001205_pt1 | contig 13616 bp, 11 predicted proteins | sample OWC_soil_day10_n_FD_207649 | JGI IMG/M metagenome (GOLD analysis project Ga0316603, IMG submission 207649) | Wetland soil microbial communities from Old Woman Creek delta, Ohio, United States - OWC_soil_day10_noCT | ecosystem: Environmental > Terrestrial > Soil > Wetlands | place: USA: Ohio...
TTGCGTGAACCAGGTCGGCCGTGACCGCCCACGCTCATCTTTCAAACCCGAGGAGTTGGCTGGTACCTTTGCCGAAATGGTTCAAAAACATAAGGTTACCGGCCTCTTTCTATCCTCCGGAATTGCCGGCGATCCTTCTCTTACAATGCAGTCCATGATTGATGCTGTGCATGTCGTGCGAAAGCGCTACCAGTTCAAGGGCTATGTCCACCTGAAAATATTACCCGGCGCTTCTTTCAGTTGTGTTGAAGAAGCCTGTCGCATCGCCACCAGAGTCTCGGTCAATATGGAAGCCCCAACGGCTGCCCACCTGGCACGATTGAGCTCCAGGAAAGATATTCACAGCGGTATTCTTGAGCGGATGAACTGGGTTAAGCGGTTGACTGAAAAACACCCCGGGTTGGCCCCTGGGGGCCAGACCACCCAATTTGTGGTTGGCGCGGCTGGCGAAACCGATCGTGACCTTTTAGTGCGTACTGATTCTCTCTACAGTGAAATTGGCCTAAAAAGGGTCTATTTCAGTGCCTTCCGTCCGATACACGAATCCCGTCTTGAGAACTTAACCCCAACGCCGCCTCTTCGTGAACACCGCCTTTATCAGGCTGATTGGCTGCTGAGAATTTATGGTTTTTCGATCAAAGAAGTCGATCTTGCTCTCAGCCAGTCCGGCAACCTGCCACTCGATCGAGATCCCAAACAGTTGATCGCACGGGAACAGCCGTGGTTCTTCCCGGTCGACATCAATAAAGCCAGTTATGTTGAGCTGCTGCACGTGCCGGGCATCGGCCCCGCATCGGCCAGGAAAATCATCGAAGTACGTAAAGAATCTAAGATCGATTCTTTGAAGCAGCTTCAAAAGATGCGCGTAGTCGTCAAGCGGGCAGCGCCCTATATCCGTTACAACGGGATGCTCGATTGGGAGAAGCAGCTTAGCTTTTTACCTGTTCTGGAAGGTGTTGATGAATCACAGGGTTAAGACTATGATACCGTAAGGAATAATATTAAGATGTTATATCGCCAATTCGGCAAATTAGATTGGAAAGTCTCCGCGCTTGGTTTTGGGGCTATGCGTCTGCCCGTCTTAGGTAATGATCCCTTTACCTCCCCGGTCAATGAGGCGGAGGCGATTAAGATGATTCGCTTGGCTATCGATCACGGTGTTAATTATCTGGATACTGCTTACTCGTATCATGAAGGTAATAGTGAGCGTATTGTCGGAAAAGCTCTTCAGGATGGCTATCGCGATAAGATACGGGTCGCAACTAAATTGCCAGTCGGTATGATCAATAAGCGGGAAGAGGTCGACCGTATATTTAATACCCAGCTAGAGCGTCTCAGGACCCATAAAATCAACTTTTATTTGCTGCATGGCTTGAACAAAGAAACCTGGAAAAAAGCTCAAGACTGGCAGCTGATTCCCTGGGCTGAGAGCAAATTGGCAGCCGGACAAATCGATCATCTGGGATTTTCTTTTCATGATGACTTCGCGGTATTTAAAGAAATTATCGACAATTACGATAATTGGACCTTAGCCCAGATCCAGTATAATTACGTCGACGTTAACTTTCAGGCTGGTCGCCGAGGTGTCGAGTATGCAGGCGCTAAAGGCCTTGCCATTGTGGTTATGGAGCCGCTAAGGGGCGGGATGATCACCAAAACTCCTCCTGAAAAAGTGGCCAAGGTCTGGGAGACCGATCCGCACAATCGTAGTTTGGCTGAGCGAGGTCTGCTCTGGGTCTGGAACCAGCCGGAAATATCGGTAGTACTGAGCGGGATGAGCACTATAGAGCAGGTAAGGGAAAACCTGGCTATAGCCGATCGTTCCGAGCCGGGTAAACTTACCAGGCAGGAACTTGTGCGCTATGACCGGGCGAGAAAAATTTACAAAAGTCTCAACCCGGTGCCCTGCACCGGGTGCCATTATTGTGCGCCCTGTCCCAATGGCGTGGATATTCCCGGCATCTTCGAATTATTTAATAATGTCACCGTATATGATGAGCCTAGACTGGCAAAACTCCGCTATCAATCGGTGCCGCCACGGGGGATGAAACCGGAAAACAAGGCTGACCATTGCACCGAATGCCGAAACTGTGTTGATAAATGTCCCCAGAAAATCGATGTTCCCGACTGGCTTAAGAAAGCCCATCACAAGTTAATTTCGTGAAGAGGTGGGATTGATCGAATTCCCGCCAATTCAAGCATACTTGTCAGGCCAACTTTCCAGGCTCCTCCAATGCAATGAGTGAACCTTACCTTAGTACTATATCCAAACGCTACGCTTGAAATAATAATGTTAATAGCCATTATTTTTCAGATTGGCCGACGGGAAAGATGGCTTAAAGGTTGTCGGAAGCAGGGGAGCAATGGAAACAAAATACGTTCTACCTCAAAAATATGCCGATTTGGGATTTAATTTGTCTAAATTCGGAAACGAGACCCTGGCCTTAAGTTACCAAGGTAAGACTGTTTTTGTTTTTAGCTCAGCTATAGAAGTGAGAGAGGAATTTGTTAGTCGGCTCTGCGAGTGCCGTCTTAAACTCATTTCTTATGCCAGAGTATCGGCTAATATTTGAATATGATACTTGCAACACAGGCTTAATTTTTTCATTCTCTGGCAATCTGAATCTTCAGGTACCCAACACCACGATTCGTCAATCTTTATGATTATGAAGCACTGTTGATATTCACATGTGAGTATATTAAAATACGACTGAATGTTCAAATATCTCTACACCTTAAATCTGACCTAGCCTGTCAACTATATAAAAGATTGAAAGAAGGGGCTTCAAATGACAGCGGAAAATAAGAAACAGATTATTCAACAAATTCATCAAATGGGTTTCTTTATCTCCCAAAATATCGAGCAGGGCAGGTTGGATTCTTGGATTGACCTGAATCTGACAATGAGTCAATTGAAAGGCCTGATTTATATTGAATATCAACGGAGTACCTGTCCCAGGGATCTGTCACGCACCCTAAAAATGGCAAAGCCCAATATAACCAGTTTAGTTGATTTCCTGGTACAAGGAGGCCTGGTCAGTCGTAAGCAGAATCCTGAAGACAGAAGGCTTTGGATCCTAACAACCACGCCTAAAGGTAAAAAGCTGTTGAAAAACCTTAGAGAAAGTGTGTCCAGTGAAATATCAGGTTATTTAATGCAATTAAGTTTGGACCAGCTGCACAAGCTGGCAGAAGGAATAAGCCCTTTGGTTGTGCTCATGCAGCCGAATAAATACTTGAACCCAAATGACAAACAGAGCAAGAACTCAAGCGCTTTTGTTGTAAAAGAGCCCCAAAGCAAGGCTATTCATCCAATTATTACTCATCACTGAAACAATTCAATAACTCCAATTGCTGCGCGGAAAGGCGCGCTGTTCCTATTTTCTTCGTTTTTCCCATATTATGTGCGGTTTCCCTTCAATAGCAGCCAAAAATCCATTACTTAAGTAATATCGTAAATGGTACTAACCACCCATTTACCTTTAAAATGAGGTATATTAAATTATCATCAATTATCAAAAATATAACTATTATATTAATAATTAACTATTCGTTAAAAAATCACTATTTTCGAACCGCAGGGATGGAAAGAACGTGAAATTTAAAGATATACATATTCCATTGCGCGGAATGTCGCTAATCAACTTATCATGGCAAAAAAAATATAGTGAAAAAAAACAGGGCGGTTTTTCTCTTGTAGAAGTCCTAATATCTGTAGCATTGATGTCGATAGTTGCGGTAGGGTTTCTTACTGCGCTTTCTACTGCTCCCAAAACTATTGTTACAACAGATGAACAGGAGACTGCTAAAAATATCGCTGAAATGCAGATGGAACATATCCGCGAGCTTCCCTATGCTGGTAATTATTCTCCCATGCCCATGCCCGCCGAATACGCGGGATATTCGGTTGCGACCGATGGTGGAGTCATTTATGCTCAAAATATCACCGACCACGTTACAGGCCAAATCCAGGAAATCGCTATCACGATAAAACGGGACAATCGGGAAATTTACACTTTAACAGCATATAAAGCACAATGAAGATGAAGCACCGAGCTAGGCTATTATTTTTTCAACAGGCCGGGTTTACCCTGGTTGAATTACTGGTTGCTGTGGCTGTTACGGGGATCATCTTATCTGGCATTACCTCCGCCATCTTTCATGTTACTAACGTTTCTATTGCCAGCAATAATCAAATGCAAACTTTGAAGGAAGTAGAAGCTGTCATAGACCAAATGCGAGTTGATATACAAATGGCACAAACCATCTCCTATGGGGTTAATGAGGGGTTTCCACTGACCTTAAATCGGCAAGATTGGGACGGTAATTATACCGAAATTAAGTATACGCTGGTTTCTGGAGAGCTTCAGCGAAAGCAGACAATTAACAATGACGTCGGGCATGCTCTCCTTCGAACAGTTGGTAATAATATTGATTCTATCGTGGTGAACTCCCCGAGTGATTCAAATGCAATAAGTATCACTATCTCCTCAAAAATTAGCGGCTATAAAACCACCGCAGAGACCAGGACTTTCGAAATATATCCCCGATCAGGGTCTTAGGACGATTAAAGAAACACAATGAAGACAATCATTAGAATCATCTGTCGTCGTTTTACCTTTGAAAAGGGTGGGACCTTACCTTTAGTGCTTGTGTTCTTGATGCTGGGCTCCCTCATCATTCCACCACTTCTGAGTTATATGGGCACTGGCATAATAACCACCCGGATGTATGAACAGCGGACGGACACTCTCTATGCAGCGGATTCTGGGATTGAGGATGCCAAATATTTGATTAAAAATGATCATCTTGAAGATAAATTCGAGGATAGCTCGCCTCCTTATGAACCGTATGACTATGACACTGAGTGGTCCTATTGGTTGGACGAAAATATTAACCAGAATCCTGTGAATGTGACCATTAAGAACGTTTTTACTCCCAAAGGTTTCACCCCGCCCAGCCCTGAAATCGCGGAACAGTTGATAGTAGGTGACGGCGAAAATTTGCCTAAAATCATTTTAACCAGTGCCGTTACACAGGCTTTCGTGGATCACACTAACCCCGGAAAAGTAGAGATAAAGATTCAATATTATCCGGATACGGATGATGACTTGAAGATCAATGAGCTGGGGATCTGGCTACCTTGTGGATTTACTTATAGGACAGACCTGGTCAGCAATATCGATGGCTACGATAACAACCAGGCGCCTGAGATTACCGATTATCATGGCGGTCAGGCAATTGTATGGAAGTTCGATAACTGGCCTTTTCTTGGAGATGAAGCCCAGTGTATGAACGCTTTTCCCGCGGATTCCAGAGGGCACTTTGTTGACCCTGATGGCGTCTTACCTCTTGTGAGTAAAATAAGTTTCAGTTTTGATGCCAGCGAGACCGGAAATACCCCGTGGCCGGTCGCCTGGATCAATACCAATACAGATTTGACTCCTGATGGGACAGGTGGTGTTTATTTTACATGGGATGGAGATTTTCGCGTGTTCCACGTCATCTCCGAAACAGAAAAGGCAACTATCGATACCTATTTGGAGAAAGATGAATTACGGATGATGAGAGGAGCTTTAACAGGGGAGTATGTTGCCGCTGGTAACACTTTAATGCGCAATGCGCGATTCGATAGTTATTATATTCGGGATACCTGGTTGAATGTCGATCACTCCAGCAGCGCCACAATCAACAGCATTCCCAGCGAGGCTGATGTAGCCGCCGCCTACCTCTATTGGACCGCCTGGAAGGATTTCGCTTTCTATGAAGCTTGCAATAATTTCGACCTTTGGAGCCAGCCGTTCCATAGTGATTGGCGTTCGATGAATAATCCAGCTTATTTCCAGGCTCATCATACCACGGGTATGTATAACGGTATTCCCTGGGTAGGCGATCGTTATTTGCCTTCCAAAACTATTAACTTGAGCTCATATGTTGGTCAAACCGTTAAACTGAGTTGGGAGCAAAAGACCAGCGGAGTCCTGGAAATTACCGATGGGCTGGACTTTTTCTATACTGCGGATGGCGGCTTAAATTGGACCGCGGGTATGCCTGTTTTACGTGGACAGGTACCAAACTGGACCACATTTAGCCTTACTATCCCGGCCGCTTATCTGACTCCAAGTTTTAAGATTAAGTTTTATTTACAGGGCTGCGATCAATCGGATGAGTATTGTTATATTGATAACATTACTATCCATAACGGCCCGGACACTTCGGTTTATTTTAATATCGATGGCCAAAGAGCCTATTTTGATGCTGATGGAAACCCTTGTACAGGGGGGACCACCGGGTTGATAGTAGCTGATCGTTCTGAGGTGCTCATCAACGAGATTGGAGAGGAACGGATCGGATTTTCATATTCCAGTTTTAAAGACGTAACCAGATTAGTCAAAGCCTATGCTCAAAAAGCCCCAGATCCGGCAGAAAACGTGCCGGGCGATGGAACGTATACCGTTGGCGGAGTTGATGGAACGGTAGGTGTCGATACGCCGGCCGGTAATACCAAAGGACAGCTGGCTCACGCTGGTTGGTCCCTTATTATTATTTATACTAGCCCCGACACAAAGGGCCATCAGCTCTATCTTTTTGACCGCTTTACCTTTGCTGATGACTACACCGACCTGGATTTTGATAGAGACGGCAATCCAGGTGGCGATATCAGCGGTTTTATTGTGCCTAGTAGAATACAGAATCCGGATGGGTCTTGGGAAGAAGATGCCGCCAAGATCACGTGCTTTGTTGGAGAGGGCGACGATTTTATTAAAAACGAGTTTATTGCTTTGAATGCTCCGGAACAGTACTGGGACGAGACACCTGATTATATACACATCCCGTACAGCAATAAACTCTCAGATGGTGTGGATACCACGAAGAACAACCCCTGGAATGGAAAGTCAACCGTCTTCACGGCAGATGGTATAGACGTCGATACGTTCGTCATCAAGTGGTCCAGCGGCCTCCTATCTCAAGGAGATACCTCGGCTCATATCGACATTTATACCGATCAGGATAACTGGAACCTGGTGTATATAATTCTTTCCTTCCGCAGCGCCACCAGTTGCGGAGGAACCCTGAGTTATTTGATCCATTGAGGCGGACTACAATCTACGGTTCTATTTCTGTACATGTGTATGGTACAAGTTCCGCATTTTATTCAAGCATGACGAAGGCTTCCCTCAACGGCTGGCCGTTCACGGAGCGGGTAGAGTGCCCCTGGCCGGTAGTGTCTTCAATTAGTATGACATCGCCCTGACTGAATCGGCGGACGCCATCGGCAGTCCCGACATCAACCTGACCTTCAAGAATGAAGATATATTGACGCCTGGGTCCCTTATGATAATCCATGAACCAATCACCGCTGGTGAGGCTGAAAAACATTCCCGTAGCCTTAAAAGTTTCCGAATGCTGACGTGACGGCATTCTTGAATCCTGCAGTGGGACGTCAATATCCTCAAAATGAGATTTACCGTCCTTGCCGGGATAAACGCGGGTTACTTTCATGCTTGATAACCTCCTGAAAATTTTATGTCTTAGCGATTATTGAAATGAAAGCGGTAAGTTCTTATTTACTGTTATCTTTCCCGGGGTCCTTGTGTTCTTTCAGGAATTCCTCGGCGAATTTGATGGCATCGCTGGGAGAAATATCTAGCGGCTCCTGATACGACATCTCGGTATAGCTTTTTTCCTGTTCCTCGATAAAGGTTTTGAATTGCGGGTTTTGTTGCTTCATAAAATCAAGATTTTTCTCCAGCTCTTTGATCTCATCGTTGAGGTCGCTGAAATCCACGTTGAGATGCATGAGTTGACTAAATCTGATCATGATTGCCTTGATAGATTTAGGGCTATAAGAAAGAGCAATATTAAACTCCGGATAATACGGAGCCCTGGCCGTGAAATTTGCTCCTTCCAGGTTTTTTGTCTTACAGGTATAAATCATCATCTGGGCGAAGGAAGCCGGACCTTCTCGATTAGAGAAGGTGACGTTGTATTTTTCCATTTCATTCTTGATTTTTTCACTGGTGCAGGTGCAGGATATTATCGGTTCTCGAGTATAGGGAGTCATGTCATAGATTCCACAGGATGTATATAACCTGGTAGCTCCGAATTCACAGGCTAGAGAAACTAATGAATTGGCGTATTCTTCCCAGTTAAGATTTGGTTCGTGCCCTGAAAATAGAATCAGGTCGTGTTCCCGGGCATTGTCCGCTACGTAGTAAAACTCATCTTTTGGTAACTCCGATTCAACAATCAGCCCCTCTTCCATTTTAAAGATCGGGCGAAGACCGTCCGCTCCCGGAAGTTGATAGATATGATATCGCGAAGTTTGCATATCAGCGAATTTGATGGCCTTCAGTTGGCCGATGAGATAATTTACGATGCCTACCGACGCGTCACCTCCGTTGAACGAACCTTCAAAACCGCAGATGACATAAGGACTTCTCAATTTAGGTTTGGTATATAATTTTAAATAGTCTTTATCTTCAACCATGGTAGCTCTCCATCTCCTTCACAGCATTATAGCACTAATATCATCCGGTTACCCTTGACTATCCTCAGATTCGCATTTTCAAATAGCTGAGATATTTTCGTTTTCTGAAATTGATATGCCTTTAAAACCCCTCATAGCTCTAATTGATTTACGGGAACCTAGCCCTGCGCAGGGTTGAATATTAGGTTTTTAAGAATAACTGGCCGTATCCTTGAAGCTTGTCCTTGACTCCGGCCATTCTCAGCAGGTTCCACATAGTTGCCTGGTTGCTGCTGATAACCGGTTTCCCCAGGTCACCTTCCAGCTTTTCAATAATCTCAACAGTGTGTAGATTGATACAGCTGATAAAGACTGCCTGGCTTTCCGTCTTGTCAACCTGCCGTACAATATTATAAACGGTCTCCTGAGAAACATCCTCGATTCCTGTGGCTTTTCCCAACCAGTTCAAATCCATTACCTCAATGCCGCTGTCCTGGATAAATTTTGCCGCTGCTTTAGCCACCTCTTCCAGATAAGGGGTCGCCACAGAGACCTTTTTGATTCCCATTTTCCTTAGAGCTTCTACCACCGAAGTGGATGTGGTTGTAGTTGGCAAATTGCCATTGATCTCCCTCATTTTGGCGATCAAAGCCTGGTCGTATCCATAGCCTCCGGCAAAGCTGGTGCCTGTTCCACTCATCGCCATAACCGAAGGACGGGCATCCATCAGAATCCGGGTGGCTTCTACCACAGATTGCTCTACGGCTTTAAGGGCCTGCAAGCCACCGCCTTTAAAAGGTATCCGATGATAGTGACAGCATACACCCTCAGGGACCATGCGGTTAAATTCTGGCTCTATGGCTACAATTGTAGAGGGTACCAGTATCCCTAATCTAGCACGCCAGGCATACATAGAGTTCTCTCCTTTGGGTTAGTATTATATACGATTATAATTGAGTCTAACAGGTAAATACTAATCAAAGCCCATTTTACACCTGAATTGCGCCAAGTTGCGTATCTTCTCGGTTTATCTTTGGGATTCCTTCATCGAGTAATTAATGTCTTATGGAGAATACCTGATGAGTTAAAGTAGGGAAATAAAAAATTTCGAGAGAAAAATCTCGGAGGCACATCCAATCCATCACAACGCAGATGAGACTTTTCACATAAAGTTTAGTCTATTCAAATGGCTGGGTACTACACTAAATTGTTGTGTTATTTATTCGGATTGAATTCTAAACGGTAGTTGGTATTCTGTGATCTTATTTTTAATTGGGGTGTGGCCTTCAACGTGGGGTTGCTACTGCGCTTATCAGTGTACTTAAATGAGACTGAGAGTGCCTCTGCCGGAAGCACTATGTAGGCCTTGGATCCTTCGGACTTTCCGTGGCTACCTACGTCAAATTTACCGGTTGCGCTAGAAGACGACAGGAAAATCTTGACGTCTTTGTTAAAAGCTAACGTTTTGCCTCTTCTGTTCTTCAATTGGATGGTAATTAATCCTTTAACACGGGTGCGTGAGATGGAGAAATCGTCGATGTGGAAGTCGACTAAACGCCTGGGCATGAATATTAAAAATATTATTAGACCGCTGGCTGCCAATAGACCAGTAATAATGTTAACAATTTCATATAGAGTGAGCTTTGAAGGTGTTACCAATTGTGGAGTCTCGGTTGAAGCGGGAGGGTTTGCTTCCGGAGATTGAGTGTGGATAGGTATTAATTCTATCCCTGAACCTGGTGTTGGCGTTAATTCTGGAGTAGAAGTAGATGTTGGGGAAAGCAGTGGTGGCTCGGGAGATGGGGATATAGGGGGTTGTGGGCTTGGCTCCAGAGAAGGAGTTGGCGTTGGTCTGGGTATGGGGTATGGGCCGGGCCAGGTATTTCCACCCTCCTGGTTGGGAAATTCCTCAAGCACATAGTTTATAGCAAATGACAGACTGTCGCCCTGAACGTCATTTTCTACTTGGGTTGGCAACTCCCATATCCAGGTAATCTCTAAGCTCTCACCGGCATTTAGTCTGTCTATCCCGACGTAGTTCGCACTGGATACACTCTGAGGCAGATTAGGTACTGCAGCCGGCAGACTTATATTCGTTTTTAGTTTGCTGCAGGAGACATTAAAAAGGAGGTAAGTACCCAGTTCACCTGGCTCTGCGGTATTACCGGTTTCAGATTCCGGATTGGTTCCCTCAGCATTCACAATATCACTTATCCAGATGTTGACCGTTCCGCTTTGCGTCCCGATATTGTGCAAGTTCACAATTATGTTTCCGCTATCGCCCGGTTTGATATTTTCTATCAACCAGCTAATCGCTCCCTGGCCATTCAATACCAGGTCAACGGAGGAATCCTGAGCTTGAGCAGATAGAGGTCGTAAGGTGATAGGAGCGAGTGCTATACCTATTACCAGAATCGCTTTTATTAACTTTGCTGCTGTTTTTATATACCCCATAGGCTTTCTAGTATTCTCCGCCTATCGATAATAAGTTCTTACCTCATGCAAAGTTGGCGTGATACTGGAGTCCGAGGTGGTCAAGGTTGCTCTCCACTGCTTATATTGTCCTGAAGACAGTCCTGAAATGACCGGCGAAGACCCTCCGACAGCGGTCCAGCTGGGACTTGCTACATCCTTCGTAAATAAGGTATTACTGGCTCTCACCTCAAACGTTATATTGGTGTTGGCGGGTGTAGTCATGTCCCAACATAGGGCGTCCCAAACATCACCAGAAATAGTTGTATTGAATACCTGGCTCGCAATTGTACCTGAGGCGTAATACAAATAATAAGAGTAGTTGACTGCGATCTGATCTAATATTGGGGTACTGGCTCCACTGGAAGTAAACTCCATCTTATAGTAGAAATTGGCGCCAGACCAGCCTAAGGCTGCCAGACTGATACTATTAGTACCCTGAGAGAGGGTATCCCAGGCTCCGGCGGTGCCTGAAGAGCTGAACCAGTTGGTGGCATTTTGAGAGAATTGGACTCTTAAACCTGTTCCGGATGGTATAGCAGAGGCATTGTAGTCAAAGCTGTCAATTGAAGTAACTGTCAGGCCCGAAAGCAAGTTGGTTGAGGTCAATGTTCCGGGAGAGTTGTAAACTGTAGCCGTATAGTTGACTTCGACATAGACCTGGGTCGTTCGGGGATTGGGAGTAAAGTCTAGATCATAGTGCCTTACTCCGGCTTCCAAAGCATCGATTTCAGTCCAGGTCCAATCATTATTGGTATTCGGGTTCTTAGTCCAGGTAGCCGAAATATTGGTGTAAGAAGTTGGTAGGGGTGAGGTGTAGCTGGCAAAATAGTTAGTGTTGTATGTTCGAATAGCGACTTCTGCGGCGACCGTGCCGAATGCGCTGGCTCTGCTTCTGATATAGACTGTTACTGAGTTGACGGTTCCTGAGCCCTGACTATGGTTGGTAATATTATAGGTATCCAGCTGAGTGGCACCCCCAGAAGTGTAAACGTACGTATTATCTTCATCGGCTGCCGCCTCATCTACAGCTTGATAGTTAGAAAAAGCGTTATATCGACTGCATTGAGAATATGTGCCTGCTGCATTAGGCCTCAACGTTTCGGTTCCACTTGAGCCACTGCTAGTAAGCATTACCTGGCCTCCGGTGACAACCAGGTTAGACTTAGAGTTGATCTTGCTTTCATCTGCATAAGTATCACTAACCGAAAACGAAGAATAACTTTTAGCTATCTTTACATTACCCGGGCTTGAAGAAGTATCAGCATGATTGGTGAGACCAGTGTTAAAATCGGTCTGGGAAGTTTGGCTCCATAGATTGGAGATCCAGCTTGTGAAATTGTTCGTTGTTGATACCTCAGCGTCACTATAATAAGCACCCGTCCCCTGAATACCAATTAGGAGGCAGCCCAGTAAGAGGCATAACGCGACGATTAGCATCTTCTTGCTCTTTAAAAATTTCATATATTTTTTACTTTGCCACTCTGAGAACTCCACCCTTATTTCTAAGATGGGATTTCCTTACACGAGTACAGTAAACATAAAATCACTAACTCAAATGCTGGCTGGCATTCTGAAATAGACCAAAAGTTACACTTACGTTATCTGTGTCACCCTGTATTCCCTTACCCACACTAGCCCCGATATTTAAAGTGATGGACAACACTCTGGTACCGTTATTGGCCGGCGGAGCACTTAAACTCTGTATAACCACATTATTTAGTTCTCTTAAAGTTATGATTCCGTCATTGTTCCCGGCGTTATCAGCGGCTTCGATATAGATATTATCAAAGGTACCGTGGACGGTCTGCGTCAGAAGGTTGCTGCTGCCGTAAATCAGTGTGGATATTGTGAGTACTGCTGCCATGTCAGTAACATTGGGACCCAGGTCGTTGGCATTATAGCTGGCATTATCGGTCACCGTATTCTGAAATTTGACATCCACATGGTCCGCATTCAAGCTACCGGTATTTTTCAGTGTAATGGTTGATGGTCCAATATTAGCGCCCGGCACCAGTGCACTACCGCCGAAACTGGCGGTTACACCGTCCTGGTCCGTTTCGTTGGCATCTGTCAATTTCAGGTCCAGAGTGCCTGCGGTTAGCTGGTTATTGCTTGAAGCCTCGATATCCTGAAAAAACGCCCGGATACCGGCTATAGTACCTGCTAGCAGGCAAACGACCAATAATCCGCCTAATGCCAGTCCAACAACTTTCTTCATCGCTGAATATCTTATGATCACATTTTTACAAAATCAGCAGTTCTCTTTCCTGCTGCAAATTACGCTGTCACTCAGGCTGGTGACCCTGTGGGTCATCATCGGGCCGCCAGCCCAACTAGGACGAATACACTTACTGTCCAGAAGTCTGCCCGAGTTCAACGGTGATATTAAGGGTAGCACTATCACCCATGATAGTATTATTGACGCCCGTACCTACACTCCAGGTCATACTTACATAGGTAGTTGCGCCGGAGCCCAGTGCCAGGTTTTGGTTATAAGATGCCATAATGGACCCGAGCTTGCCATTGTAGATGGTCGCCTCTGTACCATCCTGTATCCTGTTATTGGCCGTACCGCCACCAGCGCCGTCGTCCACAAACAGGACCACGTCCAGGTTAGCCGCCAGTTCACCGCCGCCGGTAGCATTCGAAGTGTCTGCATCGTTAGCAGCTT
>Ga0316603_10001206_pt1 | contig 13614 bp, 10 predicted proteins | sample OWC_soil_day10_n_FD_207649 | JGI IMG/M metagenome (GOLD analysis project Ga0316603, IMG submission 207649) | Wetland soil microbial communities from Old Woman Creek delta, Ohio, United States - OWC_soil_day10_noCT | ecosystem: Environmental > Terrestrial > Soil > Wetlands | place: USA: Ohio...
CCGTGGTCTACCTCTCAGCGTACGCCGACCGGCAGACCGTGGAGCGGGCCAAAGTGACGGAGCCCTTCGGCTACCTGCTCAAGCCGTTCGAAGACAGCGAACTCCATTCCACTATTGAGGTGGCGCTGTACAAGCAGAAATCCGAAGCACAACGCCGGGCCCTCGAGGCGCAACTGCTCCAGGCGCAGAAAATGGAATCCATCGGCACACTGGTGGTCGGCCTTGCCCACAATCTGAACAACATCCTGGCGATCATCATGGGGTATTCCTCCCGGCTCGAGCGGACCGCGGATGACCCCGCGAAGATCAACCAGAGCGTCACCGCAATAAACCAGGCGGTCCGGCGAGGAGCAGCACTCATCCAGCAGCTGATTGGGGTAACGACCAAGGCCAATCTCCTGTTCACGTCGGTCGACGTGAATGCTCTCCTGCAGGATCTTTTGCGGATGGTTTCAGAGATTTTTCCCCGCACCATCACGTTTGTGCAATCGCTCGAGCCGTCCCGGCCGTTTGTCTCGGCCGATCAGAACCAGCTCCATCAGGCCTTGCTGAACATTCTGCTGAACGCCCGCGATGCAATGCCGCGGGGCGGCACGGTGACTGTATCCACCGATCTGGTGGAAGGATCAGCGCTTTCCCTGCGCTTTCCGCATCCCGAGAACGCACCATATGTCCGTGTCTGCATCCGGGACACCGGCGAAGGGATGAACCAGGAAACCCTGCGTCATGTGTACGAACCGTTCTTCACCACACGAGACCATACCATGGCCACGGGCCTGGGCCTGTCTGTCGTGTACGGCATCGTCTCCAGCCACAAGGGGTTTATCGACATTACCAGCACGCCAGGCGGCGGCACAACGGTCATGCTCTTCTTCCCCCTCGAAACCAGGGCTGCCCAGGCGCCTCCCGCCACAAAAGAGGTGGACGCTGTCCATCCGGGCGGGAAAGAGACAATTCTGGTTGTCGAGGATGAGGAGATGCTGCGGTCTCTGGTGAGGGAAGTCCTGACACGGGCGGGCTACCGCGTTATTGAGGCGGCGGATGGTGATGAGGGAGTTCGTGTGTTCAGGCTGCACCAGAATGAAATCCACCTCGTTCTTCTGGATCTCGGCTTGCCGAAACGTTCGGGCGACGAGGTCTTTGTGAGCCTGCGCTCCATCTGTCCCGATGTCAGGGTGATCTTCAGCACGGGGTACGTGAAGAAAGAGAAGACCGAGCAACTCATGCAGCTCGGCGCACTGGGGGTCGTGTACAAACCCTTCACAGTGACGGATATGCTGGCCACAATCCGGCGTGTGCTGGATGGGAAGCGCGTGTAGGGCTAGCGCTCCTCGATGACGAAGCGGGCTTCCTGCGGCCTCAGGGCATCGTGGAGCCGCCGGAGCGCCCGGAAAGCATCCTGGCTTCCCCGCCGGGCAGCGATGCGGTAGAGCCTCACCGCCTCCCCCTGACGCGCCTGCACGCCGACGCCATGCTCGTAACAGTAGGCGAGCGCAACCTCCGCAAGAATTGAACCATCCTCTGCCCCCCGGGCAAGAGCAGTGAACGCTTCCTTCAGCCGCGAGGAATCTGCCGGCTGCCGGACTTCGAGAACGGCAAGGCGGATTTCCGCTTCTCTGCTTCCCAACGCCTGCGCGCGCAGCCATAGCCGTCGCGCTTCCTGCACATCCTGAACCACCCACCGGCCCGAGAAATAGCAGAGGGCAAGTTCGTTCATCGATGACGCATGCCCGCGGTCGGCCCCCCTGCGCAGCATCTGAATGGCCTGTCCGGGGGTGAGGACCGCCTCCTCCCGGTAGAGAACAGATTCATAGCCGAGCCCGAGCAGCGCAACCCAGACGAACTGCGCCTCGGGATCGCCCCTCCGCGCCTGTGTCTTGATCTCTCCCACCACCCCCGGTTCCTGTACGAGCGTCCAAAGGAGCGTAGATGCTCGCGGCCAGTCCATGCGGAGAGCCCGGATATAATAGCTGCACGCCTCCACGGCATTCCGCTCCCGGCCGATCCCCTTTTCGCTGTTCCGTCCCAGCACCGCGAGCGCTTCCGGACTCCCTGACGTCGCTGCAGAGGCAATGCCCTGAAGACGCAGTGAATCCACACCCACATCATGGTCGATCATGTGCGAAAGTCCGAGCGCCTTGCGCAGCTCGGGGTCGCCTCCCAGCAACACAGACTTCACAAGCGCCTGCGTGGCTTGCTGTCCTGTTGTGTCGTCCGGTGCAGCAAAGGCGGTGATCGGAAACTCTGTCGCCCCTGCGGCCGTGTCATGCTGAGCGTTCTGCTGCGCTGCAGCTTTTTCCAGTTCCGGCACCGCCTCCTTGGCCGGCGCATATCCCCCTGCGGCAGCCTTCCGGATCCAGGCAAGGGCCATGTTGTAGTCCCTCGGCAGAACCAGATTCTCCGTGTAGTACAACCCGACGACATACTGCGCCTCATGCATTCCCCCTTCGGCGCAGGAGAGAAAGGCTTTGTACGATTCAAAAGGATTCCACGAAACGCCCCATCCGTGATACAGAAGAATGGCAAGGTTGAACCGGGCGGAGAGTACGTTATGGACAGACGCCTGATGGAACCAGTATGCGGCCTTCGTGGTGTCCGCTTCGATCCCCCGGCCGAGCATGTACCGCACGCCGAGTTCGTGCTGCGCCAGAGGATCACCGGCATTGGCTTTCCGTGAGACCAGGAATGCCTGCCAGATCTCATACAGGGCATCAGATTGCTGAAGCAGGGGGGGAGTTAAGATCTTCCGGTCCTTGAAGACCGGACTGTCAGGCTTCTGGAGTTGATCCCAGGATGCCGGCGGTGATTTTTGGCTGGTGTCACCCGGCGCCTGCTGCGGTTTTTCCTGAGATGGTGTCTGCTGTGGTCTCTCTTGAGATGGCGCCTGCTGCGGTTTTTCCTGAGATGGCGGGGGTGCCGTCTGCCCGGAGTCTTTCGACTGTTGCTGCGGTTGTCCCCGCGATGCCGAGTCCGGTGGCGTTACCGCCCGCCGCTGTGGCTCCGGCAGATGTTGCTGCTGCTTGTGCTGCGCGACCAGCGAAAACGAGAATGTCCCGTAGAGTACCGCCCAGAGAACCACGCGAGTGACGGACTGCATACTCCACATTGTTATTCGTACCGCAACGCCTCGATGGGATCCAGGTTGGCCGCTTTCCACGCAGGGTAGACGCCGAAGACCAGGCCGACGATGGAACAGACGATGATACCGATCGCCGCCCAGTCCCACGGAATAACGGCGGGCACTTCCAGCAGCAGCCCCACCACATTGCCCGTGATGATACCCAGCACGACACCCAGGACGCCGCCGATTTCGCACAACAGGATTGCCTCGATCATGAACTGGGTCAGAATGTCGCGGCGCTGCGCTCCGATGGCCTTGCGGATGCCGATCTCGCGCGTGCGTTCCGTAACAGACACCAGCATGATATTCATGATGCCGACGCCGGCGGCCAACAGCGCAATGAAGCTGATGAGCATGACACCAAGCCGGAGGTAAAGCGTGAATTCGTCGAACTGTTTGATCAGCGAATCGTTGGAGAACCAGGCGAAGTCATCCTCGGCTCCGGGTGGCACTTTGCGTGCGGTCCGGAGGATCAGCCGCGCCTGCTCGATGGCATCGTCCATGCTCTCCCGGTTGATCGCCTTGACCATGATGTTCACGCTCCGGGTGGCTTTCCCGTACTTCTGCATGTACGTTGTAATAGGGATTGCGCCGAAGTTGTCCTGGTTGCCGCCGAGAGCGCCGCCTTTCGACTCGAAAACGCCGATCACCTGGTACACGGAGCCGTCCGCACGGATGCTTTCTCCGATGGGGTTGATGCTCGGAGGGAAGAGCTTCTCTGCCAGCGCCTTGCCCAGTATCATCACCTTCCGGCCCTCGTCAAGATCCTGCTGCGAGAAGGAACGTCCGATCTCCACCGTCCAGTCGTTTGTGATGAGTCCGTCCAGGTTCTCGCCGCCGATGCTGATGTTGGGGTTGGTCTTCTGTCCATTCCAGACAAAGACCAGTCCGAACCGCCACATCTCCAGGCCGACGGCCGACGCCAGCGTCGCTTTCTCCCGCACCTGCAGCGCCTGCTCGTACGTAATATCCTTCCGGTTTCGGAACATGCGGTGATCATGAGGGCCGGTCTGGAACGCCGGAAACTTCTGAATCTGGAATGTGTTCGCCCCGAGCTGCATCATCCCTTCTTCGATGCTGTTCTTCAGGACACCCACAGCCGTCATGACGGAGATAATCGAGAAGACGCCGACGGCGATGCCCAGCAGCGTCAACAAGGATCGCAGTTTGCTGGTCTTCACGGAGGAGAGAGCCATTTGAAGGCTTTCCCGGAAATTGGCCCACTCCATAGCCAGTTTACTCATAGCGCAATGCCTCCACAGGATCCATCTTCGCGGCACGATAGGCAGGGAGGAATCCTGACACGAGGCCCACGGTCAGCGAGATGAGGATGGATATGAACACGACGGACACCGGCATGGCTGTGGGAAGCACCTGATCCACGATCAGGCTGAGGGGGAACGCAATCATAAGGCCGATGAAGCCGCCGAGCAGACAGAGCGCGGACGCTTCGATGAGGAACTGCATCAGGATCGTCCGTTTGCGCGCACCGATCGCTTTCCGGATGCCGATTTCCCGTGTGCGCTCTGTGACAGAGGCAAACATGATGTTCATGATGCCGATGCCTCCCACGAACAGCGAGAGACCCGTGATGAAGAACCCGATCGAGGCGATCACCAGACTGATAGGCTCGAACGTCTGCGTCAGGAGTTCCTGCTGATTGATGCTGAAATCGTTGGGCTTGCCGGGAGAGATATGACGGATCTTTCGCATGATCCCTTCGAGTTCAAGCTTCGCGTCTTCCATTTGTTTCACGTCTGCCACGCGCACCTGGATGGTCACATCCCTGCGCCTGCCGCCGAAATGGGATTCAAACGACAGGAGAGGGATGAATACTCTGGTGTCGGAGGTGAAGACGCCGAACATGCCGCCCTGTTTCTCGAACACCCCGATGACCGTATAGGGGTGTCCTGCAACCCGGATCACCTTGCCAATCGGGTCTTCATTGGGGAAGAGTGTCTCGGCGATGGTCGCCCCGATGGCGGCGACGGGCCGGCCGCCATTGCCCTCCTCAGCCGTGAAGAACCGTCCGTCGGCCAGCGTTGTGCCCGCTGCATTCATGTACTGATGCGTGGTGCCGCTGACGAATGCGTCTTCGACACTTTCGTTTCCGCGGTAGACGCGCCGCCGCGTTGCAGCGACCGGCGCGACATAGTCGCTCAACATCGACTGACGCTCTATGCGAGTCGCATACTCCGCCTCAATCCGTCTCCGGTTGCGGATCAATGCCCAGTCTTCGTTGCCCACCCACGGAAACCGCTGCACGTAGAGCACGTCTGTTCCGAACGCTGCAGCACTCCGGTCAAATGCACGGTTCACACCCTCGATGGCCGTTGACATCAGCGTTACCGACACGATCCCGATCACAATTCCCAGCGTGGTCAGGACCGACCGCATCTTGTTGGCCTTGACCGCCCGATAGGAAATGATGAGTCCTTCTTTCAGCTCATTCAGGAAATGCATCTGGGATTCCCTTCACGTTCAGGACGCACTTCCGGCTGCCTGGAGCCTGCGCTTCCGCACCGGTTCATCCGTCTCGATCTTCCCGTCACGCAGCCGCACCGCCCGGTGGGCGTGCTCGGCGATATCCGCTTCGTGCGTGACAAGGATGATGGTATTACCCTGACGGTGCAGCTCTTCAAACAGCATCATGATCTCTTCGCCGGTCTTGGAGTCAAGGTTCCCCGTGGGTTCGTCCGCCAGGATAATGGACGGACGCGTCACCAGCGCACGTGCCACGGCGACACGCTGTCGCTGGCCGCCGGATAATTCATTGGGTTTGTGGTGGACCCGGTCGCCGAGTCCCACATGGTCCAGCGTCTCCAGGGCGCGCTTCTTCCGCTCAGCAGAGGGCACACCGCCGTAAATGAGCGGGAGCTCCACATTGTGCAGCGCATCGGAGCGGGGGAGGAGATTGAATGTCTGAAACACAAACCCGATCTCCCTGTTGCGTACTTCGGCCAGTTGATTGTCGTCCATCTCGCTGACATTGACGCCGTTGAACTGGTAGATCCCCGACGTGGGCGTGTCGAGACACCCGATGACGTTCATCAGAGTCGACTTCCCCGATCCCGACGGACCCATGATCGCCACGTACTCGTTCTTGGCGATGGACATCGTGATGCCCTGCAGGGCATGGACCTCTTCCGCCCCTCCCATATCGTACAGCTTGACGATGTCTTTCAGTTCAATGACGTTCATCTTATGATCCCTCGGCCGGTTTCTTCACCCCTGGTTTCTTTGGCTCTTCGATGCGGACCTTGGATCCATCCTCCAGCTCGCGGTTGATGGCCTTATAGCTGCCCGACACGACCTGGACACTGTCACTGATCCCTTCGAGAATCTCCGTGTAGGAATCGTCGCTGATGCCCCTGCGGACCGGCATCGCCTTCGAAACACCCTTGTCCACCACGAAGACGATCTCCTTGGTCTTGTTCTCTTCCTTTTTCTTTGGGGCATTGGATGCCAGCACCATGCCGCTCTGCCCGTCAGTCGTCCCTTCCGGAACCTCCATCTTCGGCATCCGCGTGGTCACGCTCTGGATCGGCACGCTCAGCACGTGCTGTTTCGTTTCCGTCTCGATGTCGCCCGTCATGGACATGCCGGGACGCAACTGCACGTCTGCGTTCACGATCCTCATTTTGACTTCGAAATTCGTCACTTCTTCCTGTGTCCCCGCACCCTTGGATTTCGCCGTGTTGGCGATCTCGTACACCACGGCGGTAACCTTCCGGTCCGGGAAAGCATCGACTTCGATCCGGGCCGTGTCACCGATCGAGACAAGAACTACGTCGTTCTCACTCACATCCACGCGGGCTTCCATCCGGGAAAGGTCTGCAATCGTCATTACATCGGTTCCCTGGAACTGCACGGTGCCGAGCACGCGTTCACCGAGCTCGGAGTTCAGCTGACTGACCGTTCCGTCCATCGGGGCGATAATGGTGGTCTTCCGGAGGTTCTCCTGCGCCTGATTCAGGGAGGCGGTTGCCTGGGCATACGCGGCCTTGTTGGCCTCGTACAGCGCCCGTGCCTGATCGAATTCCGATTCGGAAGCGAGTCCCTTCTTGAAAAGCGTCTCCACACGCCGGAATTCAGGCTCGGATTTGCTGAGGCTGGCTTTGGATTGGAGGAGGCCTGCGGCCGCCTGATCACGCTGGGCCATGTAGAAATCCGGCTTGATCTTCATCAGAAGAGAGCCCTTCTTCACCCGGTCCCCTTCTTTCACCGGCAGCGCAACAATCTCCCCGCTCACTTCCGGGGTGATCTTCACCAGCACCTCAGGCTGGATTTTCCCCGTAGCTGTCACGACCTGTGTGAGGGAACGGTACTGCGCCTTCTCTACCTGCACCGTGATCACCGGCTCCTTGCGGCTGCCCAGGAATACCACCAGGGCAAGAGCGATGATCATCACACCGATAATGGAGAAGATGATGATCTTCTTCTTGTTCTTCTTACCATTCTTAGCCATCTGCAGCTCTCCTTGCGGTCCGTTAGTATGTCCTCTCACCGAGGACGTATTCCACATTTCGTTTAGCGATCACATAGTTATACGCAGCGTTGACCACGTTTGCTTCAGCGGTCACAGAATTCGCGCTTGCCACCAGCAGATCCAGCAGCGTGCCTGCGCCCAGATTGTACCGCTCTTCTGCAATCTTGCGGTCCTCGGAAGCCGAAATCAACCCTTTCTGGCTGACTTCATATTGTTTCATGGCTGCGTCGAGGTTGAGCAGGGCCTTCTTGACCTCAACGCTGATATCCCGCTCCGCCTGGGCCACGGAAATTTCGGCGTTGCGCTGTGACGCGGCGGCATTCTGGATCGCCTGGTTTGTCGCAAAGCCATCGAACAGGCTCCAGCTCAGATTGAGTCCCCAGTAGATTGTCTGATAATCGAAGACATCGCCAATTTTTTCGTTGTTGCCATTGAGCCCCGCCCGGGCGCTCAGCGAGGGCCAATAGCCGGCGCGGGCCATCGTGACGCTCGATGACGAGGCATCATAGTTCTCCTTGGCACCCAGGTAATCCGGCCGATACGTCAGGGCGGTATTAGTCAACGCTGCCATATCCGCATATTTCGCGCGCGATGAAGCGAGTTCCGTCGAATCCAGGGAAACGGACACCGACGGATCCACAAACTGATAATCATCGGCCACGTTGAGTCCCATCAGTGCAACCAGGTCGGCCTTGGCATTGTCGTAGTTGTTCTGCGCATTGATCAGACTCAGCTCATCGGAGGCCACCTGCGACTGCTGGCGGTAAACATCGGCGAGAGAGAGCGCACCCACGCGGTTCGATTCCACGATCCGCTCCAGCTGACGGCGGTCGCGCTTCAGATTCTCCTCACTCACCCGGACAAGCTGCTCGAGGCGCAGGACGTTCAGATACGAGCTCTCCACCTGGAACACAATCGACTGCCGCGTCCGTATGGCAGTGTGCGCCGATGCCGCCGAAAAGGCATTTGCCCTGTTCAGGTTCGCTTCCCGCTCCAGACCGTCGAACAGAAGCAAGCTGGCACCCACCCCGGCGGAGAAACTCCCCGTCGTCGCCTTCTGGTTCGAACCCGGGATCGCGATTCCCTGCGTGTAAATCGGCCCCTCCTGCTGACTGCGGGTCCAGGAGCCTGAAGCACTCACGTTTGGCAGATACCGCCCGTATGCGGCGAGGACACCGCTCTCGGCAGACACCTTGTTATTTTCCGCCTGAACGACGTTGAGGTTCCGTTCCAGGCCGATTTGCTTGGCCTGTTCAAGGGTCAGCGTTTTGGGTTGGGCATATGCCGTCACGACGGCAAACATGACTGCCATACTCATCGAGAGGACACGCACACTCATGGTCTACTCCATCTCTTGGTAGTTGTGGTACGAAAGGACAGGAACATCGCGGGGACAATCCTGGAGATGTGAAAATAACACTCTGATTCTAGTGATCGTTCCGGCACTGCAGCCCGGTCCATTCCCTACATTAGACGTTCTTTTAGCGGTTAAGTTTCATAAATCGTGCGTTTTTTGGAGAATCTCGCTCTTTATAGAGTGTAGATACGCCAGGGCGGCATCATGTTCATTGGGGATCCGCCCATCCAGAATCGCCTCTTCAATGGCCCGTTTGAGGAGTCCGACAGTCCGGCCGGGCGGTATCCCGCACGCAGCCATGATCTCCTCCCCCTTAACGGGGGGCTCCCAGTTGCGTATCCTGTCTTTTTCCTCAACTTCCTGGATCTTCTCCATCACGATATCGTAGTTCTGCAGATACCGCGCAACCAGCGCGGGGTTCTTGGACGTGATGTCGGCCCTGCAGAGCTTCATCAGGTCATCGATATCCGGCCCCGCTTCGAACATCAGTCGCCGCACGGCGGAATCCGTCACGATCTCGTCCACCAGCACCATCGGCCGCAGATGAAGCCGCACAAGTTTCTCCACATACGGAAGAGGACCGTGGGGGAGGCGGAGACGTTGAAAGATCTTTTTCATCATCCGCGCGCCGATTTCCTCGTGACCGTGGAACGTCCATCCTGCTCCCTCCTGATACGCCTTCGTCCGCGGTTTTGCGATGTCGTGCACCAGCGCGACAAACCGGAGCCACACATTGTCCGTCGTCTGTGCGATGTTGTCCACCACTGTACACGTGTGGCGGAATACATCCTTGTGATGATGATCCTTCCGCTGATCCACTCCCGCCATCTGTGCGATCTCCGGGAAGACCAGATGCAGCAGCCCGGTCTGAAACATCAGCTGCAGCCCGATGGATGGTTTCGGACTCCTGAGCAGTTTCAGCAACTCCTCGCTCACCCGTTCCTGTGACACGATGCGGATCCGCTCTTTCATATCCTCCACCGCCCTCAGGACCCCGGGCTGGACGGAAAAACCCAATTGGGAGGCAAAGCGGACGGCACGCATCATGCGCAACGGATCGTCCTCAAATGTCTGCGCCGGTTCCAGCGGCGTGCGGAGGACGCGCGCCTCCAGATCCTCGAGCCCGCCGTGCGGATCCTGAAGCTCCCCCAACCGTCCAGCATTCAGGGACACGGCAAGGGCATTGACGGTGAAATCTCTCCGCGAAAGGTCCTCTTCGAGCGTTGCCGGCGTGACCTCCGGGTTGCGCGACGCCTCGTCGTACCGCTCCTTGCGCGCGCCCACGAATTCCAGCTTTCCTTCCGCCAGAGGCACCATCGCAGTGCCGAACCGGTCATAGGCCACCACGCTGGCAATCCCCAGGTCGGCGGCAACCCTCCGGGCAAAGCCGATCCCGTCGCCCATCACCAGTATGTCGATATCCTGGACTTCGGTGCCGAGCAGCAGGTCCCGGACATACCCGCCGACAACGTACACGGAAATTCCCGCCCTGTCGGCAAGCAGTCCGATGCGCCGGAGGAGGGGATGGGTGATTGGTATGTGGGAGCGGGCTTCGGACATTCAGACCGGCAGCTGCTGTTGACTGATCTTCTGCATAATGCTGGTGGCGACCTCGAGCGCCCGCCGGGCATCGTCCGCAGTAACGACGGGCGCCGTACCGTTCGCGACTGCACTCACAAACAGCCCCAGCTCATGACGGAGTGCGTTGACCTCCCGCGGTTCGGGCTGCTCGTAGACGATCTTCTTCCGGTTCTTGCCAAGCCCCATCTCCCCGAGCACCATCGCACCCCTCACATCGGGCGCGTCTTCCCCCACCAGACGGAAGACCTCGGCCATCCCTTCCGCAAAATCGAGTGAGATGTACGCGTTGGGCTGGAAGAGACGCATCTTGCGCATGGCCCTCTGCGAGATCCTGCTCGCCGTGACGTTTGCCACACAACCGCTCTCGAACTGGATGCGCGCGTTGGCAATGTCAATCGTGTCCGAGACCACAGCCACCCCGTTGGCATCGATCTGCCGCACGGGAGATTTCACAAAGGTGAGAATCAGATCGATATCGTGAATCATCAGATCCAGCACCACCGCAACATCCGTCCCGCGCGGCTTGAACTGAGCCAGCCGGTGCGACTCGACGAAGAGCGGCTGAAGAGGGAATCCCTCCAGAGCCAGGATGGCCGGATTGAACCGCTCAATATGTCCGACCTGCACAATGACATTCCGTTCCCGTGCCAGCCGGCAGATCTCGTTGGCTTCGGCCACTGTCTCGGTGATCGGCTTTTCAAGAAACACGTGCACGCCCCGCTGAAGAGCCTCACTTGCCACTGCGAAGTGCGCGGTCGTTGTCGTCGCCACCGTGATCGCATCCACCCGTTCCATGAGAGCATCAAGCGTGCTCCATGCCCGGGTGCCGTATTCCGCCGCGACACTCTTTGCTTTGGTTTCATCCGTGTCGAAGACTCCCGCCAGTTGAACACCCGGCATGTCCGCCAGCATCTTGACATGGAGCTTTCCGAGATGCCCGACACCCGCAACGCCAATCCGGAGAGGATTCATGGAACATTCCTTATGCAGTAGGGACAGCACGGACGTGGCCGTCGACGCGGCTCCGGCACCAGTCCATGAACGCGGGAACAGTCTCAAACACAAGATCCAGACCGGCATCAAGCACCCGCTGCCGGTCGTACGCATCCCAGAGCACGGCCGCGACGGCAACGCCGGCCTGCCGCGATGCGCGCACATCAGCCATGGAATCGCCGACCATGATCGTTTCGGCGGGCGGCACGCCGAACGCGGACAGGATGCGGCTGATGCCCTCGGGGTCAGGTTTGTACCGGACCACATCGTTTCCCGTGACGACCATCTCGAAGTAGTGCGCGATGCCGAGCTCTTCGAGTGTGATGGCGGCGGTTCGTCGACCCTTCCCCGTGAATACAGCCAGCCGCACCCCATGATCCTTCAGCAGCCGGAGTACTCCGTCCATCCCTTCATGGAGCCGCGCCATGGAGGAATGGTGGTCCCGGTAGAACCCGCACAGCTCATCCATGATCTCCGGCGTGCGCGACGCGCCAAACATGGCGTCCACAGCTCCCTCCTCCGGCGGACCGAAGAAGCTGATGATTTCTGCGGGCGTATACTCGCGTCCGAGATGTCTACGCGTGAGGTGGTTGAACGTGGCGAATATCAGCTCGTTGGTGCTGGCCAGCGTGCCATCAACGTCGAAAATCGCACAGGAGAGCCGTTCAGGTATTGTCATCGGTATTCTGTTGTGTGGTGTGTACCGTACAAGATTATTAATATACGCAGACCCCCTCCGAATTTCAATCCGCCTTGCTCTTCTGAGGAGCGATTTCTACCTTATGAACTCACGACAGAAAGAGCTCCATGACCTCGCACGCGCAGCCCAAGACCATCGTCCTCCGCAAGAACGAAGACCGGCGGATCATCGCCGGGCATCCATGGGTGTTCAGCAATGAGATCCGCGAGACATACGGCGCTCCGGCGGCCGGCGACGTTGTGGAAGTCCGCAATGCCGGGGGCAAACCTCTCGGCGTCGGCTTCTACCACCCCCACTCGCTCATCGCTGTCCGGCTTCTCTCCCGTACGGTCGAAGAAATCGACCGGACATTCCTGAACAACCGCCTGCTTCAGGCAGCCGCACTGCGTGAACGCCTCTTTCCCGGAAGCCAGGTCTACAGGGTGGTGCACGGCGAAGCCGATTTCCTCCCCGGACTGATCGTCGACCGGTTTGGAGAATATCTTGCGGTGCAGACCTTCGCACAAGGGATGGACCTGCGCCTCCCGCTCCTCTGCGACCTGTTGGAGGATCAATTCCACCCGGCCGGGATCATCGAGCGGAACGAGTCACCGATGCGTTCGCTCGAAGGACTGCCCATGCGCAGCGGTGTGATCAGAGGGTCCGCCGGACGCACGACATACACGGACAATGGCATCCGGTTTATGGTGGATCTGGTGGCCGGACAGAAAACCGGGTTCTTCCTGGACCAACGGCTCAACCGCCTCCTCATCCGCGAGTTCAGTCCCGGAGCGCAGGTACTGGATTGCTTCTGCAACGACGGCGCCTTTGCCCTCCATGCAGCCCGGGCCGGAGCGACCAGAGTCCTGGGCATCGACAGTTCGGGCGAAGCCATCGACCGCGCAAGAACGAATGCGCGGGAGAACGGCTTGACTGCTGTGCAATTTGAAGAACATGACGTCTTCACCGCACTTGCCGCAATCGCCGCACGCGAAGAATCGTTCGATGTCGTGGTGCTGGATCCGCCTTCCTTTACCAAGAACCGCAAGAGCGTCCCGGCGGCAAAAAAGGGATACAGAGAACTTCACCATCTGGCGTTCCGCGTGCTCAGCCCGGGAGGTATTCTCCTCACCGCTTCGTGCTCTCATCATATTCTTCCCGAGACGTTTCTCTCAGTGGTCCAGGAAGCTGCCGTGAAGGACAACCGGACCCTGCAATTGCTTGACTGGCGCGGGGCCGCTCCCGATCACCCTACATTACCGGGAGTCCCGGAAACAGGATACCTCAAGTTCGGCGTCTTCCGGGTCCTCTGATTGCTTTTCGACGTTCAAGAACCTATTTTATGCCAGGGTTGTTATTGAGGATGGAGGATCAAAGAGAGGGCCCAATGAAAC
>Ga0316603_10001209_pt1 | contig 13599 bp, 15 predicted proteins | sample OWC_soil_day10_n_FD_207649 | JGI IMG/M metagenome (GOLD analysis project Ga0316603, IMG submission 207649) | Wetland soil microbial communities from Old Woman Creek delta, Ohio, United States - OWC_soil_day10_noCT | ecosystem: Environmental > Terrestrial > Soil > Wetlands | place: USA: Ohio...
TCACCGATCACCTGCGCGGGAACGGCATGGTCGATGGCCGAGATCCGCGATAGCGCGCTCGCCCCCATCATCGCCTCACGAGCTTTGACGGAGTCTCCACAGCCCGATTCTACTGCACGGCGAGTTCAGGAGCTCACGCCGGGCGGTTTGGCTGGTGTCTCGGGTGTGGTCCGCTACCGGCCTGAGTTCGACGAGGTGTACCTGCGTCCGCTCGTGACGATCTGTTACCTTGTCGTCCTCATGAGCAAACGTAAGTTCACCAAGAAACACACGGTCGCCACGCCGGACCTCGCCCCCGCCTCGCTCGCCCAGCTGAAGACGTTCGAGCGCCTACGCAAACGCGCCGACCGCGCACTCCTCAAGCGGCGCCGACAGAAGTCCGGGCAGTAGCCGGGAGGGCCAAGAGCATCGGGCGATCAGGGGACACATCTGATGACGGGCCCTTGCTGCGTTCTCAGTCGGGATCTGACGTGGACTCGGAGACGTCGAACGACGACTGAAACACGAGGGCCTTGCGGTCGTCGATCTTCGACTCGTACGTCTGCAGCGCGAGCTCGTCGGCGCTGAGCACCGGCGCCTTCTCGGGCAGCTCTCCGCGCGTACGCATCATGTGGAGAAACTTCCGGCTGTCTTGCCTCGAGCGGTACCAGACCATCGCCGGCAGCGCCAAGATCGCGATGCCTACGGTCACGAGGACGAGCGACGTCGAGATCGTCACGGGGACCGCGGCAATCAGGCCAAGCACGAGCATCTGGCGTCCGACCCCGCCTGCGTCTTCGCGATGGCGGAATCGGTAGTGGGCCTCATCGCACTTGGCGCACATCCGTTTGTCGACGAGCAAGTGACGAGCGCAGCTCGGCCGCGTACAGCACGGGCACGTGTTCTTCGCGGGCCGTTCGCACTGATGGCACGGCGCTTCACTCGGTTGCTCGCGGTACGGCACTACGGACTCAGGTCGGCTTGGGTCATGTTCGCTGCGTGACTGCCCCAGCAGATCGGTAGCTGTCCCGTGCGAGTGGCGCACGTGTGGCCGGAACCGGCAGACACCTCGACGAACGTTCCGATCGGCGTCTCCGTCGCGTAGAAGGCGCTGCCCCAGCATCGGACCGTGCCATCGCTACGCTGACCGCAGGTATGAAACGCCGCCGCCTTGATCTTCGCGAACGTTTCGGTCGGTGGAGTCGACTGGCCGTAGTCATTGCGCCCCCAGCACGTCGGCATTCCATTGCTCGCTAGCGCGCACGCGTGACCGAGCGCGACGCTGACGGCGGTGAATGTTCCCGAAGGGGTCGGCGCGGACAGGGCCCTGCCCCAGCACGTGAGCGTCCCATCGCTGCGAACGGCGCAACTGTGCTCCGCGCCAGCGCTGAGGCTCGTGAACGTCCCGGCCGGAGCCGTCGCGCGGCCATCCGCATTGCTACCCCAGCACGCGATCGCGCCGTCCGTGCGAAGCCCGCACGTATGCGCGTCGCCGGCGGCGAGGATCGTGTAGCTCCCGCTCGCGACGTTGGCAGCGCCGGTAGCTCCCGAAGGCCAGCACTCGGCGACGAGCCCGCGAAGCCCGCAGGTATGAAAGCGGCCGACCGCGACCGAAGTAAATGCGCCGGAAGGTACGGTGCCGACCGCAGCGCCCCAGCACATGAGGGTCGCGTCGGCGCGCAGAGCGCACGAGTGAAATTCGCCAATGGCCAGCCCCGTCAGCGGCTGGAACAACGGAGTGCTCTGCAGGTTGGTGTCACTGCCCCAGCACCGCACGACACCGTCGGACTTCAGCCCGCAGCTGTGATCATCGCCCGCGCTGACACGCGTGAACACATCCGTGGGCGCAGTCGCCTGGCCATACGTGTTGTCGCCCCAGCACACGACCTGTCCGCCGCTGGCCAGCGCGCACGTGTGGTTCGCGCCGGCATCGATCGAGGACGCGACGAGGTTCGCTGGCACCGTGCGCTGGCCAAGCGCGTTGTCGCCCCAGCAGACCACCGCCCCGGCCGTCGTGCGCGCGCAGCTGTGATCGTCGCCGACGCTGACCTGTTCGAACGAACCCGCAGCAGGCACGGTCTCGCCCGCATCGTTGCGTCCCCAGCACATCGCGACGCCCGCGGCGGTGATTGCGCAGCTGTGTTCCTCGCCGGCGCTCACGTTGCGGAATGCGCCACCCGGTGGCGTGGCCTCGCCGAAATCGTTGAAGCCGCCCCAGCACGCGATCGTCTGGTCTGCAGTTCGTACCGCGCACGAGTGGTTGGCGCCGGCGCTGAGCTGCGAGAACGCTTCCTGCGGCGCATTCGTCTGACCGACGGCGTTGGCTCCCCAGCACACGACCGAGCCGTCCGTCTTCAGGCCACAGCTGTGGTAGTCGCCCGCGCCGATCATGCGGAACGGTCCCGCGGGTGGAACCGACTGTGCGTACAGATCGCCGCCCCAGCACTCCGGCTTGCCGTCTGCCCGCACGCCACACGTGTGCTCGCGCCCTGCCCCGATCTCGACGAGCATGGTCGGTTCCGTGATCGGCGCATCGATCGGAGCGTCGATCAGCGCGCTGTCGATCAGCGGCGAGTCACCGGTGGCGGCGTCTACATTCGCCTCCGCGCCCGGCCCCGAGCCGCACGCGCCGACAACAATCAACAGCGCGACGAGAGCTGACTGCATGGCGGCGGAAAAGACCACGCTCCGTCGCACCCAGTCAACCAGCGAAGAGAAATGGCGGAGCGCTCTGCGTCAGTGCTCGTGGTGCCACCCGCCGTCCGATGCGCACGAGGCGTTCGATCGCCTAGAGTAGTAGCCATGACCCAGCGCTGGAGAACCGCGGCACCACACGCTGTGGGAGAGCTCGCGGCGGCGTCCGACGAGCTCCCGGGGTGGTTGTTGCCGTGGGTCAAGGATCAGGCCGAAGGGGCGACGGTGAACGAGATGCTGGCCCTCCTGGCCGAGACCACGCGAGATCCGTCGCTCCTGACCTTGGAGTACCTTGCCGAGCGCGGCGTAGTGCACCCTGGCGAGTTCATCCTGCACAACCGCGACCGCTTCGATCTGACAGAGGACGGTGACAGCTGGACCATCTGCCACCGAGACGATGGCCGAGTCCCGCTGCGCCTGCGGCGTTCCACGACCGTGAGCTGGGAGCTCGTGGAGCCGATACTCGATGTTGCGGCGCAGACATGATCGCAGCAGCGCGAATGCCACGACCGCAGGCGGCCCTCGCTCTCGCGTGCATCGTCGCAGCCGGCTGCATCGGCACGGCGGAGCCGGCGTGGATGTCGGGCATCGACGACACGCGCAGCCTCACCGCGCTATCGATTCCCGGCACGCACGACTCCGGGGCCCTGCACGAGCCGCTCGCTGGGCTCGCGAAGACACAGGCGCTGACGATCGCGGAGCAACTCGACGCGGGCGTGCGCTTCCTCGACCTGCGCGCGCGCATCATCGACGACGCCTTCTGGCTCTATCACGGCTCGATCGATCAGGACCAAGCGTTCGTTGACGTGTTCGCCACGATGTACGCGTTCCTCGATGCCAACCCCACGGAGACGATCATCGCCAGCCTCAAGGAAGAAGCGATGCCGACGGGCGCGACCCGCGCGTTCGACGCGATCTTTGCTGACTACGTCGCCGCCTCGCCGGACCGCTGGCACCTCGGTCGGGCGTTTCCGACGCTGGGAGACGCGCGCGGCAAGATCGTGCTCGTGCGCCGGTTCTCGACGACGATCGCGTCGCCGCTGGGCATCGACGCCGCACCCTGGGCCGACAACGCGACGTTCTCGATCGACAACGGCGACGCCGCGCTGCGGATCCAGGACGAGTACATCGTCACCGACAACAACGCGAAGTGGGCGGCGATCGAGGCGCTGCTCGCCGAACCGGGCGCGCCGTCGACGCTCTACCTCGACTACACGAGCGGCTATCAGCCGACGCCGATGGGCCTCCCGGACATCCTCGCCGTGTCGAACGACATCAACGCACGGCTCGACACGCGGCTCGCGACCGCACCGGACGCGCCACGTGGGGTGCTCGTCATGGACTACGTGACCGCCGCGCGAATCGGGGCCGTCATCCAGCGCAATCAACTCGCGGCGAAGTGAGCTCGCACGCACGATGTCCCGGGAGGCCGTGCCGACCTCGACCTCGTGGTGGAAGGCCAAGCTCGCGGGGAAGACAGCCGCATTGGTCCGCTCGGAGCTCGCGAACGGCGGGCGGCCCACCGAAGGAGCGCGGAGCCTGCAGCAAGTCGTTGCCGATGAGCAGGACGTGCTGACATTTGTCGGCGCCGCCAGCGCCGGCCTAGAATGTTTGTCCGATGACGACCTCGACCACGGCGCCGGAGCCCTTCAAGGTGTGGACCGATAGCCTTGGGGTGCAGCGCTATCTCCACGGTACGAAGGCCGACCTGAAGCCGGGCGACCTGATCGAGGCAGGCCGGGTCTCCAACTACGGAGAGAGAGCGAGCGCTGCCTTCGTGTACTTGACCGCCACGTTGGATGCCGCCACGTGGGGCGCCGAGCTGGCGATTGGTCACGGCCCTGGTCGCATCTACATCGTCGAGCCAACCGGGCCGATCGAGGATGACCCGAACCTCACAGACAAGAAGTTTCCGGGAAATCCGACATGCTCGTACCGCACACGGGACCCACTTCGTGTCACCGGCGAGATCACCAAATGGAAGGGGCATGCACCGGAGCAACTCCAGGCGATGAAGGATGGCCTTGCGCGTCTCGCGGCGCAGGGCATCAAGGCGATCGAGGAGTGACGGTCAGCCCAGCACGCGCGCGCCACGGATTCGTCCGAGCCAGTACTCATGGCTTGCGGTGGGAGAAGCCGGTGCGAAGGTGGTGCGAACGTCCCAGAGACCGTCTCAGGACTGTCGCGATTCCGGAACCCCACGAGCTTGCAGGCATCATCTTCGTCGACAAGGCGACAGACATCAGCGGATGTCGAGCTTCTTGAGCAGGCGCGCCAGGTACGGTTGCGTGAGGCCGAGGCGGCGTGCCGCTCGGGTCTGGTGACCACCTTCGGCCTGGAGGGCGTGGCGCAGGATCGCGCGCTTCGCCTCGACGACGCCCTCGTGGTACCCGACGCCCGCCGCCACCGGCGCGGCGCCGGTCGCGGTCTCAAACAGCTCCTCGGGAAGGTCGTCTCGTCCGAGCATGTCGCTGGTCGACAGGGCGACGCCGCGCTCGAGCACGTTACCGAGCTCGCGGACGTTGCCAGGCCACGCATATCCACGCATCACCTGCAGCGCATCGTCCGCGATGCGGAGACCCGGGCGTCCGAGCTCGCGACCGATGCGTGCGAGCACATGCGTCGCCAGCGGCGCGATGTCGTCGCGACGTTCGCGCAGTGGCGGCACCGTGACCGCGACGACCTTCAAGCGGTAGAGCAGATCCGCACGAAAGCCGTGTTGCGCCACTGCATCCACCAGATCGCGGTTGGAGGCCGCGACCACGCGAAGGTCGACCTTGATCGGCGCCGTCGAGCCGACGCGCTCGACCTCGCGCTCCTGGAGCACGCGCAGCAGCTTGGCCTGCGCAGGCAGGGCGAGCTCGCCGATCTCGTCGAGAAACAGCGTACCGCCGGCAGCGAGCTCGACCTTGCCTGGCTTGGCGCGGGCTGCACCGGTGAAGGCGCCGCGCTCGTGGCCGAATAGCTCGGACTCGATGAGTTCCCCCGGTAGCGCTGCACAGTTGACCGCGATGAACGGGCCACTCGCACGGCGGGAGGCGCGATGAATGAACCGTGCAAGTACCTCCTTGCCGGTGCCACTCTCTCCGCCAAGCAAGATGGTCGCGTCCGTGGCCGCCGCGCGCTCTACGGTGGTCACGACCTCGCGCATGGCGGCGCTCTCGCCGAGCACGAGATGATGGCGATCCTCGACGGTGCCACGCAGGGTCTCCACGTCGCGGCGCAGTCGGCAGGTCTCGAGGGCGCGTGCGACCGCCTGCTCGAGATGATCGGGATCGAACGGCTTGGTGACGAAGTCCCACGCGCCGGCGCGCATCGCACGAACAGCGGTCGCGAGCTCCCCATGTGCCGTCAGCACGACCACCACCGGCGCGGGCGGCGCGAGCCCTGCGAGGACGCCGAATCCGTCGACGTTCGGCATCGCCAGGTCGAGCAGCACGAGGTCGGGCGCGAACCGCTCGATCGCGTCGAGTGCGGCGCGACCATCCTCGGCCACGTCCACGTGGTGGCCGGCGACCACAAGCCGATCGCGCACGATCTTGCGGATCGCGCGATCGTCGTCTGCGACCAGGATGCGGGCCATCAGCCGGCCACGATCGGGAGCTTGCGGCGCGTCCCGTCATGGGGCAGGACGACGAGGAATTCGCTGCCCTGGCCGGGCGAGCTCGCGACGGTGACGTCGCCGCCGTGAAGGCGTGCCAGGTTGCGAGCGATCGACAGGCCGAGGCCGGTGCCGAGCTGGCCGTCGGAACCCTGCACGTAGCGATCGAAGATCCGCGGTAGCAGCTGCGGAGGGATGCCTGGCCCATCATCGCGTACGACGATCTCGAGCTGGTCGGACGCAGACTTCAGCGAGACGGCGACCTGGCCACCGCGCGACGTGTACTTGACCGCATTGCCCACCAGATTCTCGAGCACTCGGCGCAGCTTGTCGCGGTCGCCCCGGACGCGGGCAGCTCCTTCGACGCCAACGACCAGCCCACGCTCACGTGCGATCGGTTCGAGGCCCCGGCGCACTTCGTCGGCGAGCTCGCGCACATCGACATCGGATACTGCGAGGGCGATGTTGCCGGCCTCGACGCGCGCCGCTTCGAGGATCTCGCCGATGGTCGCGTTCAGTCGGCGGCCGTGTTCCCGCACGATCTCGACGTACTCGCGCTGATCGTCGGTGAGCGGGCCGGCGATGCCTGCGAGCAGGTTATCCGCCGCCCCCGTCACGGCGGTCAGCGGAGTCCTCAGATCGTGGGTGAGCCCGCCGACGAAACTCTCGCGCTGATGATCGCGTTCGATCAGCGTGAGATTGGTGCGTGCGAGCTCCAGATTCGTGGTGCGCAGCTCGGCGGTCGCCGCCGCCACCGCAGCCTCCAGCTTGCGAGCGTGGCTGCGCAGCTGGTGTTCGCTGTAGATCAGCTGGTCGGTGCGACGATGATTCGCGAGTCCCTCGACGAGCACGACTAGCACGGAAGCGATCAGCATCACCCGCTGGAGCACGCCGGCGGGCGTCGCCATCGCGCCGAGCACCAGCACGATCACGACGAACGACAGCACGCTCCCCTGCCACGCATGACAGCCTCGGAGCGGCAGCGTGCACACCGAGCACCGACCGTACGGTTGGGTCCGGAGGTTACGGCGTAGCAGGCACTTGCTGTTGATCGACATCGCTGAGCTGGACATCGACGGCTCCTTCCGGCGTGCGGTGAACGATCAGGTCGCGTCCCAGGACGAAATAGCCGCACCCGGCACAGAACCCGACCGTGGCGGCGAGCAAGCACGATGCACACGGCGCGCCGAGCATGACGTGCCCCACCACGGGCAGGTCGAACCGGAACGCCACGAACGCACTCGCCATGACGAGGCAGGAGATGCCGGCCGCACCGCGCGTTCCGATCGCGTCGTAGTAGACGTCGCCCAGTCGCGCCGGCCGACACGAACGGTCCAGCGCCGCGTAGACCAGTGCGAATGGACTCACGACCGGCGAGACGAAGGCCTGCAGCGCGAGCAATCCGAACACGAGGTATGCGGGCCGCAGGTCGTCGAATGCGAATGCGGTGAGGAGCAGCACCCCTTCAGCACCGCGCTGGACGCGCATCCCGAAGCCGCGTTCCAGTCGCTCCCTCGCTCGCATGACCTGAGTGTATGCCGACTCGCATCGCGCCGTTCATGTCGAATCGGACATGGGATGCGTCATATCCGATCGGACATGACCACCGCGCATCCCTGCGAACCTGCTCTCCGTACGGCCGGCATGGTCGGTGCAGCTCGATGGCCCATGCAGCGAAATCTCGTCGTGCTCATCACCCATGGCATCGATCATGAGCTGTCGTCGGTCGCGTTCACGATCGCCAACGGCGGCATCACCTCCGGGCAGAAGGTCTCGGTGTTCCTCACCAGCGCCGGCGTCGACCTCGTCCGCAAGCGAGCGTCGGACACCACGCACGTCCAGCCTCTCGAGCCGCTCGCGGCGATGATCCAGGACTTCCTCAAGCGCGGCGGCTCGCTGTGGGCCTGCACCCCGTGTGTGAAGGCCCGAGGCTACACTCAGGACGACCTCATTCCCGGGACCGTGATCACCGGCGCGAGCGTCATGCACGAGCTGATTCTGGCGGGTGCTGCCACTCTGAGCTTCTAGGAGGACTGCCATGGCCACGTCGTGTCCCGTCGATCTCGATGTCGATCAGCTGCGCCGCGAGGTCAGCTTCATCTATGCGCGGGTCGCCGAGGATCCGGGCGGCGACTTCCACTTTCACCGCGGCCCGGAGTACGCCGCGTCTCTGCTGGGATACGACGCGGCCGAGCTCGCGGCGATCCCGGCGACAAGCTCGGCGTCGTTTGCCGGCGTGGGGAATCCGCACTGCGTCGCCGCGATCGAGGCCGGTGAGATCGTCGTCGACATCGGGTGCGGTGCAGGCACCGACCTGCTCCTCGCGGCGCGCAGGGTCGGGGCCCGAGGCAAGGCGATCGGCGTCGACATGACACCTGCGATGGCCGAGCGGGCGCGCGCGGGTGCCCGTGCGATGGGATTCGAGCATGTCGACGTGCGGGTCGGCGATGCGCTCGAGCTGCCCGTCGAGTCGGGAACGATCGACGTCGTGATCTCGAACGGCGTCATCAACCTCACGCCCGACAAGGATCGGGCATACGGCGAAGCATTTCGGATCCTGAAGCCGGGAGGGCGCTTCCAGCTCGCCGACATCATCGTCGCCAACGAGCTGTCGGAGAAGATCCGGAGCGACATCGACCTGTGGACCGGTTGAATTGCCGGCGCTCTGCCGTGGGCAGAGCAAGTCGACGTCATGCAGCGTGCGGGGTTTGTCGACGTCGCGATCGCCGCGCGTCACGATCCGTTTCGGGGTACGTCCAAGGAGAAGACCGCCCGCAAGTTCGGGGTCGAAGGCATCAGCTTGATTGCACGCAAGCCGTGACCGCCGGACGCGGGCCTTGGCGCTCGTGGGGGCACCCAGCCCGTGTGGCAAGGGCAAGGGCAGCGCGGGCGGAAGCGTTCGAAGCCCTTCATGCCTCCGGCTGCGACATCGCCCTGATCCGCGCCCCGAGAGTGGCCGCGAGTTGGGAGATCTCCGTCGCGGACGGCGCTCAGGGCTCGGGCACTATTGTGCGCGTGGAGTTCGAGCGAGGTGGCCGAGCCTGACTAGACGGCCATAGCGCCGCGGTTGCCCACGAGCAGATCGGGCCTGAAGTCGCCCGCCGTCGATCGCCGCGCCAACTGGCCGCCAACGAAGTGGCGACCTGGTCGGTGAAGACCAGCAAGAACCGCGCGATCTCACTGCTCGAGGACAACATCGGGCCTATTCGCAGTACGCTGATCCGATGCTCAGCTGGTGGAGCGGCGTGCACGCGACCGTCGGCATCCTGATGGGCGGGTGCTCCTTCATCGGCATGCGCGTGCCGGCGCCGGAGACGGCCGCGACGGCGAAGTGTTCCGGTGTGCTGCCGGCCGTGGATGCGGCGCTCGCACTCGGTGGGATCACCACGGCCGTGATCGCCGCGCAGCAGGACTACGACCCGAACGCGCCCGAACCGAGCGTGGTCCCCATGCCCCTCGTAGGCATCGCGATCGTATCTGCGGGGGTCGTTGGAGTGATCGCGGCTGTGTCGACCGTTTACGGCCTGAACCGCCTCGGTCACTGTCGCACCCTGCGAACGGTGGCGCGCGACGCGCAGGAGTCGGCTGGCATGTTCTGCACGACATCTCCGGTAGCGCCGTCGGTGTGCTTCTGCGCGACCGCGTCTTCATGTGACGAGCGACGACGAGCGATCGAGGCGCACGGCGGCATCATGACCGCGTGCGTCTCGTCACCGACAACGATCTGTCGATCGCCGGCCGACCCTCCCAGCACGCCGCTCGCTTCGCCCGAATAGCTCGCGATTTCCGCGGACGTGCCGACGAAGCGCCGATCTCAGGCGCGGGGTTCACCACGACACCCGGAGATCCGGACCGGCGTTGATTTCGCCGTCACCAGACAGAGCACGGTGATATCCGAGATTTGTCCGAAGCGACTGTCCGTCCGAGGGACGTGCTTGCGCATCGGTTCCTCCTCGTCAACCCCGGTCCGGAACCACCGCGGTCCGGAACCACCGCGGTCCGGAACCACCGCAGTCCGGAACCACCGGGAACCACCGGAACCACCAACCGTCATGGTGGGCCCACAGTTCCTGGAACGTCTCGCGGCATGCAGGCGTTCGGCCGGGCGCTGAACCAATTGAGAATCGTGTTTGCCTTCCCGCTGAGGAGTGCCTTGCCGGCACCTCGATGAGGCACCCCCGGCATCCTGTCGAACACAACCTCGCTGCCACATCCCAGAAACCAGCCACGTGCCTTGAGCGCGATGTCCAACAGATAGTCTTTGTCGCCGACGAGGATGTACACCGGCAGCGGGCACGATGCGCACGTGCCCGTGACCGACGAGTACCCACCGGCATACATCGCCGCGCCCGCGATGCGCGGTCCAAAGGCATCGGCGTGAAAGCCGACGTACACGGCGCCGCGCGATCCGCCGACCAGGTAAACACGCGAGCGGTCGATGTTGTAGGCCGCCTCAACTGCATCGATCTGAGCGTTGAGCCACGCGACGCTGCCCGCCGGACCGTCGCGATGCCAGCTTCCAGTGCCCCAGCGTCTCTTACAGCCGAGATCGCGGGGACACGTTGGAGACAGGAGAACGTAGCCGTTGTCGTTTGCGGCCTGCTTCCAGACTCCATGTGAGGCCCTCGGCGATCCTTCATCACCATGTAGCGAGATCACGAGGGGAGTTGGTACCGACGGGTCATAAGACGCCGGCACGGTGGTGATGCAACCGGCGCACGGCCAGTTGGTCTGCGTTCCTGGTGCACCGCCCGAGCCGGCCGAGCCAGCCGAGCACGCTCCACAGTCGTCCGCGCATCTCGAACAGGTCTCGTCGCCGTTGCAGGTGCCATCACCGCACCGTGGAAGGTCCGACTCCGGTGCGGAGACCGCCGGTGAAGTGACCGACAACGTCGTCGACGCGAGGCTCGGCGTCGCCGCGAGCGACGGAGACCTCTCCTCGGTCGCTCGCCTGCCAGTGAGCGACGATGGACCGCTCTCGGCACCCGCGACGCACGCGGACAACAGGCACGCCGCCACGAGATGCATCGCCTGCCGCGCCAGCGTCATCACCACAGGAACTCTACGGCGGCGCCGTAGAAAGGTGTCCGGAGCTCCGGGGGTTGATCTCGCGGTCAACTCGGCGAGCGCCGGTTGAGGGTTGCTTGAGGCGCAGCGTCTTGGGCAGCGGCCCGAACAGGATCCACTGATGCTCTGGCGCGCCCGTACTGCGACAGATGCTCGATCTTGCGGAGGCATGCGTTCGGGGGATTCTCGTCCGGGCTGAGATCTAGCGCTTGACCCTGCGGACGCCGCCCGAACCTTCCAAGCAGCCGGCATGACCGTGATGTCTAGAGGCTGTGCGATCGTTGCGCATGACGCGATCCTAAGTAGGCGAACGCACCTCGTCTAGAACGGGCACACGGCTTGCTCGGCCCCGGCACGTGCGCCTCCTCTCCTTGCTCCTGATCTCCCTCTCCGTACTGGTGTCCTCGCGCCCCGCCGACGCGTGCAGCCCCCCGATGTGCTGGCCTGGTGCGTTCCTTCCCGCCGATGCAACGACGATCCCGAGCAATGCGCCCGGGTTGTACTGGCGCCCGTCCCGCGCCGGCATCGCACCCTCGACGCTGTCGACGGTACGGCTGACCACGACCATGGCGCCCACCACGGCACTGTCGTTCACGGCGACCCCGCTCGCCGGCGGGGACTACGTGATCGTGCCCGACGCGCCACTCGTCGAGGGGACATCGTACGTGCTCGAGGATCTCGCCACCTGCGGCGGGACGGCAGGCCCGCGCGTGACGTTCACGGCCGGCCCAAGTGCGCCGCTGCCGACGTCGCTCGGCACGATGTGGACGGATCCACACGGGACGCGCCTGGACCTCGAGATCGCCACGTCGGCAGGCTCGTGCTCGATGACGGTTGACGCCGAGACGTTCGGAATCGGGGTCACGCCCAGCACCGGCGCCACCCCCTGGATGGCGTTGCTCCTGTTCGAGACCGTCGTCGATGGCCAGCCCTGGCAGATCCAGGAGAGCATCAATTACGAACCCGGCCCCGGCGAGAGCTGGAAAGGCCGCGGCCGCGATCTGCTGTTTCGCATCTGCACGCCGGACACGGCGGCGTCGTACACCGGTATGTCGTCGGGCGGCCACGCGGTCGCGTTTCGCGCCTCGCTTCCCGGCGGACAACCCCTCTCGACGCCCGCGCTGAACGTCGAGCTGATGTGCGATCCGGAGCCCGATCCCTTCCCCGATCCCGCCCCCCTCCCCGAGGACGATGGCGGTTGTTCGTCGACGACGCCCACGTCGTGGGCGGTGATCCTGTTCGCCTTTGCAGCTCTACGGCGCCGGCGCCGGCGCTGAGCTGTCGAGGGCCGGGGTAGGAACGTCACCACAGGCTCGGAGCGAACTTTCGGTTCCATGACATGTTCATGGAATGACGCGGCATCGCTCGGTCGTTCCGTGGTCGACGAGATGCACGTGGCTCGTCGGGGTCTTGATCGCGACCGGTTGCACGCGGGCGGCTCCAAGCCGTGAGGAGCGCGAGGTCCAGACACCGCGCGCGCCCACCGCACCGAGTCCCTCGCCGCCGCCGTCACCGGCGCCGCCCGTGCCCGTCTCGCCGTCGCCACCCCCCGTCCCGGTCACGAGGACCTGGAGGACGGCGCTCGCCGACGCGAACCGACTCGAACAGCTGCGGCACCCCGGCTTCCAGGTGGCGAACGGCTACAAGTCGATGACGGCGCTTGCCGAACGTGCCGATGACGAGCTCGCCGCGCTCGTCGGCAACCTCCCCGATGATTCGCCCGAGCTGCCCGAGGCCGCGTGCAAGCTCGTGCCTCGGTCACGAGATCGCGGTCATCTGGAGAACCAGCTCCTGCGTGCGATCACCGTTGCGCGCGCCCGTGCGAAGGGGCAGGTGCCAGAGCTGTACGGCGCCTTGCGTGCGCAGTACCTCGCGGTCCAGCTTGGAACGCGATGGCGCTCTGACAGACTCGAGCGCGGCGGGGGTGATGCGATCCGCGGTGGCGCTGCGTCCTACCAGTGCGACACCGTCGACGTCGGTCACCTGCGTCTCTTGCTCGTCGATCTCTACTTCGCCGAGCAGAACTACCCGATCGATCCATTCACGAAGCAGCCCTTTCCTGGAACCTCCACGAGCAAGAAGACCGCGCGTCACGCAGCGGTGAACGAGCTCGATGCGCTGCACAAGGAGGTCGTTGTCGCGGCGCCCGCTGATACCGCCGTGGCGACGATCCTCGATCTCGCCGCCATCTACTGCTCGTCAACGACGAAGTCCAAGGTCGCCGTTTGCATGGATCCTTCGAAGCGGTCGGACCGAGT
>Ga0316603_10001211_pt1 | contig 13574 bp, 14 predicted proteins | sample OWC_soil_day10_n_FD_207649 | JGI IMG/M metagenome (GOLD analysis project Ga0316603, IMG submission 207649) | Wetland soil microbial communities from Old Woman Creek delta, Ohio, United States - OWC_soil_day10_noCT | ecosystem: Environmental > Terrestrial > Soil > Wetlands | place: USA: Ohio...
TTTGTAAAGATTGCGGTGTGAAGTTCTTCCCTCCAAGAGCCGACTGTGCAAAATGTTTCTCAAAGAACATGGACTGGTTCGAGATGCCCAAGAAAGGCAAGCTTGAGACCTTTACCACTGCCTATTATGCGCCGTTTGGGTTCGAGGCGGACCCGCCCTACGCGATGGGTGTTGTGGACTTTGGCGGTGGTCTGAAGCTGTTCGCCCGATTGGCAAAAAACATAAAGCCTGAGGACCTGAAGGTGGGCGGGGATGTCACCATCAGGCCCCTCAAGTACGATGATGATCAGCTTTCCTTCGAGATTGCAAAAGGTGACCAGTAATATCCGAGATAGAAAAACCCCTGATTCCTTCCCGCCAGGGGTTTTTCTCTTTAATCCTCTCATTTTTTTGCGGGTCTCATTGCCGATACATTTGCTTGGCAGCCAGATTTTCAGGGATCACCTCGTCTTTTGATAGATCGACGGTCCATGTCCTGACCAAGGGGGGACCGCCCCCTTCTCTCGCATATTGTGTGATTCGGTACTTATTCTTTCCAACTTTTTTTGATTCATACCTCCATTTCAGATTTGGAAAAGATCGCTCTTGTTCCTCTTTCATCCTCGTTTCGACAGACCTCTTTCGACCTGTGGCCGAGTCAGCCAGGGTGGGATGGTTCTTCACCAATTCTATGGCCTGAGAAGCGAGCGCCTTCGACTGACTCAGACTCTTGTTTCGGGTCCCTGTTTTCTTTTCAAGGGAAATGAGACTACCCTTCTTAATCTCAATTTCCAAATTGTTCCCATCCGCCCCCAAATAGCCGACTTCTCCCGAATCAAATTTTACTTGATAGAAATTCATCGTTCCCAAACGATTCTGAACGACCTCCACAATGCCGAAGGCTTCTTTCTCTTTTTTGACTCTCAATTTCTTTCCTAAATCATCTGGGGATGCATAGAACTCGGCCGGATTGACAGTGGGGGCGGTCATGAACCTTTTGCCGACGTTCTGTCTCAATTTTGCAAGTTTCTGTCTTTCATATTCCTCAATGGCTGGAATCGGGCCGGGTCTTGAATCCTCCTTGGTTGCAGGCGACTCGTCATTTTTCGCCAATAGGGATAAAGAGCCTTTAGAAAAATGGCGACCGAGGCATGGATAGGTTTGCACAAAGGAGAAATAGAACAAAACAATGAATACGATCAAAATAGACAGCCGGGTATTCATGGGTCAATCCTCCTGTAAAATGACCGCATGCAAATACGATGCCCCCACCTAAAATGCATAACTCATTGAAATTCTTAAATCTGTAAAGGAAGCATTTCTAAGGAGCCTGGTCCGAAACATACCTTTTGTCCATTTTTGTGAACCTCTCGACTCCTCGGCCTAAAGGCCGGGGCTTGGCTCAAGGTCCACCCTGAGCCGCGCCTGCTTCCCCACCTTAAAGAGGTTCGGCTTCGCGCGGTCGAACGGGTGAACCTCCACGCCTTAAAGGGCGGGGTTTGCCGGTGAGGTAGTTTCCATTTGTATTATGTCCCTCGACCTCAACCTAAAAGGGAGGGACCGGGGCGCTTGCCGACCAGGATCACAAATATCGAAGTCCGCAGTCAGTACTTTTGATAGTCATCGTGCTTTTTCTTATGGGGGAGAGAAAAAGAAAAGGTATCGGAGGGTGGGGGGTGGGGGGTGGGGGGTGGGGGGTGGGGGGTGGAAAAATTCACTTTATTTCATAATAGGTCGAATCACCAAAGATCCGGGCATGGATCTTTCCTTCGGAAACCAACGGCTGGATATACTTTTCAATCTCATTCTCTCGAATTCCCATTCCTTTTGAGAGGTCGGTGAGAGAAAGGGGTCTCCTTTTCAGAATCCTTAATATTCCTTCTTTAATATCTCTCTCCTCGACTGCCGGTGGATGACGGTCAAATACTGAGATGATCGAAGCTTTTTCCCCGAAGAAGACTCTCATTTCTTCCATCTCTTTTTGATTCAAAGGGATTGCCCACTTTTCAGAGGGAGGTCGAACAACGGTGTTGAGATGAATCCGATCGGGCCGGATTCGATCGATCGCCTTTCTCATTCTGAAAAGCTCTTCTTTGTCATCGTTGACATCTTTACAGAATAATATCTCCAGCCAAATCTGGCCTTTGTAAACATTCCTGAATTCAACCAGTCCTTCGATCACTTTGTCGACAGAAAACCCTTTGCGGGGACGATTGATCTTCCTAAAGACTTCTGGTGATACGGCATCTAACGAAGGGAGAACAAGATCGGCGCGGAGGAGATCCTGTCTGACCTCTTCCTCGTAGAGCAAGGATCCGTTGGTGATGACCGCAACCGGTATGGAGGTAATGGCTTTAATCCCTTCTATCACTGAACGGATTTGAGAATGGAGGGTGGGTTCTCCAGAGCCGGTAAGGGAGAGATAATCGATGGACGCAGCCCCTTCTTTGAGAAACCGTTCCACCTCTTCTGTAATTTCTTTTACCGGAACGTATTCTTTCCTAGTCAGAGTTTTTTTTGTTGTCTTTCCGATCTGACAATAGATGCAGTCGTAAGTGCAAATTTTGTGAGGAACGAGATCAATTCCGAGGGACCCCCCCAACCTTCTGGAAGGAACAGGACCATAGAGATGACGATAACTCTTCATTGTTGGTTTGAGGCACTACTTGACAGGGTTAGCGAGTCAGATTCGATGTAGTTAAATCCCGATGACCAAATTCCAAATCCCAAATAAATTTCACATGACAGGTTCGTCGCCCGCGAACGATGAAAATTATCCAGAATCATCCTCCCCCTTGACGGGGGAGGATCCGAGGTGGGGTGCATATTGTATGTCCCCCTCACCCCCGCCCTCTCCCACCAGGGGAGAGGGGGATAAGCGAGTTATTCAGCGTAATGCAAATTACCCAATGTCCAAATAGCAAACCTGCCTCTTTTTTTTGTTTGAGTTTCGGTCATTTGGATCTTGGTCATTATTTGATTATTGGTGTTTGGAATTTGGATTTTAAGCCTATGCTCCGAATTTTTTCAATTTCAGCCCGTTGGCCAGCATCAAGGGAAGAATGTGAACGGCAGTAAACCTGCCCAGTTGTCCCCTCTGGCAATGCCGCTCTGTGAAGCGCCGGATGCTGTCAGGCCGGATATATTTTGAATGGAGAAGAATCGGATTGGGGTGCCAGCTATGGCCCTTCAGAAGGCTTGGAGTGGAGTGATCTCCTGTGACTACTAAGACATCCGGTTTCAACTTAAGAAGAGATGGAACGACCCGGTCAATTTCTTCCAGAACCTTCACCTTCAATTTAAAGTTGCCGTCCTCCCCCGCTGAATCGGTCTTTTTGAAATGGACATAAAAGAAATCATGTCGGTCGAAATATTTCTTCAGCGTCTCCGCTTCTTCCCGGAAAGTCTCACCTGTCTCTAAAATCTCCATTCCTACCAGTCTCGCCAACCCCCGGTACATCGGGTAGGTCGCGATGGCAGCAGGCCGAAGTTTGAACTTGTCCGACATCGTGGGGATATGCGGAATCTTCGAAAAACCTCTGAGCAGGATCGTATTGGCAGGATGAAAGGGTTTGAGGACTTCATTTGCCTTCTTCAAATAAAGGTTAACGATCTCGGCCGTCCTCCGGGCCTCCTGAGAAACCGCTTCTGTCCCTTTTGATTTGAGTCCGTCTTTCTGGGGATCGGCATCGGTCAAATCATCCCTTAAACCCTCTCCTCGAAAAACAAGGACGAATCGATGTTCTTTCCCGGGATAAATAGAAATGCGAACCCCTTCGATCTCTTTGATTTCATTTCCAAGGAACCCACAAATCTCCCTGTTTCTCTCAGTTGCAATTCTTCCAGCTCTTCGATCAACAATCATCCCCTGCCCATTGATCGTAGCAAAATTGCCCCTGGCCGCTAAGTCGTCCCGGGTCAGGGAAATATCGCTCCCCAGGGCCTCCATCACCCCTCTTCCAATCTCGTACTGCAGAGGATCGTATCCGAAGAGAGCGAGATGGGAAGGTCCGCTTCCCGGAGTAATCCCGTAAGCAATCGGATCAATCAATCCGCAGATTGACTTTGAGGTTAATCGGTCAAGATTCGGAGTTTTAGCTGCCTCCAATTCTGTTTTGCCTCTCATAGGCAGCCCCCCAAGCCCGTCAATGACGACCAAAATCAATCTCGAATCCGTCTGGATGGCCAGAGAGCGAAGGACGTGTTCGGGAAGGGTCATGTTTGCCGATGCTCCTTACTCTTTCTTTCCATACGTTTCGTGAAAAACGAACTCACTGATTTCTTTCCTCTTCGGAGTGCTCCCCTCGGTCGCTGGATATCCGAGAGGAGTCATCGCCACCACTTCGACATTCTGAGGAACCCTTAAGATCTCCTCCGCCTTTTTATGATCGAACATCCCCACAACCACTGTGCCCAGACCCAGAGAGTACGCAGCCAGACAGAGACTCTGCATCGCAATCCCTGTGTCAAACATCAGCCAATCACCTTTTGCAGTGACTGTTTGTCCCTTATAGGAACCGGAAATCCCTTTCTTTCCACAAAGGACAAGGACCAGGGGCGCATCAGCCATTGAGGTAAGAGCTGGATTCCCTTTTGGAAGAGCAGTTGCTAATTCCGATTTTACCTTTGGATCTTTTATAGCGATCACTTCCCAGCATTGGGTATTGGCCCAGGAGGGAGACCACCTCACCGCCTCCATCAACGCGCGGAACACTTCTTCAGGCACAAGATCAGGCTTGTATTTCCGAATACTTCGTCTCCCTTTGATCGCTTCCATTAGGTCCATATCGATCTCCTCCTGTCTCCTAACCATTATCCCATAATCAGGTCTTTGTAAAGACATCTGTCAATTGAAGCGCAAATAATCTCACATCTTGGAATGTGGAATTTGAAATTGGAATTCCGGAGTCCTATGATTCTCAAGGCTCGTCTATTCTTTGTTATAGGTGTGACGTAGACCGTGATCTTTTTCGGAGGCCAAGGCACGCTCCATCTCGTCAGTCAATGCTCCACCATGGCGGTACTGGAAGGGCCACATGCTCTTAAGGTCAAAAAGGCCCACGCGGTCGCCATCCTGCAAGATGTGTCCCAGATCGGGTTGAAGACCAGGCATGGCACTCAACCGCCCATTAATGAAAGTGATTCCCCGTTTCTCGGTCGGCATCTTCAGGCGGGCCAGCAGATCAGCCATCGTGCTCCCTTCAGGAAGATGCGTCTGTAAATTGGCAAAACTCCCCTGCTCTGTCGCGCCTCCGTAGCGTGCCAGAGTGCCATACAGCCAAACGTCCAAAGTCATTTCTGCCACCTCACCCTCCTCCGATAAGCGGAAAAATTCCCACCTCATCACCAGGCTCCAGAGGCCAATCGATGGGACGGGCGCGCCCCTTGACAAAAAACAACTTCACTTCCTCACGAGGCAATTTCAGCCCGTTCACCAGGTCACCCACCGTGGCACCATGGGGTACCTCGATTTCAAAGGGAACCCCTGGTCCCGTATGACTGAAGTAGCGACTCAAAGTGGCATAAAGCTTTACTCGGATTAGCATCGTTGCCTCACGGACAGCGAACGATGTCCTGCGCCCAAAGGCAATCGGCGCAGGAGGGATTCCATCCCCAACATCCCTCATTGCTTTCGCGGAGGTCGCAACTTTCGCGTAGGTCGCAATCAGGGCAAGAGGGGAAATGAAATCCTCGCACCTCGCTGCGGAAACGCACATATTCCTCAGACATCCAGACTTCTGATAGCGGTTGCTCATTGACGTTCGCCAGAACGTATCGGCTCACCTGCTTCTTTCTTCCATCCACAGTAAAATAACTGTAATTATGCGAAAGGGCGTAACAGGGCGATACGCCGCCGTCGCTTCCTATCACCACTGCCCGATCCTGTACAAAGCGACAACGCCTCTCTGCACCCCAGTGCATACGTGGCAGCTCCAAAATGCCCCACGTCACCCAGGCGTCAGCCATCACGGGCCAGCCCCCGGCGCTGAATGGAGCTCGCGGTTCGTAGCCATAAAGGATTTCAGCGCGCATTTCCTCGGTGTAGGAAAGGACATTGCTGACCAAGACACGAGCCGCGTTGAGCTGCGATGCGAACCTCGTCAGTTCAGCCAGTTCAGTCACATTGGTTTTCAGGACGACAAATTCGATCCCCAAGGCAGGAGTCAACGAGCCCAGTTGTCTTTTCACTTCGTTCAGGCCACGGATGTTGCTCAACACTTGCGATAGCATGGCGCCACGGACGGAAGCATAGGTCTCCGGTTTCACACCATCCACCGATACCACCAATCGGTCCACACCCAGCCTGACCAATTCGCGGGCCATCTCGGCGTCCAGCAGGAGGCCATTGGAGCCGAGGGTCACGGCCATGTTGCGCTTTCGCACCGTCCCGATCATCTCCAGGATATTGGGATGTGTCAGAGCTTCACCAAAGCCGCTAAACACAACACGGGGCAGATGGGGAAGTTCATCCAGGCTTTCCATTAATCGATGGAACGTGTTCATAGACATTTGGGCTTCGTGCTCGTCCCAGACGTTACGAATGCAGGTGCGACAGTGAAGGTTACAGCCGGTGGTCGGCTGGATATACAGCTTCCGCACGTCAGGCAAGCGTGGATGGAGTATCAAATCGCCTTCCCGTTCATCTAACCAGTATTCAGTGTCAGGGGAGATATGCCGGCGCTGTAAAAAAGAACCGGGGAGGATCAATCGACCTTGTTCGTCGGTTTTCACCTTAGACATGGTTTATCATGGGGCCCCATGGGCAAAGTCGGTGGTCTTTTGCGTGGACGGATAAAAAAACGGGCAGGGCAAAAACAGCCCTGCCCGTGTCAGGCCTGCGCTACAGTTCACCATAGACAGAATCCAGCGCACTATCGGGCACATCAAAGACCTGGTTGTGCGGCGGGAGCGGCTCATGCTTCATGAATTCGGGAACCCGGTCCTCCGTCTTGCTGATGCCGGCCGCCTCATTGAAAGCCCTCTCCTTACGCAAGATCTCCGAACCGATCTTGACCACGTCGTCTGTCTTCCAGTGGGTGCCTAGGACGCCGTTACATTCCTCTACCATCCCCTCGAAGCCACTGACGATGTCGAGAATGGGAAAGGCGATGAAAAGGCAGTGACCAGACGAATCAATAAAGGCAGTCGTTGCCTGGAACGCCCGGCTGAGGGCAGCCTTGCCTTCGGGACTCAAGGGGTCTGCTTTTCCACCAACACTCAAGATTTCAGGACAAATGGTATAGCCGGCGGTATGATCAGCCCCCATGGTAGTCGTAGCATAGGTAATACCAATCCCCTTGACTGCGCGTGGTTCATAGGCGGGCATGCTCTGCCCCTTCACCGTGGGCACGCGAGGCAGGCCAAAGGCCTTGCCGGTGAACGCTGTACCACCGCCCAAAATTCGGCCCATCGGCTTCCCTTTGCCCATTTCATTGACCAGCTTAATCGCTTTCTTGCCGTCCCCGAACGGAATCACGCCGGCCTCCATGGCCACGGCCAGAGCTGTACCCGTCTCAATAGTATCCAGGCCATAGGCATTGCACAAGCGTACCATTTCAGCAATATCGTCCAGGTTATCAATGCCGCAGTCAGCACCTAAGGCCCAATCGGACTCGTACTCGACGCAGGATGTATGCTCCGTGCCATCGGGCTTGTACCAGGTGTTGGAGCACTGGATGATGCATCCAGGGCTGCAGGCATGGTTATAGAGTTCCTTACCTAGACGCTTCTTGTTTCCCTCAAAAATCGACTCGCCGGAAGTTTTGGCCGCCCCCTCAAAACGTCCGATGGAGAAGTTGCGGGTCGGGTAGCCACCTGCCTCATTCATAATATTGACCAGGACGGCCGTGCCGTAGGTATTCAGGGCACCTTTGGGCTTGGTAATGTCATGAGTACGCAAGGCATCCGCCAATTTCTTACACCCCTGCTCAAACAAGGCCTTGTCAATAATACTTACACCAGGGGCACCTTTAGGATCAGCCACAATAAATTTGAGCCCCTTGCTGGCCATGACCGCACCCAAGCCCCCCCGTCCGGAATACCGACTGGGACGCTTAGCGAGGTCGTTGAAGGCTATCCCTGAGTTGGCGTAGCCGTATTCACCCGCGACACCGCAACCGGCAATGGCAGCGCCCTTCCCGAACCGCTTAAATATTTTTGGGTAGACCTCGTAGAGGTCTTTACCCTTATACCCATCGGCAGCGAAGAATTCAATTTTAGGCTTGTTGGCCTTGGCATCCCAAGTCAGGTAGGCCATCCAATATTTGCCTTTTTCTTTGGGCTGACCTTCCACGACCAGGGCTTTGATTTGCATGGAAGCCAGATACTGAGGCCAGGCTGAGCCTGCGTTGGATTCCTTGATGCCGCCTGTGAGCGGGGACTTGGCGCCCACAGAGACACGGGCCGAAGTGGGAGCTGCTGTGCCCGTCACCATGCCAGGAGCGAAGACCAGCTTGTTATTCGGGCCGAGGGGATGGCACAATGGGGCCACTTCATCATGGACGATGGTGGACGTTACTCCGCGGCCGCCCAGGTTGTTGTAGGCCGCCGGGACTTCGTCCAGACGGTAAGTGCGGTCACTCATGTTCAACCGTAGAATCCACATAATTTTTGTCCTCCTTTCTTTAGAACTGGATTTGGATCACTCGATCCGACATATAAAAGTGAGTTTTAGAGAAAACGGGGCCTTAACCTTTCTCCATTATAGTTGAAAAGGTTTTTTTATCAAGGAAAAACTCATCTTCTCTCCCGAACCCACTGACGAGGTTTGTTTTCTTAATCAAAATGTGAGAAGAATAGATTTGTCAAACAAAATATTTCATGAAATATGAAATAATATTATTCTAGTCGTGATACAAACAATAATAATTTTAGATAGTTACTAAACCAGAATATGCCTGACTAATGATCTCAGTTGCTTGTATGTTTCATGACGTATGTAATATTAAATCTTCCTTATTCTGATTTCCGGAAAGACAGTTACGAAGCACAATCTAAGAGGATGGAACTTACCATCGGCACAATGATCCGCTATCTCAGGAGTTCCTTTTCCAATTCAAGGGATTTTCTCATCAAAGAAAAATTATAAAGCCTTCTTGACATGCTTTATAGAATTGTTGAAAAATGATGTAGTGCCAAGTTCAAGGAAAAACAGATGAAAGATCTCCTCCATCTCTTTCGCTGGCAAGACGCTTTAGACATCCTCATCCTCACCTATATTTTTTACCGCCTCTACCTCTGGCTAAGAAAGAAAAAAGCTCTAAGGATGATCCTCGCAATTCTGGCACTGCCTCTTTTCTATATCCTTGCCAGGTGGGTCGATCTCCCTCTATCGGTATGGGGGCTCCAGAATCTTTGGCCGGTGATACTGATTGTTCTGGTCGTCATTTTCCAGGAAGAGATTCGGGAAGTCCTCGGAAATGTCAGCCTCCCCAGCTTCTTCTTCGGCAGATCTGAGAAACTCCGTTCAGAAACCATTGATAAGGTCGTAGAAGCCGCCTTTCAAATGGCGGATAGGAGGATCGGAGGATTGATCGTTTTGCAGAAAGGGGACGACCTCGACGAACTCATCCATGAAAAAACGCCCGTTGACGCAGAGATCAATGAAGACTTACTGATCAGCATTTTTAGCCCCCAATCCCCTTTGCATGATGGTGCGGTGATCATTCAGGGTGATCGAATTCGGCATGCGGCGGCCCTTCTCCCCCTGTGCAAATCGATTTCCCTCCCCAAAGAGTGGGGAACCCGGCATCGGGCGGGTGTGGGCATCACCGAAATCTCGGATGCAGAATGCATGATCATCTCCGAAGAAAGAGGGGAAGTGTTGTTGGCATGTAAAGGAGCCTTACAGAAAAAAGCAAGGAGAGAAGATCTAAAAAAAGGCTTGGTTCATGACGTTCCCCTTCAAGAGAAAAAAGATGGGAAAAACATATGGCCCAAGAAGCTCTTTGAGGATCTTCCGAGAAAAGCACTTTTTCTGTTCCTGGTATGCCTTCTGTGGGTGTTTGTCATCGGTATCCGTCAAGGAGAGGTAGGTTTTAACATTCCCATCGAATACTACTCCATCCCTCAAAACTTAGTGATTTCAGGCGAGCCGCCGAAAGAGGTGAACGTCCGCCTCAAGGGCTCACAAAGACTTCTCGCTTCTCTGAAACCGGATCACATCCGGGTACGGGTCGATCTGTCCAATGTCCGCAAAGGCAACAACCAGATTTTTCTCTCTGAAGCAAACATCGATAGAGAGCCTGGAATTTCGGTAGCCAATTTCTATCCTCGAAACATCAGAATTCAACTTTCTCCTGTCTTCCCTATGGAGAGAATTCAATAGTCTCGACCGTTGCACAGGGAAAATGCCTCTGAAGGCCTCATTGACACTCTCGGTTCGTTTTTGATAATATCCCCACCAATGAACAGGCGCGACTCCATCACCGATGTTCCGGGAATTAAGGTGGGCCATGCCAGTGACTTTATGGCCTTGACCGGTTGCACCGTCATCCTCTGTGAAGAAGGAGCAATCGGAGCGGTCGACATCCGCGGGACAGCAGCGGGAACCCGGCAGATGGACCCCCTCACCCACCTCCACCTGGTGGATAAAATTCAAGCCGTTCTCTTGGCTGGCGGAAGTGCCTTTGGTTTGGATGCCGCAGGAGGAGTGATGGCCTATCTGGAAGAAAGGGGAAAGGGGTTTGATGTGGGTGAAACCAAAATCCCTCATGTACCCACCGCAGTGATTTTCGACTTCGGCATTGGCGATTTTCGCGTGAGGCCAGATCGCGAAATGGGATATCAGGCCTGTCTCAACGCATCAAGAAAAGTGGCGGAAGGAAGTATCGGGGTTGGAACCGGAGCCACGGTGGGAAAACTCTTTGGAATGGAACGGGCGATGAAAGGTGGAGTTGGGACGTCGAGTATTCAAGGGCCCAAGGGAATTATTGTGGGAGCCCTCGTTGTTGTGAATGCCTTTGGCGATGTGTTTGACCCTGTGTCTAATCAAATTCTGGCGGGCGCAAGGAAATCAAGAAAAAGTGCCCGATTGGCCGATTCATCGAAGTGGATGAAGCGAGGAGTGGCACGGAAGCAGTTTGGAGCGGTCACACCCTCGGATGCGAATGCCTTCAATACCACCCTGGGCGTGGTTGCCACCAGCGCCAATTTTACAAAAAAAGAGTTGCATCAGGTCGCACAGATTGCCCACTCCGGTCTGACCAAAGTCATCTCGCCCCTTCATACGACTTTCGATGGAGATTTAATCTTTACACTCTCCTATGGAAGAAAAAAAGCCGATGTGAATACCGTCGGACTTCTTGGAAAAGCAGTCTTGATGGAGTCAGTTAAGAGAGCGGTCACCAAAGCAAAGGGGTTGGGAATTCTCCCGGCACGCCGAGACATCATCGCTTGACGATGATTGAAGCTCTCCGCCCACAGGGCGGGGTTTCCCGGGCACGCAGTGGCGAGCAGGATGCGAGCAAAGGAAGTTTCGTTCATATTGTGCCCCTTGACCCCGCCTGCAAGGGGGGCTTGCGGGGCACGGTCCGGTCAAGTGATGGGTGCGGAGTTCAGAGTTCGGAGACTTGAAATCAGATACTCCTAACTCCGAACAAATTACTCCGAACTTACGAGGAGCGAGACATGGAGCACAGATTGATCCAAAGGGCAGCAAAAGATATTCTCAATTCAAAGAGGACGATCGCTTTTACTGGCGCAGGGATTTCGGTAGAAAGTGGCATTCCTGATTTTAGGGGGGCTCAAGGTCTCTGGCAAAAATATGACCCCGAGGAATATGCCCATATCCAGGCCTTCTATTCGGACCCGGCTCGTGTCTGGTTGATGCTTAAAGAGATGTTCGCCCTCATCATGGAAGCCAAACCTAACCCTGCTCATCTCGGGCTGGCTGAATTGGAACGGATGGGTTACCTCTCTTCGGTGATCACTCAGAATGTGGACGGCCTTCACCAGGCAGCAGGGAGCCGGAATGTGATCGAATTTCATGGAACCCACAGGACGCTTTCTTGCTTGAAATGTTCTTCCACCGTCGATGGGGCGTCACTCAGGATGGAGGATCTCCCTCCTCGGTGTCCCCGGTGTTCATCGCTCTTAAAACCCGATGTCGTCTTTTTTGGAGAACCCATTCCCTGGGGAGCTCAGGCAATGTCCTTTAAAGAATCCAAATCATGCGACGTGGTGCTTTCCATCGGGACCTCCGCGGTGGTCTACCCGGCAGCTTCCATCCCCATGACAGCAAAGGAAAAAGGGGCTATCGTCATTGAAATCAACAGGGAACCCACACCGTTGACAGACGAGATATCCGACTATCTGATCTGTGGCTCGGCCGGTGAGATTATCCCTGCCCTTGTCGAAGAAGTGAAACGATTAAATCCCCTTCATTGAATTCTTTCCCCTCGGAGAGGACAAGGGTGAGGGAGAGGAGGCTTTGTATTGCAATCTGTGATTCAAGGTGATATGATTTTAAATAGGCAAAAACAGGCTCCCGCAGGTTTCACGGGGTGAAGGTTCATTTTTGAAAGGACAGCAACAAGTCGAAGGTTCGACTCAAAGGGGGGAAGCCGTCGAAAAGGTCATTTTTGATGATCTTCAAATGGCCAACGCTCTTTTCGGCGCCCGCAGCGAAAATCTAAGACGCATTGCCAGGACGATTGGAGTGAAGATCAATGCCAAAGGCAATGCCCTCACCATCCTCGGGGAGGATTTGGATGTCGATCTCTCCATACGCATTCTCAATGACCTTTATGCCCTTCTGAAAAAAGGGTACCCCCTTTACCCAACCGATATCGATTATGCCATCCGAATGATCTCCGACGATCGGAGTGTTAATCTTGAAGATATCTTCCTCGATACCGTTTATATCTCGTCGAGGAAAAGGGCGATCACACCCAAGAGCCTGGCTCAGAAGCGCTATATCGACGCGATTCGAAAATACGATCTGGTGATTGGCATTGGTCCTGCGGGGACAGGAAAGACTTATCTGGCAATGGCCATGGCCGTCGCTCATCTGATGAAGCAGGAAGTGGAGAGGATCGTCCTGACCCGCCCTGCGGTAGAAGCCGGAGAGAAGCTGGGGTTTCTTCCCGGAGATATTGCCGAAAAGGTTAACCCCTATCTTCGCCCCCTGTACGACGCCTTACATGACATGATGGATTTCGATCGGGTCTCCAAGCTTGTGGAGAGGGGTGTGATCGAAGTAGCTCCTTTAGCCTTCATGAGGGGAAGGACCCTCAATGATTCCTTTGTCATCCTCGACGAGGCGCAAAATACAGGACCCGAACAGATGAAGATGTTTTTGACACGATTGGGGTACAGTTCCAAGGCCGTCATTACCGGGGATATTACCCAGGTGGACCTTCCGGAAAATAAGATATCGGGGCTGGTCGAGATTCAGGGCATCCTGAAGGGGATTGAAGGAATTGAATTTGTTTATTTCTCAGACAGGGATGTCGTCAGACACCCCCTGGTCCAGGAAATCATCAAGGCCTATGAAAGAATGGAGGAAAGGCGACACCGGCCCAAGGACGCCCTTTAACGGCCCATGATAAAAACCACCATAAAAAAATTCATCCTTAATCTTCCCTTTCTCAGGA
>Ga0316603_10001216_pt1 | contig 13557 bp, 8 predicted proteins | sample OWC_soil_day10_n_FD_207649 | JGI IMG/M metagenome (GOLD analysis project Ga0316603, IMG submission 207649) | Wetland soil microbial communities from Old Woman Creek delta, Ohio, United States - OWC_soil_day10_noCT | ecosystem: Environmental > Terrestrial > Soil > Wetlands | place: USA: Ohio...
GCCGAGCACCTTGTACTGGTCGAGGTTCGCGTTGAGCACGCGCCCGGTCTTGTCGTCGAGCTTGCGATCCTCGAACAGCGCCCACGAGATGCCGTGGATGATGCCGCCGTTGATCTGACTCTGCACCGCGAGCGGGTTGATCAGGCGACCGCACTCCTGCACCGCGACGACCTTGAGCACGCGGATCACGCCGGTCTCGGTGTCGACCTGCACGGACGCGAACTGCACGCCACCGTAGCCATCGGCGCGCGGCCCGTTCCAGTCACCTGGGCGGCTCGCGATCGCGGCGAGCTCGTCGGTCGGGATCGTCGCGCACGCCTGCTTCCACGCCAGCGCCTTGCTCGGATCGGAGATCGACTCGACGCGCCCGGGCACGATGCGCAGGTCGCCCGGCGCGACGCCGAGCTTGGCGCCGACCGCCGCGAGCAGCTTCGTCCGGACCTCGTGCGCGGCCTGCCGGACGGCGGGCGTGATGCCGACCAGGGTCTTGCTGCCACCGGAGGCCGGGCCGATCGGCCACTGCGTGTCGCCGATCCGGACCGTGATGTCGTCGGGGCGCAGGCCGAAGTCCTCCGCGAGGATCATCGCGAGCGCGGTCCGCGTGCCGGTGCCGATGTCCATGACGGAGGAGCGGAGCTGCACCGAGCCATCGCGCGCGAGCCGGACCTCGCACGCCGAGTCCATGTCGACGAATCGTCGCCAGCTCGAGGTCCCGACGCCGAGGCCTGTCTTGATCGGCCCCTTGTCGGCGCCCGGTGCGTGGCGCTTCCCCCAGCCGATCTTGTCGGCGCCGACCCGGCGCTCGAGCTTGCGCGCGATCCGGTCGGGCGCGGTAGCGCTGCCGTCCCGCTCGTCGATGTCGAGGCGGTCGCGCATGTCCAGGGGATCCATCTTGATCCGCTCGGCGAGCTCGTCGACGAGCTGGTCGAGCGCGAACACGCCCTGTGGCATCCCGGGCGCGCGGAACGCCGAGCCAGGGCCCGCATGCGTGAACACGTCGTACTGCCGCGTCCGCACCGCGCCGGCGGGGAACAGGCGCTGCGCTGCCCAGCCGACGCCGGCGCCGGTCGCGATGCCGGCGGTGCCGTGACTCACGAGATCGATCGCGGCGAGGCTGCCGTCGCGCGTGGCCCCGAGTGTCAGCTGCTGGAGCGTGCTCGGTCGATTGCCGACCGCGGTGTGCTGCTCGCGGCGATCGAGCACCAGGCGCACCGGTGCCTTCGCGCGCCGCGACAGCTCGACGGCGACGACCCCGAAGTGCCCGGCGCCGAACTTCGCGCCGAAGCCACCGCCCATGTGGTCGCAGATCACGCGGACCTTGGCCTTCGGCAGGTCGAACACCGTCGCCAGATCGTCGCGCACGGTCGCGGTGCCCTGCGTCGAGGTGTAGACGGTCAGCCCGTCGGGCTTCCAGTCCGCGACGATGCCGTGGGTCTCCATCGGCGAGTGCGTCTGGACCTGCGTGCGGAACGTCCCGGTGACCTTGTGCGCGCTGCTCGCGAGCGCGGCGTCGACATCGCCCTCGCTCTGTTGCGTGGGACCGCGCAGGTTGCCGTGCTGCGCGAGGTGCTTGCCCGCGCCACCGCCGCCGGCGCTGCCTCCCATGTTGACGCGCGTGGGATACACGAGCGGGGCACTCGGCTGCATCGCCGCGTCGAGGCTGGTGACCGCGGGCAGCGGCTCGTAGTCGACCTCGATCAGCCGCGCGGCTTCGTCGGCGATGTCGGGCGTCGTCGCGGCGACGGCGACGACACACTGGCCCGCATAGCGGATGCGCGGGAACGTCCCGTTCTTCTCGGTGCTCGGATCGACGAGGGTCGCGCCCTCCTGGTTCTTCACCACGAACACGGCCTTCACCCCGGCGAGCTTCTCGGCCTTGCGGGTGTCGACCCGCTTCACGATCGCGTGCGCGTGCGGCGACACCACGCGCCGGGCGTGCAGCATCCCGGGGAGCTGCACGTCGGAGGTGTACTGCGCCTCGCCGGTGACCTTCGCCCGACCATCGAGACGCGCGGTCGGCTTGCCGACGACGGCGAGGCCGGGGTTCGTCGGCCACGGCTTCGCCTCGGTCTCCGGGATCGTGCGGAGCTCGGCGGTGATCGTGCCGCCGGCGATGCCGACCCACGCGGTGCCCGGAGGCGGCGCCGCACCGGTGCCCGCGGTGCGCGTCTCGAGCGTCCAGCCCGCCGCGGGTTGCCCGGAGGCGGTCATCATCGCGGTGAACACCTTGGGATAGGTGCCGCAGCGGCAGAGGTTGCCCGCGACCGCGTTGCGGATCGCTCGCCGGTCCGGCTTCGGGTCGTGCGCGAGCAAGGCCGCGCAGCTCATGACCATGCCGGGCGTGCAGAACCCGCACTGCATCGCGTCCTGTTCGATGAACGCCTGCTGGATCGGGTGCAGCGTCGTACCGCGCGCGAGGCCTTCGATCGTCGTCACGGCGCGCTCGCCGACCTCGAGCGCGAGGGTGGTGCACGCGAGCGCCGGTTCACCGTCGAGGTGGACCGTGCACGCGCCGCACGCACCGCGATCGCAGCCGACCTTGGTGCCCCTGAGCCCGAGCTCGTCGCGCAGGGCGCGGACCAGCGTCGTGCGCGGCTCGACCTTCAGCGTGCGCGGGGCGCCGTTGACCGTCATCGAGATCCGCACCGCGCCCGGGCCACTCACGCGGGGGCTCGCGGCCGCGCGGGCCTTGCCCGACAGCGTGATCAAGCTGGCGGCGGCAGCGCCACCGGTCGTGCCGCCGAGGAATGCTCGCCGGCTGAGGCCCGAGCTCGTGCCCGACTCGGGGTCGTCATCGTCGTTGGCCATACCCGACCTAGGCTGGCAGACGAACGCGGCGCAAGCGACGCGCTCCCGGCAGTTTCAGCGGCCCGGCTTGAACCGGACGTGGAAGTGGTCGGCGTGGTTCGGCCAGTGCCGCACGAGCCCGGCGAGCGCGTCCTTGCCGCGCGGGTACTGGAAGATCGCGGCGAGATCGTCGTCTGGCGTGCCGCGCTTGCGCGCGAACTTGTAGAGCCGCTCCTGCACCGCATAGTCGAGGAAGATGATCTGCACGCCGGTGTCGAGATCCGTGGTGCGCGCGAACGCCGTGGTCAGCGCCCACATCGCATCGAGATCGAGATCGCCGTTGGCGGCGACGAACCGCGCGGGGTAGCCCTCGGGCGCGCGGTGGAAGTAGAAGCCGACGTCGACGTCGAGCCCCGACTGATGCGAGTGGTGATCGCCGATCTTGCCGCCGTCGCGAGCGGACAGATCACCGATCGCCAGCGTGTGGACGTCGTACATCGCGCGCACGCCGGCGATCGCGCCCTGGAGGTGCTCGACGACATGCGTCGCACCGTAGGCGCGGTGCGGGCGCCGGATCTCGTAGCCGGCCCCCTTCGGCATCACCTCGCCGTTCTCGAGGCGCCCGTTCCACGGCTGGCCGATCGACTCGCTCGGCTCGTCGCGATCGATCTCCCGGGTGCGCGTCGCGGTCACGATCGCCGTGCCGTCGATCACCGCGAGGGCGCGCTCGGCGCGGGCGTCGAGATCATCGACGTCGCGCTTCGCGACCGGGCGCGAGCGGGTCTTGGCCCGCGCACCGACGGTGCACGCGGGGACCGTGACGACCGTGCCGGCCTTGACCAGCGTGGTCTTCAGCCGGTTCGCGCGGAGCACGGCGTCGGTCGTGCAGCCGTAGACCTTCGCGACGTGCTCGAGCGTCTCGCCGCGCTGGACGACGTGCCGCCCCGCGACCGCAGGGGTGGTGAGCAGCGCGAGCCAGAGGCCCGAGATCACGAGACGGCGCACCCTGGAAGTGTCTCGCGCCGGCACGGCCGATCGCCAGTTTCAGGCGTTCTCGATCTCGAGGACCTGGCGCTCGAGGTCGGCCTCGGGGAGCCGCGAGTTGGTGCGCAACCCCGCGACCAGCTCGGCCTTGTCGCCGCCGGTGCTCTCGAGGTGCGCCCCGACGCATGCCGGGTGCATGTAGCCCGCGCCCTTCTGCATCACCATCCCGACCTCGATCTCGCGCTCGACGGCGACGCGGTACGAGTCCTTCGCGATCGCCTCGCCACACTCCATGCACTTCGCGCGGCCCGTCGGTGCGCGATCCAGGTACGGGAACCCACCGGGCTTGGCGTGGCCCTTGGCGTAGGCGTCGGCCATCGCCTGGTCGAGTACGGCGCGATCCGGGACCTCGCCGGCGTACGCGACGAGCGCCTCCTTGAGCTCGGCGGGCAGCTTGCCCGCGGCACACAGCAGGTGGTGCCACTGCAGGCTCGGCGTGTCCCCGAACGCGTTCGCCGCCTCGATCCCCAGCCGCAGCGCCCCCTTGTCGATCGTCTTCTTGCAGGTCCGACAGCTCGCGCGCCCCGACTTCGCCTCTTCGATGTGGTTCGCCATCGCGCGGAACGTACTACATTCGCGCCGTGGACCCGCGCAGCCGAAGTGATGAGCAGCCGTATCCCGTGATCGCGACGCGCGCGGATCGCCGCACCGAGGAGTATCGCGCGAACGACGCGACGAACCGCGCAGCGATCGACAAGCTCAACGCGGCGCTGAAGGAAGCGACGCTCGGCGGCGGCGAGAAGTACACGAGCCGGCACAAGGCGGCGGGCAAGCTCCTGCCGCGCGAGCGGATCGAGCTGCTCCTCGATCGCGACTCGTACTTCCTCGAGCTGTGCCCGCTCGCCGGCAAGGACGTCCCGGGTCACATGCCGGGCGCGAGTCTGATCGGCGGCATCGGCCGCGTGTCGGGTGTCGAGTGCCTGATCACGGCGAGCGAGTCGACGGTCAAGGGCGGCGCGATCAGCGAAGTCAGCGCGTGGAAGTCGGGCCGCCTGAGCGACGTCGCCGAGCACAACCGCCTGCCGACGATCTCGATGATCGAGTCTGCCGGTGCCGACCTGCCGAACCAGTCGAAGATCTTCGTGCCGGGCGGGCGCGGCTTTCGCGATCTGACGCGGCGCTCGGAGCTCAAGATCCCGACGATCTGCCTCGTGTTCGGCAGCTCGACCGCGGGCGGCGCCTACATGCCCGGCATGTCCGACTACGTCGTGATGGTCGAGAAGCAGGCGCAGGTCTACCTCGCGGGGCCGCCGCTCGTGAAGATGGCGACCGGCGAGGACACCGATCACGAGGAGCTGGGCGGCGCCGAGATGCACTCGCGGATCTCGGGCGTCTCGGACTACCTCGCGCGCGACGAGCACGACGCGCTCCGGCTCGGGCGCGAGATCGTCGCGCACCTCGAATGGAAGAAGGGTGCCGTCAAGCGGGCGCGTCCGATCGAGGAGCCGAAGTACAGCGCCGAGGAGCTGCTCGGCATCGTGTCACCCGACATCAAGGTCCCGTTCGATCAGCGCGAGGTGATCGCGCGGATCGTCGATGGCTCGCGGTTCTCCGAGTTCAAGCCGCTCTACGGCTCGACGCTGATCTGCGGCTGGGCGCACCTCCACGGCTACCCGATCGGGATCCTCGCCAACAACGGCGTCCTGCTCCCCGAGTCCGCGAACAAGGGCGCGCAGTTCATCGAGCTGTGCAACCAGGTCGACGTCCCGCTCGTGTTCCTCCAGAACATCACCGGGTTCATGGTCGGCAAGAAGGTCGAGCAGGACGGGATCATCAAGCACGGCGCGAAGCTCATCAACGCGGTCTCGAACTCCAAGGTCCCGGCGATCACGATCATGACGGGCGCGAGCTACGGCGCCGGCAACTACGCGATGTGCGGCCGCGCCTACGCGCCGCGCTTCCTGTTCACGTGGCCGAACCATCGGATCGCGGTGATGGGCGGCAAGCAGCTCGCCGGGGTCCTCGACATCATCCAGCGCGACGCCGCAGCCAAGCGGGGCGAGGCCGTCGACGAGCAGAAGCTCGGGGTGATGAAGGCGATGACGGAGACGATGATCGATAAGGAGAGCGATCCGTACTTCGCGACCGCGCGCCTGTGGGACGACGGCATCATCGATCCGCGTGACACGCGCACGGTGATCGCGATCTCGCTCTCGGCCGCGTACTCCAAGCCGTTCGAGGGCACGACGAGCTGGGGCGTGTTCCGGCACTAGTCGTCGTGGGCGCGGCCGTCGCCGCCACGGAACGTAGCCGTCAGCCCGGCCGCGAGGGCATCGCGCTCGGCGGTGGACAGCCGGGCCTCGGGGTGCAGGAGCGTGTAGCTCCGCGGGGGCATCGAGCCCTCGAGGACCTCCTCGGCCGCCTCGTCCGCCTCGCCGAGGCCGTCCGCGCCCGCCGAGAAGTTCAGGATCCCTCGGCCCTCGTCGACGTGGCTCTGGACCAGCCACGACATCGGCGCGACGTGCGAGTACCACGGCCACTTCGTCTGGTTGCTGTGGCAGTCGAAGCACGCGCGGACCGCGAGCGCGCGGGTCGCCGGGTGGTTCCAGGCGGGCTCGGCCACGACCGGCGGGTTGGTGTGGTCACGACCGTACGGCACGAGCTGGGCGAGGACGAGCGCGGCCCCGAGCGTGAGACCCGTACCCAGCAGGAGCTTGCGAATCCGCATACCCTCGATCCTTGCATCGCGCGTTCCGCCGTCCCCTTCGCGTCGCGGCGGTCCGACCGCGCACCCCCTGCGGCGCCCGGTCACGAAACCCGAAATATCTGCGCCTGCCGGGAATGCGAGAGCCGTGACACCGGTCATGGTCGGCCCATGATCGAGCTGCTGTCGTCTCCCGAAGTCTGGCTGAGCTTCGCGACGCTCGCCCTCCTCGAGATCGTCCTCGGCGTCGACAACATCATCTTCATCGCGATCCTGTCGGGGCGGCTGCCCGAGAACCAGCGCGAGCGGGCGCGCAAGATGGGCCTCCTCGGCGCGTTCGTGTCGCGGCTGGGGCTCCTCGCCACGCTGTCGTGGATCGTCAAGCTCGACAAGCCGCTGTTCGAGATCGCGGGCACGGGCTTCTCGGGCAAGGCCCTGATCCTGCTCGCCGGGGGCCTGTTCCTGATCTACAAGGCGACCAAGGAGATCCACCACAAGCTCGAGTCCGCGGACGAGGTCGCGGCGGTGGCCCATGCCGGCGTGACGTTCGGGTCGGTGATCTTCCAGATCGTGATCCTCGACATGGTGTTCTCGATCGACTCGGTGATCACCGCGGTCGGCATGACCGACTACATCAGCGTGATGGTCGCGGCCAACGTCGTCGCGTTGATCGTGATGCTCGCCGTCGGTAAGTCGATCAGCGAGTTCGTCGAGCGCCACCCGTCGGTCAAGGTCCTCGCGCTGTCGTTCCTGCTGATGATCGGGCTCGTGCTCGTCGCCGAGGGCTTCGGCGCACACATCGGCAAGGGCTACATCTACGGCGCGATGGGGTTCAGCGTGTTCGTCGAGATGATCAACATCCGGACCACCCGCAAGACCCACATCGTCCGGCTCAACCAGACGCCGGACGTCGACGACATTCCCGCGTAGCGCGCTGCTCGCCGAGGGTCGGGTTGTTGTAGCGTTGCGCCGTGCGAACCATCGACAAGGTCCTGATCGCGAACCGCGGTGAGATCGCGCTGCGGGTGATGCGCACGTGCCGCGCGATGGGCATCGCGACCGTGGCCGTGTACTCGGACGCCGACGCCGAGGCGCCGTTCGTGCGATTCGCGGACGAGGCGGTGCGGATCGGCCCGCCGCCGGCGCGCGAGTCTTACCTGGTGATGCCGTCGCTGCTCGACGCCGCGCGCAGGACCGGCGCGGACGCGATCCACCCCGGGTACGGATTCCTCAGCGAGAATGCCCTGTTCGCCGAGGCCGTGACCGATGCCGGCCTCGTGTTCATCGGCCCGCCGGCGCCCGTGATCCGCGCGCTCGGCAGCAAGCAGGCGGCCAAGCGCATCGCGCACCGCGCGGGCGTGCCGACCGTCCCCGGCTACCACGGCGACGATCAGGGTCGGTTCATCGAGGAGGCCAGCGAGATCGGCTTCCCGTTGCTGGTCAAGGCGTCCGCGGGTGGCGGGGGCAAGGGCATGCGCGTCGTTCACACCGCGCGCGAGCTCGGCGAGGCGATCGAGCGCGCCCGGGGCGAGGCCGAGTCCGCATTCGGCGACGGCACGCTGCTGCTCGAGAAGTACATCGACCGTCCGCGCCACATCGAGATCCAGATCCTCGGCGATCAGCACGGCCACGTCGTGCACCTGTGGGAGCGCGAGTGCTCGATCCAGCGCCGGCACCAGAAGATCGTCGAGGAGGCGCCGTCTCCGGCGCTCGACCCCGATCGGCGTACCGCGATGGGGCAGGCGGCGGTCGCGCTCGGTCGCGAGGTCGGCTACGTCGGCGCCGGGACCGTCGAGTTCATCGCCGACACCGAGGGGCACTTCTACTTCCTCGAGGTCAACACGCGGCTCCAGGTCGAGCATCCCGTGACGGAGCTGACGACCGGGCTCGATCTCGTCCGCGAGCAGATCCGGATCGCGCGCGGCGAGCACCTCGGCTACGACGTCGCGCCGCCGCAGCGTGGCTGGGCGATCGAGGTCCGGCTGTGCGCGGAGGATCCGGAGCGCGACTACCTGCCCACGACCGGGACGTTGCTCGCCGTCGACGTGTTGCCGACGGTGCGCGCCGACCTCGGCGTGGTCGCGGGCAGCGAGATCGGGATCCACTACGACTCGATGCTCGGCAAGATCATCGCGCACGCGCCGACCCGCACCGAGGCCGCGCAGGTGCTGCGCCGGGCGCTGGACGAGCTGTGGGTGCCGGGCCTGGTGACCAATCGCGAGCACCTGGCGAAGATCCTCGCGCACCCGGCGTTCCTCGCCGGCGAGCTCGATACGCACTTCCTCGAGCGCCACGCGGGCGAGCTCGCCGCACGCGCGCCCGGGCTCGATCGCCTGCGGGTGGCGGCGATCGCGCTGACCCTGCACGGGATCGCGAGCCGCCGGCCGACCGAGTCGCTCGCGCCGCCCGGATGGCGCAACGTGCCCGTCGCCGATCAGCACGTCACCTACAAGCTCGGCGACGCCGACGTCATGCTCGGCTACCGGCCGGGCGAGGGCGGGGCGATCGCGTTCTCGATCGGCGGCAAGCAGACGGTGGTCAGCGCGTTCGGGGTCGATGGCGATCGGCTGTGGTTCGTCGACGGCGGACACCGGCGGCAGGCGCGGATCGCGACGAGCGGAGCGCGGAGCTGGGTGCTCAGCGAGGGGCACGTGCTCGTGCTGGTCGAGCAGCCGCGGTTCCCGGACCTCGCGGCGCGCGGCGTCGCGGGCGGGCTGACCGCGCCGATGCCGGGCAAGGTCGTCAAGGTGCTGGTCGCGGAGGGGCAGGAGGTCGCTGCGGGCGCGGCGCTCGTCGTGCTCGAGGCGATGAAGATGGAGCACACGGTCCGCGCCTCGGAGGCCGGGATCGTGCGCGCGATCCACGTCGCGGTCGGCGATCAGGTCGACGCCGATCGGCTGCTCGCCGTCGTCACTGCCTGAGCGCGCGCCGCTCGGTCGGGGTATATCCGTGACGTGATCGTGCGCGCGTCGCTCGGGCTCGTCGTCGCGGTCGCGGTCGCGGCCGCGGCGTGCGCGGGACGCGAGGTCCCGCCCCCGCCGACGACGCACCGCGCGCCCCCGGTACTCCAGGTCCATCGCGGGTCGAAGTCCCCGATCGCGCCGGGGCTGCGGCTGCCCGGCGGCGTCACGCCGCGCGCGTACGACCTCCGGCTCGAGGTCGATCCGGACCAGGAGTCGTTCCACGGCACGGTCGAGATCCGCACGCACCTCGATCGCGCGCTCGACGTCGTGTGGCTGCACGCGGTCGACCTCGAGATCGCGTCGGCGCGGGTCCGCAGCGGCTCCACGAGCGAGGTCGCGATCGCGACGGCGCGCACGCCGGATCAGATGATCGGCCTGCAGGTCGGGCGCACGGTCGGGCCGGGCGAGGTCGTGCTCGTGATCGAGTTCACCGGGCACACGTCGCGCGATCAGGAGGGCCTGTTCCGGCAGAAGGTCGGCGGGAAGTGGTTCGTGTACTCGCAGGGCCAGGCGGTGCTCGCGCGGCGGATCGTCCCGTGCTTCGACGAACCGGCGTTCAAGGTGCCATGGCGGGTGACGCTCGTCGTGCCTCCCGACGTCGTCGCCCTCGGCAATGCACCGGTCGCGAGCGAGAGGCTCCGGACCGACGGCCGCCGCGAGGTCGCGTTCGCCGAGATCGGTCCCCTGCCGAGCTACCTGCTCGCGATCGCGGTCGGACCGTTCACGCTCGTCGACGGGGGCAAGGTCGGGCGGAACGGCACACCGGTGCGGATCGCGGTGTGGCCGTCGGATGCGTCCCGCGTGACGACCGCGATCCGTGTCCTGCCGAAGGTCGTGGCCGAGCTCGAGGCCTACCTCGATCGTCCGCTGCCGTGGCCCAAGCTCGACCTCGTCGCGGTGCCGCAGCTGTTCGGCGCGATGGAGAACGTCGGCCTCGTCACGTTCGAGAGCTCGATCCTGATCGGCGACGATCGCGATCCGGGCTTCGCGCCGCGCTTCATCCACATCGCGGCCCACGAGCTCGCGCATCAGTGGATGGGTAACCTCGTCACGCCGCCGTGGTGGGACGAGCTGTGGCTCTCGGAGGCGTTCGCGACATTCCTCGGCGACAAGGTGATCGTCGCGCTCGGTGCGCACGACGATCCGGTCCTCCGCGCACAGCTCGCCCGCCGCGATGCGCTCGCGGCCGATGCGACCTCGGCGAGGCGAGCGCTGCGCCGGCCGATCGAGTCGTCCGCCCAGGCCGACGATCTGTTCGACGGGATCGCCTACGAGAAGGGCGCGGCCGTGCTCGAGATGTTCGAGCACGCGGCGGGGCCGGACGTGTTCCGCGAGGTCGTGCGCGAGCTCGTGCGCAAGAACCTCCACGGCTGGGTCACGACCGACAAGCTCGCCTCCGTCCTCGGCGCGCTCGCGACGCCGGACCTCGCGCGCTCGCTCGATGCCTACGCTACCTACGATGGCACACCCATCGTCGAGCTGTCGCTCGCGTGCGAGGACGCCACCCCGTCGGTGATCGCGCACGCCCGCGACGGCGTCACGATCCCGGTGTGCGTGCGGTATCCCGGCGCGGCCCGCGCCGATCGCGCGTGCGCCGTCGTCGCCGATCATACGGAGATCCCGCTGCCCGCCGCGACGTCGTGCCCGACCTGGCTCGTCGGCAACGAGGACGGCCGGGGCTACTACCAGACCGCAGGTCCGGCCTCGCGCCTGCTCCCGCCGATCGCGGCCTCCCGGATCGCGGAGCGGCTCGCGATCGGAGACGACCTCGCCGGCGGCGTGCGGCGCGGCGAGGTGCCGGTCGCCGAGGCTGCACGGATCTTCAAGACCCTCGTCGCGAGCAAGGATCCGTACGTGCTGCTCGCCGCGCTCTCGATCGCGCGCGTGATCGATCCGATCGTCGATGATCGGCAGCGCGCCGCGTGGACCGCGTGGCTCGTCGCGCTGTTGCGGCCGCGCCTGCGCAGCGCCGCGCTGCTGGCACCACGCCGCCCCATCGACGGCGAGGTTCGCGATGCCATGATCGCACTCGTGCCCGAGCACGCCGATCGCGTCGCCCTCCAGCGCGCACGCGCGATCATCGACGCCGAGCTCGCGGGCAGGGTCCCCCCCTCGGAGGCTCTCGCCCTCGCGATCTCGATCGCCGCGCCGCGCGATGGCCGCCCGCTGTTCGATCGGATCACCAAGGTCGCCGCGACCACGAAGTACCCGGACCTCGCCGCCGCGCTGCTCGAGGCCCTCGGCGCCTTCGGCCCCGCGCTCGCGCCGGCGCTCGTCGTGACCGCGCTCGATCGCCGCTTCCCGTCGCCTCCTATCCTCGCCGCCCTGGTCGCGATGCTCGGCCGACCGGCGGCCCGCACGTCCGCATGGCGCGCGATCCGCGATCAGCTCCCGCAGCTGATGTCGCGCCTCTCCGGCATCGAGGCGCGTCCGCTCGTCGAGGGCCTCGGCTCGCTGTGCGATTCGACCGCGCGCACCGAGGTCGCCGCCGCCTTCGAACCGCGGGTCGCCGACGTCTTCCGCGGCCGCGAGACCCTGACCACCGCGCTCGCCGCGATCGACCGCTGCATCGCCCGCCAGGCCGCCGCCGGCGACATCGCCGCCTCCCTCTGAACGAGGGACGCTTTGAACGTAGGCACCTTCAGACCGCCAAACTCTCGGGATCGTTGCGTGCGCCGGGGACGCTTTGAACTTGCTCGCCTTCGCCGGTCCGGATTGACCGACCGCCAACCAGGCGCCGGAGACCCGCGATCCGCGTGTTAGGGTCGCCCGCCATGCCGGTGGACGACGGTCTCGCACGTTCGATCCCGGTCGCTGCGTTCGCGCACCGCGGGTCGCTCGTGATCGGCACCGACTCCGGTGAATGGCTCTCCCTCGGGTCCGGCGATCGCCTCGTCGCGCTGCCCGAGACGGGGCCGATCAGCGATGCAGTCGAGTCGCCCGATGGCACGGTCACGGTCGCGTGCTGGGAGCCCGTGCTCAAGCAGCTGCGCGACGGTGCGTGGATCGACCTCGCGCTCAGCGCACCCGCGACCGCACTCGCGGTGACGCCGCGAGGCCTCGTGATCGCGGACACGGGTGGTGGCCTGTCCCTGCTCGCCGGGACGTCGCGCGTGCCGGTCCAGGAGCTATCGGGCCCCGAGCCGATCATGTCGCTGCAGGCGGTCGACGGTGGGCTGGTCGCGCTCGGGGCGAGCGGCGCCGTCGAGGTGACCGAGTGGCCGGGTGGACCCGCGACGCTGATGCCGGTGCACACGGGCTCGATCGGCCGTGCGCACGCGATCTTCCCCGGCCTGCGCCGCGGTACCGCCCTGGTCGCTGGCGCGCGTGGCATCGCGGTCCTCGAGCGCCAGCGGCTCGCGGCGGCGACGACGGAGCTGTCCGATCGGATCAGCGGCGTCGCCGTGTTCGCGGACCGCGGGCGCGCCTTCATCTACGCCGACAACGGCGACGCATGGATCATCGAGGACGGCCTCGGTCGCCCGACGCGCGTGCACCTCGGTGACGCGGAGGTCGCCGGCGCGGCGCCCGGCGCGGACGGCACCGTGCTCGCGTGGACCACCGATGGTGCACTCCACGTCGTCGGTCACGACGGCGCGAGCTGGCGGGTCACCGACGGCGGCGTCGTCCTCGCGGTACCCGAGCCCGAGACGGCTCGCGGCTCGATCGCGATCCACTGGACCGCCGCGGGTGGCGCCCGCGTCACGCGGGGACACGTGGCGTGGAACTAGAGCGGATCAACTGGTCCGCAGCCGCCGTCGAGCTCGCCGACGAGCACCGGCGCACCGGCACCCCCCACGCGCGCCGCGCCCTCGCGGCGGTGTCGAGCCTGCGCGGGCGGTTCAGCGACGACTTCACGGTCGCCACCGCGGCCGCGGTCGCCGCGATCGAGCTCGAGCCGCTCGATCCGATCCATCGCGTGCGCGACGCGCTCGTCCGCCTGCGGTTCGGCGACATCGACGGCGCGCTGGCTCGCCTCGACAGCCTCCACGAGGGCGTCGCGGATCTCCCGCTCGTGCTCGTGGTCAAGGCGCTCGCGATCGCGCGCCGGGGCGAGCCGCGCACCGCGCGCAACATCGCCGACCGCGCCCTCCAGGTCGATGCGCGCCACGCCGGTGC
>Ga0316603_10001217_pt1 | contig 13556 bp, 15 predicted proteins | sample OWC_soil_day10_n_FD_207649 | JGI IMG/M metagenome (GOLD analysis project Ga0316603, IMG submission 207649) | Wetland soil microbial communities from Old Woman Creek delta, Ohio, United States - OWC_soil_day10_noCT | ecosystem: Environmental > Terrestrial > Soil > Wetlands | place: USA: Ohio...
CGTCCCCGAGCCGTACCCCTTCATCGCTCGCGGTGTCCGTACCCAGAGTTCTCCAACCTGTCCGTTCGGCAACTCTTCGCCCTCGTCTCCGACCACCTTCAGTTCCACATCGGGCAGCGGGCGACCGATGGACTTCAGCCGCTTGAGCCGGAGTTCCACCTGCTCGGGTGTCCCGTCGAGTCGGTGATCGTCCGGGCCCAGCACGGTAAGGGTCGAGGTGGTTTCGGTCTGGCCAAAGGCATTGACGAACCCAACGGTGTTGGGAAACATCTCAATCGCACGGCGGATGACGGGGAACGGCATCTGCGCCCCGCCGTAGGACAGGTTCTGTAAGCTCGAGAGGTCGTACTTGGCGAAGTCCGGGTGGTCGATGAGCTGCTTGACCATCGTCGGGACCAGGAACGCGTGTGTGACCTGTTCCCGGTGCACCGCTTCCAGCCACGCGCTGGCATCGAACTGCCGCAGCAGTACCAACCGGCGTCCAGTGAACATCGAGGTCATGATGTTGGTGGCGCCTGCGATGTGGTAGAGGGGCACGCACAGCAGTGCTGTCCCACGCGGGCTGCCGTCCGCCAACTCCACATTGGCTGTCACGTACGCCGTGAAGTCGTTGTAGGTCAGCATCACGCCCTTGGGCAGGGCGGTGGTCCCGCTGGTGTACATGAGGATGGAGACGTCTTCGTCGTCGACTTCCGGCGGCTCGAATTCCGGCGCGGCGTCGGTTATGAGGGCATCGAAATGCAGGAAGCCGTCGTGCGGTGTTTCCAACGCAATATAGGTCTGCACACACGTGAATTTCGGCCGGAGCTGCGTGACGGCATCCATATAGCGGTCGCCGACGCACAAAACCTTGGTTTTTGCGGTGGTGACCATGTACTCCAACTCGTGCAGTTTGGCGCGATAGTTGAGCGGCAGGAACACGGCACCAAGTGCGGCGGCCGCGTAGTACGCCTCAACGTATCGGTCTGAGTTGGTTTGCAGAACCGCGACGCAATCGCCGCGACCGACCCCGATTTCCCGAAGGGCGTTCGCCAGACGCTGAATGTTCTGCCAGAGCTGCCCGTAGGTCAGGCGCTGGGTTTCGAAGACCAGAATCTCCTGGTCCTCAAACATGGTGGCCGGGATGCTGACAAAGTTAGAGGTATTCACGGGATGCTCCGCTTTCCAATCGTAGATTCAACCGATGCTCCAGCGCCAAGCCGTCAGGCAGGCTCATGTCGAGGCCGGCATGCACGGCCTGCTTGGCGCTTGCCACCAGTTGTGGGGGCAGTTTGCACAGTCGGTGCGCCAGGTCAATCGCCGACGCATGCAGCCGTGCCCGTGGAACGATCCGGGTGATGATGCCGAGCCGCAAGGCTTCGCGAGCGTCGAGCCAACGACAGGTCAGGACCAGATCCAATGCACGTCCGAGGCCCAGGGCCCGCGGCGCGGTCTGCGTGCCCGCGACGCCGGGGATCATCCCGAGGGCGGCTTCGGGAAAGGAAAACCGCGCATCGGGCGCGGCGATGCAGAGGTCGCAGAGAAGTGCGATCTCGAAACCGCCGCCAACGACGTATCCGTGCACCGCGGCGATGGTTGGTTTTTGCAGCGTGAGGAGGACATGCCACACATCGCGATGCCAGCGTGCGTCGCGGGCACCCACGGGCGACGGCGCGGTGCCGAACTCCCGAACGTCGCCTCCGGTACAGAACGCCGGGCCGTTGCCACGTAAGACCACGGCGTGCACCTCCGGGTCGTCGCGGATGGCGCACAGCGTTTCGAACAGCGCGTCGCGCATGGCCAGGTTGTACGCGTTCAAGACATGCGGCCGGTTCAGCGACACGATCCCGATCGCGCCGTCCTTTTCATACAGCACGGCAGGAAGCTCCTGCGGTGAGGGCGCCGTCGTCCGCGCCCCGGGGGCGTGCGACACTAGTCACTCGAGGGCAACGGCTTGGCTTCCTTCAGTTTCATTTCCTGGTCACAGCAATTCACCGAACCCGTCCCCGGCTTGTTGCAGAGCACCTCGGTGCCACAGCTTTCACACATGTACCGCTTGCCCAATTGGTTTGCCATTGTCCCTCTCCGTCCTTTCCTGCGTGTAGGGTGGCGATTGCCGACCCGCGTGATTCCACTCTAATACGACGACCGCCCATAGAACGGCAAGGCAACGACCTGTCCGGTCGCGGTGCCCTGCGGCAGAGCGATCTGCAGTGCGGTGGTAGGTTCCCAGCACGCACTGCGCACATACGCCAGCGCGATCACTGCCTGCCGTTCAGGTGACCAGACCGCACTGGTGATCGCGCCGACTTCCTTGTCCACATGGAAGAGCCTCGCATCCGCCGGGGGGACTTCGTGCCCCGTGCAGACCAGGCCTACGAGCTTGCGGTGGATCTGGCCGCGTGCACTGACCCGTTCCACTACCTCTTGGCCGAGATAGCAGCCTTTCTGATAGCTGATGGCGGCATCCAGACCCGCTTCGAGAACCAGGACCGAATCGTCGAAGTCCACTCCGCACCAAGGAATGCCGGCCTCCAGCCGTAAGACATTGAGTGCGTCCGTGCCCACCGGTTCGGCACCGGCGGCGTGGCAGCGTTCCCGCAACTGCAGTGTCAGTGCCCGATCACCGAAGACCAGATAGCCATTCTCACCGGCGTGACTGACTGCGGCGACCCGGACCCGTGCGCCGTCGAACGTGAACTCGCGATGATCAAGCGGCCGCATCCCCTCCACCGTGCTTCCGAGGACGCCGATCAGCGTCCGAGCGGCTTGCGGTCCCTCCACTGCAACCAACGGCGCCCACAGCCCGTCCGCGGCAATCTCAACGTCGTCGGCAATGATGTAATGATCGAGCGTCTCCCGGACGGTTGCTTCCCGTATCGCTGGGACATCCAGCCAGAATTCGTCGGCCAGGGCGTAAGCGCGCAGATCCGACACCACTTTGCCCTGAATCGTCAACAGCGCCGCATAGACCCCTTGTCCGTCCTGGAGTCCGGCGACATCGTTCGTCATCATCCCCTGCAAGAAGGTCGTGCGGTCCGTTCCGGTCAGGCGCAACAGTCCCCGGAAGCGCGCATCGAGCAGCCCGCACCGCTGCCGCACCGCCGCCCACTCGCTCTGCGGGTCCGAGAAAACAGCGGCCAGGGCCGGCTGGATAGACGGCAACCCGGTGTTTTGGTGAAGCCTGTCCCGCTGGGTGTTCATTGCCTACTCACAAACAGAACTGCGTAACAAAATCCGCTGGGCGAAAAAAGGCCCGGCCGGTTACGGTTCCGCCCCCCCGGTCAGCACCAGGTCGTTGCGATGGATGACCTCGTCGGTCAGTTGGTACCCGAGGACGCTCTCGATGCGGGCCGAGTGCAGCCCTTTGATTTGCTCCAATTCAGCGGCGCTGTAGTTGACCAGCCCGCGGGCGAATTCGCGGCCCGACAGATCGATGCAGCGCACGCACGCCCCGCTGTCGAACTTGCCATGGACTTCGCGCAAGCCTTTAGGCAGCAAACTGCGGCCTTTTTCCGCAATGGCTTCGAAAGCGCCCTGGTCGACGACCAGGGCGCCCGCCGGTTTCAGGGTGTAAGCGATCCAGTGTTTCCGCCGGGTCAAGCGGTCGCCACGCGGCAGGATCAATGTGCCTGCCGTGCGGCGGGCATCAAAGACCGCCGGCAGTACCCCCGCGTGGAGCCCGTCGGCGATGATTGACGGGATACCCGCGGCGGCTGCTTTCTTCGCCGCCGCGAACTTCGAGGCCATGCCGCCGGTTCCGAGGTCGCTGCGGCCGTCCATCACGTACGACGAGGCGGCGCGGGGGCGATCCTCGACCACATGTACCAACTCCGCGTCGGCGTGCGTGCGCGGGTTCTTGGTGTAGAGTCCGGCGACGTCGCTGAGCATGACGAGCAGGTCCGCCTCGACCAACCCGGCGATCAGTGCGGACAGGTTGTCGTTGTCGCCGAAGTTTCGCAGCTCATCGATGACTACGGTGTCGTTTTCGTTCGCCACCGGAACGACGCCGGCCGCGACCAGTGTCTCGATCGTGTGCCGCGCGTTCAGGTAGCGGCTGCGATCGGCCAGGTCATCATGGGTCAGGAGAATCTGCGCCACCTGCGTGCGGTGCGCTGCGAAGTATTCCTCATAAAGGGCCATCAGATCGATCTGTCCGACCGCGGCCGCGGCCTGCCGCTGCGGGACGGTTTTCGGCCGACTCTTGAGTCCGAGGCGTGCCATGCCCGCGGCCACGGCGCCGGAGCTGACCACCACCAGTTCGATGCCGCGCTGGTGCAGTCCGCAGATCTCCTCCGCCAGCGACTGCAGCCGCTGCCGGTTGATGCCGTTGGGGCCCGACAAGATGCTACTCCCGATCTTGATAACCGCACGGCGCAGGCGCTTGAACAGGCGGGGTTTATGGCTCAACTGTGGATGTGCCGCGGGGCCGGAGGTCATTCCCTCTCCTCGCGCAGCGCCTCTCCGGAAAGGGAAGCGGGATCGGCGATTGGCGGTGCCGTCCCGGCCGCCGACTCTTTGCGCAGCGCCTGCCAGCGGCGGCCGGCTTCGCGCATGAGTGCCGCAACGCCTTCGCGGGTCGCGGCGGAGATGCCCCACAGCGCGATGCCCCGCTGCGCGAAGCGCGTCCGCAGCTCCGGGTAACGCTCGCGCGCTTCCTGCAGATCGAGCTTGTTGGCGACGACAATTTGCGGCTTCGTCGCGAGCGCGGCGTCGAACGCCCGCAATTCCGCATTGATGGCATCGAAATCGGCCATCGGATCACGGCCGCTCAGCCCGCTGATGTCGAGCAAATGGATCAATAGTGTCGTGCGCGACACGTGACGCAAGAACCGGTCGCCAAGCCCGCGCCCGCGGTGCGCCCCTTCGATCAGGCCCGGGATGTCGGCGAGCACGAAACTGCTGTCCTCGTCGAAGTGCACGACTCCCAAATGGGGGACGAGGGTGGTAAACGGGTAGTCGGCGATACGGGGGCGGGCCGCGGAAACGGCGGCGATCAGGGTGGACTTACCCGCATTCGGGTATCCCACCAGCCCGACATCGGCCATGAGGTGCAGTTCCAGCCGCAGGCGTTTGTCCTCGCCGGGTGTTCCTGGTTGGGCGTAACGGGGCGCCTGATTCGTGGGCGTGGCGAAATGGGCGTTGCCTCTGCCGCCGCGTCCGCCATGGGCGACGATGCAGCGTTCGTGCGGGATGCGCAAATCGGCGATCTGCTCGCCGGTCTCCACATCCGTCACCAGGGTGCCCGGCGGGACGCGGACCAGGCGGTCCTCGCCGCGCTTCCCGTACTGTTCCTTGCCGCGGCCATGTTCGCCGCGCCCGGCTTGGACGCGCGGTTGAAACTTGAAATCCAGCAGCGTGGTGAGCCCGGGATCGACGACAAACACGACGTTGCCACCGTCACCGCCATCGCCTCCGTTCGGGCCACCGTGCGGCTTGTACTTTTCACGCAGGAAGCTCACACATCCGCGACCGCCATCGCCGGCACGGACGTGCACTTCCGCTTCGTCAATGAATTTCATCTCCGCTGCTGGCGGAGGTTAGCCGCGGCGTGCCCAAAAGAAAAGCCGCGGTGCGAGGAGACCTCACACCTGCCCTCTCCGAGGGGGAGAGGGAGTATCATGGGGGAAAAGACTACGCCGGAAAGATGTGAACCTGGCGCCGGTCTTTGCCGACACGCTCGTACCGCACGATCCCGTCGATCAATGCGAACAGTGTGAAATCCCGCCCCATGCCGACATTCTTGCCTGGATGAATACGGGTGCCGAGTTGGCGCACCAAGATGTTGCCGGCCTTGGCCAACTGCCCGGCAAACACCTTTACGCCACGCCGCTGTCCCTGGCTGTCACGTCCGTTACGGGTACTGCCTTGCCCTTTTTTATGCGCCATGACTGTGTGTCCCTGTTTCGATCCCGGTTACGCGAACGGCGGTGAACTGCTGACGGTGTCCTTGGTGCCGGCGATAATTCTTGCGCCGTTTCTTCTTCAAGATCAAGATTTTCTTGGCTTTTCCCTGCTGCACGACCTGGGCGGTCACCCGGGCCCCGGGCACCAATGGCGCGCCAACGTGAATCGCGCCCTCATCTGCCGTCATCAATACTTCCTCGAACGCGACGGCGGCGCCGGGCTCACCCCCGAGCTTCTCGACGCGGATGATATCTCCGGGGGTCACGCGATACTGTTTCCCTCCGGTACGAATCACTGCATAGGTCATGGCTGGTCTCCAAACGACGAAACGTCAGGAGTAGAAGAACCGCGCGATATTGTCAACTCCTCCGTCGGGCGGTATGGAGCAGCTATGTCCGCGATTGCTCTCGCGTTGTATAGCCGGCCCGGGTGCCACTTGTGCGCGGAGATGAAGGCGGTGATAGAACCGGTGGTACGGGAGCTCGGCTGCACGCTGGAGGAGATCGACATCAGCGGCCGGACGGAATTGGAAGCACGGTTTGGAATGGAGATCCCGGTGCTGTGCGTCAACGGTCGCAAGGCATTCAAATACCGCGTGACCGAACTCGAACTGCGCAAGCGGCTGACCCGGGAAGGCGGGGAGCGAGGCTGACGGATGCCTAGCATTGCGGTGGATGCGATGGGCGGGGATTTTGCCCCTGAAGAGGTGGTCAAGGGCGTCGCACAAGTTTCGCTGCGGACGGACATTCAGTGCACGTTGGTTGGGAATGAGCAGGAGATCCAAGCCATCCTCGACCGCGTGCCCTATAACCCGGAGCGCATCGGGGTACAGCACACGACAGAGTTCGTCACCATGGCGGAGGATCCGAAGGTGGGCCTCCGGCGCAAGCGGCGTGCGTCGGTCCTCGTCGCGGCCCGTCTCGTCGCCGACGGGCACGCGGATGCCGTTGTCACCGCTGGCAACACCGGTGCGGCCGTCATCGCCTGTACACAGTGTTTCAAAGCCATCCAAGGCGTGTTCAAGCCGGCGCTCGCCAGTGTCTACCCGCGGCAGACGGAGTATCCCGGGCAGGATCAATTGGCGTTGCTGCTTGATGTCGGCGCCACCATACGCTGCGACGCCACGGAGTTGGTGCAGTTTGCGATCATGGGGAGCGCGTACGCCCGCCACGTGTCGAAAGTGCCGAACCCACGGGTGGCGTTGCTCAATATGGGGGTGGAAGAGACCAGGGGCGGCGACATCCTGGTGGAGGCCTATCATCGGCTCAAGAACTGTCGGGGAATCAATTTCGTCGGGAACATTGAAGGCACCGACTTGGCCAAGGGCAAGGCCGATGTCATCGTCTGCGAGGGACTCTTGGGAAATGTCGCGCTCAAGATTCTCGAGGGCGTCGCGGAGGTGGTTGTCGACCTGGCCGGCACGGCCCGGCGTGAGAGTTGGCGGTGGAAGCTCGGTTTCTTCATGCTCGCCGGCAGCATCGGCCGGCTGCGTGACCTGACGGACTATGCCATCTACGGTGGCGCACCCATCTTGGGCTTCGAGCACGTCATGATCAAGTCGCATGGGCGGTCCAACGCACGCGCCGTCGAGAACGCCATCAAGGTGGCTGCCAAGGCGGTCCGTGACGGGGTCACGCAGGAAATCGCTGCGGGAATCGAACAGGTGTGATGACCTTCTGGCAGCGCTTGGGTCGCGTGTCGAAGACGCAGTCGCCGATCGTCTTCCGCTGGGATTTGGATAAGACCTACCTGCAGACCGACTTCGATTCCTTGCGCGGTCTGGTGCGAGTCCCGTTTGAGAAGCCGCAGGATAAAGTCGCCGTCCCCGGCGTCGTGCCGCTCATCCGGGGCTTGCGGGACGCGGCGACGGAAGCCGGTCGGGAGGTGCAGATCTATTTCATTTCGGCCAGCCCAGCGCAGCTGGCCAAGGCGATTAAGCAAAAACTGGCCCTCGACGGCATCGAGTACGATGGCATCGTCTTCAAAGACCAATTGGGGCACCTGGTGCGCGGCCACTTCCGCAGCCTGCGTGAACATGTCGGCTTCAAGCTGACGGAACTGCTGAAGAGTCGGCGGACGGTACCGGCGGCGTCCCGCGAGATTCTGTTTGGTGACGACTGGGAGTCCGATCCGATCATCTACTCGCTCTACGCCGATATTCTCGCCGGTCGCATCGACGGTGAAGAACTTGGTGAGGTGCTGCGTGTCATCGGCGTCCACCCGGGTTTGATTGCCGAAGCTAAGGAGTTGGCCGCGGGTGCCGAGCACGGCGACGCGGTGACGAGAATCTACATCAATCTGGAACGCCGCACCCCGCCGACCCGCTTTCGCTCCTTTGGGCCGCGCCTGGTGCCGACCTTCAACTATCTGCAGACGGCGGTCTGTTTGTTCGCAGACGGCTACCTTGCGCTACCGGCGGTGGCAGGGGTGGCGGAGAGTCTGATCGAGGACGCGGGGTATACGCCTAGCGCCTTGGTGAATTCGATGGCGGATCTGGTGCGCCGGGGGCACGTGCCGGAGGCACCGAGCCTTGCGGTGCGGGACTTCTTGACGCCGCGCGGGCTGATGCCCGCCGAGAGGCGACGTGGTCTGGTGGCCGCTGTGTGGCATCGCGTGGTCCGTTGGGTCCGGCAGGCTGGGGCGCCGGCCAGCCCTCCGATAGATGCCATTGATTACCATCACCTCGTCACGCAGTGGCGCGCGTTAGGGGGTGGTCGATGACAGAATATTGCGTGGTCTTGGTAACCGTTGGGTCAGCGGAGGAAGGTCAACGGATCGCCCAGGCGCTTGTGGGCGAACGGCTTGCCGCGTGCGTTAGCGTGGTGGGTCCGCTCAGTTCGACGTACCGCTGGCAAGGCGAAATCGTGCACGAACAGGAACGGCTGTTGATGATCAAGACACGCGCCGCGCTGTTTGGCGAGATCGAAAGGCGGGTGACGCAGCTCCATTCGTATACGACGCCGGAGGTGATCGCCGTGCCGGTTACGGTGGGATCCACGGGCTACCTGGACTGGCTCCGTGCCGAAACGCAGCCGCATTGACGGCCAGCGTCCTAGAGGCGCCGCAGCGGTGGTGACGGCCGGAGACCGCCCGTGCGGGGGGCAGTGGTGCCGCTCGCGTATGTCGCGCCTCGGTTGTGTGGTTCGCGGCGCGACGAATCGACGCTCTGGCGGGAGAGATCGAAGTTCTTGATGCGAATGCGCAGGTTGTTGGCGCTGTCCGCATTGGCCAGTGATTGCTCTGCGGAAATGCGACCTTGCGTGTACAGATCGTAGAGGGCCTGATCGAACGTCTGACCGCCTTCTTGCGCGCTCTGTTCGATTGCTTCTTTGAGCCGGTCGATTTCGCCCTTTTTGATCAGGTCCCGCGCCCACGGCGTGTCGAGCAGGATCTCGAGCGCAGCGACCCGCTTGCCGTCAACCCCCGGCACCAGCCGCTGGGAGATGATGCCACGCAAGTTGAGGGAGAGCTGCAGGTGGATTTCAGGATGTCGGATCGGGGGGAAAAAATTCAACACGCGTTCGATTGCTTGGTTCGCATTGTTGGAGTGGAGTGTCGCCAGGCACAGGTGGCCGGTGTCGGCGAAAGTGATCGCTGCCTCCATTGTCTCGGCATCGCGGACCTCCCCGATGAGGATGACATCCGGAGATTGGCGCAGCGTATTCTTCAGGGCCTCGGCAAACGACAGCGTGTCAAACCCGACCTCTCGCTGATTGACGATGGACTTCTTGTGCGTATGCACGAACTCGATCGGGTCCTCGACGGTCAGAATGTGTCCCGCCGTGGTCTCGTTGCGATAGTCCAACATCGCGGCCTGTGTGGTGGACTTGCCGGAGCCGGTGGCGCCGGTCACCAGCACGATTCCCCGCCGGCCGAGGGCGATCGTCTTCAAGATTGGTGGCAACTGCAGCTCGTCCAGCGTTGGGATGCGCACCTTGATTTGGCGAATGACGACCGCGACGGCTCCGCGTTGACGGAAGACGTTGATGCGGAAACGGCCCAACCGCTCGGAAGCGATGGCCAGATTCATTTCAAGTGTCTCGTCAAAGGCGGCGCGCTGGCGTTCGCTCATCAGCGAGGTGGCGAGAGCCTCGACCTCTGTCGCTGTCAGCGGTTCCCCCTCCAAGGGCTCGGTGGATCCTTCGATGCGGAGCATCGGCGGGCTGTCGATGGTCAGGTAGAGATCGGAGGCGCCACGCTCCCCCATCTTGGCCAGCAACAACCTGATGTCCACCGGCTACACTCCTCGATTGTATGCGGGGCGCGGAAAGCGCTGCGGGTTTGGCGTCTTGCCGTCGACCACCTGACTGCCAAACAGGTTTGGTGTGAGGGTGCGCGACTGCGCCTCCTCCCTCGAAACCAGCCCCCGGCTGACCAGATCCACCAGCGCCATGTCGAGGGTTTGCATTCCCACCGCCTGCCCTGTCTGCATCGATGATGGCATTTGGTGAATCTTGTTCTCGCGGATCAGATTGCGGACGGCGGGCGTTCCGATCAGAATTTCCAAGGCGGCAACCCGTCCCCCGGTCACTTTGCGGAGCAGCGTCTGCGTGATGACCGCCTGGATCGACTCGGCGAACATCGTGCGGATCTGTCCCTGCTGGGCGGCGGGAAAGACGTCAATGATCCGATCGACGGTCTTCGGTGCGCTCGAGGTGTGCAAGGTGCCGAACACCAGGTGGCCGGTCTCCGCCGCGGTCAACGCCAGAGAGATGGTTTCGAGGTCGCGCATTTCGCCGACGAGGATGACGTCGGGGTCCTCCCGCAGGGCGCCGCGCAGGGCGGCGTCAAACGAGGCGGTGTGGGGACCGACTTCGCGCTGATTGACCAGGCATTTCTTCGAGGTGTGCACAAACTCGATCGGGTCCTCGATGGTCAGAATGTGTCCCTCGTACGTTTCATTGATGTAGTCGATCATCGCGGCCAGGGTAGTGGATTTCCCCGATCCCGTAGGCCCCGTGACGAGCACGAGCCCTTTTTCCTTGTCAGCCAGCTCCCGCACCACCCGAGGCAGGCCGAGTTCCTCGAGCGTCATTACCTTTGTCGGAATCGTACGGAACACTGCGCCCTCGCCGCGGCGAGTGCGGAACGCGTTGACTCGGAAGCGCGCGATGTTGCCCAACTCAAACGAGAAATCCACATCGCCCTTTTCCTGAAAGGTCTTGCGCACGGTATCCGTCATGATGTCGAAGACCATCAGATGCACTTCTTCGGCGGGCAGAGGGGCGTGGTCGATGCGCTTCATGTCGCCGTGGATGCGCAGCATTGGTGGCTCTCCCGACGAAAGATGCACGTCGGACGCGCCTTCGCGATGGCCAAAGGTCAGTAGCTCGGTTACGTCCATAGTACAGGTCCTTTCCTAGGTCTCCCGCTGCCTTCGATGAAGAAGCCTAAGCAAGACGCACGCCAGATGCCCAACCCCGACACGACTGCCGCGCTCACCCAATGAGCGTGGACGCTGATCGGCAGCGGAAAGTCATGGAACAATCGCCGGCGTTAATTTGGTGACGCTCGGTCACCGCGACAGGCTGGCCACCATGATCTGCATCAACAGATTGCTGCCGGCATGATAGAACGCCGGCACCAGAATCGTACCCGTCCGCGCACGGAGCCATCCGTACAGAAGACCGGGAAAGAATACGATCAGGCGCGCTGGACCTCCATGGACGACATGACAGACGGCGAACAGCGCGGCGGCGATCAGCAGACCGACCCCCCACTGGGCACCGAGGAACGTATAGGGTTTCCCACAACTCCGGTCGCATTCGGTCTGCAGGTAGCCACGGAAAAAGAACTCCTCGGGGAGCCCAATGAGCAGGACCTGATCGACGATCGCGCGCAGAAACAGCGGTGGCAGACGCAAATGCAAACTCATCCCGGACCACCAATGTGCCAGCAGGTAATGGCCGACCACGTAGGGCAGAAACACGGCCGCGAGGAGCGTCAAGTGGAACGCGGGGCCGCCGGGCCTGCTGAGGGTCAATCCATAGGTGCCAAAAGAGCGTTTGGTGAGCGCGATGACGCCGAAGGGCAGCAGGAACCACAGCGTCGGGAGATGCAAACCCACCGCGAGTGGAAAGGTCGCGATGAGAACCGCCAGGGCCTCGGCGATAGGTCGGTAGCGCTTCAGCTGCACGCCGTCTGGATTCTCCGTCACTGGCCGTGGACGCTTGAATCCTCAACGATGATGGCGGACAGACCGAGCGGCGTGACTGACCGGGCCAGGGTCACCGCGTCTTCGCGACGCTCGAAGTGTCCGAGTCTGACCCGATAATACCGGCCCGAGGTCCCATCAAGCGGGGCGACGTAGACGCTGGCAAATCGCCGCGCCAGATCTTGCTGCAGGCGCGTCGCGTTGTCCCGGTCCGCAAACGAGCCAACTTGAACCGCGTACGCGGTCACAGGCAAGGGCCCACCCTCACTGCCGAGCAGCTCGATGCGCACCGGTACGGTCCCGGGACCGATCATGCCGAGGGCACGGGCGGCGGCATACGACAGGTCGATGCTGCGCCCCTTGACGAATGGGCCGCGGTCGTTGACGCGAACTTCCACCTGCCGCCCATTTTGCAGGTTCGTCACTGCGACCCGGCTTCCGAGCGGCAGCGTCTGGTGTGCCGCCGTCAACTCATACTGGTCGTAGATCTCCCCGCTGGACGTCCGGTTGCCATGAAAACCCGGTCCGTACCACGACGCGGTGCCGATCTGCGCCGCCCCGAGCTGGGGCGCGGGTGGCGGGGCGGAACGCCGGCCGAACAGGCCGCAGCCCGACAGCCACCACGCCAACAGCAAACACGCCACCACCCTCCGCCGCATGGCCGCAAATTATACCAGAAGTACGCCCCGAGACCAGACAAACCGACAACAGATAACAGACGGACAGACAGCAGATCCAACGCCGACGTTCACAAAGGCGTGCGTCTGTTGTCTGCCCTCTCCCTGTCTGTTGTCCGTGACGTTTGAGGCGCCCTCTCAATGCCCTGCCACGGTCATGCGCGCGACCTTCACCGTTGGTGACGCCACGGCGTGCCGCTGCTCGAGATCGTTGCCGATGACTTCGATGTTGTCGTACATCGCCAGGAGATTGCCCGCGATGGTGATCTCTTCGACCGGATGGACGCATTCACCATTTTCGATCCATTGCCCGACAGCCCCGCGCGAGTAGTCGCCGGTGACCGGGTTGACGCCGAAGCCGATCAATTCCGTGACGTATAGGCCCCGCTGCACGGAGCGGATGATCTCGTCGGGGGTTGCGGCGCCGGCTTGCAGGACGAGATTGGTCGGGGACACGCGCGGCGCCTCGCCAACCGAGCGGGCGGCGTTGCCCGTGCTACGGCCGTGGAGCTTGCGCGCCGAATAGGTGTCGAAAAGGTAGCTGGCCAACGTCCCGTGCTCGATGACCACGGTGCGCCGTGTTGCCACACCCTCGCCATCGAACGGTTTCGAACCGAGGCCGCCCGCGATGGTGCCGTCGTCGACCACCGTCACCCACTCGGGTGCGATGCGCTGTCCCAGCTTGCCGAGCAGGAACGAGGTGCGCTGGTACAACGCATGGCCGGACACCGCGCCGGCGAGGTGATGCAACAAGCTGGCGGCGGTCTCCGGATCGAAGACCACGGGGACGTCGCCGGTTGGTACCCGACGAGCGTGGAGCCGACGCAGGGCGCGGGCCG
>Ga0316603_10001218_pt1 | contig 13551 bp, 12 predicted proteins | sample OWC_soil_day10_n_FD_207649 | JGI IMG/M metagenome (GOLD analysis project Ga0316603, IMG submission 207649) | Wetland soil microbial communities from Old Woman Creek delta, Ohio, United States - OWC_soil_day10_noCT | ecosystem: Environmental > Terrestrial > Soil > Wetlands | place: USA: Ohio...
CGTGAGGGGGGTTGTTCTCTTTACGAGCCGAGCGTACCCGATTCCCTGATCCCGGCAGGTTGAAAGCGCTCCTCGAGGACGCGGCTTAGGCGCCGTCGGTCTTATAATCAACGATGACTGAGCCATTGTTCGCGCTCTTCGAAGAACAAATCGATTTTCGTCTCAAGGACCTTTTATTGATGGGAAACAGAGAAGGGAACTTCCCGGAAGAGGCGTTTGGCTTTGCGGACACGATCCAGAAATGGATGGGCGAGGAGGCCCTGGCAAAGCAAGGCAATCTCCTCCGCCCTTTCGGGAATACCGGTTTCGTCCCGATACTTTCGGGGTCTGGCGAGGTGAAGAATTCCTCTTCCAGAGCGGGCTGCAAAGGCTCAAAAATAAACTGATGATTTTTCCTCTTTCCCGGATCCAAGGAAGTTGTCTTTTGAAAATCCTTCAGGCATGATAGGTCCCAAGAGAAAAGTCTTTCTATTATTTTGTCCGGGAAAAGGGAAGAGGATGAATCGAATTTATAAAGCCAAGCCCCGGGATTTCTTGGAGATCGCGAAGCTCGATCGGAAGGCGTGGAGAGAGAATCAGAATTCAAGGTATATCCCCGACGGAGAACATGCCTGGCGTTTGTGGGTTGAGCACGCTTTGGTTTACTGCGCCCGGAATGAAGAAAAGGTGAGCGGGGCGATCCTGGCTTTTCCCTGTCTCTCCGGAGAATTTTGCATCCACAAGGTCTTTGTCGCGCCGGCGCTCCGCGGGAAAAAGATCGGCACCCGTCTTTTTGAAAAATTATTGCAGGATCTCGATCGGCTCGGGGCCGGGTCCTTTTTGACGGTCGATCCGCGAAACGAAAGCGCTCTGGCGCTTTACGGGAAATGGGGATTCACCGGGCGCATGTTTGTCAAGGGGTTTTACCGGAAGAATGAGGACCGGCTGGTCCTGAGAAGAGACCCCCGTAAGGCTGCGGAGCATAAAGCCCCCGCAGCGAAACCGTCTTCCTTCTTCCTTAAGATCGGCTAAGGCTTGGGTTTGCGGATGAAGAATGCACCGGCCATGCCGGCAAAGGCCACGACGGCCGAAAGGATGAAGGCGGGGGTGAAGGAGCCGGTCAGGTCGGCGATCTTCCCGGCCAGGGGAGGGGCGAGGGCCTGGCCGGTGCTGAAAATGAAGATAATGAAACCCAGGGCCGCGGGGGCGAGGCGCGGCCCCACCAAATCTCCCACGGCTGCCGCCATGATCGAAGGAATCGACCACGCCGTGAGGCCGAAGAGAATGGTTGAAGCGAGGTGGCCGAAAGGGGAGGGGACCAGCCCGAAGAAAAGATAGGAAGTCCCCTGGGTCAGGAATACCAGCGCCATTCCGTAATTCCTGCCGATCCGATCCGAGATCATCCCCCAGATAGGCCCGCAAAAGATGGATAAAATTCCCAGAAGCATTAGATAATCGCCGGCCTTTTCCGTCCCGACTTTGGCTTCATTGATCAGGTAGGCGGAGAAATACTGCATATAAATGACATAAGAAAACCCGAAGGTAAAAAAGACAACAGCCAGATGCCATAGGGGCCGGAAGGTGTAGATATTCTTTATGGTGCTCGATGCTGAAAAAGCCGGGGGCGGAGAGGGGGTCCCGAAAGGCTTCAGGTTCAATTCTTCGGGATGGTCGCGCAGAAAAAGATAATTCAGCAGGGCGATTCCCAGGGTAAAGCTTCCGAGGAAGTACCAGCAAACCCGCCATCCCGAGGCGGAAAAGGTTTGCAGGATATAAGGGATCAGCGGACCCAGCAACAGGAGGGCGATGCTGGAGCCGGACACCAGGATGCCGGTGGCCATCCCGCGGCGGCGGCTGGTGAACCAGGCTGAAGCCAAGGCCAGGATGGGGACGTTGGACCCCGCGCTTCCCGCCCCCACCAGCGTTCGCATAACCAGGGCGAAAGCGAAGGAGTCCGAGAGACCGGTTAAAATCAGGCCGCAGCCGACGAGACCGAGCGAAAGGGAAATAATCCGCCGGGGGCCGAGACGTGTGGCTAAGTATCCGCCCATAAAAGCAAAGGATAAATACCCGATGAAATTGCCGGTGCCGATCCAGCCCATCTGGGTGTAGGTGAGGGAAAGGCCCTCTTTCATGGCCGGCAGGATCGGCGTGTACGCAAACCGTCCGAACCCGAGCGAGCCCATGACGCCGATGAAGCCGATGAGCAGGATGACCCAGCCGTAATGGATTGCCAACCGCCCTTTCCCCATGTTTGTTCCATATCACAAATTAGAATTTTTCTGAAGAGGAAATTCCGGGTTGACGCGTTTCCGAAGGTTTTATATGATTTGACCGATGTTATTGGTGATCCAAACCGGGCTTTTTCCCGAGCATCCGGAAAGATTGCGGAAAGAAAATTTTGAAACCGCTTCTGCATGCGCAGCTCGTTAACAGCCCCTTCGAAGATCCGGCGCTCCTGGTCGAGGTTCTCTGGGAGCGACAGGCCCTGCTTTTTGACCTGGGCGAGCTGGGAAGATGCCGGCCGGCCAAGCTCCTCAAGGTTTCCCACGCCTTTGTCTCCCATACCCATATCGACCACTTCATCGGTTTCGATACTCTCTTGCGGGTCATGCTGAACCGGGAAAAGGCGTTGAAGATTTTCGGGCCTCCGGGATTCCTCGATCAGGTTCGAGGTAAGCTTTCTGGCTACACCTGGAATTTGACGGCCGCCTACCCCTTTTCCATCGAGGCCTTTGAAGTCCATTCCCGCCGCCTCCTATCCCAGCAGTTTATCTGCCAAGAACGATTCCTTCCGAAAGAGAAAAAAGAGGAGACCTTCAACGGTGGGTTATCCCTCTCCCCTCAGCTTCGGGTGGAGGTTGCTGAACTGGATCACCTGATCCCGAGCCTGGCCTTTGCGCTGCAGGAGCGGTTTCACATCAATATTTTACAGGACCGGCTGGAGGAGGCGGGTTTAGAGACGGGCCCCTGGCTCAAGGACCTCAAAGAGGCGGTTTGGCGGGGAGAGGCTGATGAATTTCCCCTTCTAATCCCTTGCGGGGAGGGAAGCCGCCTTCAGGAAAGAAAAGTTTCCCTGAAAAGCCTGAATCAGTTTTTCACGATTTCACCGGGCCAGAAAATGGCCTATGTGACCGACTGCCGCTTTACCCAAGAAAACATCGGAAAAATTATTTCTCTCGCCCGGGGGGCGGACGTATTTTTTTGCGAGGCGGGATTCTTGGAAAGGGACCGGGAGCGGGCCGAAGAAAGGGCCCACCTCACCGCTTGGCAGGCGGGAGAGTTAGGCCGCCTGGCGAAGGTCGGGAAGCTTCAGATTTTTCATTTTTCCCCGAAATATGAAAAAGAGCCGGAGGCGCTCTTTCAAGAAGCCGAGGAAGCCTTTCGAAAATGAAAAAAATTTTGAGTCCTTTGAGAAAAAGATTTCCCGGGTGCCGAGCGGTGCCAAAGGGCCAAGAACCGAAGATGATCCGATTTACTTCACCCGGGTCCAGATATTGGTTTTTCCAATAAGGGAGATCCCGATGAATCCCCTGACCTTCAGCGTGTCCAGATTTTCAAGAGTCATCTTGCATCTGTAGGTCTTGCCTTCGCGGGGGTTGTAAATAGAGCCACCCTCCCAGACATTTTCGCCCGCAGGCGTAAATCCCCAAACCAGGTTCAGGCCCAGAATGGGCTGCCCCTTTTTGGCGGGATCCGGGTTCTCCCGATCCACCTTGGTTTTCCCCGCCATTCCCTTGGGGTCGTCGGCGGGGTAATTAGGCTCTTTCAGCCAGACGATTTTTCCGCAGATTTTGTCGGCGCACGAATAAATTTCGATATGGGCATCTTTTTCCTCATTCCACCATTTTCCCAGGAGCGCATCCGGCTTCTGAGCAAACCCGGCCGCCGCGAGCGACAAGGCTAGAGCCAAAGCCAACAGGAATAGAATCCTCTTTCTCATATAGACCACCTCCCGATCGGATTTGAAAAGCCGTCCGGCAACGCGGCTTGTTGCCATGAAGAAGGGACTTCCCCGAAACGGCGAAAATTCTTCCTGAATATATCAAAATTGCCATTTGGAAACAAGAAGCGCCTGAAGGCAAAAACGCTTCTTGACCTTGTTTCCACCCATTCGCTATACTGATTACGATTTCATTTGGAGCCGGGAAAAGCGGGCGGGATTGAGCGGCTTTGAAAGCAGGCCGCCCGGGCGCCGGGGATTTTCGATGAAAGATGGAAGCGGAACCAAGCCTTCGCTGAACGCCGAGATGAGAAACCTCCGGGAGAAAATCCGTTCCCTGGAAGACTCGGAAAACAAGCGCCGGGAAGCGGAAGAGGCTCTGCGGAGGAGCGAGGAGCAGCTCCGCCAGTGGCAGCGGGTGGAAGCGATCGGGCGCCTGGCCGGGGGCGTGGCCCACGATTTCAACAACCTGCTCATGACCATCCTCGGCTGCAGCGAGCTGCTCCTGCGGGAATTCGACGCGGACGATCCGCGGCGGGAAGAGGTGGAAGAAATCCGCCGCGCCGCGCAGCGAGCCACTTCTTTAACCCACCAGCTCCTCGCTTTCGGCCGGCGGCAGGTCCTTCAGCCGCGGGTCTTGGATTTGAATGAAATCGTCGCGAATATGGACCGAATGCTCAGGAGAATGATCGGAGAAGACATCCAATTCCTGACCATTCTGGCTCCTGGTTTGTGGCCGGCCAAAGTCGACCCCGGGCAGATCGAACAAGTGATTATGAATCTGGTGGTGAACGCCCGCGACGCAATGCCGCAGGGAGGGCGGCTGACCGTCGAAACTTCGAATATGCGGCTGGACGAAGATTACGCCCGCAGGCATATAGCCGTGAAGCCGGGGGCGTTTGTCATGCTGGCGGTGACGGACACGGGTTGCGGGATGAACGCGGAAACGCAGTCTCACCTCTTCGAGCCTTTTTTTACCACGAAAGAAAAGGGAAAAGGGACGGGCCTGGGCTTATCCACCGTTTATGGGATCATCAAGCAAAGCGGGGGAAATATCTGGGCCTACAGCGAAGCCGGCAAGGGGTCGACCTTCAAAGTCTATCTGCCGCGCGCCGAAGATCCTTTGAAAAGGCATAGGCCGAAAGAGATGGCGCTCGAGGTCTCCAGGGGGACCGAGACGATTCTCCTGGTCGAAGACGAAGAGGCGGTGCGGACGATGATCTCGCGGGTTCTGCAAGGGAGCGGCTATACGGTCCTGGAAGCCTGCCAGGGCAGGGAGGCCATCGAGGTCTGCCGGAAACATCCGGGACCGATCCATCTGATGGTGACGGATGTGATCATGCCGCAAATGAGCGGACGGGAGCTGGCGGAGCGGCTTGCCGCGGTTCGTCCGGAGACCAAAGTGCTGTTCATGTCGGGGTATCCCGACAACGCCATCGTCCACCACGGGGTTTTGGATCCCGGCACGGCATTCCTGCAGAAACCTTTCACTCTGACGGCCTTGGAGAATAAGGTGCGCGAAGTTCTGGCTCAGGGTGCGGGAGGAAAGAAGTAAGGGCGCATCTTGATCTTAAAGTAAAACGGATATCATTCCGGTCTTGGATGAAATGGGAAAAGACAGGGATGACAAAAAAGAGGGGGTGAAAAACCCGGCCGGTTCTTTCGGGTGCTCTTCCCTTGCCCCTTCTCGAGGATTGCTCCTTCCCCGAAAATCTTTGTTAATCTATATAGTTATAAAGATTTTGCGCTTGGAAGTCAAAATAAGAATGATTCGAATTTGTTCGGGTTTTTCCATTCGGGGAAAAACTTCATTTTCCGCTCCCGGTGATTATTTAAGTTTCCTCCCGCTGCTGACGATAGGACAAACAAGAAAAGGAACGGACACCAGTCATTAACATCCGTTAAAAAGAATGATCTCCGACGACATTTTAAATATTAGAGAAGTTTCGAATTATCTTAAGATCCCCGTTTCAACGGTATATAAACTGGCGCAGGGTGGCAAGGTCCCGGCGGTCAAGGTGGGGAAGCACTGGCGGTTTTTGAAACGGGACATAGAACTTCTCTTTGTCCAAAAAAAGGACGACGCCTTACAGCCCTTTATGGAACAAGGATAGGCTTAGAAAACGAGCCATCCGGTAGTCGACCTGCCCAAAGGAAATGAACCCAGACCGAAGGAGGAGGCCCCGAAGAAATCTTAAGAAAAAAGTTAAACCTCCGCGGTGAAAACCCGCCGCTGAAGAGATTCCTCCAAACCCAGAACCCTCCCCGCAGACGGATTCCTTTCCTGAACGCAACCTAAGTCCTCAATATATTTAAATTCTGCATATAATAAAATTGACATAACCCATAAGTTTATTTAAAATACCTTTCAACAGCCTTTACGGGACGAAAAGATGGGCAACGAAAAAATATTAGTCATTGATGATTCGCCGGAGATTGTCAATCTATTTTCCGACTATTTGCATACCGAAGGGTATGAGGTCGATACCGCGGGAGACGGCGCCATAGGGATTTCCCTTGTTGAGAGAAATTCCTACGACCTGATCGTGACCGACCTGAAAATGCCGGGCACCGACGGCATGGAGGTTTTGAAATATATTCGCGAGCATTCTCCGGATACGCTCTGCATCATTCTGACCGGATACGGAACCGTCAAGAGCGCGGTGGAAGCCATTAAGATGGGGGCTTTCGACTACCTGACCAAGCCCGTGAAAATGGATGAAATCCTGGTCACCTTCCAGCGCGCCTTCGAATACCGGGACTTGAAGCGGGAAAACCTCCATCTTCGCAGCCAGCTCAAAAAGAAATATCGGTTCGAAAACATCATCGGCGACAGTGAAGAGATGCAGAAGGTTTTCGAAGTTATCGAAAAAGTCGCGGATACGGACAGCACGGTCCTGATTCTCGGGGAAAGCGGCACGGGGAAGGAGCTGGTGGCCAAGGCGATCCATTACAATAGTTACCGGCGGGAAAAACCTTTTGTGCCCGTGAACTGCGCGGCCATTCCCGGCGAGCTCCTGGAGAGCGAGCTTTTCGGCCACGAAAAAGGCGCCTTCACCAACGCCATCCGCATGCGGATCGGCCGTTTTGAGCTGGCCAACGGGGGGACGGTTTTCCTCGATGAAATCGGAGATATGAACCCGATGCTGCAGAGCAAGCTGCTGCGAGTTCTCCAGGAAAGGCAATTCGAACGGGTCGGGGGAATCAAAACCATCAAAACCGATATCCGCATCATTGCCGCCACCCACCAGAATCTGAAAGCGCTGGTGCAGCAGCGGAAATTCCGGGAAGACCTGTACTATCGGCTGAATGTCATTCCCATCGAAATTCCTCCCCTCCGGGAGAAAAAATCGGATATCCCGCTTCTGGCGCATTACTTCCTGGATCAGTTCAACCGCAGGAAAAAGAAAAGGATCCGAGGCATCCGGGAGGACGCTATGGCCCGCCTGGTGCAGTATGAATGGCCGGGAAACGTGCGGGAGCTGGAAAATACCATCGAACGGGTGATTATCCTGTTGGATGGAGATTTCGTGACGCCGGCGGACCTTCCGGATAAATTTCAAGGAATTCCCAGAAGGGAAACTACGCCCCCCGCGGACATTCCGGAGAGCGGGATTTCCCTCGATGACGCCGTGAACGAGTTCGAACGGAATTTAATTATGCAGGCCCTGATCAAAACCGGCTGGGTCAAAAACAAAGCCGCTCAGCTTTTAAATCTGAACCGCACCACCCTGATTGAAAAAATAAGACGCCAAAAGCTTCACCCCCCAAATTCGTAAATTGTAAACCTTCCCGCCATATAAAAATCCCTTTCCTCAATCTCCCTAAAAGAGGCTTGAACCCTTCCGCCTTGGCATAGAATTCGGTTCGTTTCGGGGATATCATTTCAGCGGAAAAATGGAGGCGGCAGCTATGTTTTTAGAAAAGTATTTTGGAGCCCGTAAAGGGCTCGAGGTAAACGGAGCATCTTAGAGAAATTGAAGGCTCCCCCAGGGGACCGCAAGAGGGCAAACGGCGCATTGGGACCCAACGAACCCGGACTTTTTCCAAGACCGCAACCTTTGACTGTCCGAGGTGTTGCCCATGTCAAGAGATTGACGAAGTCCTCAAAAATTGATCATTTTCTAAACCACTTTTTGTCGGCCCCATAAAAAATATATAATTATTATATAGTTATCAACTTTTTGGGCTTGTTCATTTTGGCATACCCCTTGCAACCTTGGCTAAAAGAAGAGAGAAAATTGAACCCCGGGTTAAACGAAATAAAAAATAAAATCCGATTCCTAATTCCCTCCAAAAGGAGCCCGAGATACAAGTAATGGAGAAAAACAACGAATGAACGGCACCGCCGAAATGATCGAAAAAGGGGATCCCTTTTCCCATTCGCAGGATAAAGAAGGGGAAAATTCCCCTCCGCAAATTCCCCGGGTGATTGTGGTGAGCAGCGGAAAAGGGGGGGTCGGGAAAACCAATGTTGTCGCCAATCTGGCCTTCGCTTTGGTTTTATTGAATAAAAGGGTTTTGGTTTGGGATGCAGATTTAAGCCTCGCGAACTTAGATGTTCTTCTGGGATTAACGCCCCGCTACACCATTGAGCACTTTCTGAGCCACAAAAAAAGCATGCAGGAAATTCTTATTAAGGGACCCGGAGGAATGAAAATCCTCCCTGCCAGTTCCGGCGTTCAAGAATTATCCGACTTGAATGAAAACCAGAAGATGTTTCTTCTGAATGAATTGGATGATATGGCCGGATTGGTGGATTTTCTCATTATCGATACCAGCGCGGGCATCTCCTCCAATGTTTTATATTTCAATATGGCCGCCGAAGAATCGATTATCCTGATCACTCCCGAACCAACCTCGATGATGGATGCCTATACCCTCATGAAAGTCTTATCGACCCATTATCGGAAGAGAAGGTTTATGATCCTGGTCAATTCGGCGCGGTCCGGCCTGGAAGCGAAAGAAGTGTTTCGAAAAATCAGCCGAATCGTGGACCGTTTTTCCGGGGATGTTTCCTTAGATTATTTGGGATTTATTCCCTTTGACGAAAATCTTCCCAAAGCGGTGAAACAACAAAGAGCCGTTTTGGATATTTTCCCCAATTCAAAATCCAGCCGCAGCTTCTTTAGAATTGCCAAAAAAATAATAGAAGGGCCGGTTCGTTTTCAAAAAAATGGGAACATTCAATTCTTCTGGAGGAGCTTAATCCAATGCAATCAACCGACACCCAAGCGGGAGGAAATCGTTTGAAAGGCGGGGCCTTAAACTATCATCGTTATCCGCCCGCCAGCGCCCCGACTTTTGGAAACGAGGATCAGTCATTGACCCGGGAGGAGATGATCCTGAAGTACACGCCGCTGATTAAGTACATCGCCCACCGGCTGGCCATGCGTCTCCCGCCGCATATCGCGGTGGATGACCTGGTCAATTCCGGGGTCATCGGCCTCATGGATGCGATCAGCAAATTTGACCCGAACAAAAAAGTGCAGTTCAAAACCTATGCGGAGTTCCGCATCAAAGGAGCCATGTTAGATGAACTGCGCTCTTTGGATTGGGTTTCCCGCTCCGTCCGCCAGAAAGCGGCCCAGCTGGAGAAGGCCTTCCAGACCCTGGAAAAGAAGAACGGCCGGGCGGCGGAAGACCAAGAGGTGGCGCAAGAGCTGGGGATCTCCCTGGAAAACTATTACAGTATGGTCAACGAGATCAACGGCGTTTTCCTGACCGATCTCTCCGGGGTCCGGAAAAAGATGCCCCAGTTTTCGGATGAAGATCTTTTGAATCTCCTGGCTGATGACAAAGAAAATCAGCCCTTTCAGCTCCTGAGCCTGGAAGAGCTAAAGGAAGTCATTACCCGGGGGATTGATGAGCTTACTCCGAAAGAGAGAACGGTCATTTCCCTTTATTATTATGAAGAGTTGACTTTAAAGGAAATCGGGGAGGTTTTGGGTTTCACCGAATCGCGGATTTGTCAGATCCATACAAAGGCAATTTTAAAATTGCGGAATAAAATCCGCTACTATATCAAAGATTAATAAAAAGGATTCCAATTAAATCATATCTGGGATGTAACCATTCCGTCCCGGGTGGCCCGGAACAAGTTTTGTTGCGGCCTGGGGGTTCGGGCGGTACGCGCCGGAAGCATCGGCCGGGATGACCCGAGACTCGAAGAAAACACCGCTTCTCCGAAATGGGGGGCGAAAGGCCTTGGCCCCCGCCTTCTCCAAGAAGATCCCAGCGCCTTATGATTCCAGCGGACCGGCCGGGCCCCCAGGCCGGGGCACCTCTTCGCCTTTGCGCCGGTCCTCGATTCATAGCGACTGGCCACCCGTGACTGAAGGGGTACTCTGGGGTCCTTGGCAGAGGGTTTAATATTTTTTGACCGCTTTATCGCCCTGGAAAAGGATAAAAGATGAACGCGAAGTCGTATGTCGGTATTGCCAAGTTTGAAAAACATGTGGATAGACGAGTCCATACCCGTTTTTTATTGAATCTGCCTGTTGAATATTATCCGCTCGACTCCCCGGCTGTAAGTCAGGGTTGCACCTTAAATGCTAGCCAAGGAGGTTTGATGGTTTGCCTCCGGGAACCTCTGCAAAAGGGGCAGCAGATCCAGCTCAAAGTCTATTTCTCTTCGGGAGCCGAGCTGTTCACCATCGGCACCAAAGCCGAGGTCATGTGGGCCGACCCGAAGCGGAGGGAAGACGGCACCTATCAATATGGGGTTAAGTTTGTCGAGATATCTCCTGAAAATCTCAATAAATTGAAGGGTTTTCTCGATTCCCTGCAATTCTCGAAAGCTAACGAACCTTCCTTCGATGGATTTGCGGATGATCTTTTTTTGATAAACCGGGGAGGATTGCAGATTTAATTTACTTCGAAGATGATTTCTTTTAATATCTTTTCGGCGACCGCCTGATTTCTTATTTGATAATGCCCCCTTTGAATGGCTTTTCTGAGGGAGAGTACTTTTTCATTCCGTATGTCAGGAACCGCATTAAGTATTTTAAGTATTTTTTCATAATCATCAGCGGCCATTTTTCCCTGCTCGATAAGCGAAGCCAATTTCTTCTCTTTCTGCGAAACGCGCATTTCTTTAACGGGAAGGGTCTTGGGTCTCTTTGAATGAGGCCGGACAGTCTGCCCGTCAGTCCTCGATCCCTGATCCTGCTCTTTTTTTCCCAAAGGATGACCTGCCAAATTGGATTTTGAGAGCTTTTTCATTTTCCCGTCGCAAATAAAAGCTTAAATTTCAGGGAGAAACTGTTTTTCCCCTCTCTGCTTTGCCCCAAACTGAATTAGCTCCTTGGAAATATTATTAATATCCTCTCTAATCTTGTTACAAAATGTTATCGTCACTCACACCGCAGAACTTAAACTTCGAAGCGGCTTGTTTGGTCCCTTAATCATTCCCGGGAATAATATCATGGATCTACAGGATAAGAAAACAAATTCTTGTTGCAGGAAAACCGGAATAGAAGGCATAATTACCTTTCAAGGCAACATTTACCCGGAACGGGTCGAAAACGGATGAGCTAACCCCCCCTTATTTCAGGAGGATTATGGAAGAGAATTTTTCAACAGGAAAGCCGTCTTATCTTTTCCCCAAGGATAAGTCCTTGGAGGCGATTATCGATCGCTATCGTTTTTCCGCCTTAGGATCTTTGATCAAAGGAATCGTTCACAATTTGAATGGATCGCTCCAGATTTTGTCGATGCGCCTGGAAATCTTGCAGCGTCTGCTGGCGCAAGAAAAAGGGAAGACCACCCAGACCGCGCGGCTAAATGTCGAGCAGTGCTTGGAACAAATTGAGCAGTTTCAAGCCTTAATTGAAGTTTTAATGAAGGCCGGAATTCAAGAGGAAGAGAATGAACTTCGGCTGATCCAAATCAAGGACCTGTTCGAGGATTGCCTATCCCTCCTCTATCACAATCTTTTTTTTAAACACCAAGTCAAAGTAGTGAAAAATATTTCTTATGACTTACCCCCGATTAAAGCGCGGCATTCCGATTTAAGCCTCGCCTTCTGGAATCTCATTCAAAATGCCCTGGAGGCAATGGAAAAATCTCCGGTCAAGGTCTTAACTCTGGGTGCTGACCTGGACGGTGACCGGATCAGGGTTACAGTTCGGGATACCGGAGGCGGGTTTTCTGAGGAAGCAAAAGCCCATCTCTTTGAACCTTTTTTTTCAACCAAGAAAGGGAGGCATCTTGGCCTGGGGCTCTTTATCGCTCGATTTCTTTTGGAGGCCCGGGGGGGCTCCCTTGAAGTTGGTTCCCGTGGAGCAGAATCGATTTTTACGGTCTTCCTGCCCGCATCTCCAACCCGGGGAAACTGAGCGATTAGGAAGTCCAGCGGATTTTACCTTCCAAGGGTCGCGGTTTTCCCAATCATAAATATATCCACTTTGTTGAATACCTGAATAGAAAAAAAGCTACAAGAGGGTTCGATCCAGGCTCCGATACTGGATGGCTTCGGACACGTGGGCCGGGTTGAGCATTTCCTGCTCGTCGAGATCGGCGATAGTCCGGGCGATTTTCAGGATGCGGGTGTAAGCCCGGGCCGAAAGGCCGAGCTTATCGATGGCCTGCTCCAGAAGGCTTTTCGAATCTTCGCCGATCTGGCAGTATTTTTTCAGATGCCGGGAGGTCATCTGAGCGTTGCAGTAAAGGCGTTTGCCGGCAAAGCGGGCGCGCTGAATATCCCGGGCGGCGTCGACCCGTCGTTTGACGGCCTCTGAATCTTCGCCGGAAGCCTCCCCGGTCAAATCCCGATACTTGACCGCCGGGACCTCGATGTGGATGTCGATGCGGTCCAGGAGGGGGCCGGATATTTTGGATCGGTAACGCAGGATCTGGGGCGCGGTGCAGGTGCATTCCCGGTTGGGGTCAGTGTAAAACCCGCAGGGACAGGGGTTCATGGCAGCGACGAGCATGAAGGACGAAGGAAAGGTCAGGGAAGAGAGCGCTCGCGAGATCGTCACCTTGCCGTCCTCCAGGGGCTGGCGCAGGACTTCAAGGACGTTCTTCTTGAATTCGGGAAGCTCGTCCAGGAACAGGACCCCGTTGTGTGAGAGGCTGACTTCGCCGGGTTTCGGAATCTGCCCGCCTCCGATCAGCCCGGCGTCCGAAATGGTATGATGGGGAGAACGAAAGGGACGGTGGGCGATCAAAGCACTCTGGGGCGGCAAGAGCCCCATGACGCTGTAAATCCGGGTGACCTCGATGGCTTCCTCAAAGGACAGATCGGGCAAAATCGTGGGAATCCGTTTGGCAAGCATGGTCTTGCCGGCGCCGGGAGGACCGATCATAACGATGTTATGCCCGCCGGCGGCCGCGATTTCCAGGGCGCGTTTTACGTGCTCCTGACCCTTGACCTCGTTGAAATCCTCGGCGTATTGCCTCTGGCGGCTAAAGATTTCCTGCAGGTCCACCCGCGCCGGGGCGAGGCTTCTGAGTCGGTTGAGAAAATCGACCACCTCGGACAGGACTTCAACCCCCAGGACCTCGATGTCCTGAACAACGGCAGCTTCTTCGGCGTTTTCTTTAGGAAGAATGACGCCGCGCTTCCGGTTCTCTTTGGCCGCCATAGCCAGGGAAAGGGCTCCGCGGATCGGTTTCACGCGGCC
>Ga0316603_10001219_pt1 | contig 13547 bp, 11 predicted proteins | sample OWC_soil_day10_n_FD_207649 | JGI IMG/M metagenome (GOLD analysis project Ga0316603, IMG submission 207649) | Wetland soil microbial communities from Old Woman Creek delta, Ohio, United States - OWC_soil_day10_noCT | ecosystem: Environmental > Terrestrial > Soil > Wetlands | place: USA: Ohio...
CATTAAATGTTATAGCTCCACCTTCTGAAGTAGTTAAATTCTTTACAGCATGGAAGGAAAATACGTGAAAATCAAATTGTCCCCCAACCTTTTGTCCTTTATAGGATGCACCAAAGGCATGTGCTGAATCAGCTATAAGAGCGATATCTTCTCTTCCTAGCTTCTTAAGTAAAGTTCTAACCTCATCATAATCTACAGGAACTCCAGCAAAGTCTACAGTAAATATAGCTTTAGTTTTAGGTGTAATTGCTTTTTCTAGTTGTGCTATATCAATTAAAAAACTATCCTTGGCTACATCTACAAGTATAGGTTTTATTCCTCTATGTAATGCAACGCTTGCTGTAGCTGTATATGTATAAGGTGTTGCGATTACGTCATCACCTTCTGATATATTAAGAACCTTTAAAATCAGCTCCATGCCTGCAGTAGCACTATTTAAAGCAACCGCATATTTAGTACCACAGTATTTGGCAATATCTTCTTCAAATTTAGCTACCTTAGGACCAGATGTAATCCAACCAGACTTCATAACTTCAACCACTGCATCAATTTCTCTTTGAGATATATCTGGAGGTGAAAACGGAATATTATTGTTTTTCATTTTAAATTACCTACCTTTCATTTTTCAAACTAATATATTTTCTAGCTTCAAAGAAACCTGTATCCTTTGTTATTAAAATTGCTCCTGATTTATTAATTATATCTTCTATAAATCTTATAAGCTTATGTAATTTCTTTTCATCAAATCTATCTTTTAAATTTCCAGGCATTGAAAATATATAATCAACTAAAGGAATAGCATCAGTAACCTTTAAACTATCAGTATATCTTTTAATATTAACATCCTCAAACCATTTTACTACTTTATCCATGCCATTTTCAAGATGAAATTTTTCAGTAAGATCCCAACTCTTCGTAGTAATTATCTTCGAATCAAAGTTTGTAACAATTTCTCTAAGCTCTACCATATGATTTCTACCAACTGTAGAAGCATAAAAATATCCGCCTGGTTTAAGTACTCTATATATCTCAGACAAAGCCTTTTCTATGTCAGCTACGTGATAAAGCATATGGTTTGCAATTATAACATCAAAACTGCAGTCTTCAAAAGGAATATCTTGTGCATCCACTACCTTAAACTTAAATCTATTTTTATTATGCCCAATAGCATTTTTTGCATCCTTTATCATCCCTTGAGAAAAATCAGTGAGAGTAATATTCCACTCCTCAGGTATTCTATCAAAATTTTTCACCCATAAACTAGCATCTCCACAGCCCAATTCTAGAATAGATACCTCCTTAGGAACATTTATTTGTTCAAAAAACCATCTCATCCATCCATATTCATTGGTACTATACAGTTCATGAATTTTAATTCTGGCCCTAAGGTTAGAAGCATTTTCATATTGTTCCATCCATTTTTTATCAATATTAATTATATTGATTATATTAATGAATCTATCCCAATTTAATACATTATCATTATCTACCATATGAAGGGTTTCGTCTATGGCATTCATTACCATATTCATATGATTAATTTTCTCCTCCATAATTGACTTTTGTATTTCAAGAGACTTTTTAAAATCCTGTTCTTTTACATCATATTTTATAATATTTGTTATATCCTCAAGAGATAGTCCAATAAATTTTAATGTTAAAATCTTTTGAAGCTTTGCAAAATCATGTGTGCTATATAATCTATGACCACCTTCATTATGAGCGCTTGGCTTTAAAAGTCCAATATTATCATAATATCTTAAAGTTCTTAAAGTAACTCCAGCCTTAGCTGCAAACTCACCTATTGTAAATAAGTATTTTTGCTCATTCTGCAATTTTACCACCTCTACATTTATATTAATACATTACGTAACGTCAATTGCAATAGTTTTTATCAAAAAATTTGAATCAATGTTATAACTTAAATTTAAAGGCTATTGAAAATAATAAAGTGATAATTTTAATAATTTAGGGAAACCTAAAAACACACAACAAAATATTTTAAATAGGAGGTACTTATTATATGGCAGATAGAGATAGGGATATAGAACGGTCACATCATGGAGGCGGCGTGCTTGGTATTCTTATTAGATTTGTAGTTACTGCAGTTGTATTAGCTATAACCTCTTATTTGACACCTGGATTTACTATAATTGGACTTTGGTCAACTATAATAGCTGCAGTTGTTATATCTTTATTAGATTATCTTGCAGAAAGACTTATGAGAGTGGATGCTTCTCCTTTTGGAAGAGGATTTAAGGGCTTCGCCATTGCGGCCATCATATTATATTTAGCTCAATTTTTAGTACCTGGTATGAGTGTATCCATTATTGGTGCCATACTAGCTGCTGTAGTTATTGGAGTAGTGGATGCTCTAATTCCTGGGAGAGCAATGTAATCTATAGTCAATTATTGGGGAGTGTTGTAAAACTACTTTAAAAAAGTTTGCAATACTCCCTATTATTATTTAATTTAAAATTTAAATGTTAATAAATAGTTCATATTTTCATCACAGGATTGCCATATTAGAACATATGCTAATAAATGAAAACTTAATAAAATACTTAGGAGGTAACGAAAATGTTTAAAACAAAGACAAAAAAAATTGCAGCACTAACTCTCTCTCTATCAATATTGATAGGATCCACAGCTTTTGCTAAGACCTCTACAAATCCAAAAGAACCTATTAATCCTGAAAAGAAAATAGGCGAAAGAAACCATAAGAGAGGGCCAGGGAAATGTAAGAAACTTGCATCAATAAAAGAATTAGGGCTAACAGAAGAAGAAATTATTAATGCTAGAAACTCTGGAAAAACCCTCTTCGACTTAGCGAAAGAAAAAAAAGGTCTTACTCCTGAACAAGTAAGATCTATACTCATAAAAACTAAAACTGATGCTATCAATAAAAAAGTAGCAGAAGGTAAAATCACAAAAGAAAAAGCTGATATGATTTTACCAAAAATGAAATCAAGAATTGAAAATTGGGACGGAAGTTTAAAACCACATACCCCCAATAAACAACCAAAATTAAAAACAAATTAATTTGTCACTTGTCAAGTTCCAGGCACCGTTAGTTCCAAAACAAGTTAATTATCACTCTCAAGAGCTTGGCACTGTCAGTTGCCAGGCTCCACATCCAAAACTTGAATTAAGTCATGCTCTAAAATATCATCAGAATACTTCAACTCGTTTAAAACCTGTTCTTTTATACTTTTTAATTCTGGAGTTTCATTAACTTTATCTCCTGTTTTAACGTCATAATAGGTGTCTGATCCTGATAAGTAATAAATCTTATCATCAATAAAAGACCCATTTCTAAATATTACTCTATGTTCTTCATTATTTAATATATCTTTTCCTAACAAATAATCATTTGATAAATTAAATAAATTAGATAATGTAGGATACACATCCATCTGGCAAGCATAGGAATGATTTACTCCCTTATTCATATCCTTAGGAAAATGTATTAACATAGGTACCTTCTGATATTGTATCCACTGCAATTCAGAAGGATTTGAAACACCTTCAAATTCATATAGCTGTTTCACATCTCCTTTTGGAATAGCATAATGATCTCCATAAATAACGATAATAGAGTTGTCCATGAACCCCTCTTTTTCAAGCTTTTCTAGAAACATACCAAGCTGCTCATCAGCATAATGTATTCCCCCTAAATAATTACCTAATAGAGTATTAGTATAAGATCCTACATCAAAATTTCCATACCCCTTCACATCATCGTAAGGGAAATGGCTGCTTAGAGTAACCAGAAAAGAGTAGAAAGGCTGCTGCATTTCTTTTATCTTTTCAAAACTTTGATTTAAGAAAGTCTTATCACTTAATCCTAAACCTACTCTATCATCAAATTTAAAGCTTCTCTCACCATAAAATTTATCAAAGCCTTCTGACTGATACATAACATTTCTATTCCAAAAGCCTTCAACATAGCCATGAAAGGCAGAAGTACTGTAACCTATATCCTTTAATGCTCTTGGCAATGAATTCAGATTATCTCCAGTGTACTTATAGTAAGCAGCACCTGAAGCTGCTGGGTACAAAGAATTATTAGTCATAAATTCAGCATCAGAAGTATTCCCTCCTGCTACTTGATAAAAGAAATTATCAAAATATAGACTTTTACCTATCCATCGATTCAAATTAGGCGTAATCTCCTGATTGTTTACCTTCTTATTAATAACAAACTGCTGCAAAGCCTCAACTTGAATCATAATTAAATTCTTTTTGTTTCCAGCTCCCATTAGATTTGCCTGTGGGCTCTTATCCTTGTTTTGAAGGAAAACTTGAATTTCTTCTGTCCTTTCTTCTGAAAGCTTACTTGAACTCATCACTTCATTTACCACAAAATTATAACTATCTAAAACATGAAAATTAACATTTCCTAATACCTTTGTTAAGTATAGCTTATTGCTCATAGTGGTAATTAAGTTTGGCTGCTCTACAGATAGCTTGTAAATTAAATTTCCATCTAAAAAAACACCTAGAGTAAATAAGAATAAGCAAAAAATCCATCTACCTCTAATTCCCAGCTGTTTTCTCTCTACTTTTTTCATTGCTTTAATTATCGGGATAAGAAATATTAAATCAATAAAATAGAAAAAGTCTGTAACTTTAACTAAGGCCAGTACACTAGCTCCAGTATTTTTTAGCATAGAACTATCTTTTATTACACCAACGGAAATAATATCTTTAAAATAATGATAATAAACAGTATCAGCAAACAAACTAATACTTAGTATTACATTAACTGCATAAAGAAACCATACTCTTCTATTCTCTTTAAATAAAAAAGCTATAGCTACAATTGGTAAAAGCGATGCAATAATTGGTGGCTGCAAAAATGCCACACTGAAATATTCTGGAGAAATTAATTTTCCGTAATGTAACACCTTTGCAGAAGCTAAAATCAGAAAAATAAATACGTCCCAATGCTGTGTCCATTGTCCCTTCATCTTATGCAGTATATTTTTAGATAAATCCTCTTGGCTTGTCTCAATCATGTTGTCACTATTCATACATACCACCCCATCCTAATATTCTTTTGGAATACTAAAATAAAATTTCACTCCACTATCTGTATTCTCCACTCCATAGGAATAGTTATGAAGCATAAGTATATTTTTCACAATAGAAAGACCTATTCCTGTTCCACCTAGTTTTCTATTCCTTGATTTATCAATTTTATAGAACTTATCCCATACCTTTGAAATTTCTTCTTCTGGTATATTTGAGCCAGTGTTCTCTACTTGTATTTTTATTTTACTCTCTTCCTCAACCATTTCAATCTTTATTGTGCCCTTCTCATCTACATGTCTTAATGCATTAGTGATAAAATTAGTAAAAACCTGCTCAAGCCTATTCCAATCAGCACAAACCATTGTATCTTCAATTAATTCTAACCTAAGGTTAACTTCCTTATCATCTATAAGTGTTTTATACTTTTTCAAAGTAAAATGTATTAATTCAGAAATTTTAAATTCCTCTCTTGTAAATTTAAAGCTTCCAGACTCTAGGTGAGATAAATCCAGCATATCAGATACTAAACTTCCCATCTTTCTTGCTTCATCTATTATTATATCAAGATAAAAATCCTCTTCTTGCCCCTCAAAAATATCATCCTTTAATCCAACAGCATAACCATCAATTAGCGTAATTGGTGTTTTTAATTCATGAGATACAGAAGCAACAAACTCTCTTCTCATCTTTTCAAGATTTCTTTCCTTTTCTATATCCTCTTCTAACTTAGAATTTGCATTCCTTAATGAAGTAAGGGCATAATCAAGATTTTCCGATAAAAAATTTAGCGAAGAAGCTACATTTCCTATTTCATCTTCATTAATTATTACACATTTCTCAGAAAAATCCAATCTTGCCATTTTTGTAGCAACTTTATTTATTCTTTTAAGAGGCTTCACAATCATATTGGAATAAACTAAAGCAAGTAAAAGAATAAATAACACAGCAACTAAACAAAAATACTTATAAAACTGTTCAATAACAGATACAGCTTCATTTACTGGTTGAAGTGAAGAATGAATAAATATTACTTCATCTTTTTTATCATCAGCAACTACCCCTATTAAATTTCCCGAGGATGTTTTTTTATTTTCATTTTTTAAGATAGTTATTTTGCCATTGCTTTTAAAAGCCTGACTAAAGTTTTTATTTTCCGACCATTTCTTAGCAAAATCCGTAATCTCTCTCATTCTAACAGCATCGGCTTTATTTTTCGAATGACTAACCACAAACTTTAATCTATTTGACTTATCTAATATAACAATGCTAACATTATTGCTTCTCTCAAATTCCTCAATTAAATCTCCAACTTTTTCTGCGTCCTCTTCTTCGTCATAGCTTTCCTTAAAATCTTTCACAGTGGTTTTCAATTCATTCTCTTTTTTGCTTATATAAAACCTTTCAAAAAACAGAGATTGTATAATTAAGGTACCACTAATAAAAACTGCAAATACAATAGTTGTGATAATAAAAAGCTTTTTGGCAATGCTCATTTTACCTTTCATCTTTATCCTCAAACTTGTACCCTACCCCTCTTATTGTAGTTATTAAATATGCTTTATCCCCTAGCTTCTCTCTTAACCTTTTTATGTGGCTGTCTATAGTTCTAAAATCTCCGAAAAAGTCGATTCCCCATATATAATCCAATATCTTTTCTCTAGTTAAAACTATTCCATTATTCGCCACAAAATAAAGTAGTAGATCATATTCCTTTGGAGATAGATTTATTACTACATCATCTATAGTTACCTTATGAGATAACTCATCTATGCATAGTCCGTCAAAGTACAATTTCTTTTTTATCTGTGGCTCTGAATAGTATACTCTATTCATTAAAGACTTAATCTTTGCAATAAGTAGTCTAATATCAAAGGGCTTAGTCATGTAGTGATCTGTACCAAGCTCAAAGCCTAAAAGCACATCTTCATCTTCTCCCTTAGCTGTAAGAAAGATAATTGGTACATTTGAGTTTTTTCTTAATTCCTTGCAAACTGTCCATCCATCCATAACAGGCATCATAACATCTAATATTATTAAATGTATTCGCTCACTTTTACATAGGCTAAGGGCTTCTAAGCCATTTTCCGCCTCAATAATTTCATAGCCCTCTTTTTTAAGATATGCACCTATGAGCTTACGCATTCTTTCTTCATCATCTACTATTAAAATTTTTTCCTTCATATTTTATACTCCCTTTTTACAATTATAAAATATTGAGAATTCATTAAAAAAATAGCTTAATAGTAATTTATTTATTACTGAAACAATCTCCCATTTAACTATCCTTTTTTAAAGTACTAATTTAATTTTATTTTCATAAATTGACATGAACATGACAATACTGTAAACAAATTGTAAACATTTCACCAATTTTTAAAAATAAACATACTCTATCTCATAAATTAATTATCTGTTTAATTCTGTTTTAGTAATCATAAATGCTACACAAAAAATATTAAGACTCCTTAAAATGAAGGAGTCATCATAATCACCCTATTCAAATCTTAATGCGTCTATTGGATTTAACTTAGATGCTTTATTTGCTGGATAAATACCAAATACAATTCCAACTAAAATTGAAAACAACACTGCTCCAAGCACTATATTATTAGAAATAACAATAGTCATTTTAAAAAACTTCTCTGCACCATATGCCCCTAAGAACCCAAGAGCCACCCCTATAATTCCACCTAAGCTGCTTATACTAGCTGCCTCGATTAAAAACTGTAACAGTATAATTCCTCTTTTAGCTCCAATTGCTTTTCTTATACCTATTTCTCTTGTTCTCTCAACCACCGATACAAGCATGATATTCATTATACCTATACCCCCTACTAATAGTGATATAGCAGCAATTCCACCTAGCATGGCAGTCATGCTCTCATTAGTAGCATTGGCTGTTTCCAATAAGCTTGTTTGATCAAATACTCTATAGCTTCTAGTATCATTTTTATACTTTTTATTTAAAAACAATTGTAAGTAAGACATTGCTTCGCTCACCTTATCTTTGCTTGTTGCTTCAATATAAAAGGTTTTAATATTAGTAGTTTTTAAAAGTCTTTGAGCTGTGCTAAGGGGTATAATTATCCTATCATCGCTAGAGCCTGCTGCCGAACTTCCCTGTGACTCTAGCACACCAATAATAGTAAATTCAATTCCGTTCACATACATTGTTCTTCCTACAACATTGGTTGTACTAAATATATTAGTTGCAGTTTCAGTTCCTATCACAGCAACCTTAAATCTATTATCTATATCTCTCTGACTAATAAACCTTCCTGATATCACACCTATCTTTCTGATTTCAGCGTAATTTGGTGTAGATGCTTCTAGGTTTGTAGTATCAGACTTATCTCCTGCTTTTATGTTTACATTCCCTTGAGTAAGGGTCGGGGCAATTTCCTTTATCCCCGGTTTAGTTTTTAATTCCTTTAACTCCTCGTCTGTTACAGCTGCTGTTCTGTTTCCAGTAATACTGACAGTAATAAGGTTAGTTCCAAGCTTTTCAATCTGATCAGAAATCTGTTTCTTAGTACCTTCACCCATTCCTACAAGAACAATAACTGATGAAATACCTATAATTATGCCAAGCATAGTTAAAAAGGACCTCATTTTATTACTCCATACAGAAGCTAGGGCAACCTTCAATAATTTAGTCAGCTTCATAAGCCACTTCCCCCTCCTTCCAACTGTCTGACGTTATTCTTCCGTCCTTTACAGTTATAATGCGATTAGCTTCTGCAGCTATTTCTTTATCATGTGTTATCATAACTATTGTATTTCCCTCTTTATTTAACTCCTTAATCATATCAAGGACTTCTCTACCCGTTTTACTATCTAATGCACCAGTAGGCTCATCTGCTAGTATAATTTGAGGTTTGGTAACCAACGCCCTGGCAATAGCTACCCTCTGCTTTTGTCCTCCAGATAGCTCTGTAGGCTTATGCTTTAAGTGAGTTTCCAGTCCTACCCTTTTTAAGGCTTCCAGTGCCTGCTCCCTAACTTTTTTTGATCCCAGTCCTAAATATAAAAGAGGTAACTCAACGTTTTCTAGTACATTTAATTTAGGAAGGAGATTATAGTTTTGAAAAATAAATCCTATCTTGCAATTTCTAATCTCTGCAAGCTTTGAATCGCTGCATTTTGTGTTTAACCCGTCCAAGGTATATTCTCCATTCGTTGGTGTATCTAAGCACCCTATTATGTTCATAAGGGTTGATTTCCCAGCACCAGATGGGCCTACTATAGCTACATACTCCCCCTTATTAATGGATAGATTTACATCCTCTAAGGCTACAAAATCATTACTCCCCATATTATAAACTTTACTTATATTTTTCATGTTTATGACTTCATTTTTATGCTGTCCCATATACTTTACCTCCACTCAACCAATAATAAACCAGTTGATCTCATGAATTATTTATTATTCTTTCCCCCATTATTTCCGCCTTGAGTTCTTCCTCCCATTCCACCGCTAAAACCTCCAAAACCTGAACCGAAACTGTTTTTATTATTCATATTTGTTGTTGAACTGCTCTGTGGTAAAGTTACCAATAGCTTTTGCCCCTCGGTAATGCCCTCTAAAACTTCAATATAGTTTTCATTTTCAAGTCCAGTCTTTATTTCTACAAGCTTTCCATTACCGGAATAGCCTGCGCCCATGTTTCCTCCAGCGAAATTGCCGCCTTGGGCTGTTCTATTTCTTTGTTTATTGTTGCTTTGGCCATTCCCACTTTGACCATTGCCGCCTTGCCAGCTGCTTCCTTGACTAGAGCTTCCTGTTTGATTTTGTGAAGCTTGAGAAGCATTTTTGCTATTTCCTGAGGTGTTTGAACTTGATGTACTACTATTGGTGTTAGGAACCATAACATATTTTTTACCATTTGCTTCGATCAGTGCCTCTGCTGGTATAACTAAAGCATTTTCTTTGCTATCAACCAAAATATTTACATTAGCGTTCATTCCAACCTTTATATTTGATGGTTCTTTTATTCCAACTATAACCTCGTAGGAAGTTACATTATTAGTAGAAGTTCCCACTTGAGCTATGCTATCAACAGTTCCTTCATACACTTTATCTTTAATAGCATCAAACTTTATTTCAGTCTTTTGCCCTAACTTTATCTTACCAATCTCAAGTTCATCCACCGACACTTTAATTTTCATTGAGCTTGGATCTATTATTGATATAACTGCCTTACTTTGTTGAACGTTGTCTCCATTTCCGTTATTTACTGCAGTAATTATTCCGCCAATAGGTGATTGGGCAGTCATTTTATTTAATTGTTGATAAGCATAATTAAGCTGAAGTTGAGCATCATTAATTGCCAAATTTATTGAAGCTATTTCATTATCATTTTTAGCGTTTGCTAAGGAAAGCTTTTGTTTATCTAAACTATTTTGTGCTTTGCTTACATTTTGTCTTAAATCATCACTATCTGAAACAAATAAAGGATCTCCAGCCTTAACTGTTTCTCCCACCTTTAAGCTTAAGTTTTTTAATACACCATTGTTATTTGGGCTAACATCTTTAGCTACTGATGCATAAGCACTTCCTGTCCCCTGTACAGTTACCTGCATATTCATCTTTCTAGTAGTTACCGTCATATACTGAGTAGTTGCCTTGCTAGGCTTTGCAGCAATAAATTTATTATATCCATAGTACCCACCTGTTGCTACCACTCCAATAATTAAACATGCTATTATAGCTTTAATTATCTTACTTTTCATAAATCTTCCTCCCTGCATCTATAAACTAGGCTTATACCAGCCTGTTCTTTAAAATTCAACATTATAGATAAATATTATTTTTTCTACATGACAACACCATGTCAGATATATTAACAATCTGTTAACAAGATAAAATTTATTTATATGCATAAAAAATAACTAGCATTTCTACTAGTTATTTTTTGCTTCACTTTTATTCGAATAAGTGACAAGCCACAAAATGATCTTTTTCAACTTCTTTAAATATAGGATTTTCACTTAAGCATTTATCCTTAACAAATCTGCATCTAGAAGCAAATCTACAACCCGGTGCAGGATCAATTGGGCTTGAAATTTCTCCTTCTAGCATTATTCTCTGTCTTTCCTTTTCAATTTTAGGATCTGGTATTGGTATTGCAGAAAGAAGAGCTTCTGTGTATGGATGCAATGGTTTGTTATATAGCTCATCTGTTGCTGCAAGCTCCACCATCTTGCCTAGATACATAACTCCTACTCTGTCAGAAATATGCTTTACCATAGAAAGATCATGGGCAATAAACAAATAGGTTAATCCTAAATCCTTCTGCAAACTTATAAGTAGGTTTACTATTTGGGCTTGAATTGAAACATCTAAAGCGGATATAGGTTCATCACACACTATGAATTGAGGCTCAATTGAAAGAGCTCTGGCAATACCTATTCTTTGTCTTTGTCCTCCTGAAAACTCATGAGGAAATCTTGATGCATGTTCTCTATTTAGTCCAACAAGCTCCAGCAAATTATATATTCTATTCATTTTTTCTTTTCCAGTATATAATTTATGAACATTTATTCCTTCACCAATTATATCTCCTACAGTCATTCTAGGATTAAGAGAAGCGTAGGGGTCCTGAAATATTATCTGAGCCTTTCTGGTGAAAGCCCTCTTTTTTTCTGAAGACAACTTATGAATATCTATTCCCTCGAAAAGGACTTCTCCATCTGTAGCTTCATAAAGACCTAAAACTGTTCTGCCACAGGTAGTCTTTCCACAGCCTGATTCTCCAACTAGTCCTAAGGTTTCTCCCTTATTAATATAAAAGCTTACATCATCAACGGCTTTTAGTGTTTGTTTTCTTCCTACTTTAAAATACTTTTTCAAATTATTAACTTGAATTAATTTTTCAGTGCTCACTACTATTCCCTCCCCTCTATTTTATGAATATCTACTTTTGGAGCTTGAGGATGCTGCAACCAACAGCTTACACTTTGAGTTTCACTTATGGTGGTAACTTCCGGCATTACCTCTCTACATATCCTCATTCCATGGGTACATCGAGATGCAAATGGACATCCAACAGGCGGCTTTAAGAGGTCTGGAGGAGTTCCCTTTATTGAATATAACTTTTCTTTTCGTTTCAAATCTGGCCTTGGTACAGACTGAAGTAACGCCCAAGTATATGGATGCTGTGGATTATAGAAAATATCATTTGTATTACCTTTTTCTACTATCTTTCCCCCATACATAACTTGAATTCTATCAGCAACATCTGCTACGACCCCTAGATCATGGGTAATCAAAATAACAGCAGTACCAAACTTTCGCTGTAGATCTTTTATTAATTCCATTATCTGAGCTTGAATAGTAACATCAAGTGCTGTGGTGGGTTCGTCTGCAATCAATATTTTAGGAACACAAGCCAGTGCCATAGCTATCATAGCTCTCTGTCTCATTCCACCTGAGAACTCAAACGGATACTGATTAATTCTCTTTTCTGGATTTGGAACATTTACAAGCTTAAGTAATTCCATTGCTTCATCATGCGCTTCTTGATTTGTCATGCCTTTGTGTATTATTAAATTTTCCGCAATCTGCTTTCCAATCTTCATTGTTGGATTTAAAGAAGTCATAGGATCTTGAAATATCATACTGATATCTGCACCTCTTAAACGATTTAATTCTTTACTGTTCATTTTTGCTATATCTTTACCGTTAAATAAAATCTCAGAATCTTTTTTTATTTCACCAGGTTTTTTTATTAGTCCCATTATAGCCTTTGAAGTAACAGTTTTTCCGCAGCCTGATTCTCCAACTATTGCTAGGGTTTCTCCTTTATTTAAATTAAAATCCACCCCTCTTACTGACTGTACTTCCCCTGCATAAGTATGATAGGAAACTCTTAAATTCTTTACTTCTAATAAATTTTCCATAATGCTTCCCCCCTACTGCCTTTGTTTTGGATCCAGTGCATCGTTTAAACCATCACCAAATAAGTTAAATGTAAGCATAATTAAACTAATAATAAGGGACGGCCAAAACAATTGATATGGATAAAACATCAAATTTGTGTTAGCACTTGCGCAAAGTGAACCAAGACTTGTATTTGGAGATTGAACTCCTAGTCCGATATAACTTAAAAATGATTCTGCAAATATATATCCAGGAACGGCGAAGGTAACATCAACTATCATAACCCCTACAGTATTAGGAAGCAGGTGTTTGGTAATTATAGCCCATGGCTTGCTTCCTAGTGCCTTAGCTGCTAGCACATATTCTTGTTCCTTTATAGCCAGCACCTGACCACGTACAAGCCTTGCCATACCGACCCACCCTGTTATGCTCATTGCAATTATAAGTGGGGCAATACCTTTGTTTCCAAAAATCAACACTATTAAGAGTACTATAATTAAATAAGGAATACTGTTTAATATTTCAACTATTCTCATCATTGCATCATCCACAATTCCACCAAAATAACCGGATATTGCACCATAAATTACTCCAATTACCAGTTCTATTGCTGCTCCAGCAATACCTA
>Ga0316603_10001220_pt1 | contig 13544 bp, 16 predicted proteins | sample OWC_soil_day10_n_FD_207649 | JGI IMG/M metagenome (GOLD analysis project Ga0316603, IMG submission 207649) | Wetland soil microbial communities from Old Woman Creek delta, Ohio, United States - OWC_soil_day10_noCT | ecosystem: Environmental > Terrestrial > Soil > Wetlands | place: USA: Ohio...
AAATACAGATGCTTCGGTATCGTCAAACTGACTTGAAAAGTTTTTGATAAATTCTTGTTGTTCCATTTTTATTCTTTCATTAAAAAATCATATTCTGCAGTTATTTTTGCCGGATTACCTAAGATTTATTTTGCTAAATATCCACCATCAACCACTAAATTCGTACCTGTTATCCATCGACCGGCATCAGACAATAAAAAGACACAAGCATTAGCTACATCTTCGGTTTGTCCATATCCTAACGGATGCATAGCTAATTTTTCTTGTTTATTTTTCTCTGAAAAATTTTCTAACATGTAATTTGTGATTTCTGTATTCTCTATTTGACCTGGTGAAATCGTATTAACACGAATTTTTTTAGATGCCAATTCTAATGCCAAAGCTCTTGCACCGGCTGTTAATGCTCCTTTTGAAGCACAATATGCCAAATGAGCATTTTCTCCAGCTTCGCTCATAACAGATGAAATATAGACCAAACTGCAACCCGTTTCTGAGAAATACTTTTTTTTAGAGATATGTTTAGAAAATTCAAACGCAGAAATAACATTAGTGTCATTCATTTTTTGATAATAATCAGGTTTCATCGCAACAATAGGCATTGTAAGTTCTGTGCCTGCCGAATGTATAAAACCTGATATTTTCCCATTTCCTTCAACAAAATTAGCTATTACAGATTCAATTTTTGAAAATTCAGAAATATCCATACTAATATATTGATGTATATCCTGATTATTCATCAATCGAATTGTTGCTGCTAATTTTTCAGTATTTCTCGCTATTAAACAGATTCTAGCACCCATTTGACTACAAGAGATAGCACATTGTCTTCCTATGCCGGAAGAGGCGCCAGTAATAATAATGTTTTTTCCTTCAAGAGAAAATGGGTTATTCATATTCAATTAAATCTAATATTGTGGTTTCAGATAAATCTACAATACAATTTGCCCAAGATAATCCAACGCCAAAACCTGATAATAAAGTTTTACCATATTTCTTTCTTGAATCACAATTTACAACAAGTGATAAAGGAATTGAAGCACTACTCGTATTTCCATAAAGCTTTAAAGAAGTTAAAAATCGTTCCTGAGGAATTTTCATCTTATTGGCTAAGAAATTTATCATAAATTGATTGGCTTGATGAAAAACAATTGCGTCAAGATTATCAATAGTTAAAGTTGTATCTGACAATAATTGATTAATAGCTTTAGGTACTTCTCTAATTGTAAACGAAAAAATATCACCGCCGTTCATATATAAATTAAGTGCATTTCTTAAATTCCCATCTTCATCTTTTTGAATTTCAAAAGATTGGAACGTAGTTTGATTTCTATAGCCACCATCATTTATTTTCAAGGCATGCTCTCCTCCACCATCTGTAAATAAATTAAATGAAGTTTGATTTTCTGTTGTTGATTGTTTTAATAAAGTGGCAGTTCCTGCATCACCAAATAGAAAGGCATTTGATTTGTCTTGTTTTGATACTATTTTATTAATGGTATCACCAGCTAATAATAAAACATATTTTCCGTATAGGCTTGCTGCTAATGAATGTGCAATATATAATCCATAGACATAACCTGAACAACCTAAATTTACATCAAATGCAATAGTTTCTTTTGATAAACCTAATCTATTTTGAAGTACACATGCAGTTGCAGGTAAAATATAATCAGGTGTTTGAGAAACAAATATAAGTGCACCAATATTTATTTTTTCAAGGGACAATTCAGATATAAGTTTTTCAGCAGAAGCCAAACATAAATCAGAAGTGCAAATAGAATCTTTTGCAACTCTTCTTTGTTCAACACCAATTGTTTGTATGGTTTTATTTAATTGGTCTTTATCCGAGATAAGTGATGCACCGAATTCTACATTCCTAACAATATCTTTAGGAACACACGTTGATATACCAACTATATTTACGCCCGAAAAATGAATTACACTCATAGAATAGATTTAAGCTTCAAATTTGTCTGTACCAATCAATAAAATTAAATCAGATACTGATTTAACATCCTTAAGTTCACTGGCTTTAATTTGCATATCAAAATTTTCATCAATCAATGCTATTACTGACAAAATATCGATTGAAGTTAATGCCAAAGAAGAATCCTCGTTTAAATTACTCAATTCTAAATACTCTTCTAAAGCTGTAAATAAATCTTGTTTTTTCATAATGTTATTTTTTATTAATTAAATTTCTATAATTGTAGCTCCCCAAGACAAACCTACTCCAAATCCAACAAGCAATACTTTATCGCCCTTTTTTAGTCTATTATTTTGAGTTAATTTTGATAAACCAATTGGGATGGTTGACGACACAGTATTACCTGTATCACTTAAGTCAAGGAAAAATTTATCTTGTGGGATTTTAATTTTTTTTCTTAAATAATCTAGTATATATTTATTAGCCTGATGGAACAAGAAAAAATCAATATCATCTATCAACATGTTATTTATTTCTAAAATTTGCTTTACTGTTATTGGTACTTTTTGTATGGTAAAATTAAAAATTTCAGGACCATTCATTTGTAAGAAATTATCTTGATGATTTTCAGAAGAAATTTTATTTTTAAAGCCCCCATTTGGTACAATTAATTTATCAAAATTACTTCCATCTGTACCTAAAACAAAATCAAATATTTTATTATTTTCTGAGAGCTCTATAATAGAAGCACTTGCAGCATCACCAAAAATTGTTCGATTACCTTTATCATTATTATCAAGATGTTTTGAATATGTTTCAGCAGTAACCAATAAAACTTTTTTTGCAACATTTGCAAAGATAAGACCTTTCGCAACACTTAACGCATAAATATATGCTGAACATCCCAAATTAATATCAAAAGCTCCAGCTTGTTCTTTTAAGCCAATTTTGTCGTGCAAAATACATGCTGATGTTGGTAAAAAATAATCAGGACTTTGCGTACAAAGAATAACAAAATCTATTGTACTAACATTTTCATTTTCTAACACTTTTCGAGATGCCTTTACGGCTAAATCAAGAGCCGTTTCATTTGCACCCACAATATGTCGAGTATTTACACCTATCTTGTCATAAATTCTTTCCGGTGTCCAATCCGGGAACTGCATTGATAGTTCCTCGTTTGTAAGTACCTTTTCGGGTAAATAATATGCAACTTTCGATATTTGTACGCCCATAATCATATTAAATAATCTTTATTTATCATTTTTTCATTATACTTGCCAATTTTCACCGCAGGATTGCCTCTTACAATAGTACAAGATTCTACATTCTCAGAAACAACTGATAAAGCACTCACCATTGAAAATTTTCCTATTGTTACACCAGGAAGTATAACACTTCTTATTGCGATCATAGCTCCTTCTTTAATAACAACAGGTGCAACTCTTGCTATAACTAAACGTTCAAAATGACGTTTTAGATTAAAATGAGAAATAACCATAGAACCTGCATTAATAGCAGAATTATCTTCGAGATAAATATAGTCGGGATAAGCATTATCAAACATAACAAACATACCAATATATACATTTTTCCCAACATTAACACCTTTCCATTTATTTAGTTTTACTCGAAAAGCATTAAATGGCATTATATAAGCTGTTATCATCAATAAATAATTCCTCAATCTTTTAAAACCATAAATAGCAGGATTTACTCCCCTACTTTTACCACCATTTGTTAAGGTTTTTGACAAGCTCTTTACTTGGTCGCCATACGGGATTTCTTTTGAGGGCTTTACATTGAATATCGTTTTACTCATACAATAATCTTCCTAATAATTTAATACCATATTATCCTAATTGGTAAAGCAACCTATTATTTACACAAATAAATCGACCATATTCTACTAATTTACCGCCAAATTTTTCTTTGAACTCCCGCACTCCATATTCTTCATCCAGTTTTCCAGCTCCCATAAAATCAAAAAGAGTTAATTATCCGTTTTTATTATTATTTCCCAATGTCCGTTTTTGTCCGATCCAATTCGCTGTAGAACTCCTTTTAATTTAAGCTTTGAAATATTATCTTTGATGTTTCTAATATTAATTCCAATAATATCAACCAATTCTTCCACAGTAACAACATTATTTTAAGCAATTTTTTCTAAAATTATTTTGTGATTATCAGATAGCTTTATTTTTACAGTGTCGTTTACAAAGCTGTTGCTTATTTTTTGTTCTTTGTAGCTATATGTCATCAAATATCCATTTGCGATTTCATTAAAATCCAACTTTATTGTTGGATAATTTTTCAATTCTTTTCGGATACGAATAAATCCACTCCCATATTTTTCAATATACCAGTCAAATAAAATGCTTCAGCAATCAATCTTTTGTATTGGCAAAACCGGAAAGAGTTTTAATGAGTTCGTCATTGAAACCTGATTTATACTCTATGCGTTGTGTTTCTCTTGACATAAGTAATCTAACTCTTCATTCTATATTTTATCATTTACACATTTTGCAACGCAGAAATCATTATATTGTTACTTTTTTAGTTTTATCATTCTACTTCCAAGTTTATACAAGAAAGATTTACAAACGTACAAATATCTTCCATATTCTACCAATTCTCCTCCAAATTTTTCTTTGAATTCCCGCACTCCATACTCTTCATCAGGCTTTCCGGCTCCCATAAAATCAAATTTCTTAAAACCATTTTTCGCGGCATATTCAACAGCTGCATTTGTAATAGCTACAGAAGGATATAGGTGGTTGTACTTTTCTTTATCACCACAGACAAACCATTCGTAAACAGCTTCATTTTTATATGTAACACACGCCATCCCACTTATTATCCGGTCATCATATTTTGCTACAAACAAGTGTGCATTTGGCAAAGATACCATTTTTTCAAAAAACTCTTTGGGGAATAATGGCTTTTTTACCTCGTTTTTATACAGTCTGAAAAGAATTGCGTAAAATTCATCGATGTCTTTTTGTGTTTTTGTTTCTGTAACTTCTACTCCTTTTAATTTGGCTTTTCTTATTTGCCGGCGTTTGCTCTCACTTATATTTTTATAGTAATCATTACTTTGTGTATCAACAACATAATTCAGATTCTCCTTATAATCAAATCCATTATTTATAAAAATCGTCCGATACTTACTGTAATCGCTGCTATTTCGGAATTCTATGTAAATCGATTTTTTATATAAGTACGTTTTGGTGTTCATTAACAATTGCGCCAGCGTTTCATCCTGAATATCATCGGCTAACAACGGACCGCCATGAATAATTGCCCGCCTCGAAAAAAAACGTTTAACAAATCCCCCATTAGCAATAATATAACCACACACCACCCCTTTTAGTTTATTCTTTTCGGAAATACTAAACACGAAAGGCTCCAAAAAAGAAAGTGAGCAATAAAAATCATAACACTCTTTGGTTTGGAAATAGGTAATATGAGAAGATTCTTCTGATAGCTTCTCCCATTGAGAAACGTCAATTTCACTTTTAGTGAGTATATTCATTTTTATTTTTCGTTTCGAAATCTGATAATTTTTGCGGGATTACCACCTACGACGGCGTAATCGGGAATATCTTTTGTTACCACTGAACCGGCACCAATAATCACCCCTTTTCCTATATTTTTGCATCCGGGAAGTACAATTACCCGCGCACCAATCCACACATCACTATTGATATTTAATGGCGTTTTTTCCAAACCTCCCTGTTTGCCCATCGGCACATCCAAATTATCAAACTTATGTCCACCTCCCAAAAACAACACATCTTCTGCCATCATCAGTTCATCACCAATTGTCAATATTCTGTTTAAAGTCTTAAAGTTTTTTCCAAATCCAACGTAATTTCCTGCTTGTATATCTTTCCCATTTCCAAAATAAGCTCGCTGTTCCACATTTAATGCTATTCCACATTGCGAAAAAATTCTTTTACACAGTAATCTGCGGATAGCCTTGGAAAAACTACCCAAAAAAGGTGTGGTTGATTTAGGCAAAAATCGTGCAAAACTGTAATATAATATTAAATAGATTTTTCGCATTCTATTTGATTTTATCTGAAGATATTAACTTAATAGATTTTGCATATCTCAAAAATTTCTCTAATGTCTTTTCATTGTAAGAAATAAACGTTTTTGAGTGTCCAATCAGCACAATACTAACATTCTCATCTTTCACATTTTTAGTTATTTTCTTCATCGTTTTAATCATCTGATTTCCAGTAGCCTGATTAAAATCAAATTTCCAAGGGCTTTTAGTAAAAAAAGATTTAACACTTAATTTTCGATTTGTATTTGCATTTACACTTTCACTTATCTCTGTAACAACTTGGCTTTTTTTATGTTTATGAAATTTTGCCCGAATCATTCTAAACACTCGTATAAAAGAAAAAAAACTCCAAAAATATCTCATCTCGGCGTAAATTGGCATTTCAATTAGCTTTCCGGATTCATCATATTTATTTATATTCTCATTATTAGCCGGATATGATAGATAATTACTATATGCATCTCGGTAGTCGAATGAGACATTACCACCTTGAACACCTCCCTTAAATACAGATGTATCGAATTTAATTCCATTGTCAACAAGTGATTTATATATATTCTTTGTAGGCATCATCGACCAATTTGCTGCTCTAAAAACAACACACTTATAGTTCGAATCTACTTTTTTAAGTGTTTCTTCCAAATACAATTTACAGGTATAAATTATGTCATATATCTCGTAATATGGTAATGCAGCAAGATTGTAATTATCTATATTCTGATTCCACCTAATTCCGTCATAGTCAGCACCTACATAAGAAGAGTGAATATGGAGCTGAACATCATGTCCTCGTTTGATTGCATCTTTTAATTGTTGCTCAATTTTTAAATATGAAAATTTATCAACTTTATGTTGCTCATAATACTTTTTAAAACATAATATTTCAGCAACATCTGCCAATATTGTTAACTTTTTGTCGTATTTTTCTAACAAATCCATTAACCTATAAGTAGGCTCTACCATTAAGGTGTAAGGATTTCCGTCTCCGTTACCATGAATTTCGTAATCCAGAGTGAAAATTAAATTGACTTTTTTCATATATTATCAAAATAACGAATCCACTTCATTGATTGGTTTCTGCATTCTTCCGATATTTTAGTTTTCCCATACAATGTATTTCCGTTATTTAATGATTTTAAAAGAAATAATATTACGTCTCTGCTATTAAGCAGAATAAGTTCTGAACACCCTAATTTATAAATGATTGTAGAATCTAACTTTTTTAGTTCCTTGTTAAATTTGAAATCTTTAAATAGGCTTCTAAAACTTTTATGCGCTTTGAAAGGCAAAGTTTGTCTTTCATTTAAAAAATCACAAATATCAATAAAGTATTCTTTAGTGTAAATATCATTAAAAGGGTATAAGTCGCCCATTAAATCCTCTATCACATGATAAAAAGTTAAATGGTTTAGACTTGCTCCGAACATCAATATCTTTCCTCTTCTCAATACTAATTTGAAATAAGGACTCTTTTCTGAAAAAGGTGTTTTTGACAAATGATGCTCCTTTGTATAATAATCCGCATTTTCCCCTAAAGCTACAACTGAATGCGTAGGGGACAAACTTCTTTTTGAATCTGGTAATGATGAATAATATTCATTGATTACCCCTGTCATCACAGGAGCAGATTTAACATCAAATACCTTCAGATTTTTAAGATAGTTTTCAGAACTTCCTTTAAATGGCAAAGCCGAAAACAAGATAGTATTATTATTTTTATAAATATATTTATTTATCAAATTAATAACCTCTAAGTAACCACCTTCAACTTTGCCTATATCCATTAAAGATGTATGAAAAAAAACATCATTATTAAAATCAATTGATTTTAATATATTTTCCAATTCAACTTTTGTAACAATTGTATTACGATTAAACTTAGCTTGTTTAATGACTCTTATTTCATTCCACATTTTGAATTTTCCTCTAATCCATTCTGGAGAAAAATACAGAATAATTTTTGCTGTTTTTTTTATAAAATCTATCATACGATTATAGTTACCAAATCGGTTTTATTTTCTATTTCCAAGAACAGTATTGTATATATTGATAATCTTTTCAGCTATTAAATTGTTATTGAAATCTTTTACCATTTCACGTCCGTTTGTTCTATTACAATTAATAAATATATTTTTTAAACATGCTGAAATATCATTTTTATCGTAATTAGTTATAAAACAACAATTGGCGTCTTTAATCACATTTTTAACGTCGCCAACATCAACAGAAACAATAGGACAGTTACATGCCATCGCTTCCTTGATAAATTGCGGTGATCCCTCCATAAACGATGTTAAAATTACGGCATCACAAGCATTCATCAAAAGGCAAGCCTCCTCTCTTGTATATCCAATAAATTCAATTAACTCTGCATTTTCTAATATTTCTATCGACTCCTTTGCTAATGGATAATTTTTAACAGGATCATAGAACATTTTTGAAAAAAGAACATATTTCTTTTTTTCATTGAATATTAAACCTAACTTGTTCCTACATTCGTTTTTATCTAACACCTTAAACAACTCGAAATCAACGCCACAAGGAATAACAGAATATTTCTTTTTAGAGTTACTCAACGTTACTAATTTTTCAGAAACAAATATATTCCATTTTGATTTTCTAATACATATTTTTGATAAGCGAAGATTCTTTTTTACATTAATATCGCTTCCGTGATAAGTTGTTACAACCGGTATTTTCGTTTGAAAATTAGCAAATAATCCGGCTAAACCATAATGTGCATGAATAATATCTGGTTTATATTGCATTATTTTTTTGCGTAACTTATTTATATTTTTAAAATATCCGATTATTCCTTTGTCTTTTATTAAAAAATAATCAACATCAATCCCCATTTTTCTAATTGACAGAACCTGATCGTAAATAAAAGGCGCAACACCTTCTGTCGCATACTTTCTATTACTACAAACAATCAATACTTTCATTATTTTTGTTTATACGTTTACACATTTATACGTTTACACGCCACATAACTACACCAATCCTCTCCCGGACAACTTAAACCAATTCCATACAAGTATGATAAAAAACATCAACACCAAATACCCCATAAAATAGGTTTTTGTTTTATTGGTTACTTTGGAGATACCAAAGGCGGCAAACATTAGAATAAAAGGCAAAGCCGGCTGGTGAAACCTTTCCGACTGCGCAAAGGAACTTAACGCAATTACTCCCAGATAGCCAATCATAAATGCCCCGAGCAATGTAAAATCGCGCCATTTTTTATATTTAATAATCCAAATAAAAGCTATCAGAATAAAAAAAGCCATTATATCTTTATCAAAATTTCCCCCATTGATTAATTGCTGGTTCAGTTGTGTTTCAATATTCACCATAGTAGGGACAGGTATGATAAAAATTGAAGGAGCAAAAATTGCAGAAGAAGCCTTATCTGCAAATTTATTTCCCCCTACCCTTTTTGCCCGCCAATTCATTGATAACTCTTGGTTGTCTGTACGGTTTTGCCACAACTGCTCCACTTCGGTGGATATTTTTCCTCCAATAAAAAAACCGATGGCAACTACCACCCACAGCCCGATAATAAAACGTTGCCCAAAACCTAAAATCTTTTTTGTAGAAAACAGCAAAGCGGTAACCAAGGCAAAAAGAGCCGTAATTCCCAAAACCGTTCGGAAAGTAAACATAATAGACACAATGGCAATGGGTACAACGGTATTGATAAAATTGAAATTTCGGGATCTTAATAAAAAATCCGCCCTTTCGATAAACGCTACCGTTAAAAACACCATTTCTACTTCTTTTAAATGCAAGCCACAATAATAAATTAAATTGGGCATCAACATAAAAAAAATGGCTGCCATTCTTCCGGCGCTTTCTCCAAAATTACGTGAAGCTACGCGATATACCAATAGAGCGCTCCAAGCACCCAAGACTGTTTTTAATAAGCGAGGAATAATTATCACATGTCCAAAAATCAAGTATATTGTCCCTAAATATGTTGGATACCCTGTATCGGCAATATCTGTTTCACTATATATTTGAGAAATCACGGATAAACCATATTTCGCAATTGGCATTGCTGTGTTATCATAACTTATTGAATCAGCAGCACCATATTCAAAGGGAATTCCTGTCTGAGAAATATAGAAGAAATAGCTGAAAATCACCCATATAACACGAATAACTAAAGCAATGATAAATATCTTCTTTTCAAAGTTCTTAGACAGAATCAATGCCCATTTTTTAGATAAAACGTTGGAAAAATAGAAGAAACCGAATACTTCTATTAGTCCAAACAAATAAACATACCAATACATGACATATCTGCTAAAAACAACTGCCACAGCCAGTAATGCTATTATATATAAAACAATAGCTTTATTAGTAAAGTATTTTGGAAAATAGTTCAGCATTTTATTTATTAGTTAGTCTTTTGTATAAATCCAAATAATTATCGGCAGTTTTATCAATTGTGAAATACTTATTAAATTTGAAAATATTATTTGCGCTAATCTTTTTTATTTCATCTAAAGTTAAATCAAAAAAATTATCCAATGTCTGAAAATAACTATCCAATGTAAAATCGCTTGATAACATCCCGTTTATTTTGTCTTCAATGACATCAGGCACACCACCGACAGGTGTTGAAATAATCGGTAATCCAAAAGACATGGCTTCCAGAACAACTAACGGCAAACCTTCTTTGAAAGAAGTAAGACAAAAGGTATCGGCACACATCAAATAATCGGCGATATTCGATTTCAATCCAAGAAAATAAACATTTTCGTAATTGTTATCCCTCAACATATTATAATAATCTGAACTTGCATTCGATGGCTCTCCAATAATTAGCAATAAAACATTTCTCTTTTTCTCTAATTGTAACCTATTAATTACGTCACATAACATTTTTTGATTTTTATTTTCGTCAATCCTACCGATATTAATAAGCACAAGTGTTTCTTTCGACGTTTTCATTTGTGAAATCTCGTGTCTTACAGATTCAAGTTTATCAGAAGTCTTTGGTTGAATTATCCCATTCGGTATAATTGCGCTGCTTTTAATACCGTAGTAGCTTTGAAGTTCAAAGTCTGACATCTCCGACAACGTAACCAAGGATAACCTCCCTGTTTTATATAGAATTTTCCTTATTATTATTATCCATCTTCTATTTTCTTCGTGCATCGGCAAACTATGTATAGTAAAAACAAATGAAGTCTTTTTTAGAAGTAAAACAGATAATACTAAATATAAAAATGAAGATGGTAGATGTGCATTGACGATATCAGGGTTAATATTTTTAAGTAATCGGGCTAATTTGAAAGATAAAAACATATCAAATCCTTTGGTCTTGCCCATTGAATAACATTCCACGTTTTTAGATAATTCTTTTATATAGTTTGAGTTTTCAGCGATATTTCTATAGGTAATCATTTTCACATCGTTGGTTTCAGCCATAGCGCTTGCAAGCTGCACAACTAATCGTTCTGCTCCACCACTACTTCCAATACTTGGTATGATATGTACAACTCTCATTTACTTTTTTATGCTAAAATACGAAAATTTATTCTTTAATTTTCTAAAAAAACCTACTTTTGATATAATTTTATCAAAATACTCATAGTCTTTTAGTATGTAATCCGGAATATGGGATTTCAATATCTCATATCTGAGATTATTTATTTGTTTTCTTTTGGGATTTTCTATCGAGATAGAATTACTTACTCCTGTTCCATCGAATGAGCAAACTATGAATCTCAAATGCAATGTGGAAACATGATTTAAAATTATTACTCTATAAAAGAATTCCCAATCTGCAAATATAGGTAATTCAATATTGTAAAAACCATATTTTTCAAACAGATCTCTTTTTATAAATGTAGCTTGATGATGTATCGGTGGTGTTACTTTATAAAAAGTCATTAATGTCAGACTATCAGAGTACGTTATTTTTCTCCTGTAATGTGGTTTTATTTTATATGAATCTCCATAAGCAATATCGATATTTTCCAAATGAGGTATTACTTTTTTTATAACATTTAAATCGTAGAAGCAATCACCTGCATTAAGAAAAAGACAGTATTCACCTTGGGCAGCCACAATTCCCTTGTTCATTGCATCGTAAATACCATTGTCTTTCTCGCTTATAAAAACATTGACCAAATCGCTGTGTGATTTAACCAACATTTCTGTATTATCAGACGAACCTCCATCTACAATGATATACTCAAAGTTTTTTTCAGATTGATCGTTTACACTATGAATGGTTTTCATCAAACCCTCTTCGTTGTTGTAAGTTACAGTAATTATAGACAGTTTTAACATTTTGACAGTTAGAGTATTATTATTCTACGTAAATTTTACTGTTCTTATCACAAGCATCAATAAGTATTTTTTTTTGTTCTGCGGTAATCTCTTTTCTCATCGTAAACGATTCATCAAACACATTTCCACTATTCATGTGTTTTTTTTCTTTTTCAAGATATTCTTCAATGGAACATATTTTTTTTGCAGGTATTCCGGCATAAACAAATCCGGAATCGGCACTCTTTGACACCACACTTCCGGCGCCAATCACCACGTCATCGCCAATAATTACTCCTGGCAATACAATAGTGCCCGCTCCAATAAATACCCTATTGCCTATCTTTACATTACCAACCTTCGTATAACCCAAAAACGTTTTTGTACTTGCATCATGAGCTAAAATATGTACTCGAGGCGCCAATGTCACATCATCTCCTATTTGAATATGCCAACAATGGGAAGGATCAATAATACAACCGTCCATTTGTTTGAAATTCTTGCCAACAGTCAATCCTCGCGAGATCAATTTATCTAATGATTGTTTACCTCTGAGTTTGTTTATTATATTTTGAAGTAATTTCCTCATAATTTCGTATTTGAACTTTTAACAACCATAAACCGAGTTTTAAAATTCAAGAAGTATTTTTCAAAGTAATTATATGACAAATACGAGGCTAAAACTGTAAATATACTATCTCAATGCCCAATATTTAATACCCGTGAAATTAATTATAACCACAATTGGAATTAGTGCAAACTGATACCAAAAGGGATCAAAGCTGAACAAGTCTACACCTATTTTCAACAATGCAAGATTGACAATATAAGAGCATAAATAAACGATAATATATTTAAAGAATTTTCTTTTGAAATTGTTTAACTCACTTGGTTGAAATACCCAACGGATATTGATAAAAAACGTCAGTATTACACCAGCAAGCCACGATATTGAAAACGATATGGGATAACTGACATCTAATACTTTAAGAAACAACCAATAGACAAGTGCAGTAAAAACAAAATTAAGTCCTCCTACAAAACCATATTTAATAAATTGTTGCATAATATTTTAGATTGTTTTATCCAATTCATCTGATGCTCTTGTAATGCTTTCAATAATATAATTTGGGCGACCTCTCACTTCATCAAGTATTCTCCAAACATACTGACCAATCACACCTAGAGATGTCAAAATCAATCCTCCTATCACTATAATTAACAACATAATTGGGGTCCATCCATTAAAAGGAGAAT
>Ga0316603_10001223_pt1 | contig 13525 bp, 11 predicted proteins | sample OWC_soil_day10_n_FD_207649 | JGI IMG/M metagenome (GOLD analysis project Ga0316603, IMG submission 207649) | Wetland soil microbial communities from Old Woman Creek delta, Ohio, United States - OWC_soil_day10_noCT | ecosystem: Environmental > Terrestrial > Soil > Wetlands | place: USA: Ohio...
AGAAGCCAGAAGGGCCCACTGACGTTCGTCAGAATCCAGAAGAAGACAAGCCGCACCGGTCACTCTTCTTCTTGCTTCTGGCTTCTGGCTTCTGGCTTCTGGCTTCTGGCTTCTGGCTTCTGGCTTCTGGCTTCTGGCTTCTACTTCTTACCGCCCACCCCCGGCTCGAACAGCTTCCGCGTCTCGTTCGACAGCAGCACCCAGAACGTGTAGACGGCGAGGGCGGTTCCGACGGGCAGGAAGAAGAGATTGGGTACCGCCAGCGCCAGGCCCACCAGGCGCGAGGAGGACCGGTGCGTCCGCAGCCTGACCCCGGTCCACATGTGGATCGCCCCCCAGCCGAGCGCGCCCGCGGCGAAGAGGAAGAAGAGCGCCACCGTCAATCCGGCCGCGACATCGGGGCCGAGCGCGGCCCGTCCCGCCGATGTGACGATGGCGAGGGCGCCGAGGGCGAGGACCAGCACCGCCGAGCCCGCCACGAGCGCGAGCGCGCCCCACAGTTGATAGAAGACGGCGAGCAGGTCGACATGTCTGGTCATGGGCGGCGCGGCGGGCGGCACGCGATCGGCCGAACCCGCATGCTATATATTGCCACTACCGATGAAGGGCGCGTGGCTGATCTCGATGCTCCTCTGGCCGGCCGTCGCCGCCGCGCAGGTTCCCGTCCTCCACGTCTCCCCCCCGCGGCTCGCGTTCACGGTGTCCGGCGGCATGCCGGCTCCGGCCCAGCAGGCGCGCGTGCGCAACCTCGGCAGCGGGACGCTCCGCTGGTCCGCACGCGCGTCCGACGCGTGGATTCGCGTCTCGCCGGCCTCGGGCTCCGAAGCGGCGGTGCTCAGCGTCGGCGTCGACGCCACGCGGCTCGCCCCGGGCCGCCACGAGGGCCGCGTCACCGTGGATGCGCCGGACGCCGATGACGCACCGTTCTCCATTGCCGTCATCGTGGACGTGACGGCCTCGACCGCTCCGGCCCGCGCAACTCCGCCAGCTCCCGCGCAGGTCGCGCAGCCGCCGGCCGAGTCACCCGCCGGGACCTTCCCGGCACGGTCCGCCGGCGGACGAGCCCCGTCCGCCTCGCAGACGGCCGCCGAGGCGCCTGGCAGGCTCCGCATCGGTCGGACCATCATGCCGCCGGCGACGCGCAATCTCCCTTACGCGCAGGCGATTCCAATCGCCGGCGGCACGCCCCCGTACACGCTCCGCCTCGCCGAAGGCCGGCTGCCCGCCGGCCTGGTGCTGGCGAACGGCACCATTTCGGGGACCGCGCGCGTCCAGGGCTACTACCCGTTCGTGGTCACCCTCACCGACGCCGCCTCACCGCCGGCCAGTCTGACGCAGTCGATGGGCCTGCGCGTGATCATTCTTCAGCCCGACACGGCGCTCGTCGTCAGCCCTCCGTCCATCAGCCTGCGCCTGTCGACCCGGTCGCGCGACGGGCGCGCCGCGCTCGCGATCGGCAGCGGCAGGCAGCGGCTGGAGTGGACCGCCGCCGCCGACGTGGCATGGCTGCGGCTGACGCCGGCCGCGGGTCTGTCGCCATCAGAGCTCGGCGTCACGGTGGCGGCGGGCCAGTTGGCGCCGGGCACCCATGTCGGCACGATTACGGTGACAATGGAGGGAGCGCCGAACAGCCCGGCCCGCGTTCCGGTCCAGGTGACGGTGCCACGATAGAGGTGCTATGGAGCAGACCCAGGACTGTCCGATGTGCGGCGAGACGATGAGGCTGAAGACCCGCGAGCAAATCGACTACATACCCGGGCAGTCTCAGACGGTCCGCAGGGAGATCAAGGAATGGATCTGCCCGGACTGCGACTACTTCGAGGAGTACGAGGAGAGCAACGAGGAACCGTCCGAGCAGCCGTGAAGGGCCGTTCCGGCGCCGCGCTACCGGGCGCCGAGCATCAGGAGGATTTCGCGGCGGACTTCCTCGTCGAACAGGTCGATGGCCATCGCGGCCTCGCACTCGTCGCAGAGCACCTCAAAGACCGCCGGCCGGTTCTCCTCCGCCACGTCCACCCGCGTGCCGTCCACATGAATCACGTGCATCTGCAGGGTCTTGACCTGGAAGCTCTTGGCGTTGCCGCAACCCGGGCACGCTACAGACATCGGGAACTCCTTCCAACGCTGCCACCGTCGATCGGTGGGTATCCTGGAGATTGTACGGTATAACTGCTTGGCGGAGAAGCTGAATCATGAGCACGACGGCGTACGAAATCAGGTCCGAACTGCGCGGCGGGCACTGGGTGGCCTGGGTCGTGCGCACACCCGACGGGAAGCCCGACAAGTCGGTCCTCATCGTCGGCCAGACGCGTGAAGAAGCCGAGGCCCGGGCCCGCGACTGGGCCGACGGCAAGGTCGGCTAGAACGGGTAGATCAGGCGCCCCTCGACCGGGGCGCCTGGATGCATCGCGCGCACCGCGTCGACGTAGGCTTTCAGCTGCCGGCGATGGCCGGCGCGACGCGCCCCGGTCTTGAACTCCACGACAATCACCCCGCCGTCCGGCCTGTACGCCAGGCAGTCGATGGCGCCGCGCAGGATCACGGCACCTGCCGCGGACCCTTTCGCCGCGGGCAGCGACGAGATCGGCACCTCGTAATGGCACTCCGCGCCGTCCACCGCCGCGCGGAAGTCCTCATTCGACCACAGTCCGGAGAACACGCGCGCGGCGTCCTCAATCAGCCGATCGAGATCGCCGGCGGTCTCCGCCTCGTCGGCCGGCACGAGCCGGCGCGCGAGGGCCAAGAGTTCAGGCAGGCCGATGTCGCCGTGCACGCCGGCTTGCAGCAACCGGTGCACGACACGCCCGAGCAGGACGCCCTCCTGGCGCGGTCCGCCGCGAGTCGTGGGCCCGCGGCCAGCAGGAGTCTGCCGCGCCGCGGTCACGGCGAGGCGCGCGCGGGCCGTTCCGTCGGCAACGGGCGAGAAGTCGTCGGCCAGCGGAACCGCGGCGGCGGCCGCGGTGGTGGCGAAGGGCGCGGGTTGGGCGCGATCGGCGCTGGCTGTCGGCACGCAGACCCTGAACGCGTGGCTGGCAGGTGCAGCGGCGGGCCACTCCAGCGTCGCACCGTCGTCATGGACGGCTGCCGCGTGCTCGAACAGTGAACGAATCGACGCCGGCAGCACTTCCCCGAGGCTGCCCTTCCTGGGCCGGAACGCGCCGCCGTCGGTGGCCGAGACGAGGTACAGCCGGTCGCGCGCGCGCGTGAGCGCGACGTACAGGAGGCGCTTGGTCTCCTCCTTCTCACGCGCGGCCTCGTCGGCATCGAATGCCGACTCGAAATCGCCAACGGCGACGGCATCCTCCGGCGCCGCGTGGGCGGCCACGCGAATCGGATCCCGCGGCCCGCCGGATCCGCGCGAGAGGTTCACAACGAAGACCACGGGGAACTCGAGCCCCTTCGCCCCGTGCACGGTCACGAGGTTCACTGCGTCGACGGCGTCCACGACGGCATTCGCCTCGTCGCCGGTTGACAGGCGATCGAGGTGGTCGGCCAGCCGGCCGAGCGTGAGATACCCGCTGTTCTGCAGCCGGCGCACGAGGCCGCGGATCTTCTTGAGGTTCTCCCAGGCGGCGGCCACTCGGCTGCCGCGGATCTCGTGCATGTACGCCGAGTCCGCCAGCACGCGGTCGAGAAGTTCGGCCGGCGGAATCCGATCGGCGAGGTCGAGCCAGTCCGCCAGGCTCGCGCGAAGCCGCGCCAGCACGCCGGCATCCTCGGCCTCCAGCCGCGCCGCTCCCGCCGGAGGCGAGGCGGAGGTGAGCGCGGCCGCGATCGACGGCGCGAGCCGCTGAAGACCGGGGTCGGACAGCCTGACGATCCGCGACCGCAGGAACGCCGCGGCACGCAGGTCCGACGATGGCTCGGCAAGGAACCGGAGCAGGGCCACGACGTCCTTGACTTCATCAGCGTCGAAGAACCCGAGGCCGCTATAGACATACGCAGGAATACGCCGGGCGTCGAGCGCGTCCTCGAACTCGCGATGGCTGGCGCGCGACCGGAAGAGGATCGCGATGTCGGCCGGCCGGATGGGCCGCCGTTCGCCGGTCTGCCGGTCGCGCACCTGCGCGCCGCCGGCGAGCCGCGCGATCTCTCCGGCCACCGCGGCCGCGCACTGCCGCACGTCGTCGGACGCGATCACGCCAAGGGGCGCGTCGTCTCCGGCTGCGACGGAAGGATCCACCGGAAAGGCATCCCGCTCGCCGTAGCCGAACGCGTCGGGGCGCGCGTCTCCGCCGGCGGCGATCTCCCGGAAGAGCGCGTTGACGAACGCGAGCAGCGCCGGCACCGACCGGAAGCTGTGCGTGATGCTCCGGCGGGCTGTGCCCCCCGGCCTCAGCGCCTCGACTTCCGCCACGGCGTCGTCGAGCACCGAAACGTCGGCGTCGCGGAAGCCGTAGATGGACTGCTTGCGATCGCCGACCACGAAGATTGAAGGCGGCAGCGGCGCCTCTGAGGTCAGGCCGAGCCCCTCGCCCCACGCCCGCACCAGCAGCGCCACCAGTTCCCACTGGGCCCGCGAGGTGTCCTGGAACTCGTCGACCAGCACGTGATGGTACCGCGCCTCGAGCAGATAGCGGCTGCGCGCGAACTCGTCCATGTTGCCGAGGAGCGTCCGCGCGCGGACGAGCAGTTCGCTGAAGTCGAGCACCCCGCGGGACTCGAGCGTGCGCCGGTACCGATCCGACGCGATGCCGAACACCTGCCAGACGGCGCGCGAGAGTATGGCGTTCAGGTCGCGCTGGAAGGACAGGATGGCGGCGTCGAGCGCCGGTGCCGCGCCGATCGCCATCGCCCAATGGCGCTTGCGCGACGCCGGGTCCGCGTGGAAGCTGTCCGGGTACTCGTTCGGCGCGCGCTTCCGCGGCGTGCCCGCCTTCGTGAAGAAGTAGGCGCGCAACCGGTCGATGGCGCCCCTCAACGCAGACGCGTCGGGCGCGGCCGCGCCGTCGCCGGGTGCCGGGCGCGCCAGCCGGCGGATGTCCGACGCGAGCACCTGGTAGCGCGGGTGAAGGACCGGACCGCTCTCGAGGAAGGCGTCGAGGCCGCCTGGCAGCGCGCCGAGCACCGAGGCGATCCGGTCGCGGCCGCTGCGGCAGGCCTGCGCGAGCGTCAGGTCGCGCGGCCCGGCCGTCGTCACCCGCCGAAGCACGGCCGACGCCACCACGCGCCGCTCGAGCAGCGCCGCCAGTCCTGCGCGCAGCCTGGTCTCACCGAGTCGGGCGAACAGGAGGGCAATCTCCTCGCGTTCGCGCGCCAGCGCCCGGCAGATGCGCAACGCCTGGTCCAGCGACTCCTCGATCAGCCGGGGGACTTCCGTTTCGTCGGCGACGTCGAAGGCCGGATCCACGTCCGCCTCGAGAGGGAACTCCCGCAGCAGCGTGAGGCAGAAGGCGTCGATCGTGCTGATCGCAATCTCGTTCAGCCGGTCCCGCAACTGGCGCCACCGCGCCGCGTCCTCGGGAGAACGATCGGCGGCGTCCCGCAGCGCCCGCACAATCCGCTCGCGCATTTCCGCGGCGGCCTTCCGCGTGAAGGTCATCGCCAGGATGTTCCGGGGATCGACGCCCGCCCGCAGCAGATTGACGTAGCGGTCGACCAGCACGCGCGTCTTGCCCGTCCCGGCCGAGGCTTCGAGCACGACGTTCTGTGTCGGATCCACCGCCGCGCGACGAGCCTCGGCATCCGGCAGGACGCGACCGCCGGACTCTACCGGTGGCAGACCCGCGGCCGGCGGGCGGGCGTCACTCGTCACGGACGTAGTCCTTCCGGCAAACGCCGGCGAATGCGCAGTAGGTGCACCTGAACTCTTCCGCCGGCCTGGGAGGGAACTCCCCCGCCTCGATCCCGCTGACGGCGCGGACGAGCCGCGCCTCTCCGTCGGCGAGCGCCGCGTCGAGGCCTGCCTGGTCCCTGGCGAGCGGCTCGTAGTGTTCTCCCCTGCCGAACGAGAGGTAGGCGGCATCCGACGCGCGCCACGCCGTGCTGCGCATCTCCTCGAGCCGCTGGCGCGCCGCGGCGGCGTAGGCGGGCAACTGGGCGACATGACTCTTGGCGGGCGCACGCGAGAGCTTGTAGTCGTAGACGCGGAACGTGCCGTCGCCGAGGAGGTCGATGCGGTCGGCCTTGGCGGCGAGGCCGACGGTCCGGGAGGCATCGCCCGACCCGAGCCGGGTGTCGCCGTCCAGGGTGAACTCGAGCAGCCGCTCGAGAACCGGCGCGTCGCGGCGCGAGGCCTCCGTCGACAGGACGATGTCGCCGATGCCTTCGGCGACGGGCGAGCCGAGCAGCCGCGCGCGCATGAGCGCCGCGTCGGCTTCCGGCAGGTCCGCGGCGCGGGCCTCCGCCACCTCGGCAAACAACGCGCGCGCGTCCTGGAGGTTCGTCGTCGTAATCGCACCGCCGCCGCGGTCCTGCCACCGCTCGAAGAACGCCTGCAGCACCTCGTGCAGGAAGGTGCCCTGCGCTCTCGGCCCGAGCGCTTCCTCATCGTCCGGCTCCTCGGCCAGTCGGAGCACGCGGGTGCAGAAGTAGACGAACGGGCAGGAGAGATACTGGTCGATGGCACTGACGCGGTACTTCGAGGCTGGTGCGCCATCGCCCCGGCCATGAAAGCGCGGGTCGGCCGCCGGCGTGCGCGACAGGCGGAGCGTGAGCCACGCCGCAGCGACGTCCCCGAGGGCATCGGGGCGCTGGGGATCCTGCAGGATGGCGTCCTGCGTGAAGACGCGCGCGCCGGCGGGATCGCCGGGCCGCTCGATCGCGAGGCCGCTCGCCGGGAGGTCGTCGAGGAACGGTGACGGTTCGACCAGCGCGTCGTGTTCGAGCGTGATCGTCGACACGCGGACCAGGCGTGACGGCGCGCGCAGAAGGTCGTCGAACCGGGCGCGCTCTGCCGCCCGTACGTCGGCATCCTCGGGCCAGTGCAGGTCCTGGAGCATCGACGCCGGATAGAAGATACTCCGGGCGACGCTCTCCGGCCATTCCTGCTGGGTGAGGCCCACCAGGTACATCGTGTCGAACTCGCCGAAGCGCGCAGCGTCCGCGTCGAGCAGTTGGACGCCGCTGTCTCCCTCGCGAGGCGCGAACATCTGCTGTTCGATCCACCGGTGCACCAGGGCGGCGGTTTCCGCAAATGGCCGCGGCGCGTCATCGAAGCGCGCGTGCGCGGCGCGCAGCCTCGCCAGGGCCGTGACCACGGCCGATCGCACCCGCTGATGCCGTTCCACGAGGGCCGCCGGGCCCCGCGGCGGGCGGTCGTGCGCGCGGAGGAACTGCAGGACGGTGTCCAGGTGTGCCGTCGGACGGCCGTCCGCCTGCAATGGCCGCAGCTCGCCGGCGACCGCCGCGGCCGCGCGCGCCGCGTGGTGGAGGCCCGCCGGCGCCCGCCATTCCCGGGCGAAGCGCGGCAGTTCCGCCGGGTCGGCCAGGTACCGCTCCTCGCTCAGGCGCCGATCGAACGCGGCCAGGCCGTCGGCGCTGACACGCTGCCGGCCTGCGCGGTACGCGAACAACGGAGAGCGCAGGAGGCCGACCAGTGCGCCGCGCGCGAAGGTGGAGTCGACCGCGTCGAACACCAGATCGAGAGCCGCCGCGTACGGCTCTGCCGCAAGGGGCAGGGCGTCGAACACCTGGTGCGGCAGGCCGGCCGAGGCGAACAGCTGCCGCGCGAGGTAGACGTAGGGTAGCGGCCGCTTGAACACCACGGCCGTGCGCGACAGCGGCTCGTCCGGCTGCCGGCGCGCCGCCCGCTTGACCTCGCGCACGATGCCGGCGAGTTCCTCCTCGCGATCGCGCGCACGCCAGAACGCCGCGTCGCGTTCGCTCGGCCCGAGCAGGCTGGGAACGGCCGGCCCCGCGCACGGCGTCTCCGCGACGTCGTCGTGCTCAGGGAGCCAGCGCCGCAGCCGGTCGAGCAGGCCGGCCTCGAGGACAGCATGCGTCGCCACCACCTCGAGGCGCTCCACCCCGGCCACGCGCGAGAGCACGTCGAAGTCGGACGGCCACAGGCCGCCGGCCTCGCCGGCACGGTCGCCGACAGCGACGACCACGTGTGAAAACGGCGACGTCGGGGCGTCCAGCACGGCTGCCGTCAGGCCGTGTTCGTCGAGCAGGCCGCGCCCGGCGAGCATCGCCTCGTAGACGCGGAAGGCGGCCGCGAGGAAGCGGGTCTGCTCGAGCATGCGGGCCGCGCCGCGATCCGTCTCGGCATCGCGCTCGAGCGCCGTCGTCGCGACACGCTCGAAGTCGGCCACGGTTCGGCCGTGGCGCCGCACACCGTCATAGAACGCGAGCATCTCGGTGACCAGGCCCGGCCTGATCGTGAACGGCGGCGGTGCGCCGCCTGCCGCTGCCGACCGGCACGCCGCCCGCAGCAGGACTTCCCGTTCGAAGGCGTCCACCGCTGGCACGGCGCCTGGCAGGGCCGCGTGAAGCGCCGCGCGCCAGCCGTCGCGCGTGACGATCGAGGGCAGCACCACCGCGGCCGGACCAGTGACGAGGCGGGTGTCTTCGATCGTCCGCCTGAGCTGTTCTGCAGCGGCGTGCGACGGCACGATGATCGCGCGGCGCCGGATGTCGGCGAGTGTCCCGGCGGCGGCGCGATCGATCAGGGCCCGCCGGAACGACGCGAGGTCGGGCACGCGCACGAGGCGGGTGAGGCGGGGCGCGATCACGGGGCGGCAGGCTTCCGGAAGAACTCGTCGATGCGCCCGCGGGCCGAGTCGAGCAGCAGCAGCGCGCCGGCCGCCGCCGCCGAGGCATTCTGCGAGGCCTCGCCGCGCGCGGCGGCGGTGCCCCGCTGCAGCTGCAACGCCTGCCCCATCAGCCGCGCGGACGACAGCAGCAGTTCGTGCGCCGAGGCGAGCTCCGTCGGCGGCTGGGCCGGCAGGAGGGCTACCACGATCGCGCCCACCCGCTTCTCGGTCCTGGACAGGCGCCGGCCGCCGAGGGCCGCGAACGCCCTCACGGCGACGATCGCCTCGATGACCTCGTCGAACTTCCCGAGGGTGTCCCCGATGCTGCGCCGATAGGACCGATAGGCCGACCGGCGCGACTGGTAGCGCTCGAGGGCGGCGCGCTTCTCGCGCGCGCTGGCCGCAGAGGCTGCGAGCGACGCCAGCAGCGCCTGCATCGTCTCGGGGCGCTGATAGCCGAGGCGCGCATCCTCCCGCTGCACGCGCGCCGCGAGCTGCTCCAGGCCGGCCACGTCGGCATCCTGCTCGCGTTCGCGGGCATCGCGCAGCGTGCGCGAGGAGAGCTCGGCGTAGGCGCGGTCGAGATCCTGTTCCCGCCCGACGCGTCGGGCCAGGTCCTTTCGCGTTGACGAGTACCAGTCCTTGGGCAGCTCGCGCTTGCGCCGGTCGAGGACGGCCAGAATGCTCTCCTGCAGCGTGACGCGCTCGCGGCGGGTTTCGGCCGCCTGTGCCACGGCGGCGGCCCTCGTCAGCGCTTCCTGCAGCCCAGGCTCCGGCAGCAGCGGCTCGGACGGCGGCTCGATCATCGCGACGAGGCTCAGGTCGAAGGTCCGCTGGCCGGCGCCCGCCCGAATCGCAGAGATCGCCTCCTCCACGTGCGTGGTCAACTCCCGGACGTCGGCGGATCGGAAGCCGAAATGCGCGGCAGGCCACTCGAGCAATTGCCGCCGGATATCGGCGCCGATCGCCAGCTTCGTGCTGGCATCCGCCGCGAATGCCATGTCGCCGAGCGCGCGCGCGACGGCGCCTGTGAGGGCGGCGAAATCCTCGTTGCCGCGAGTGGCGGCGTAGGACTGATGCCGCACCGCGTCGGTGTACCGCTCGGTGCGATCCCAGTCGACGGCCGAGTCGGGAAGCGACACGACCTGCAGCGCGTCGGGATTCGACGGCGGTCCGATTGGCACCGTGAAGACGACGCGTCCGCCGGCGCGCGCGAACTCGCCCAGGCTGATGACCGGCGTGCCGTCGGTCAGGAAGATGCGGTAGGACGGGCCGGCGCCGTGCTGCGGCCCGGCTGAAGCGGCGGCTGCGCCGGCAACGCAGAGCGCCGCCGCGACGCCCAGCAGGGACCGCAGACAAGGAGTTCGCTTCGCCGGCCGCGCGGGCGGCCGCCCGGATTGCCGCATCAGAGGCATCCTAACTCCACTTGACTCCGGCCGCGACTCCCGGCCTGTTGAAAACGTGTGGATGCGCTCGTGCAAAACGTGTGGACACTCCGACACGGCATCGCGACGCTCCTTGCGGCAGGAGGGCCCGGAGGCGATCTCGGAATGTTGAGGTCACCTTCGCGCGTGCCTTCGCTTGATCGCTGCTGTGGGTCGCATAGAATGCACAGTGCTCTTCGGCGCATTGCCGACGCCGTCCGGTTGCTGTCCATGCCCACGCTGACGCAGAAATTCGAACAGGAAATTGGCGGGCGCCTCTACGTGATCGAGGCGTCGCCGGTACAGGCCAACCGGTGGCGGGCGCAGATTGCGAGGCGGCCCGGCGTACCGAGCGCGCTCATGCCCTTCTATGGCGCGACGGCCGACGAGGCCGCGCGTCAGCTGGTGCGGTGGCTGACGATGGCCCACCGCGGGCCGGCCCGGGCAGAGCGGTAGGAGCACGGGACCTTTCACCGTTTCCGGGTTTTGACCGCGGGGAACGGCTCGATCTACAATATCAATCTCACTGAAGTGGGCCAGTAGCGCAGATGGGAGCGCGCGTGAATGGCATTCACGAGGTCACGGGTTCGATTCCCGTCTGGTCCACCACCTCTCCCCTCCCGGATCCCCACGCAACCTGAAAGGGCCTGCACCCATGGATCTCGGTAACTGGCGCAGGCGCGCCGACTCGGTCATCGACGTCGGCGCGCTGCCTCCGTTCTCCCTGCGCGGACGGGGCGGCCTGGTCACCCGGATCGTCCTGGTGCTGCTGGCCCTCGCGGTCCTCGTGTCGACCTACTACCAGGTCAATGCCGACTCGGTGGCGGTGGTGCAGCGGTTCGGCCGGTACGTGCGTACGACGGACCCCGGGCCGCACCTGAAGATCCCGCTGCTCGAGACGGTGACCATCGTGCCCGTGCAGCGGCAGCTCAAGGCCGAGTTCGGGTTCATCACCGACCGGGCGAGCGTCCGCTCGCAGTTCAGCCAGAACGAGAACACGCTGGCCGAGTCGCTCATGCTGACCGGCGACCTGAATGTCGCCGTCGTCGAGTGGATCGTCCAGTACAAGGTCAAGGACCCGTACAAATACCTCTTCAAGGTCCGGAACCTCGACAGCCCGACACGGCGCGGCGAGAGCACGACGTTCCGCGACATGAACGAAGCGGTCATGCGGGAAGTCGTCGGCGACCACAGCGTCAACGAGGTGCTGACCGTCGGCCGCGAGAAGATCCAGGTGGACGCGAAGAACCTCCTGCAGGAGCTCTGCGACAAGTACGAGACCGGCCTCGAGGTGCTCCAGATCGTGCTGCAGGACGTGAACCCGCCCGACCCGGTCAAGCCGGCGTTCAACGAGGTGAACCAGGCGATCCAGGAGAAGGAGCGGCTCATCAACGAAGCGTGGGCCGACTACAACCAGACCGTGCCCAACGCCCGCGGCGAAGCCGAGCGCGTGGTCCGCGCCGCCGAGGGCTACGCGCTGGAGCGGGTCAACAACGCCCGCGGCGACGTGGCGCGGTTCGTCAACATCTACGACGAGTACCGCAAGGCCCCCGATGTGACGCGCAAACGCCTCTACCTCGAAACGCTCAACGAGGTGCTGCCGAAGACGGGCCGCAAGCTCATCATCGATTCGTCCATGAAGGGGCTGCTCCCCCTGCTCAATCTCGACCCGATCAAGCAGGAGGCCAAGTGATGAAGCGCCTGGGCCTGGCCGCCGCCGCCTTCCTCCTCCTGCTCGCCCTCGCGTCGTCGCTCTACACGCTCGACGAGACGGAGCAGGCCATCATCACCCAGTTCGGGGAGCCCGTCGGCACGCCGAAGACGGCCCCCGGGCTCTACATGAAGATCCCGTTCATCCAGCAGCTGCACACCTTCGAGAAGCGCTGGCTCGAGTGGAGCGGCGACCCCAACCAGATTCCGACCAAGGACAAGAAGTACATCTGGGTGGACACCTACACGCGCTGGCGCGTGAAGGACCCGCTGCTCTTCTACCAGCGCGTCCGCGACGAGCGCAGCGCCCAGTCGCGCCTCGACGACATCGTCGACGGCGACACGCGGAACGTGATCGCCAACAACGACCTGATCGAGGTGGTACGCAGCACGGACCGCCCGTTCGAGGAGACCGAGGAGGACGCCGGCATCGACACGAGCGCGGCGGAGGCGATCGGCAAGATCGCGATGGGCCGAAACAAGATCACGCGAGCCATCCTCGAGATGTCGCGCCCCATCGTGGCCGAGTTCGGCATCGAGCTGGTCGACGTCCAGATCCGGCGCGTCAACTACGTGACCGAGGTCCAGCAGAAGGTCTTCGACCGCATGATTTCCGAGCGGCGGCGCATCGCCGAACGCTCCCGGTCCGAGGGTCAGGGCAAGGCGGCCGAGATCCGCGGGCAGAAGGAGCGCGAGCTGAAGGGCATCCAGTCCGAGGCGTACCGCAAGGCGCAGGAGATCATGGGCAAGGCCGACGGCGAGGCCACGCGCATCTACGCCGAGGCGTACGGGCGCGATCCCGAGCTGTACCAGTTCCTGAAGACGATGGAGACCTACCGCAAGACGCTGGCGTCCGACACGACGCTGATCCTGTCGACCGACGGCGAGTTCTTCCGCTTCCTCAAGCAGAGCCGCTAGCGCCTCGGCAGAGGTCCCATGCCCGACGCGATCGTCCTCCGGGGGCTGCACAAGACGTTCGGCGACACGGTCGCGGTGCGCGACTTCGACCTCGTCGTGCCGCAGGGCGCGCTCTACGGCGTCATCGGGCCCAACGGCGCCGGCAAGACCACGACCATCCGGATGATGCTGTCGATCCTGCTGCCCGACCGGGGCGAACTCTCGGTGCTGGGCCGCCGGTCCGCCCTCGAGGCGAAGGACCGGATCGGCTACCTCCCCGAGGAGCGCGGCCTCTACAAGCGCATGCGCGTGGGCCAGTTCCTGGCCTACATGGCCCGGCTGAAGAACGCGGACGGCGCGGACCTGCGCAGGCGGATCACCGCCTGGCTGGAGAAGGTGGACCTGGCCGGCGTGGAACACAAGCGCTGCGAAGAGCTGTCGAAGGGCATGCAGCAGAAGGTGCAGTTCGTGGCGGCGATCATTCACCAGCCGGACCTGCTGATCCTCGACGAGCCGTTCAGCGGCCTCGACCCCGTGAATCAGCGGCTGCTGCGCGAGCTGGTGGACGCCGAGCACCGCCGCGGGGCGACGGTGCTCTTCTCCACGCACGTGATGGTGCACGCCGAGCAGCTGTGCGACCACGTGGTGATGATCCACCGCGGCGACAAGGTGCTCGACGACGGGATCGCGGAGATCCGGGCGCGGTACAACCCCCGCAACCTCAGCTTCGAGCCGCTCGACCCGGCTGCCGATGTCGGGGCCCTCGCGCGCCTCGCCGGTGTCGAACGCGTGCGCAAG
>Ga0316603_10001225_pt1 | contig 13518 bp, 11 predicted proteins | sample OWC_soil_day10_n_FD_207649 | JGI IMG/M metagenome (GOLD analysis project Ga0316603, IMG submission 207649) | Wetland soil microbial communities from Old Woman Creek delta, Ohio, United States - OWC_soil_day10_noCT | ecosystem: Environmental > Terrestrial > Soil > Wetlands | place: USA: Ohio...
CGCGGCGGCCGTGATGGCCGTGTTCTGGCTCGGCACGGTTCCCGCGATGACCGGCGTGCTCGCCTTCGGCGGACCGCTGATCGATCGCCTGCGCGGCCGGCTGCCGATCGTGACCGCCGTGGCGCTCGTCCTCGTCGGGATCGGGACCTTGTCGGCGCGGTGGACCGACGCGGGCGCGGACGGGGTTGCCCGCCCGTCGTGCCACGAGGTCGCGCGATGACAGCGGCGCTGCGCATCGCGTGCGCGCACTGCGGTCTGCCGGTCCCGGCGGGTCGCATCGCGAGCACCGAGAGCTCGTTCTGCTGCGCGGGCTGCGAGGTCGTCCACGCGGCGATCGCCGAGCACGGCCTCGACCAGTTCTACGCGCTGCGCCGCGCCTCCGAGGTCCCCGCGATCCCCGCGCACCCGACGGCACGCGGCTATGCCGAGCTCGACGATCCGGCGTTCCAGCGCGTCCACGTCCAGGTCGGCACCGACGGCCAGGCGCGCGCCGCGCTCTACCTCGAGGATCTCCAGTGCGCGGCGTGCGTGTGGCTCGTCGAGAGCGCGCCGCGCTGCGTGCCCGGCGTCCGCGAGCTCCGCGTCGATCTCGGCCGCGGCCGCGTCGACGTGAGCTGGGATCCGGAGGCGACGTCGCTGTCCGCGGTCGCCCGCTACCTCGATCGGATCGGCCACGTTCCGCACCCGTATCGCGGCCTCGACCGGGATCGCCAGCGTCGCCGCGAGGACCGCGCGATGCTCGTCAAGCTCGGGGTCGCCGGCGCCGCGATGGGCAACCTGATGTTGCTCGCGGTCGCGCTGTACGCGGGCCTGGTCGATGAGATGTCCGACGGCGTGACGACGTTCTTCCGGTGGGCGTCGATGTGCGTCGCGATCCCGGCGCTCGGCTACGCGGCGACGCCGTTCTTCCGCACGGCGATCGGGGCGCTGCGGACCGGCCGCCTGCACCTCGATCTGCCGCTGTCGATCGGCATCGCGGCCGGCCTCGGCTGGGGCTCGGCGAACGTCCTCCGCGGGACCGGCGAGATCTACTTCGATAGCCTCGCGATGCTCGTGTTCTTGCTGCTGGTCGCGCGCTGGGTCGTGCTGCGCCACCAGCGTCGTGCCTCGACGGCGGCGGAGCTGCTGCTCGCGCTGACGCCGAGCCGCGCGCGGCGGATCGTCGACGGCGTGCAGGCCGACGTGCCGATCGACGCCGTCGTACCGGGCGACCTCCTCGCGGTGCTCGTCGGTGACGTGATCCCCGTCGATGGCGTGATCGTCGAGGGCACCTCGGCGCTCGACGTCGGACTCCTCACCGGCGAGTCGCGTCCCGCCGAGGTCGGCCCGGGCGCTCGCGTCCACGCCGGGACCGCGAACCTGGCCGGCCCGCTCGTCGTCCGCGCGGACGCGGTCGGCGAGGCGACGCGGGTCGGCGCACTCGTCGCGAGCATCGAGGCGCTATCGACGCGCAAGGCGCCGATCGAGCGCCTCGTCGATCGGATCGCGGGGTCGTTCGTCAAGGTGGTCTCGCTCGCCGCGCTGCTCACGCTGCTCGGCTGGTCGGTGGTGTCGCCCGCCCTCGGGGCCGAGCACGCGATGGCGCTCTTGATCGTCACGTGTCCGTGCGCGCTCGCCCTCGCGACGCCGCTCGCGGTCACCGTCGCGCTCGGTCGCGCAGCGCGGCGCGGCGTCCTGGTCAAGGGCGCCGATGCCCTCGAGCGGCTCGCGACGCCCGGCACGATGTTCGTCGACAAGACCGGTACGCTGACCGCCGGCCAGCTCGCCGTCGTGTCGTGGCGCGGCGATCTCGATGCCGCCGGGCTCGCGGCCGCGGTCGAGGCCGGCAGCGATCACCCGATCGCGCGCGCGCTCCGCTCCCATGCCGAGGCCTCGGCGCAGGCCCACGACATCCGCGAGGAGCTCGGGCGTGGCATCTCCGGGCTCGTCGAGGGGCGCCGCATCCTCGTCGGTGCGCCACCGTGGGTGCGCGCGCAGGTGCCGACTCGGCCCGTGATCGAGGGCTGGATCGCGGAGCTGGCCGAGCGCGGCGAGACGCCGATCGTGATCGCGGTCGACGGCGTCACGATCGCGGTCGCCGGGCTCGCGGATCCGATCCGCGACGATGCGCGCGTCGCCCTCGACGCGCTGGGACGGCTGGGCTGGCGGGTCGAGATCCTGTCGGGCGATGACGCGCGGGTGGTCCGAGCCGTCGGGACGTCGCTCGGGCTCCCCGGCGATCGCTGCCACGGCGGTGTGTCGCCGGAGGCCAAGGTCGCGGCGGTGACGTCGGCGCGCGAGCACGGTCCGGTCGTGATGGTCGGTGATGGCATCAACGATGCGGCGGCGATGGCCGCGGCGACTGCGGGGATCGCGGTCTCGGGTGCGGCGGAGATCGCGATCGAGGCGGCCGACGTCTACCTGCGGTCGCCCTCGATCACCGCGATCGCGACCACGATCGCCGGGGCGCGGTCGACCCTCGCGACGATCCGCAGAAACCTCAAGTTCTCGCTCGTCTACAACGTCGCCGCGGGCACGCTCGCCGTGACCGGGCTGATCCATCCGCTGATCGCGGCGCTCGTGATGCCGCTGAGCTCGTTGACGGTGCTCGTCAGCTCGCTGCGGTCGACCGCGTTTCGAGGAGACCGATGAACGCCCTCTACCTCGTGCTCCCGCTCGCCCTGGTGATCGCCACAGGGGCGGTCCTCGCCTTCGTGTGGTCGGTCCGGTCCGGCCAGCTCGATGATCTCGACACCCCGCCGTGCCGGCTGCTGCTGGAGGATGGAAACCTCGCAGGAATTGCACCCCTGGCGCAACCAGGCGCACTCGGTGCGTCGTCCCTCACCGAACCTACGCAAAGTCCTGCTGCTGCTCGCGCTTCCGACTGGCACGACTCGTGAGATAAGCGCACCCGATGCGCCTCCCGATCTTGCTCGCGATCGCCCTGCTCGGCTGCGAAGGTCCCCCGGGCCCGAGTGGACCCGCGGGGTCCGGCACGGACGGCACCGACGGCCAGCCAGGTCTCCCGGGGACCGACGGGCAGCCGGGGGCGTCGCCGTGGGTCGTCGGCGATGGCGTCGACATCGCGGTGCAGACGCTCACGATGTCCCCGACGGCGGCGACGGTTCGGTTCACGCTCAAGGACGGCACCGGCAAGCCGCTCGATCGCTCGGGCATGCTGACCGAGGGAACGGTGAGCATCAGCTTCGTGCTCGCGCAGCTCGCGCAGCTCACCGATGGCTCGCCCGGCCAGTACACCGCGTACACGGTCGACACCGCCGCGACGAAGGCGGTCGCCGAGGCGAACGGCACGTTCGCGGCCATCGATCTGCTGCAGGGCATCTACGACTACACCTTCGTCGCACCACTCACGGGCTTCGATCCGCTGCGCACGCAGACCGTCGCGGCCGTGGTCATTCGCACGTTCCGCGGCGCGCAGTCCATCGATCGCGACACGCTGTCGGTGGTCCCCGGCGGCGGCACGCCCGCGCATCGCGAGGAGGTCATCGATGCCCGCTGCGACAGCTGTCACGGCGATCTGAGCGCGCATCGCGGGCGGTGGAACCAGGTCGACCAGTGCGTGATGTGTCACCAGCCGCAGACATCGGACCCGATGGGGACGCCGGTCGACTTCAAGGTCATGGTCCACAAGATCCACCGCGGCAAGAACCTGCCGTCGGTGATCGCCAGCCAGCCGTATCAGCTGTTCGGGGGAAGCGGCACGACGTACGACTTCTCGACGGTCGCGTTTCCCCAGGACATCCGGCGCTGCGAGTCGTGCCACGGCGGCGCCCAGGGGGATCGCTGGAAGACCCGGATGTCGATCGCGGCGTGCGGGTCCTGCCACGACACGACGGTCTTCGCCGGCACCCCGGTGCCGCCGCAGGTCGCGCACTCGGGTGGCCTGGGCCTCGCTGACACCACCTGCGTCACCTGCCACGCGACGGGCGCCGTGATCGCGCCCGTCGATGTCGGCCACTACAAGGGGCTGCTCGATCCGAGCCTGCCGACGTTCACGTTCGAGATCCTGTCGATGACGAACACCGCGCCGGGGCAGACGCCGGTGATGACGTTCAAGGCGCTCGAGAACAACGCGCCGCGCGATCTGCTGACCGCGCCGATGACCGGCATCACCGCGACGATCGCCGGTCCGAACACCGACTTCGCGAGCTACTGGCAGGCGCAGATCCAGGGCACCAGCCCGGTCGGAGCGCTCGCCGTGGTCGACCTCACCCAGGGCGTGTACTCCTACACGTTCCCCGCGTCCGCGGCGATCCCGCCGACCGCGACCGGGAGCTACTCGGTCGGGATCGAGGCCTCGTTCAGCCCGCCGATCGTGCCGCCGGCGACGACCGCGCCGCGCCTCGCCCCCCTGTCTCCGACGTTCGCGTTCGCGGTCACCGACGCGACGACCCGACCGCGCCGCGAGATCGTCGCCGCCGCGACCTGCAATGGGTGCCACAGCGATCTGGCGTTCCACGGCGGCGGGCGCAAGAACCCGAACTACTGCGTGCTGTGCCACAACCCGAACAAGGCCAACGATCAGCGGGTGAGCCGGTTCGAGAGCTCGACGGTCCTCGCCGAGCCCGTCGACTTCCGCGTGATGATCCACAAGATCCACATGGGCGAGGACCTGAGCCAGCCGTACGTCCTCGGCGGGTTCCCGGCGCCGACCGACGTCAACCCGGCGGGCACGCCCACCGACTTCGGCGAGGTCCGCTACCCGCGCAAGCGCACCGACTGCGCCGCCTGCCACACGAGCAAGAACTGGACGCTGCCGATGACGGCGTCGACCGCGTACCTCCCGAGCACGGCGATCGAGCTGACGTGCACCGAGCCGGCGGGCGCGGACGCGAACAGCTACTGCGACGCGCCGTTCTGGAACGTCAGCCGCACGGTGAAGCTCGCGCCGCAGACGTCGGTGTGCACGAGCTGCCACGACCAGCCGTACGCCGCGGCCCACGCGCTGATCAACACGACGCTGATGGGCGTCGAGTCGTGCGCGACCTGCCACGGCGACGGTAAAGACTGGGATGTGTCGCGGTTCCACGGCATCCCATGAGGACGTGGGTCGTGCTCGTCGCGCTGGTTGGGTGCTCCGAGTCGCGCGAGCTGTCGTCGCCGTGCGTCGATTGCACGGCGCGCGTTCACCCGGCCGGCATCCTCGACGCGACGAGTGACGACTTCCATGGCAAGGACCTCGCGCGCCGCGACTGGGACTTCGCGCTGTGCGCGACCTGTCACGGCGAGGACTTCACCGGCGGCACCGCCGGCAACGCCTGCACGACCTGCCACGTCGCGGGACCGACCGCATGCGTGACGTGCCATCGCGACGGACCGACCACCGGAGCGCACGTGGCTCACCGCGGCGCGCAGCTCGCGTGCGCCGAGTGCCATGCGGTTCCGGACGCGTGGGATGCGCCGGGCCACATCCTCGGGGACAGCGCGCCCGCCGAGGTGATGCTCGGGGCGCGCGCGCAGCTGACGCCGGTCGCGGCGGACCGCAAGGGCCCACCGAGCTTCGAGGCGGGCACCTGCACGAACGTCTACTGCCATGGCGACGCGCTGCACGCGCCGGGCGGCACCGCGACGCGCCCGCGCTGGGACGATCCGGCACCGTCGGGGACCTGCGGCCGCTGCCACGGTGCGCCGCCGCCGAGCCACGCCCAGTCCGCGTGCGGGGCGTGTCATCCGGCGTCGGCACCGCACATCGACGGCACGATCCAGCTCGGCGCGACGAGCGGCTGCGCCGGCTGTCATGGCAGCGCGGCGTCGCCCGCACCGCCGCGTGATCTTGGTGGCAACACGTTCACGACCGCGCTCGGCGTCGGGGCCCATCAGGCTCACCTCGTCGCGCCGTCGGGCCTGCGCGGCCCGGTTGCGTGCGCGACCTGTCACCTCGTGCCGACGTCGCTCGATGCGGCGGGCCACATCGACTCGGCGCTGCCGGCCGAGGTCGCGCAGACGCTCGGGTGGGATCGCACGACCGCGAGCTGCGCGACGGCGTGGTGTCACGGACCTGCGCGTCCGGTGTGGACCACGACCGGCGGGGCAGCGTGCGGGAGCTGTCACGGGATCCCACCGGCGACGCCGAGTCATCTCCCCGGGATCCCGCTGACGAGCTGCGCGTCCTGTCATCCGGACTCCGTGACGCCGTCGGGATCGATCTTGCTCACCCCCGGGCCGAATGGCTCGACGAGCGCGCACATGGATGGAGACGTCGATGCCATTTGATCCTCTGATCTCGATCGCCCTGGGCGCCACCGTGATCTCCGCGGTGCTGCTGCTGTGGTTCCTGATCAAGCGACCGCTGTTGTCGCGCGGCACGAAGATCGTGCTGCTGTTCGGGATCGGCCTGCTCCCGCTGACCACCGCCGGGACCGGCAACGTCGCCGGCTACCAGGCGATGAAGACGCGGAAGTTCTGCACCGTCTCGTGCCACGTGATGACGCCGTACGGCGCCGACTCGTCGAACCTCGAGAGCCTCGGCCTCGCCGCACGCCACGCCCGCAACGAGGCGTTCGGCAAGGAGAACTGCTACACGTGCCACGCCGACTACGGGATGTTCGGCACGATCACCACGAAGCTCGGCGGGCTGCGCCACGTCTACGAGTACACGTTCAACTTCCACCAGCTCTCGCTCGAGGAGGCGCTGCCGAAGATCCACATCCGCAAGCCGTTCCCGAACGCGACCTGCATCCGCTGTCACTCGACCGAGAATCCGCTGTGGAAGAAGATCGGTGATCACGCGAGCACGCTCGTCGAGATCCGGGCCGGGACGCTGAGCTGTGCGAGCGCGGGCTGCCACGGCGCAGCCCACCCGTTTAGCCACGAGATCCACGAGCGCGCGAAGGGAGCGACGAAGTGAGGAAGCTGCTCCGGTTCTCCGCGATCCTGACGCTGGTCGCGCTCGTGCTGATGGTGTGGTCGATGTTCGATCCGACGCCGCTGCCGGTGATGATCGCGATGACGGTCGGGCAGGGGCTCGGCACGCTCGCGTTCGGCCTCTACGGCTACGTGATCGTCCAGGACCTCCGGCTGCTCCGGCGGGACAAGCGCGCGCGGCGGGACAGCCTCACCGGGATCCCCGTGATCCGCGACGAGAAATCCGGACCCAAGACATGAAGCTCGCCGCGAGCATTGCGATCGCGTGCGCGGCCACGGCGGCCGCCGCGGATCCGCTGCGGCTGCGCGCCGATGCGCTCGCGACCACGGCGTCGCCCGCCGGGCTGCTCGTGCTCGAAGCGGACGGCGCGGTGCGCAGTGGGCTGTCGGCCGAGGCCGTCGTGTGGATCGCGGGCGCGCGCTCGCCCGGGGAGGACGCGAGCGGTGACGTCCTCGTGATCGCGGTCGACGCGACGTCGAAGGACGCGCGCACGCGCGGCCGCGTCGGTCGGTTCGTCTCGCTGCTCGGCGCCCTGCGGCCGGTCCACGTCGACGGCGCGACGCTGCGGCTGCGGTTGCCGCGCCAGTTCGATGTCGAGGCGGTCGCGGGGATGCCGGTCGTCGCGAGCGGCCTGGTCACCGGGCGATCGTGGGACTGGATCGTCGGCGGGCGGGTCGCGCGGCGGCTCGGCGACTACGGCTCGGTCGGGCTCGCCTACGCGCAACGGCGCGACGCCGGTCGGCTGATGACCGAGGAGATCGGCGCCGATGTCGGCGCGGCGATCGACAAGCGACACGACGTCGGCGTTCGTGCCGCGTATGACCTCGTCAACCCGGGGCTCGCCGAGGTCGGCGTCAGCGCGAGCCGGCGCACCAAGGGCGTGCGCGCGGAGCTCTACGCTCGGCATCGCGCGAGCTCGCACCTGTTGCCCGCGACGTCGCTGTTCTCGGTGCTCGGCGATGTGCCGTCGCAGCGCGTCGGCTCCGTCGTCACCTGGCGCGCGGCGCCCCGCCTCGATCTGATCGGCGACCTCGCAGCGCGCCGGATCGACGATGACTTCGCCGAGGAGATCGTCGCCCGTGCGCGCCTGCGCCTCGACGATCGCGGCACCAGCGCGATCACGGGCGAGCTCCGCCGCAGCGGCGGTGATGGCTCCTCGTGGACCGGTGCGCGGGCCGCGGCGCGGATCGCGTTGCCCCACGCGCTGGCACTCGCGACCGAGCTCGAGCTCGTGATCCCCGACGACGATCGCGGGCGCGGCGCCGTGTGGCCGTGGGCGCTCCTCGCCGCGACGTGGGAGCGCGCGAGCTGGTCCGCCGCCGTGGCCGTGGAGGCGAGCGCGTCGCCGGAGTACAGCCACCGCGTCGACGCGCTGCTGCAGCTGTCGCGGCGCTGGAGCATGAAGTGAAGCGCCTCGCGTGGACCCTCGTCTGCGTCGCGCTCGTCGCGTGCGCGGGTGTGCTCGGCTTGAAGCGCTCGGTGCCCGAGGTGTTTCCGCACCGCGCCCACGTGGTCGCCGGCGTGACCTGCACCCGCTGCCACGCCGGGATGGAGGCCGGCGGCAGGGCGCTGCACTTGCCCGACGACGCGAGCTGCATCAGCTGCCACACCAAGCCGCACGATCCCGCACCGTGCAGTGGCTGCCACGTCCCCGCGGGACGGCCCGCCGAGCTCGCGGAGGCCAAGGCCCACCTGAAGTTCGATCACGTGCCTCACCTCAAGGGGCCCGCGAGTGGCAACTGCATGCAGTGCCACACCGGGATCGCCGACGGCGACGCGCGGATCCGGCCCCAGATGGCGACCTGCTTCAAGTGCCACGGCAAGGCGCAGAGCGCACGCACGTGCGACACGTGCCACACGAACCTCGTCGAGGAAGGCACGCTGCCCCAGAGCCACCTCGCGCACGATGGCGACTGGATGCGCGAGCACGGCACGCGCGCGGCGTCGTCGGGAGATCTGTGCGAGACGTGTCACAAGCAGTCGTTCTGCGCGGACTGCCACGGTCAGACCGTCCCCGCGCTGACCTCGACCCGACGGTTCGCGGATCCGTTCGCCGCGAGCGCGCACCGTGCCGGGTTCGCCGCGCGGCACAGCCTCGAGGCCCGCGCGGATCCGGGCGCGTGCTCGACGTGCCATCAGCCCGATCGCTGCGTCGCGTGCCACACGTCGCGCGGCGTCGCCGGCGACACGCGTACGACGCCGCACCCGCGCGGCTGGGTCGGCTTGACCGCGAGCGAGAACCTGCACGGCCGCGAGGCGCGCCGCGATCCGGCGGCGTGCGCGAGCTGCCACGGCGGCGCGGGCGAGAAGCTGTGCGTCCAGTGCCATGCCGTCGGCGGCGTCGGCGGCAATCCACATCCGCCCGGGTGGTCGAGTCGCCAGCCGCTGTCCGCCATGCCGTGCCGGATGTGTCACCCGATCGGTGCGCGATGAAGCGCGCGGTGGTCGCCGGGGTCAGCGTGCTGCTGACGGTGGGGGTCGCGCTCGTGCTGGTCGCGTGCAATGGCCGCGATCGCGCGCCGGCCGCGCGCGTACCGATGACCTGGCAGGACGTGCGGGCGAGCGCCGGGCACGAGATGCACGTCGCCAAGCACGCCGTGCCGTGCCGCGACTGTCACGGCGAGGCCAGCTTCGCGCCGCCTCCGATCGAGGTCTGCGCACGCTGTCACGGCGCCGTGCAGTCGCCGCTGCACATGCCCGATCCGATCGGCGTCACCAAGGTCCCCGGCTGTCAGGACTGCCATGGCTTCGGCGCCGATCAGGCGATCCGCCCGACGAGCTGCATGCGCTGCCACGAGAACGCGCAGGGCCGCCATACGCCCGCCGTCGGTGCGCACTCGGATCAACCGTGCGGTGATTGTCATCGTGCCCACGGGACCCCACCGCTCGAGGTCCAGCTGTGTACCTCGTGTCACGAGGATCAGCAGACCAAGCACGCGGGGCTGAGGGGCTGCCTCGACTGTCACTCGATGCACGAGCCGGCCCTCGTCGCCGATGCGACGTGCGTGAGCTGCCACGCGAAGCAGCGCGCCAAGGCCAAGGTCACGCTCGCGGCGATCTCCACGGGGCACCCGAAGTGCTCCAGCTGCCACGAGCCGCATTCTTTCGCGGCCGCCGAGGCCAAGGCGTGCGCGAGCTGTCACGCGAACAAGCCGGTGCTCGCGGCGCGCAAGCACGCGACCTGTCTCGGCTGCCACACGCCGCACGAGGGCGGCGCGGCGAAGACCTGCACGTCGTGTCACGCCCAGCAGGTCTCGCATCCCCGCCCGTCGGCGGTGGGGGGACCTGCCGCGGCGTGCGCGGGCTGTCATCCGCCACATGCGCTGCCCGCCAACCAGAAGGCCGTCACGTGCGAGAGCTGCCACGCCAAGACGAGCCACGCGACCGCGCGCTGTCTCGATTGCCACACGCCGCACGCCGGCAAGCCGGTGCTCACCGCGACCATGTGCGCGAGCTGTCATGCCGAGAAGGTCCGGAGCGTCGGATCGAGCGGGCACCGCGCCTGCGAGGGCTGCCACAAGCAGGCAGCGCATGCACCGTCGACACCGGCCCCGGCGTGCGCGAGCTGTCACGCGCCGATCGCGGCGAGCACGAACAAGGGACACACGGCGTGCGCGAACTGCCACACCGGCGGCGTGCACGAACCGCAGCGGCCGCCGCCGGCCTGCGCGAGCTGCCACGCCGCGGAGAACAGCTCCGCGCCCAGGGGACATCAGGCGTGCGCGACCTGCCACGAGCCCCACAGCGGCAAGCGCCTCGCGGCGGCGACCTGCGCCAGCTGCCACGCGGACAAGGCCGCCATCGGTCACGGCAAGCACACCGCCTGCGCGAGCTGCCACCGGCCCCACGGCCCGGGCGGCGTCGCGACGCCACCGTCGTGCGCGAGCTGCCACGCGCCGGCGAAGCGACCCGGGTTGCACCGCGTGAAGGGCCACGACACCTGTGCGAGCTGCCACCGTTCCCACGAGCTGGCCCCGCGCGACGATCGCGCGACCTGCGTGACCTGCCACCGCGGGCTCGAGGCCCACGAGCCGACGGCGGCGCGGTGCGCCGGCTGTCATCCGTTCGGCGACGGCAGCTGATCCGCGCCCCGGCCGGGTGCGGCGCAGGCCTGGCGCAAATCTTGCGCGGTTTCGGCCCGGGCGTGCGCCGGCGCGCGGCCTGCCGCCTGCACTACCATCAGGGCGCGGTCCGACATGCTGAACTACAACCACCTTTACTACTTCCACGTCGCGGCGATGGAGCGCTCCGTCGGAGCGGCCGCGGTGCGGCTCGGGGTCAAGCAGCCCACCGTGAGCGAGCAGCTCCGTGCGCTCGAGCGCGAGCTCGGCGTCACCCTGTTCGAGCGGCGGTCCACGGGCCTGACCCTCAGCGAGGCCGGGAGGGTCGCGTTCGAGCACACGTCGGTGATGTTCCGCGTCGGCGATCGCCTGCTCCACGATCTCGAGCGCAGCACGAAGGAGCACCGCCAGATGGTGCGGGTCGGCGTCAGCGGTGCGATCGCGCGCTCGACCGCGGCCACGTTCCTGATGCCGCTCCTGGCACTCGAGAACTGCGTGCTCTCGGTCCGGCTCGTCGACTGCCCGGACCTCCTGCGCGAGCTGCGGGCGGGGACGCTCGATCTCGTGCTGTGCGAGAACACACCGCCCGAATCGCCGGGCGCCGACCTCGAGGCCACGCTGGTCCAGCGCGCCACCCTCGTCGCGATCGCGGCACCGGCGCTGGCGATCCCGGCCGACTGGAAGGACGTCCCGCTGCTGCAGTTCGGCACCGGCGCGCACACGCGCGGGGTGATCGAGGAGTACCTGCACGACCACGAGCTCACGCCGCGGCTCGCTGCCGAGGTCGACGACGCGACCTTCCTCGTCGAGGCCGCGGCCGCCGGCGGACACCTCGCGATCGTGCCGGAGTCCGTCGCGCGTGCCGCGATCGCGGCCGGGCGGGTGCGCGTGCTCGACACGATCCAGCTCGACAACGCGGGGGTGTATGCGATCCACCGGGGCACGACCTCGACGGAGCTCGCACGCACCGCCATCCAGCTGCTGATCGACACCCATCGCGGATAGGCGATCCCTGTGGGTAGTTCATCGCCCGTGCCGATGCGGCAACCCGTCGTCCACGACGCTGCCATGGAGGTTCGCGGGCCACGCACGGAGTCTCGTATCGTGGGTGCGGCCGGGGATCGCGATCCCGCATCCCCGCGGAGACATGTGCAGATAAGGTACGATCTATTGCCCGCGGTTCCGCTGCACACTGCGCGCTGGGGCTTCTAGATGTCCGCGGTCCAGGGTCGTCGACGCGTCCGGTTGCTGCCGATCCTGCTCGGGCTGATCGTCGTCGGCCTCGCCGCGGTGCTGCTCTACCGCGGCTGGAGCTTCTATGCCCTCTCGCTCGAGGATCGCGTCGAGCACCCCGAGTTCCGCAAGCTGCGCCCGAGCGGCATGATCGGCAACGGCTATGGCTGGGTCGCGACGCTGCTCGTCGTGCTCAACCTGTCGTACCTGGTGCGTCGTCGCCTCGCGGGCACGCGCCTCGGGTCGATGCGCGTGTGGCTCGACCTCCACGTGTTCACCGGGCTCACCGCCGCGACGCTCGTGACGTTTCACTCCGCCTTCCAGCTGCGCACGCCGATCGCGGCGACCAGTGCGGCGAGCCTCGGGATCGTGGTGCTGACCGGGTTGATCGGTCGCTTCCTCCACGCGCTGACCCCCGCGGCGGATCGGCAGCGCCTGCGCGAGGCGCTGGATGCCGCCGAGGCCGCGTGGCCCGGCTGCCGTGGCGAGCTGACGACCGCGATCGACGCGCTGCCCGGACCCCAGGTCCCGTCGAACGCGTCGCTGCTGCGCTCCGTGATCGCGATCCCGCGATGGCGCCGGGTCGCGCGCGCACGTCGCGAGGCCCTGACGCTGATCTTGCCGACGCGATCGGCGACGACCCCGGCCGAGCGCAAGATCGCGCGCCAGCTGGTCAAGTCCGCGTCGATGGAGGCCGGCTCGTCGGGGATGGCGGCGCTGCTCCGATCGTGGCGAGGCCTGCATCGGTTCTTCGCCCTCCTCATGCTCGCGGCCGTCGTGCTCCACGCCGGCATTGCCTGGTACTACGGGTACCGCTGGATCTTCGCGTGATCCGCCTGGTGCTCGCACTGTGCGTGCTCGTCCTGCCCACCGTGGCGGAGGCGCAGCTGTTGTCCCCCGGTCCGCTGGCGCAAGCCCACGCGAACATCGATGGCGACGACAACTGCGGCCGCTGCCACGAGTCGGGCAAGCAGGTGGTCGCGCGGCTGTGCCTCGACTGCCACAAGGATCTCGCGGGCGAGCTCGCTGCGTCGCGCGGCCTGCACGGTCGCCAGTACAAGGGGAAGCCGTGCGAGGACTGCCACGTCGATCACCTCGGCCGCGGCTCGAAGCTGGTGCGGTGGCCCGGCGGCGCGATGGAGAAGCTCGATCACCTGCAGACCGGCTATGCGCTCGACGGCGCACACAGCAAGCCGACCTGCCTGACCTGCCACAAGAAGACGTCGCCGCTCGGCAAGCCCGTCTTCCTCGGGACGAGCACCGCGTGCGCCAGCTGCCACAAGGATCCGCACAAGCCGACGTTCGGCGCTGACTGCAAGAAGTGCCACGGCGTCGTCGACTGGAAGGGGTTCGATCGCA
>Ga0316603_10001226_pt1 | contig 13507 bp, 9 predicted proteins | sample OWC_soil_day10_n_FD_207649 | JGI IMG/M metagenome (GOLD analysis project Ga0316603, IMG submission 207649) | Wetland soil microbial communities from Old Woman Creek delta, Ohio, United States - OWC_soil_day10_noCT | ecosystem: Environmental > Terrestrial > Soil > Wetlands | place: USA: Ohio...
CGGACTGCTACCGGTTCGTCCTCTCTCATCCCGGCGTCGACGTCTGCGCGACAGGGCCGGCTTCCGCCGTGCATGTCGAGCAGGCGCTCGCCGCGCGGGAACTGGGACCGCTGTCGGAGGACGAGCTTGCCTGGATGGGCCGCGTCGGCATGGAAGTCCGCCTGAAAGCCTGGCTGAAACAATAGAGCGCGGTGTCGAGTGCGATTTCTTTGCCGACCGGAACAATCGGGGTTAGAATACCGTCTGTTCCGAATACCGCGCGCCGCCCGCGCCTTCTGACCGGAGGACACATGCCCCAAGTGCCTTCGGGCCTGCGGCGGGTTGCGTCTGCTGCCGTCTGCCTCCTGCTCGTCGGAGTGGCCGCCGGCATCGCGCAATCCCCCGCTGACGCCCCGCCGACAGACGTCAAGACGCTCTACGACAACTCCTGCGCGAGCTGCCATGGCACCGACGGCCGTGGTCACGGCCCGGCCGCGGACGCGCTCAATCCGAAACCGCGCGACTTCACGCGGGGCACGTTCAAGTTCCGGTCGACGGCGTCTGGCTCGCTGCCTACGGACGATGACCTCTACCGGGCCATCTCCCACGGGATGCCCGGCACTTCGATGCTCAGCTGGAAGGGCATCCTGACCGACGACCAGATGCGCGCCCTGGCGGTCTACGTCAAGCGATTCTCACCGCGATTCGCGACCGAGCAGCCTGTTCCGTTGAAGGCGACGCCGGCCGTTCCATCGTCGCCGGCCAGCATCGAGAAGGGCCGCGCTGCCTACGAGTCACTGGCCTGCGGCGCGTGCCATGGGGACGCGGGCGGCGGCCACGACGCGGTCGCGTCGGGCCTGCAGGACGACTGGGGCCACGAAGCGGTGGCCCCGAACCTCACCGAACCGTGGTCGTTCCGTGGCGGGCGCACCGCGGCGGACATCTACATGCGCCTCAAGAGCGGCATCAACGGCACGCCCATGCCCTCGTTTGCCGACACCGCGAGAGACGAGGACCTCTGGCACGTCGCGAACTACGTGGTCTCGCTCGCGCGCAAGCCCGTGTGGGAGATGACGGCGGACGAACTGAAGGATCACTACGCCCGCCGGGCCGCGGCCGACGCCGCCTCGCCGGTGCAGCGCGGGCGGTCGCTCGTGGCCTCGATGGCGTGCGGGCACTGCCACACGCCGGCGGACCGCGAAGGCCGCGCCCTGCCGGGCCTTGCCTTCGCGGGGGGCGTGAGAATGCGGCTGGTGGTCTGGGGAGAGGTCGTGTCGGCAAACCTGACGTCGGACAACGAGACGGGATTGGGCCGCTCCAGTGACAGCGACATCAAGCGCGCGTTGACGCACGGCATCAAGCGCGACGGTTCGCGCATGCTGCCCTTCCCCATGGGGTGGCCGGCCTATGCCCATCTGACCCCGCAGGACCAGGACGCCATCGTCGCCTACCTCCGGACGATCCCGGCGGTGAAGAACCAGATTCCGCCGCCGGCGCGTCCAGGCGCGCTTGCGTATCTCGCCTCGAAGTTCCAGATGCTGGTCCGAGGCAAGGACTTCCCGATTGTCATCTTCGCCGGCAACGCCGGTTCGGCCGGAAACCCCGCCCCAAGTGCGGCAGCCGCCCGACGCTGATGGAGGGCATCATGAAGCGCATGGTGAAATGGGCCGTCCTGGCGGTTGTCGTCCTGGCGGCGTTCGGGTTCGTCGGGTTTCTGTACTTCGTGCCGCCGCTGATGTCCACGGATCCCCAGGAGTTCATCAACGGCGAAGCAGCGATGGCGCCGCCGGTTGACGGCATCGCCGACCCGGCGGTGCGGGCGCTGGCCGAACGCGGGCGTTACGTGCTGCTGACCACCGAGTGCACGGGCTGCCATGTGACGCCGGGCCCCCAGGGACCCCTGCCCGACATGTACCTGGCAGGCGGCCGGAGGTTCACCACGAACACGCACGGGGTGGTGGTCTCGCGGAACCTCACGCCGGACAAAGAGACCGGGCTGGCGTCACGCACCGACGACGACGTGAAGCGCGTGCTCCGAAGCGGCGTTTACCCGGACGGCCGCTCCATCCCGCATGGCGCGATGCCGTGGGCGCAGTTCTCCAACTGGAGCGACGAGGATCTTCACGCGGTGGTGGTGTATCTCCGCCACGTCAAGCCGGTGAGACACGCGATCCCGCCGCCCGCCGCGGGCGCGGCTGACGCCGTCATCCCCGGGGCGTTCGAGATCGTCGAGGGCGTGGACGCCGGCAAGAAGTAGCGGGCGACGCTCGCATGGCCGGCCTGACGCGGCCGGTCGGTCCCGCGAGCACGGGGCGGGAGACCGGACGCTCCGGGCGTTTTGCAGAAGCCAATCCGGGGCTGTAGACTGGACCGGCTTCCAGGCCTGCACGCGGAGACGGTTTCCGGCCGCCTGCGGGCCCGGGAGCCGTCATTCTGAACCATGACTGCCCCGGAACTGCTGTCCATCCTCGTCCCGGTCTACAACGAGTCGCGCACCGTCGCGTCCGTCATCGACCGGCTGAGGAGCATCGACCTGCCGGTGCCCCGTGAGATCGTCGTCGTCAACGACGGGTCCAGCGACGGCACGCGCGAAGTGCTCGACGCCTACCCGCACCGGGGCGATGCCCTGCGGATCGTGCACGTCGAGCCGAACGCCGGCAAGGGCGCGGCCATCCGCCTCGGCCTGCGGCACGCGCGCGGGACGATCATCGCCATCCAGGACGCCGACCTCGAGCTCGATCCGGCGCAGCTCGCCGCGCTCGTCGCGCCGATTGCCGCCGGCGACACCAGCGTCGTCTTCGGCTCCCGCTTCCTGGCGGGACGGCCCGACGCGCCGTGGCTGACGGTAGCCGCCAACCGCACGCTCACGCTCGTGACCAACCTCCTGTTCGGCGCCCGCATCACCGACATGGAGACCTGCTACAAGGTCATGCGGACGGACGTGGCGCGGTCGCTCGATCTCGAGTCGAACCGCTTCGACATCGAGCCCGAAATCACCGCGAAGCTGCTGCTGGCAGGCCACCGCATCCTGGAGCTCCCCGTCTACTTCAAGCCCCGCCAGCGCGCGGAAGGCAAGAAGATCGGCTGGCACGACGGGTTCCGCGCCCTGCGGGTGCTGGCCTCCTATCGGTTCGGGGGCTGGCGCCCGTCTTCACAGCCGAAGGTCTGATTGCGCGGCGGCCGCCGCGCGCGACAATCGGCAACGTGATCTTCGTCTACGATCCGGGCGACCGCGACCGCCATCTTGCCGGGGAGCAGAGCAGGGCCGAGTCCATCACCTGGGGACCGAGGTCGGGAGTGGGGTCTGGCGGCTTGAGACGACGGCAGCGTGACAGGCCTTCTGTCTTCAGCTCAGCGCATTCTGTCTCCGGTCTTCCTGCTGGCTGCTGACGACTGGCTACTCGCTCCTTCCTGCTCCTTGCGTCTCCCCCAAATTGACCCCAAGCCGCCCGGAGCGCTACTGTTCCCGCAGCGTATGCTCACCGGGCTCGTCTGCATCACGTGCGGCCGCTCGTACCCGCCGGGGGATCATCAGACCTGCAGGGTCTGCGGCCCCGGCGGCATTCTCGACGCGCGCTACGACTACGACGCCGTGAAGGCCGTCCTGACGCCGGCGGCGCTCGCGGCCCGCAGCCGGGACATGTGGCGCTGCCGCGAGCTGCTCCCGGTGCCCGAGGGCATCCGCCGGCCGGAACTTCAGGTGGGCTGGACGGCGGTCCGCGAGGTCCCGCGGCTCGCCGCGGCCGTCGGCGTCCGGCGCCTCTTCCTGAAGGACGAGGGGTGCAATCCCACCAGCTCGTTCAAGGACCGCGCCAGCGCCGTCGGCGTCGCGAAGGCGATCGAGTTCGGCTACGGGGCCATCGCGTGCGCGTCGACGGGCAACGCCGCTTCGTCGCTGGCGGGCCTGGCGGCGTCGGTGGGACTCCCCGCGTTCATCTTCGTGCCGGAGCGCGCGCCGGAGCCGAAGGTCGCACAACTGCTGATGTTCGGCGCCACGGTCTTCCGCGTGCGCGGCACCTACGAGCAGGCGTTCGACCTGTGCCGCGAGGCGTGCGGGCGGTTCCGCTGGTACAACCGCAACAGCGGCACCAACCCGTACCTGGTGGAAGGCAAGAAGACGGCCGGCCTGGAGATCGCCGAGCAGTTCTCGGCCGGCGCGATGCTCGACGGCGCGCTGCCCGACTGGGTGGCGGTGTCGGTCGGCGACGGCTGCACGATCGGCGGCATCACCAAGGGCCTCCACGAATTCAAGCGCCTGGGCCTCGCGCGCCTCATGCCGCGCATGCTCGGCGTCCAGGCCGAGGGCGCAAGCCCCATCGTGCGCGCGTTCGCGTCGAAGGCGGACGTCGTCGCGTCCGGCGCCGACACCGTGGCCGACAGCATCGCCGTCGGCACGCCGCGCAACTGGCGGCGTGCGCTCGCCTGGGTCCGCGCATCGCGGGGCGCGATGCTGGCGGTGGCCGACGAGGCGATCCTCGAGGCGATGCGGCAGACAGCCCGCCTGGGCGCGGTGTTCGCCGAACCGGCCGGCGCGGCGTCGGTCGCGGGGCTGCGCGCGGCGGTCAGCGCGGGCGTCGTGCCGTCCGACGCCACGGCGCTCGCGGTGATCACCGGGAACGGGCTGAAGGACATCAAGGCGGCGATGCACGCCGCCGGCCAGCCGCACGACGTGCGCCCCGACATCGCCGCCGTCGCGGACATCGTCGAGAGGTGACGCCGTGCTGCTGAAAGGCGGGACCCTGGTGCACCTGCATCCGCCGGCGCTGACGCGGGCGGACCTGCGCGTCGAAGGCGACACCATCGTCGCGCGCGGATCGGCGCTCGCGCGGAAGCGGGAGGAGACCGTCGAGGACTGCCGCGGCCGGCTCGTGCTGCCGGGCTTCGTGTGCGCCCACACCCACATGTACTCGGCGCTGGCGCGCGGCATGCCGCAGCCGGCGGCGGCGCCGAAGACGTTTTCCGAGATGCTGTCCCGCGTGTGGTGGCGCCTCGACGAGGCGCTCACCGAAGAGGACGTCTACTACTCCGCCATGGTCGGCGCCGTGGACGCTCTCAGGGCCGGCACGACGACCCTCATCGACCACCACGCGTCGCCGAACGCCATCCCCGGCTCGCTCGACATCATCCGCGAGGCCTTCGGCATCGTCGGCGTCCGCGGCGTCCTCTGTTACGAGGTGACCGACCGCGGCGGGCTGCGGCGGCGGGACGCGGGACTGGCCGAGAACGATCGGTTCCTCACCGCGACGCGCACCGACACGCAGTTCCGTGGACTCGTCGGCGCCCACGCCTCGTTCACGCTCCGCGATTCCAGCCTCGCCGCCCTCGGGGACCTGGCCCGGTACCATCGGACGGGCATCCACATGCACGTCGCAGAGGCGGCCGACGACGAGGAGCGGACCGCGCGGGTGCACGGGGCCGGCATCGTCGATCGGCTCGAACGGCACGGCGTGCTGCAGGAACGCTCCGTGCTGGTGCATGGGGTGCACCTGGCGGAGCGCGACCTCGTGCGCGTGACGTCCGCCGGCGCGTGGCTCGTGCACAACCCGCGTTCGAACATGAACAACGCCGTCGGGCACGCGCCGGTCGAGAGATGGGGTGAGCGCGCCGCGCTCGGCGCGGACGGATGGCCGGCGGACATGCTGGCCGAACTCCGCTTCGCCCACTTCCGGGAGCGGGAACACCTCGGGCGGCGGCGGGCGTTCCCCGCGGCGGCGCTGCTTCAGGGCGGGCAGGCGCTCGCCTCGGACATCTTCGGGATGCCCTTCGGATCGCTGTCGCCAGGCTCGCCTGCCGATCTGGTCGTCTGCGACTACGTGCCGCCGACGCCGCTGACCGCCGCGAGTCTGCCCGGGCACCTGATCGGCGGCGTGCAACCGTCGACCTTCAGGGGTGTGATGGCCGCCGGGCGGTGGGTCTGCCGGGACGGCATTCCCGTGAACATCGATGTCGACGCGGTCCACTGCCGGGCGCGTCAGCTGGCGTCGGCGCTCTGGAGGCGCATGCGTGGCTGAACTCGTGCCCGTGCCGCTGGGCATCCTGCTGCGGCGGGCGCAGCTCGAGTACCAGCGCCGGCGCGTCATTTTCGATCTGCCGGAGCGCGCGTTCAGGCGGGCGAGCCAGGCCGGCAGAGCGCTCGACTGTTCCGTGACCTACGCCGGCGCCCGCGCCGCCAATCCCATCGGGCCGGCGGCCGGGCCGCACACCCAGCTCGCCCAGAACATCGCCCTCGGCTGGCTCGCCGGGGCGCGCGTGTTCGAGCTCAAGACGATCCAGGCCAACGACCGCCTCACGCTGTCCCGCCCCTGCATCGACATGGCCACGGTTGGCTACAACACCGAGTGGTCGCAGGAGCTGCGCCTCGAGGAGTCGCTCAGGGAGTACGTGAAGGCGAGCATGATCCTCGAGATCCTCGGCGCCGGTGGCATCGCCGATGGCGCCGCGGACGGGGATTCGGGGTTCGGGGTCCGGGATTCGACTGTCCCGATGCCGGAGCCGTACGTGTTCGACATCAGCGTCGGGTACGGCCTGGCGGGCATCCGCAGCAAGGCGGTGACGACCTGGCTCGAGTCGATGCGAAATGCGCGCGCCATCGTCGAGGAGCTGCGCCCCCAGATTCCGGAGGAGCTGGCGCGATTCCGCGACTATCCGTTCAGGACGTCCCTGGCCGCGGGCGTCACCCTGTCGACGTTTCATGGCACGCCGGCGGAGGAGATCGAACGGATTGGCGAGTTCCTCGTCGGCGACCTCGGGTTCCACACCGTCATCAAGCTGAACCCTCCGATGCTCGGCCGGGAGCGTGTCGAGGAGATCCTGCACGGCGTTCTCGGCTACACGAATGTCACGGTCAACCCGCGTGTGTACGAGCGCGACCTGCCGTTCGACGAGGCCGCCGGCGTCCTCCGTCGGCTGCAGGCCCTCGCGGCCCGCCGGGGGCTGACGGCCGGCGTGAAGTGCGGCAACACGCTCGAGGTGCTGAATGACGGCTCGTTCCTGAAGGAGCGCGTGCAGTACCTGTCCGGCCAGCCGCTTCACGCGCTCCACGCCGCGCTCGCCCTGCGGTGGCGCGAGGTGTTCGGGGCCGGGCTTCAGGTGTCGTTCGCCGCCGGCGTCGACGCGCGGAACGTCGCCGCCTGCGTCGCCGCGGGCCTCGTGCCGGTCACCACCTGCACCGATTTGCTGCGGGCCGGGGGTTATGCCCGGCTCCCCCGCTACTTCGTGGCCCTCGAGGAGCGCATGCGCGCCGCGGGCGCCCGCACGATCCCCGAGTTCATCGTGCGCTCGGCGGGACTCGCGCTCGGTCCCGGCAGCGCGCAGGAGGACACGCTCGAGCAGGCGATCCTCTCCAACACCAGACGGCTCCTGGACATGGCCCTGACCGGCGACCGGTACCGCGAGGCGCAGAACCGGAAGGCGCCGCGGAAGCTGGGTACGCATCTCTGGCTGTGGGATTGCCTGTCGTGCCGCAAGTGCATCCCGGCCTGCCCGAACGACGCGGTCTTCGAAATCGAGATCGAGCCCTTCCTCGGCGAGGTTCCGGTGATCGAGATCGCGGGCCACCGCTGGCGCGAGGTCGACAGGCGGCTCTACCGCGCACTGAAGTCCACGCAGATCGCCATCTTCGCGGACGCCTGCAACGACTGCGGCAATTGCGACGTCTTCTGCCCCGAAGACGGCGGGCCCCACATCGAGAAGCCGCGCTTCTACGGCAGCGTCGACACGTGGCTGCGCGCCGCGCCGCTCACCGGCTTCGTGCTCACGCAGGAGGACGACGCGTTTGTGCTCCGAGGCCGGCTGCCCGAGGGCGAGTTCGCCGTGAGGCACGCTCCCGGTTCGGGCGAAGCGCAGTTCGACAGCGGGAGCGCAGTCGTCGTCATCGATTGGACCTCCCATGAGGTTCTGTCAGTTCGACAGCCCGAATCCCGAACCCCGAATCCCGAATCCCGAACTCCGCCTGCCGTCGACCTGTCCCCCTACCTGACCCTCCGCCTCCTCATGGGTGCGCTACTGACGGGACCGCGGGTACACTTCGTCAATGCCGCCCTCCTGCACTGAGCACGTGACGCCAGGTTGCCCTATGCAGACAATCACGTTCACGCTCAACGGCAAGGCGTTCACCGCCCGGGTCGATGACGGATCGTCGCTGATGGAGGTGCTGCGCGAACAGGCGGGACTGATTTCGCCGAAGAACGGCTGCGCGCCGCAGGGCTCCTGCGGCTGCTGCACGGTGCTCGTCGACGGGCGGGCGCTCGCCTCCTGCGTCGTGCCCGCCCGGCAGGCGGCCGGCAAGCACGTCGTCACGCTCGAGGGTTTCGAGGCGCACGAGCGCGACGCCTTCGCCCGTGCCTTCGCGGTGTCCGGAGGACTGCAGTGCGGCTTCTGCATCCCCGGGATCGTCGTGGCGGCGAAACACCTGATCGATCGCCATCCGAACCCCACGCGGACGCAGATCGCCGGGGCGTTGAACAATCACATCTGCCGCTGCACCGGTTACGTGAAGATCATCGACGCCATCGAACTGGCGGCGGCGGCGCTGCGCGGTGAATCGCTGCCCGAGCCCGACCTCAGCGGCCGGATCGGCACGAGCCTCCCCCGGCAGGACGCCGAACGGTTCGTGCTCGGTGAGCGTCCGTTCGTGGACGATATGCACGTGGAGGGCATGCTGCGCGGCGCCCTCCTGTTCTCGGCGCACCCTCGCGCCCGGGTCCTGCGCATCGACACCTCGGACGCCGCCAGGCAGCCGGGCGTCGTGCGCATTCTCACCGCCGCCGACGTGCCGGGCGAACGCTACCAGGGGCTCATCGACCGCGACTGGCCGATCTTCCTCGCCGAAGGCGAGGTCACGCACTGCATCGGCGATGTCCTCGCGGCGGTCGTCGCGGATACCGAACGTCAGGCGCGGCACGCGCTGGGTCACATCCGCGTCCAGTACGAGCCCCTGCCCGGGGTCTTCTCGCCTGAGGCCGCGATGGCGCCGGGTGCGCCGAGGGTGCATCCCGGGCGCGACAACCTCCTCTCGCGATCGGCGATCGTCCGCGGCGACGTGGACGCCGCCCTCGCCGCATCGGCGTTCGTCGAGACGCGCACGTTCACCACCCAGATGATCGAGCACGCATTCCTCGAGCCGGAGGCGTGTCTGGCGGTGCCCGTTCGGGCCCCGGGGCCCGGGCCTCGGGGCTCGCAGGAGCCGGTCGAGACGCTGCCCGGCGAACGTCAGTCCGCGGAACCGAGTCCCGAGTCCCGAGTCCCGAGGCCCGAGATCGAAGTGTTCTCCCAGGGCCAGGGCGTCTTCGACGACCGCCGGCAGATCGCGTCGGTCCTCGGGGTCGACGAGCGCGCGGTGAAGGTGACGCTCGTGTCGAACGGCGGCGCATTCGGCGGCAAAGAGGATTTGAGCATCCAGGGCCAGACCGCGCTGATGGCGGTCCTGACGGGCCGGCCCGTCAAGGCGACGCTGACGCGCGAGGAGAGTATCCGACTGCACCCCAAGCGGCATCCGATGACGCTGCACTACACCGTGGGATGCGACCGGAACGGCCATCTCACGGCGCTGCGCGCGCGGATCGTCGGCGACAAGGGCGCCTTCGCGTCGGTCGGCGCGAAGGTCCTCGAGCGCGCGGCGGGCCACGCCGCAGGTCCCTACAAGGTACCGGCGGTCGACATCGAGTCGCTGGCCGTCTACACGAACAACCTCCCCTGCGGGGCGATGCGCGGGTTCGGCGCCAACCAGGCGGCGTTCGCGATCGAGAGCCTGCTCGACATCCTGGCGGACCGCGCCGGCATCGACGCCTGGCAGATGCGCTGGCGCAACGCGCTCGAGGCCGGCGACACCTTCTGCACGGGCCAGGTGCTCGAACATGCGGTCGGTCTCAAGGACACGCTGCTGGCCGTCAAGGACGTGTACGACAGCTCGCCCCGCGCCGGCCTCGCCTGCGGCGTCAAGAACGTCGGCATCGGCAACGGCATGCCCGAGGCCGGCCAGGCGGTTGTCGAGGTGACGGCCGGCGGGCGCGTGGTCATCCACACCGGCTTCACGGAGATGGGCCAGGGCTTCTACACCGCGATGGGGCAGTGCCTGTGCGACATCACCGGCATCGACCCGCGCCGCGTCAGGACCGAAGTCGACACCGGTCATCCCACGCCGTGCGGCATGACGACGGCATCGAGGGCGACGGTGCTTGGGGGCCGGGCGGTGCAGGAGGCCGCGCGCGCGCTGAAGGCGGATCTCGACGCCGGCGCCTCGCTGGAGGCACTCGCCGGGCGACGTTACCTCGGCGAACACCGGGCCGCGGCCACGACGCCGCTCGGCGCCGGCACGCCGCGTCCCAGGACGCACCTGACGTACGGCTTCGCCACCCAGGTGTGCATCCTCGACGTGCACGGGCACGTCGAACGCGTCGTCGCCGCGCACGACATCGGCAGGGTGATCAACCGCCACATGGTGGAGGGCCAGATCGAAGGCGCCGTGCACATGGGCCTGGGTTACGCGCTCACGGAGGAACTGACGCTGGCCGGAGGCGTCCCCGAGTCGTTCAGGCTCCGCTCGCTCGGCCTCATCCGGGCCCGCGACATGCCCGAGGTCACCGTGATCCTGGTCGAGTCGAACGACCCCGAGGGTCCCTTCGGCGCCAAGGGCGTGGGCGAGATCGGGCTCGTGCCAACGGCCGGGGCGGTGGCGAACGCGCTCGCGCGGTTTGACGGCGTGCGGCGGTACGCGCTGCCGATGAGAGACAGCGCGGCGGCGAGGCACGTTTCCGGGGCTCGGGGCTCGGGACTCGGAGGTCGTGAGCCGGGAGCCGCAGCCCGGGATTCGGGATCCGGGATTCGGGATTCGGGTTGAACGCTGGAGGCGAGATGCCGAAGGTCACGTCGTTTCGAGATCTCGAAGCCTGGCAGGTCTCCCTGGAGATGGCCGAAGCCTGTTACGCGATGACGAAGCGGTTCCCTGCTTCCGAGCAGTTCGGGCTGACTGCTCAGATGCGGCGCGCTGCTGTGTCGGTTGCATCGAATATCGCAGAGGGTCATCGGCGGACAAGGCCCGGCTATCTTCATCATCTCCAGGTGGCGCTTGGGTCTCTCGCCGAACTTGAGACTCAACTGGAACTTGCGTGTCGGCTTGGTTTCGTCACGGCCGACGAGGCGTCTGTCTACCAGAAGACTCTGTCGCGTGTCGGCCAACTGCTGCACGGGTTAGCCCGCTCACTGAGATTGCCGCCTTCGTAGCGAATCCCGGATCCCGAATCCCGAACCCCGAATCCCGAAGGAGTCCACCCCATGCCCATCAACTGGTCCGCCCCCCGCCGTTATCACCGCTCCATCTTCGAGGCCATCGGCCGCACGCCGATGGTGCAACTGAACCGCATCCCGGCCGCCGCGGGGGTCAAGGCGAAGATCCTCGTCAAGGTCGAGTACTTCAGCCCGTCCGGCAGCCTGAAGGATCGCATCTACTGGAACATGTTCGAGCGGGCCGAGCGGCGGGGCACCCTGAGAAAGGGCATGACGGTGCTCGAGTGCTCGACGGGCAACGCGGGGATCGGCTGCTCGTTCGTCTCCGCCGTGAAGGGCTACCCGTGCATCATCGTCATGCCCGAGGGCATGTCGGAGGAGCGCAAGAAGCTCGACGTGGCCTACGGTGCGCAGATGGTCTACACGCCCGGCGGAGAGAGCGACGTCGACCTGGCGCTCGAGAAGCTCGAGTCCATCCGCCGGCAGGCCCCGAAGGCCTACTTCGTGCCGGCTCAGTTCGAGAACCCCGACAACGTCGATGCCCACCTCAGGACGACGGCGCCGGAGATCTGGGAGCAGACCGGCGGGCGCATCGACGCGTTCATCATGACCCAGGGCACGGGGGGCACGCTCACGGGGGTCGGCAGGTTCATCCGCAAGCGCAGGAAGGCGCTGCGCCTGTTCGCCATCGAGCCGGCCGAGTGCCCGCTGCTCTCCAGGCGCCAGTGGGGCCCTCACGGCATCGAGGGCATCGGCGACGGGTTCGTGCCCAGGAACCTCGACGTCGGCCTGCTCAACGGCATCGTGACGACGACCACGGACGAGTCGATGGAGATGGCGCGCCGGCTGGCCAGGGAAGAGGGCATCTTCTGCGGCGTCTCGTCGGGCGCGAACGTGGCGGGCGCCCTCAAGCTCGCCAAGGCGCATCCCGAACTCCGGATGATCGTGACGCTCGTCTGCGACACCGGGCAACGCTACTTCTCGACGGAACTGTGCGGCAACCCGAAGCACGTCGAGATTCCCGAACGCGAACACCCGATGGATCCCTACACCACGAAGCAGCTGAACACGCACCAGAAGGGGTGGGAGATCATCGACTAGGGACTCGGGGCTCGTCCATCGACCGTCCACTGACCACTGACGACTGACTCCTGGTGACTGACCATGTTCGACCGCATTCTCGCCGAGGCCCGCCGGCACGAACGCGCCCTCGTCCGCTTCCTGCGCGACCTCATCGCCACGAAATCGCTGAGCGCGCAGGAGGGGAACGTCATCCGCCGCGTCGAGGCTGAGATGCAGGCCTGCGGCTACGACGAGATCCGCATCGACCCGATGGGCAACATCCTGGGCCGCATCGGCCACGGACCCCGCGTCCTCGCCCTGGACGCCCACGTCGACACGGTCGACGTGGGCAACCCGGCCAACTGGTCGGTCGATCCCTTCGAGGGTGACGAACGCGACGGCGTCATCTACGGCCGCGGCGCGTGCGACATGAAAGGCGCGCTCGCGTCCATCGTGTACGGCGGGCGCATCCTCAAGGAACTGGGCCTCGGGGCCGACTGCACCCTCTGGGTGGTGGGCAGCGTGCAGGAGGAGGACTGCGATGGGCTCTGCTGGCAGTACATCGTCAACGAGGACCGCCTGAGGCCGGAGGCGGTCGTCATCGCCGAGCCCACCAGCCTCGGCGTCTACCGCGGCCACCGCGGGCGCATGGAGATCGAAGTGCGGACGCAGGGCGTGTCGTGCCATGGCTCCGCGCCCGAGCGCGGCGTGAACGCGGTCTACAAGATGGCCCCGATCGTCGCCGACATCGAGCGGTTGAACGAACGCCTCGGAGGCGAGCCCTTCCTCGGCAAGGGCACGGTCACCGTCGCCGAGATTCGGTCCACGTCCCCGTCGCTCTGCGCCGTCGCCGACTCGGCGACCATCCATCTCGACCGCCGCCTCGCCGCCACCGACACGCTCGACTCCGCGGTCGGTGAAATCGAGGCGCTCCCGAGCGTGAAGGCGGCGGGGGCCCAGGTCGCCGTCCTCGAGTACGCGGTGCCCTCGTGGAGAGGCCTCACCTACCCGACGCGCAAGTACTACCCGACGTGGCTGCTGCCCGAAGCGCACCCGCTGTTGCGGGCCGGCAAGGCCACCTACGCACAGCTCTTCGGCGGGCCGCCTGACGTCGGCCGCTGGGTGTTCAGCACGAACGGCGTTGCCGTGATGGGCCTGCACGGCATCCCCTGCATCGGCTTCGGTCCGGGCAACGAGGTCCACGCGCACATGGCGACCGAGCAGATCCCGGTCGACCACCTCG
>Ga0316603_10001227_pt1 | contig 13506 bp, 16 predicted proteins | sample OWC_soil_day10_n_FD_207649 | JGI IMG/M metagenome (GOLD analysis project Ga0316603, IMG submission 207649) | Wetland soil microbial communities from Old Woman Creek delta, Ohio, United States - OWC_soil_day10_noCT | ecosystem: Environmental > Terrestrial > Soil > Wetlands | place: USA: Ohio...
TCGGTCAGCGCCTTGGGGCAACCGAGGGAGACGAAGCCGATCTTCGGCGCAGCGGCCTCGGCGGGGATGACGGTGGAACTCATCGCCCCGATTGTCCTGCATCCCCGCGCCGCGGCCGGCGCCGCGCCACGTCAGCGCTTGTTGCCTGGCAGGCCCGGGATGCCCTGGAACAGCGAGCCGGCCTGCTTGGCCATCTGGTCCTGCATCTGCGTGAACAGGTTCTTCGACTGTTCCATGTAGGCGCTCATCATGCCCTGCATCGCATTGCCCTGACCGGTCATGAACTGGGCCCAGGTCTCGGGCGTGAAGGCCTTGGCGTCGTTCAGGCCCATGCCCGAGGCGGCGAAGCGCTTCTGCAGTTCGACGAAGGTCTGCAGGTTCTTCTCCAGGTATGCACCCATCATGCCCTGCATCGAATGGCCGTAGAAGCGGATCATCTGCGCCAGCATCTCCGACGAGAACATCGGCACGCCGCCGGTCTCTTCGTCCAGGATGATCTGCAGCAGGATGCTGCGCGTCAGGTCCTCGCCCGACTTGGCATCGCGCACCTCGAAGTCCTCGAGCTTCAGCACCATGTCCTTGACGTCGGCCAACGTGATGTACGAACTGCTGCGCGTGTCGTACAGGCGGCGGTTCGGGTACTTCTTCAGCACGCGCGGGCCCGCGGCAGGGGCCTGGGCAGGTTCTGCGGCGGCAGCACGGCGTTGAGCGGGCATGGGCGTGAGGCTCCGGTGGGCAGGCAAAACCATTCTAGATTCCCGCCCCGGCCCCCCGCGGCGGGGGTTTCCCTGGCGAAACCGGCCGCAGCGGGCAGCGGCGACAGGCACTTCAGCCACTTCAGCGGCCGCCCTTTCGTTGCAGGGCCTGGAGCCAGTGGCGCATGCCGTTCGAGGAAACCCAGCCGCTGCTCGCCCCGGCTGGCCGGGAACCAACACTTGAACAGGTTCACCCCGGCGCGCACGAGATGTCGCTCGAACTCGGGTGCCTGCAGCAGCAAGCCCTCTTGCTCGGCCGGTGCGCAGGAGCCCATCCACACGTTCCACGCCTGCGCGGATGCGACAGCTGCGGTCGAAGAGCACGATCTCGCCGCGCGGGTTCAGCCGCTCCATGAAGCGCCTGATGGGGTGACCCTTGCCGGCAGCGTCACGGTTCTCGCACGATATCACCAGCCTCTGGCCGCTGTCCTTGTCCCAGGCCTGCAACTCGAGCAGTCCGCAAGGCAGCCGGTACTTGCGCCGGGACGCACCGTTACGCCGAGGTCTTCCGCCAGCAGGCCAAACACGCGGTCGAGAACTCGCCCGCGCCACCGCGCTGGCTGATCGTGGCGGCCGACGCCATCACCGACATCGACCTGACTGCGGCCGACGCCCTTGCCGACCTGCACGCCGCGCTGACGCAGGGCGGCGTCGTCCAGCACCTCGCCGGCCTCAAGGGGCCGGCGCGCAACCGCCTGGCGCGGTAGGGGCTGCCCGGCTTGATCGGCGCTGAGCACTCGTCGCCCACGGTGCGCAGCTCGGTCAACCTACAGCGCGACCGCCATGCCGTTGATCGGCACGATTGGGACGAAGCCCGAGCCCACGCCGGGGCCGGCAGCTCAGGCGTTCTCGAGCAGGATCTCCTCGATCGTCCGAGCAGTGCGGCGGCAGCGATCGAGCACCTTTACCTGGCGGAAATAGAAGCGCCGCATCTTCATTGCATGCCAGGCGGCCTGCTCGTCGCCTTCGACTGCGAACAGCCGCGTCACCGCCTCGCGCATCGTTTCGCCCGCACGCGTGGCGAGGGCTTCGACCTTCGAGCATTCGTCGCGCACCTTCGGCCCGCCCTGGCGATCAGCCAACGCGATCACGGCGCGGTTCAGGCGCAGGCACGCGTCGGCGGCCAGCGACGCCATGGTGCGCGCAGCCGGCGTGGAATCGGGAATGTGATAGACGTTCACCGCGTTGGCCACGCTTTGCAGCGTGTCGAGCACCCGGTCGAGGTCGCGGATCAGTGTGTGCAGTTGGTCGCGGTTGATTGGCGTGGTGAACGACTCGTAGAGCATGCGGATGAATTGCGCCTTGATCTCGTCGGCGCTGGTCTCGTTGACGTTGACCTCTTCGATCAGTCCGGCGTCCTGCTCGGCATGCGTGCCCAGGCCCGAGATCAGACGCAGCGTGGCATTTGCGCCGGCCACCAGGCGGTCGGTATGCGCGGCCAGCAGCTTGAAGAACTCGCTGCGCTTGGGCATGACGTTGTTGAGCATGATGGTCGGCCTCGCGCTGCGTCAAAGGAAACTGCGGCCGACGAGCCAGAACAGCGCGGCAATCAGGCCGGCCGCGGGAATCGTCAGCACCCAGGCGATGACCAGATTGAAGGTCATGGCCCAGCGCACGGCGCGCACGTCCTCGGCCGTGCCCACGCCGACGATGGCACCGGTGATGGTGTGGGTGGTCGACACTGGGATGCCGCCCCAGGTGGCCAGTCCCAGGCTGATGGCCCCGCCCATCGACGCACAGGAGCCGCTCACCGAGTTGAGCTTGGTGATCTTGCTGCCCATGGTCTTGACGATGCGCCAGCCACCGAGGTAGGTGCCCCAGGCAATGGCGCCGTAGCACGAATACACCACCCACATCGGCAGCGTCTGCACGTCGGTGGTGGACACGCCGGCGGTGATCAGCAGCAGCCAGATGATGCCGATGGTCTTCTGCGCGTCGTTGCCGCCGTGGCCCAGGCTGTAGGCGCCGGCGGCAAAGATCTGGCCATAGCGGAACCAGCCGTTGGCCTCGTGCGGGGACTTGTTCCTGAACACCCAGGCCACCAGCACCATCAGCATGCCGCCGATGAAGAACCCGACCATCGGCGAGATCACTATGAACAGCAGGATCTTGCCGAAGCCGCTCCAGACAATCGGCGCGATGCCGCCCGCCTTGACCACCGTGGCCCCCACCAGCCCGCCCACCAGTGCGTGCGACGACGACGACGGGATACCGTAGTACCACGTGATGATGTTCCAGGCCAAGGCGCCCATCAGCGCGCCGAAGATCACGTAGTGGTCGACGAACTGCGGGTCCACCGTGCCCTTGCCGATGGTGGCCGCCACCTTGAGATGGAACACCCACAGCGCGAGGAAGTTGAAGGCCGCCGCGAACAGCACCGCCTGGCGGGGCGTCAGTGCGCCGGTGGCGACGATGGTGGAGATCGAGTTCGCGCCGTCGTGGAAGCCGTTCATGAAGTCGAAGGCCAGCGCCACGGCGACAAGCAGCGCTAGCGTCCACAGGTTGATGGTGATTTGCGGATCCATGCAGGTGCGCCTCAGGAGTTCTCGATCAGGATCTCTTCGATCGTCTTGGCCGCGTCCTCGCAACGGTCGAGAACCTCTTCCTGCAACGCATAGAACTCGCGCATCTTCAATGCCGTCCACAGGCTCTGCGTGCCATCGAACAGCCCGCTGATGGCCTTGCGCTGCACACGGTCGGCCTGCGACTCGATCGCATCGATCTCCTTGCACAGGTCGATGGTTTCCTGGTTGCGCTTCTTGTCCGACAGCGCCATCACAGCGCGGTTCAGGCGCATGCAGGCATCGGCGCCGAGCGCGGCCATCTCGCGCGCCTCGATCGTGGACTCCTTGATGTTGTACATGCCCACCGCGTTGGCCACCTCCTGCAACGCGTTGAGCACCAGGTCGAGCTCGATCGTCAACGTGTGGATCTGGTCGCGGTTGATCGGCGTGGTGAAGGAGCGGTGCAGCAGCGTGATCAACTCGTTCTTGATCTTGTCGGCGCTCTGCTCGTTCATGTTGACCTCGGCCACCAGCGCCGGAATGTCTTCGCTGTTGTTGCCCAGGCCGTTCATCAGGCGAAAGGCGGCGTTGGCACCAGCGACCACGCGATCGGAATGCGCGGCCAGAAGCTCGAAGAACTCCTTGCGCTGGGGCATCAGGCTGCTGAACATGTTCTCTCCTCGTTGTGCTTCTCGGGTCAGGTGCCGCCCAACCCGTCTATGCCTCGGTGCCCTGCGAAAGGCACCACGCAGCTGATGCCGTGACGATCGGCATCACGCCGACATCCTCGCATCATGAAAGTTTCACATTTGGCCGAAACGACGGCTTGACTCAACTCAAGCGGCCCACCAGACGCGCCGCCTTCGAGGCGTCACCGTGCTTGCGGGCCTGCAACGGCCCGCGCCAGGCTCGGGCTACAGCGGCAGCTCGAAGCGCTGGCCGCGGATCGAGAGCACGGCTGTCTTCGGCCGCACCTGTTCGAGCCGCAGCTCGGGTCCGAGGTTGCTGCCCTCCTGGAACACCTGGCCGTTGATGACCACCATGCGTGCGCTGGCTTGCGGCGAGTAGACCGAACCGCCGACGACCAGCGGCGGCACCTGCTGGCGCAGGTCCGCAGGCAGCTCGGCCAGCTGCGGCAACCTGGCCGGTGGCGCCGGCGGCTCGGCCGCGGGCACCGACGCAGCCGGCGCCGGCGAGCTGTCGCGTCGCTGCGGCACTGCTGGAGCCTTCGCCGACGGCCCAGCCGCAGTCGCGGTCCTTGTCCTGGCGACCGGCCGAGGCACTGCGGCGGGCGCGGACGCTGCGGCCGGCTGCTCCGGCATGGCTGGAGCCGCCGAAGCCGTTGGCGCCGCGGGCTGCGGTGGCGCAGCGCTCAGGACTGCCGGCGCCGGCCGCGGTGGTGCGGGCGTCGCCGCCACTGGCGGCGGCTTCGGGGTGGGCTCGTCGCGGCCGAACACCCACCACGAGGCAACGGCCAACAAGGCCAGACCGATGCCTAGCCCCAGCCACAGCGACACCGCCGGCCGCGACGCCTGGGCCTCCGCCTGCGGTGCGCCTGGCGGCAGCAACTGGGCATGCAGATCGGGTACGGAGCCGCGACCCCTTTCGGCCTCGGCCTTGCGCAGCGCTTCCAGGATGTAGGACATCGCGCCTTACCTCCCGGCCTGCTGCTGCGTGGACGCCGGCGCACGCATCGCGTCTAACACCCACAGGCCGGCAGCGAACAGCGCCGCACCGGCAAGCACCCCCAGGCCCAGCGCCGTGGCGATGCGCACCCGCGCCGTGCCCGCCGCCCCCCAGCGCCGGCGTGGCGGCATCTCCCCGGTGACCTCGGCCGCGGCCTTGTCGACGGTGGCCACATCGACCTGCGGCTTGCCCCGCGCATAGGCCCCGAGCAGTGCGCGGTCGCACAGCAGGTTGATGCGCCGCGGCACGCCGCACGACAGTGCATGGATGCGCTGCACCGACGCGTCGTCGAAGGGCAAGGCACCGCTCAGGCCCGACACCGAGAGCCGGTGGTGGATGTACTGTGCGGTCTCGCGCGGCGTCAGCGCGTCCAGGTGGTAGCGTGCGATGACCCGCTGCGCCAGCTGTTCCAGTTCGGGCCGGGCCAGCATGTCGCGCAGCTCGGGCTGGCCGATCAGCATGATCTGCAGCAATTTGCGCTCATTGGTTTCCAGGTTGGTCAGCAGCCGCAGCTGTTCCAGCACCTCGGCAGACAGGCTCTGCGCCTCGTCGATGATCAGCACGTTGTTCTGGCCGACGCCGTGACTGCGCAGCAGATATTCGTTCAGTGCCGCGACATGGTCACGCGCGCTGGGCACACGCCCCGGGTCGATCTCGCGCGGGATGCGGAAGTCCTCGCAGATCGACTCCAGCAGTTCTTCGGCCGTCTGCCGCGGATTGAAGATGTAGGCGACGTTGGTGCGCCGCGGCACCTGTTCGAGGAAGCAGCGACAGACCGTGGTCTTGCCAGCGCCAATCTCGCCGGTCAGCAGCACGAAGCCGCCACCGCCGCGCACGCCATACAGCAGGTGCGCCAGCGCCTCGCGGTGGCGATCGCTCATGAACAGGTAATGCGGATCCGGCGCGATGGAGAAGGGCTCGCGCTTCAAGCCGAAGAACTTCTTGTACATCGCATGGAGGATAGTCGCTGCGCTCGGCCCGGCGAGCGCGTCCTCGGCCACCGGGGCGGCAGGGCGGCGGGAAAGCTTCGTCGACCGCCGGGGACCTTCGCATGGGCCGGGCCGGCGGCCTGGCCCATGCCTTCAGTTCCTCTGCGCCTGCTGCTTGCCGGCCTGCACGCCAGCCTCGAAGGCCTTCTGCTGAGCGGCAGCCTGGCGCTGGCGCTCCTGTTCGGTAAGGTAGCCAGCACCGGCGCCGATGGCGGCACCCGCCGCGGCCCAGGCCCAGTCGCCGGTGATCGCACCCACCGCGACGCCTGCCGCAGTGCCGATGCCGGCCCCTGACAGGGTGGACTGCTGCGACGCCGTCATGTTGGAGCAAGCGGCTGTAACCAGCGCGGCAGCCAGCGCAGCGCCGAGGATCAGTGGTCGTTTCATGTCGATGTTCCTTGGTTCGGAGGTGCGCTGCCTCAGCGCTTGCAGGGAAAGGCCTCGGCTGCGTAGCGGAAGAGCGCGTCGATGGCCGCGTCGTTGCCGTATTGCGGCCGCGCCTGCAACCACGCAACGAAGCCGTTGGCGACCTGGGTGCGCGTGGGCGACGGGTTCGGCGTGCAGACGAAGCGGTCGGCCGCCGGCGTGGCCGACAGGAAGTAGCCATAGGCACCCGCAAGCACGCCGTGGCAGAAGGACACCGCGGTGGCATGGTCGTTGGCACCCGGCGCGGTGGCACAAAGCCTGGCCAAGTCGGAGGCCGTGCCCAGCCGGTAGTGCTCCTGCGCCAAGACCTGGGTGGATGCCGCCAGGGCCAAGCCGGCGGCGGCGAGCGCGATTCTCATGTCGTTCCCTCGATTGAGTGGTCCACGGCCGCCATCGTAGCAAGCTGGCCGCTGCTGGCCCTGCCCTGGTGGCTTCGATGACGCCACTTTCAGTTGATCCACGACAAAGCGAATCGTCTGTGCGCAACAAAAATCGAGTCAATCAACAGGAGTCGCCATGGCCCGCACCCCCAGCCGCCCTTCGCTGCCCAAACGCCCGGCTCGCGCCGCCGTGCCGCACCTGCCCACCTTCGAAGCGCTGGACGCCACCCACCGCGAAGTGGTGCGCACGCTCGAGCGGCTGCAGCGATGGGTCGAGCAGCTCGATGTGCAACGCATCGACGACGCCACGCGCGCTACGGCCGCCGAGATCTGCGAGTTTTTCGACGGCAGCGCGCGGGCGCACCATGCCGCCGAAGAACAGCATGTGTTCCCCAGCCTGCTCGACAGCGGCAATGCAGCGCTGGTGCAGCATGTGCGTCGCCTGCAGCAGGATCACGGCTGGCTCGAGGAAGACTGGCTGGAGCTGCAGCCGCAGTTGCGCGCGGTGGTCGAGGGCTACAACTGGTACGACCCGGACTTCCTGCGCGCGGCCGTGCCGGTGTTCGCCGAGCTGTACCGCGACCACATTGCGCTCGAGGAAAACGTCGTCTACCCCGAAAGCCGCCGCCGCCAGAGCTGACCCGCGGTCGTCAACGCCCGCGCGGCGGTGTGCGCTGTGCCGGCGCAACGCCGCAGCCGGCCATGAGCGGTGCGCGCACCACCTGCAAGGTGACGTGGCCGATGGCAAAACGCTCGTGCAGGCTCTGGGTCGCGCGCTGCAAGAAGGCATCGTCCGCCTGGCCCTGCGGCATCACCAGATGCGCGGTGAGTGCGAATTCGGTCGTGCCCATGGCCCACACGTGCAGGTCGAGCACGTGCTCGACCCCGGGCAGGGCCTGCAGCAGCGCCCGCACGGCCGGCAGCTCCACGCCTTCGGGCACGCCGTCGAACAACAGATGCAGCGACTGGCGGAACAGACCCCAGGTACCGACGACGATCAGCATCGCGATGCCCAGGCTGACCACCGGGTCGAGCCAGTTCCAGCCGAAGGCCAGTGCCAGCGCGCCGGCGACCACCACGCCGGCTGAAATCATGGCGTCGGCCGCCATATGCCAGAAGGCGCCGCGGATGTTGAGGTTGCCGTGGCGGCCGCGCAGGAACAGCAGCGCGGTGACCGTGTTGACGATGATGCCGACGCCGGCGACGGCCATGATGGTCGTGCCCGCTGTCGGCACCGGCGCCTGCAGCCGCAGCACCGCTTCCCAGGCCAGCGAGCCCATCGCCACCAACAGCAGCAAGGCATTCATGAAGGCTGCCAGGATGCTGGCCCGCTTCCAGCCGTAGGTGTGACGCGCATCCGGCCGCAAGCGGCCGGCGAGTGCGCCGCCCCAGGCCAGCACGAGGCCGATCACGTCGCTGAGGTTGTGCCCGGCGTCGGCCAGCAGTGCCAGCGAATCGACCTTCCAGCCGTAGAAGGCCTCGACCCCGACGAAGGCCAGGTTCAGGCCGATGCCGATGGCGAAAGCGCGGTCGAAACCGCCATCCGGCGGCCCGTGGTCGTGCCCATGTTCGTGCCCGCGACCGTGGCCATGGGCGTGGCGCTCAACGGCAGCCACTGTCCGGCTCTCCTTGTGGCGGGATCACGGGGGCGGGAGGCGCACCGATCACCGGCAGCGTGGCTTCGGCCCGGCGGATGAAGGCATCCATCATCGAACGCGACACCAGGTCCACGGCCTTGACCGCCACGCGGTCGAGCACCTGGTCCGACACCTCGTAGGCCAGGTCGAACTCCACCTTGCAGCCCAGGTCGCCCAACGGCTGCAGCCGCCAATTGGCCTGGAAGTGCCGGAACGGCCCTTCGACCAGCCGCACCTGCAGCCACTCGGGTCGGCGTTTCGGATTGCGCGTCTGGAAGCCGAAGCGCACTTTCAGGTAGCTGAAGTCGATGCGCGCAGCGACCCAGTCGTCGCTGCGTTCCAGGATCGTGGAACCGACGCACCAGGGCAGGAACTTCGGATAGTCCTCGGCATGCTCGATCAGGTCGAACATGCCTTCGGCGGTGTATGGCACCAGCACCGAGCGCCTGAGCTCCAAGACGCGCCTCCTGCTGCGCCGGCACCCCGTGCCGGCATCGGTTGCGATGATATTCGGCACCGACTTGCGGCACGGACCGCACCGCAACGGCGATCCGCGTCTGGACCGGGCGACAATCGGCGCCTGTGGTGGAACCTCCGCCGACGCCCGCAGTCCGAGCAGCATGAACCACCGTCCCCCGAATCCTTTGTGGTGGCAGCGCGGCGCAAGCGCTGTGCTGCGCGTCGTGCTGCTGCTCTTTGCCGCGGTGGTGATGATCGGCACGCTGCTGCTGAGCCTGCTGCTGGCCTGCGGCGTGCTGCTGTGGGCACTGCTGCGCGGGCGCCGTCTGGCACCGGTGAATCTGCGCTGGGCTCGCAAGTCGCGGCCGGCGGGTTTCGGCCATCCCAGGGCCGGTGACAGTGCCGGTGAGGTGGTCGACGTGCAGGCGCGCGAGGTGCGGGGCCCGACGCTGCACTGAGGCGCCGCCCCGAGCTCCGGCTCCGCGAGGCTTGGGCGAGAATGTCGCCCATCCTTTTCCGCCAGGAGCCGTCATGCCGGTGAAGCCCGAATCCGAGGGCATGTGTTCTCAGCGCCTGCGGCGCATCGACCGTTTCCTGGCCGATCGCTACATCGACAGTGGCCGCCTGCCTTGTGCGCTGTTGCAGGTGGCGCGCGGCGGCCGGCTGGTGCACCAGACCGTGCTGGGCAAGGCCTCGCTCGAGGCCGGCACGCCACTGGCTGAAGACAGCATCGTGCGCATCTACTCGATGACCAAGCCGATCACCAGCGTGGCATTCATGATGCTGGTTGAAGAAGGCCGGGTCGCGCTCGACGACCCGGTGCACCGCTTCATCCCCGCTTGGCGCCAGCTGGGCGTCTATGTCGGCGGCGGCGGCGGCGGCCTGCCGGGAACGCCGCCGGGCTGGCTGACTCGTCCCACCGACGCGCCGATGCGCATGGTCGACCTGCTGCGTCACACCTCGGGGCTGACCTACGGCTTCCAGAATCGCACCAATGTCGATGCCGCCTATCGCGCCAACAAGCTGGACACCTTCGCGCGCAACGACGGGCTGCAGGGCTTCGTCGATGCGCTGGCCGGCGTGCCGCTGGAGTTCTCGCCAGGCACGGCCTGGAACTACTCGGTGTCGACCGACGTGCTCGGCTACCTGGTCGAGAAGATCTCCGGCCAGACCTTCGCGCAGTTCCTGCACAGCCGCATCTTCGAGCCGCTGGGCATGTGCGACACCGCCTTCTTCGTCGACGCGAGCCGCGCCGCGCGGCTGGCGCAGTGCTACGTGGCGTCGTCCGAGGGCAAGCTGGTGCCGGCGCAGCTGGGCGGCTTCCTCGAAGCGCCGAGCGCGCCATCGGGCGGCGGCGGGCTGGTGTCCACCGCGGCCGACTACATGCGCTTTTGCGAATGCCTGCGCCGCGGCGGCGAGCTCGACGGCGCACGCCTGCTCGGCCCGAAGACGCTGGGGCTGATGCGCATGAACCATCTGCCCGGCGGGCGCGACCTGGCCGACGTGTCGCTGTCGATGTTCACCGAGGCCACCTACCGCGGCGTGGGCTTCGGCCTCGGCTTCGCGATGACCACCGACGTGGCCAAGACGCAGGTCGCCGGCTCGCCGGGCGAGTTCTGGTGGGGCGGCGCGGCTTCCACCGCGTTCTGGATCGACCCGGTCGAGGATCTTTGCGTGGTCTTCCTGACGCAGTTCATGCCGTCCACGCTGTACCCGATCCGGCGCGAGTTGCGCACGCTGGTCAACGCCGCCGTGCTGGAATCCCGGGCCTGAGCCGCCGCGCGATGGATACACGCGCCTTGCTCGAACACAGCCTGCAACTCGTCGTCGAGCGCGTCGGCGACCCCGCACCCCGGGTCTACGACGCGCTGTTCGCCGCCGAGCCCCAGCTGCGCAAAATGTTCGTCGGCGACCCGCTGGGCAGCGTGCGCGGCGAGATGTTCCACCGCGTGGTCGACACGCTGCTCGACGTGGCCGATGCGCAGCCCTATGCCAGCGGCATGATCGCCGCCGAATGGTCCAACCACCACATGAACGGCGTCAGCGCGCTTCAGTTCAAGCTCTTCTTCGACATCGTCGTGCAGGTGTTCCGCGACGCGCTGTGCAGCGACTGGTCGCCGCCGATCGACGCCGCCTGGCGGCACACGCTGCGACGTGTGGCCGAGATGGCGGAACAGGCCGCGGCTCAGTCGTAGACCAGCGAGCCGTCGTCCAGGTCGGCGCGCGGCAGTTCGTCCTTGTCCAGCGCATAGTCCTGGCGGTGCAGCCACGGCGGGTGGCTGCCCTGGTGCGGCAGCAGGTGCACGCCGCGCTGCAGGTACCCGGGGTTGAAGTTGTCTGCTTCGACCCAGGGCTTCAGCGCCATGCCCTGGTCCTGCAGCCGCAGCGCCGGCACCACCACCTGAGAGCCGCGTGCATCCATATGCTGCAGCAGCCGGCAGACAAAGGCCGACAGCAGGTCGGCGCGCAGCGTCCAACTGGCGCGGAAGTAGCCGAACACCCAGGCCAGGTTCGGTACGCCGGTGAACATCGCGCCGTGCCAGCCGACGGACTGCGCGAAATCCAGCGGCTGGCCGTCGACGGCAAAGCGGATGTCGCCGAGCACGTTCAATTCGAAGCCGGTGGCGGTGACGACGACGTCGGCCTCGAGCAGCCGGCCCGACTTCAGCCGCAGGCCGCCCGCCTCGAAGCCTTCGATCTGATCGGTGACCACCGAGGCCCGGCCCTCGCGCACGCAGCGGAACAGGTCGCTGTCGGGCACGAAGGCGATGCGCTGCTGCCACGGCCGGTAGCGCGGGCTGAAGTGTTCTTCCACCTCGGCCTCGTGCCCCGGGCCGAGCGCGACGCGCACGCCGGCCAGCAGTTCCTTGCGTACGACCTCGGGCTCGGCCACGCAGCGCCGGGTGAACGCGGCCTGGTCGAACAGCACCTTGCGGCGCACGATTTCGTGCGTCCACTCGGCGGGAATGTCCAGCTGGCGCAGCATGTCGGCCAGGTCGTTCGCATTGCGCCCGGTGATGAAGTACGTGGGCGAGCGCTGCAGCATGGTCACGTGAGCACAGGCCCCGGCGATGGCCGGGATCAGCGTGGCCGCGGTCGCGCCCGAGCCGATGACCACGACCTTCCTGCCCGCGAGGTCCAGGTCCTCGGGCCAGGTCTGCGGGTGCACGATGCGGCCCTGGAAGCTATCCATGCCGGGCCACTGCGGCGTGTAGCCCTTGGCATGGCGGTAGTAGCCCTGGCACATGAACAGGAAACGCGCCGTCAGCCGCTGCGCCTGCCCTTCGTGCGTGGCCTGCACCGTCCAGCGCCGCGTGGCACCGTCCCACGACGCGGCGTCGATGCGGTGGTCATAACGGATATGCGGCGCCAGCCGGTGTTCGTCGATGACCTCGGCCAGGTACTGCTGGATCTCGGCGGCGGTGGCAATCGGCTTGCCCATCCACGGCTTGAAGCCGTAGCCGAAGGTGAACAGGTCGCTGTCCGAGCGGATGCCGGGGTAGCGGTGCGTGCGCCAGGTGCCGCCGTGGCCCGCCTGAGCTTCCAGGATCACGATGCGCTTGCCCGGGCACTGTTGCCGCAGGTGCACCGCGGCGTCCAGGCCGGAAATGCCGGCGCCGACGATCAGCACGTCGAAGTCGCTGTCCATGGCGCTCATTCGAAGGACGGCTCGTCCCACCACGGGAAGAACGCCGGCATGCCGCTGGACACCGGGTCCGGATAGACCGGGCTGCGCTTTTCCAGGAAGGCGCTGACCCCCTCGCGCGCGTCGGCCGAACGGCCGCGCGCCTGGATCGCGCGGCTGTCGACGCGGTGCGCCGCCATCGGGTGATCGGCAGCGGACAGGCGCCATAGCATCTGCCGCGTCAGCGCCACCGACACCGGCGCGCTGTTGTCTGCGATCTCGCGCGCCAGCGCGCGCGCCGCCGGCAGCAGCTCGTCCGGCGCATGAAGCGAGCGCACCAGGCCGCGCTGCAGTGCTTCCTGGGCGCCGAACACGCGGCCGGTGAAGCACCATTCCAGCGCGGTCTGCATGCCCACCAGCCGTGGCAGGAACCAGCTCGAGGCCGCCTCGGGCGTGATGCCGCGGCGCGCAAAGACGAAGCCGAAGCGCGCCTCGGTGCTGGCCAGGCGCATGTCCATCGGCAGCTGCATCGTCATGCCGATGCCGACCGCCGCGCCGTTGATGGCGCCGATCACCGGCTTCAGGCTCTTGTACATGCGCAGCGTGACCATGCCGCCGCCGTCGCGGTACACATCGCCGACCTTCAGTTCCTCGCGCGCTGCCTCTTGCCGTGTCGCGTAGTCGAAGGTCTTGCCGCCGCTGGACAGGTCGGCACCGGCGCAGAAGGCCCGGCCGGCGCCGGTGACGATCACCGCGCGCACGGCATCGTCGCTATCGGTCTCGTCGAAGGCGGCGATGAGTTCGTCGCGCATCTGCGCGGTGAACGCATTGAGCTTCTCCGGACGGTGCAGCGTGATGGTGGCGATGCCGTCCTGCACCTCGTAGCGCAGCGTCTGCAGGTCGTTCAGGGCCAAGGCATGTCTCCGGTGGTTGGGTTTCGGGGCAGGATAGCGCCCGCGCGCTGTCGCCTGCCGGACATGGAAAACCTCGAGCCCGCCACGGCGCTCGAACTGCGATCATCATCCCCTTGCGGCGCCGCACGCGC
>Ga0316603_10001228_pt1 | contig 13502 bp, 9 predicted proteins | sample OWC_soil_day10_n_FD_207649 | JGI IMG/M metagenome (GOLD analysis project Ga0316603, IMG submission 207649) | Wetland soil microbial communities from Old Woman Creek delta, Ohio, United States - OWC_soil_day10_noCT | ecosystem: Environmental > Terrestrial > Soil > Wetlands | place: USA: Ohio...
CCTGCCCCGAAATTCCACCTGTAACTCAATGGAACGTTGCCGTCCGCATCGGTCCCGGTACCGGTGAAGGAAATACCGTCCCCGACGTTGAGCGTCACGTTCGAGGCGGGGGTGTCTATAATGCCGTTCGGCGCAAAGTTGCCAGACGAACCGACCTTGGTCAAGGAAATGGAGCCTCGGTCGGGCAAGGCTATGAAGTAAACCACGGTCGTTGTCCCCTCCACGGTCGAATTCACCGTGGCGGAACTACTCCCCTGCTGAACGGTAACGGAGGCCCAATCGGAAGGAACTTCGCTCCGCAGGGTCAGAGGTTGAGCGTAGACGGCGTCATTTAGGGAATCGGCCAGGCTCAGCACGATCTGGTTGCTCGAACTGGAGAAAACAGAAAGAGCCGCCGACTCCCTCTCCTTGATGTACTTTACTGCGGCTCCGAAGCTTCCTACCCAAAGGTTCTTGGTCTTCAGGTAGTCGAGGTATCTGGTCCACAGATCTATGGTCCAGTTGCCCCAACAATCGCTTCCCCCGTTCAGACTGTGAATAAAGGTAACCGACCACGCTCCTTGCTGTTCTGCGGCATCCGCCTGTGCGTAGAGATCATCGAAGTTCTCTGGATCGGGGGAACACGCTCTCACATTGTTGAAATCATAGGGTGCGGTGTTGAGGGCACACGAGACCCCCCTCGAGGCCATAAAGATGCTGCCTGCAATCGAGGCAACCGAGGCGCTCATATCTCCATAAGGATAGGCCAGGGTAAGGCACTGTTGCGAGGGTACCTGAGCGTCAATCGCGACCTTCGATCCGGCCAATTCCTCTTGTACCTGGGCGGGTGAGAGGATGGTCAGATACGGGTGGGACTTCGTATGACTACCGAGCTCATGACCCGAATTTGCCGCATCGATCCAAGGACCCCACGAACCCACCTTGTCGGTGATCAGGAAGAAGGTGCCTTTGAACCCCCGCGCATCGAGAGCGGGTATCCCCAAGGAGAGATGCGATGCGCACCCATCGTCAAAAGTGAGCGATACGGCCCCCACTTTGTTGTCGGGCCAGTTCGTGATCCTGTGTGACAATGTGGTCCTGGTCAAGGAAATGGGGCCACGGTCGGGTACGGAATTGTAGTAAATCACGGTCGATGTCCCCTCCACGGTTGAATTCACCGTGTGGGATCTACTCCCCTGTTGAACGGTCACAGAGGTCCAATTGGAAGGAACTTCGCTCCGCAGGGTCAGAGGCTGATCGTAGACGGCGTCATCCAGGGAATCGGTCAGGCTCAGTACGATCTGGTTGCTCGAGCTGGAGGAAACGGAAAGAGCCGCCGCCCCTCTCTCCTTGATGTACTTTACCGCGGCGCCGAAGGTTCCTGCCCAAAGGTTCTTGGTCTTCAGGTAGTCGAGGTAATTTTCTAGCTGATCTATGGACCAGGAACCGTTCCCCGTTCCATCGACACTGTGGAGATAGATGACCAACCATTTTCCCTGGCCCGCGGCGGCATCGGCCTGCAAATAGACATCATTCGGGTATACCCCTCCCCCCGTATCGGGGGAGCAGGCGTTGATATCGTAGAAATTGGGGGAATCCTGGTTCAGGGAGCAAACGATGCCCCTGGCTGCATGATAGTAATCCTTTGCAATCGATTCCACGCTGAGATTGGACTCCCCGAAAGGATATGCAAAATAAAGACATTTCTGAGAAAGGATGTGGTTATCGATCGCAACTCTTGACCCGTCCAATTCATCTTGTACCTGGGCAGTGGGCAGCGTTGTCAAATCGGGATGGGACATGGTATGGCTGCCCATCTCATGCCCTATCGACGAGGCATTCTTCCATGGGTCCCAGTCCAATACATCGTTCGTTACGAGGAAAAAAGTGCCCTTCAACCCCCGTGCATTAAGGGCGGGGATTGCCAGGGATAAGTGCGACGGGAGCGTGTCGTCAAAAGTGAGCGATACGGCCCCCACTTTGTTGTCGGGCCAGGTCGTGATCCTGTGTTCGGCAAGGGAACTTTCCGCAAGCATCAGAAGGAAAACCAGCGGAACCATCAGCCCTCGTGCGATGGCTTTCATGGCGCATCCCGATGGATGAAGATCCTGTAATCACCCATGGCAATGCATGCAGCAAATAACGCTCCACATGATATAACATTCCAATATCGTTAGTATTTTCAGGCTTCATGACGTACTTTATGGAACCTCGATTATCCTTTCAGGAGAATATATTCACGAATAGTGGTTAATGGTTGCACAAATTATGCAAATAACCTGATTAGAAAAATGATACAATATCGCTAACTAGTTCTTCTCTTTTCGGATTTACCGGTGCAGGGTGGGGAAAATCTTGGGGGAGGGGAAAGGGGGGAGGTAATGCTCCACAAATTAAAAAACAGTTTCCTTAAGCTGCCGAATCTCTTCATCCCTGGAATCAGGTGTTTTCAGGACCTCCTTGTTTTTTAAATAAATCAAGCCACCAACTAAACTTATCGCAGTGGTTAATGCTCTTTGGAGCAGCATGAAGGTAAAGGCAGCCTCATAGCCAACACCGAATGATGAAATAAGATAGATGAATGAACCATCCATCAAACCGATCCCGTTGATGGAAATCGGAAGACTGGCGATCACGGTGCTTAACATGGTAACTACTGCAAAGCTTGAAAAAGAACAGGTTTCTCCGACCGCAACCAGGAGCAGGTAACGGTATGCAAACAGGAACAGATAAAACAAGATCGAGATGGCGACGCACTGAAGGAGCAGGAGTCGGTTTCGGCGATACCCATCCAGGTACCCAAGAATATTTTTTACTCTCGCCGGAACGAAAGAAAGGGATTCAATCCAGATTTGGACTCTTCGATTGAAAACCAGCCCCGTAACCAGAATTGCCGCGATCGTACCGCAAAGTCCGAAGAGAAGGCCTGCTTCGGATACCATGTCCCCGTGTATCCGAAAACTGATGATGGCCGTCAGGAAACCGAGAAACAGCAACATCGCCATCCCGGAGAGCCGCTCCACCACGACGGGTACGACCGCCTCGGCCATGGAGCGATTGATGTTGAAAATTTTATACATCCGATATCCATCCCCGCCGATCGTGCTGGGAAGGAAGTTGCCGAAGAACATGCCGGTGAAATAATACTTGGTTAAATCATAAAGTTGTACATCCATCCGGTGGATTGATAATAGAACCTGCCATTTTTTTGCACTGATCACGACATTGAGCAGCATGCACACGACGACGACGGCGATCATTGCCCGGTTCACATTACGTATCGCCGCCCAAAGGCCAGGCCAGTCGGCTTTCGCGAAAATGATTCCGCAAAACCCCAGGGTTACGGCAACCTTAAGGAATAATACAACTTTTTTTTTCAATGACTTAGGCATCGAATGCTCGTCCATCCATTGAACGGTAATCGGCCTCGACCTGGAACGTAAATTCAATCCTGCGATTGCAGCGGGAGCACATCCGTCAGTTGATCCGCCAGGCGATGCGCCAGTGCCGCGATGGTCAGGAGCGGCTGCATCGCGCCGCCGGTGACGAAGACCTCGGAACCGCAGACGTACAGGTTCGGGACTTCGTGGACGCGAAGGTTTCGGTCGACCACGCTGCTTCCGGGATTGTCCCCCATTCTGCACGTTCCCTGGTGATGGCGCGACCAGCTGATCGGTGCTTCATGGATATCCGTGGCTCCGATTTTCCGGTAGATCTCGCGAATGTATTCCCTGCAAAGATCCAGCGTCTTGAGGTCTTCATCCGAAAAATCAAACAGTAAATGGGCGATCGGATTTCCGAAACAGTCGAATTGATCCTTGGACAGAATCACCCTGTTGGCGATCGAGAGCTTCATTTCGATCGTGGCGCCGATGTATAAGGTTGCCTTTTTCAACCGCCTTAAAATCGCCGCCAGATTCCTCGGTATATGACTGAGTTCAAACGGCATGTTGTGGTGGGGAAGCAGCCAGGCCTGCCTGAAGACGAACAGAACGCTGCCCAATCCTTGTTTGCGGAACTCTTCCTGAAACTGATGAGAGCGCCCGATGTCGTTCGTAGGAGCGAGCGTGCTTCGGGTGTGTCGAATACTGGCATAGAAATTCACCGCCGGATGCTCGTTGAAAAAACGGCCCACCATGTCATTGGAGTTTCCGATGCCATTTGGGAACTGTTCGCTGCGGGAAAACAACAGCAGGCGTGGCGACTCGATTCCGCCGCAGGCCGCGACGAAGATTTTTGCCCGCGCCGTTTTTTTCCTGCCGTCCGGCAGGGTGATTTCAGCACCTGTGATCCTTCGGTTTTCGTTCGCAACCAGGCGAGTGACGTCGACGCCAGTGATCAGCGTTCCTTTCTCCGAAGCGAGGAATGCCGGCAATATTTCCTTCTGCACTCGGAAAAACCGGATCGCTTTTCTTGGTGTGGCTGTCGGAGAATCGTCCAGCACGATTCCCGCGGCTCCCACGATCGCCTTGAGGCCGGAGAGATCTTTCCCGGCCGGAAGGGGAAGCGGGTGATCGCGGCGGGGGGCGAACTCGGAAGGAGTATCGCCCCGCACCCGCAAGGTCGACTCCGCTTTTTCGTAGTACGGATCGAGTTCATCATAGGAAATGGGCCACGGATTTTCCCGCGGAGTGTATGGATGCGGCTCAAAGTCCGACGGGTGGAACCGTGTGCAGCGTCCCGTCCAGAAATTGGAGGTTCCCCCGACCGCCCGGGCGCGGCTGTTTTTCAGGGGGTATCCGGTATTGCCGGTGACCTGGTAGGCAGCCAGCCTCTTTAACCGGGAGTCGACAACCCATCGCAGGACGCTGCCGCCCGATTCAAGGATGAGCGTTCGGACGCCTCTCTTCACGAGCTCCGTTCCCAGGATGGTCCCGGCCGGACCGGATCCGATGATGCAAACGTCGAACGGTTCCGACGATTCGAGAGCGTCCACATTCCTTGTCGCCTTCATGAGACTGATCGATATCCTCCAAGAGGGGAATGTCGCGGCGGATGTGATTTTCCAGTTCAGGAAACGTATTATTTTACAGTATGACCCGATATTCCCCCAACAACCTTTTAATGATAAATATCGTAAGGTCCCTCATCATTTTCCTTCCTTTCCGACTTCCGAAGAAGCCGAAAGATCGAACAGGTGCGCCGACGCGCCGGAATACCGTACCTGGTCCCTTCGTCTCCCGATCGCCTCCAGGTATCCCACCATGCAGCTTTCCTCATTGATCCCCCCTTTTACTCCCGTGACGTGGGAAAACAGGACCCATACACGATCCCCGCCACGCAGGCGGTCGAGTTCCTTCCGGTATCTGTTTTCGAAATCTTCCCTCAGATTTTCCCCGACAATGACTTCCCTGAAATCCGCCCCCAGTAACAACGAGTAGTACCGAAACGCGTACCCGGATGGGAAGAACACGTACATCGCATCCCCCTCACGCCAATGGTCCCGTATGTACTTAAGAACAGGGCGGATCTCCTCGGTATGGTCCAGTCTGGACCGGGCTTCTTCGGGATACCGGGTATCAACCACTGCGTTCGCCAGCGGATGGAGAAACAGAAGGACGACGAAAAGGACACCGGCGGAAAGTCGTCTGGCCCGACTCATCTCGAAAATCTGTACGATTCCCTCGGCGATGAGAATCGCCAGGAACGGTGCAAAGAACAGCACCAGCCTTCCCCGGAGAGGAAACCGCTGAAGGGCGGAGGCCACGATGGTGACCAATGCAGTGAAGAAGAGGATGAACAGGGTGTCCCGATTTCTCTTGAACATCGAGATGGACCCGCAGAGAAACGAAAACGCCCCCATCCCCGCGAGAGTCAATCCCATCGGGAAGCGGAACTGGACGATGAACGTATCGTAGATCCACAACAGGTGCCAGAAAGAGGACGGCGGGAACGGCATGAGATCCTGGGCCCAGAACTTCAGGAAATGATCGATCGGGATATGCCGGATAAGGAGGTAATATTCCGCCCCGAAACTTGAAAGGAACAGCGCTCCGGCAAGCACCGCAAGACCTGCTCCGCGCCAATCCTTTCGCGCGATGCTTGCAACCAGGATGGCCAACGCCATACCCCCCGACACGAAGGTCGCCGGTTGGGAACACCAGATTCCAGCCGCGCCGGCGGCACCGAACATCGCAACGGAAAATAGCGAGAGGTTTTTCTCCCTGGCATGGATTCCCGCCAGGAGAATCACGAGGGTGACGAAAACGTCGCTCGAATATTGCTTCAACTCCGACGAATAGTAGACCAGGGGGGAAGCGATCGCAAAAAGGAACAATGCCCAGGGGACAGCCTCCCGCATGAGGCACCGTTTCGCCACCGCATGGAAAAGGAAAAGGGAGGCGATCCCGGAAAGGAATGGAATCAGCCTCAAGGCGTACTCCCCGATTCCCAAACGGAGCGACACGAATTTCACGAGGAGCAGGAATCCGACCGGCGCAGCTTGACCGTAGTCCAGGGGTTTCAGCAGCTCTGGGTAGGTTCGCTGGATTATGTTGAGGGCCAGGGCGGACTCATCCACCCAGAGCGAGGCGTTCGCCGCGTACTGTAAAGATCGGAGCAGGATTCCGAATCCGATGAGGGTGACGGGAGAGGAAAGCAAGGAAAAGAGGATCCTGGAGGGGGATCGAGCGTCATCTTGATGCATTCCGTCCATCCTTCAGCGGTATTTCAGTATCACCCAGATGGCCCGGAGGCCGTCCTTCCAGCCGATTTTCTTCCCCTCCGCATACGTTCGTCCGTAGTAACGGATGCCTACCTCGTAGATACGGCACCGCATCCTGGCGACTTTCGCGGTGATCTCCGGTTCGAACCCGAAACGGTTTTCCTCGATGCGAATTCCCCTGATGATCTCCCCGGGGAAGACCTTGTAGCAGGTCTCCATGTCGGAGAGGTTGATGTTCGTGACCATGTTGGAGAGCGTCGTGAGAAACCGGTTGCCGACAGCGTGCCAGAAGAAAAGCACCCGCCTGGAATCCCCTCCGGCAAAACGGGACCCATAGACCACATCGGCTTTCCCTTCGAGGATCGGAGCCACCAACTTGGGATATTCCTGCGGGTCGTATTCCAGGTCTGCGTCCTGGATCAGGACGATGTCACCCGTCGTATTGGATATCCCCGTCCGAAGCGCCGCTCCCTTCCCCTGGTTTCGCTCGTGGTAGATAACGCGCACCCCCTCCTTGCCTTCCACTTCCTTCACGAGAATTTCCCGGGTCCCATCCGTGGAACAGTCGTCCACCACGATCAGTTCTTTCGAAAGCCCTTCGGCAGGCGCGTTCAGGACCGCCTGGACGATCTCGAGGATGGTTTCCCGTTCGTTGTAGACCGGCATGACGATCGAGAGAAGTTTCAAGGCAGGCACACCCCCAGTGAGGGATTTATCGCCAATACCATCGCATATGTTCAACGACGGATGAATCGGCGTTTTTGCATGGACCGGATGGCAGAATCATCATTTTCGGAGAATCAAGTGATCATATAATAACAATTTAACATATTCATACAATAGAACTCGCAAACTCCTTGTTTCTGTGGATCCGTACAAGTAAATCTCCAACGAATCGTTCGATGAATATTTGGAGAATGTGTTATGTACTCGACGGGTATGATAATCGGATGTAACCAGTATTAAACGACGGCATTTATAAATTCGAACGATATTCGACAATCGTTTCCCCTCGCTTAAAGTACCAAAAAACCTTTTTGGCACCGACACTGGCTCAATGTCTTCCTTGCTGACGTTGAACCGCTCCAATTCTCTTCTGGACCATTCATCATTCGTCATATTCCGTCCCAGTGCGGGATTGAATTCTGTGATCCCGGGCCTGCTGAGGATGAGGATCTTACCGGAAAGGCCCTGATGGTATAATCTGGAAGCCTTCCGGAAACGGTGGATCAGGCTATTCTGGCTACCCCCAAGAACATAGATTAACGTAGATTTTTTAAAGTCATGATTTGATATTGTTTCAGGAATATGCTTTTCCATTACTAATTCAATCACCAGGAAATCCAGCAACTTATCATGGATTCTTGAATAATCTATATTTGTCTCCATGGTACCTTTATTAATGACAATAACATTGATTACGTAAAGAGCAATCGCAACAATGAACGCATAGGACAACACTCTGTATATGTTTCTTGTTTTCATCTGTGTGCCGGAACTACATGGGAAAAATAGGTGAGGATCGGATGTTGTCGAGGGGCGGGGGAAAAACTATCCGGGATGTTTCGACGGGGACGGGAGGAACACCAGGTACCCGCGATATTCGCAACGCGAAATTGAAATGGAACTGCCCGATCCCCTGCTGCTTCTCCCGCGCGATAAAGCGGATCCGGAACCTTTATGATTGATTCATCTCGAGACAGGGGATGGGTATACCATCGGGTCACGTCCTCGGATATCGATCACATCGGGACAAGAATCCCTCGATGGAACTCTCGATCATCCGGAAACATTCCAAAAAGTCCTCTTCCGACTTACCGTACGGATCGGGGATGTTGTATCGCAAGGCATAGTTCCAAGCCGGAGGAGGGCCCGCACCGAACAGCGGGAGCAGAAAGATTTTCGGATCGTTTCCGGGGAAGATCCTCCGCAAAACCGCAACCTGACGATGTTCCACCACGAAGATCATGTCGCTTTCCTCGATCATGTCCGCCGTGACGGGCTTCGATCGGTGATCCGTCAGGTCAACTGCACGGGCCTTCGCGGCCTGGACGGCAAGATCCGGCGGAGGGGCGGACACCCGGACGTCGAGACCCGCCGAGCGGGAGCGAATCCTTCCAGGATTCCCGGATTCCGCGACCTTCCGGAGATACCGCTCCGCAAACGGACTCCGGCAGATATTTCCTTGGCATAAGAAAAGGACGGACCTGGGCGAGCGAGGTACCGGGGGGTTCCCGATCCCTTTCCCCAGGCAGCGCCAGTACAGTCCGGTCAATCCGGTCCTGATCCAGCGGAATGCCCGTTGAGTGATTGCAGGGGTCTCAGACAAAGATCCAGTAGTCTTAAGAACCGTCACTTGGGTGTCACGCCTCTCCACCGTTCAGGATTTCCCGAGATTCCTGACATATCTCTTCGCTTCGAACAGGAACGGTCCGATGTCCCCAAATCGACAAACTTCATGGACGACCGACGGACGGAAAAAATCGAACAGGAAATCGGCAATGGCATCCCTTTTTCTCACCGACGTCCCGGCCAGTGAAGGGTGGCCAGAACCCCTCATCAGGCGGATCAGGAGAATATCGAGATCCCCGAGTTCCCAACGCGATTTCAGGCCGATCCGGTACTCGGCAGGGGCCTCAATCTTCTCTCCCAGGGCGAGCTGGTAAAGCAGGAAAGGAAAATCCACCCCTGCCTTGATCGGCAGGTTCAAGGACCCCCAGAATCGCGCATTCACCTCGATCAGTTTGGGCCGGTTCTCGCCGGCGTCCCACTTGAACTCGACCATCGCGGCCCCGTGAAACTCATTGGAGGATATCAGCCGGGAGGCGGCTTCAAGAGCCTCGGCGGGCGGGCGGATGCTTTCGCAAAGAACGCTCACGCCTCCAGAGGGGGGTTTTTCCCGGATTCTCCGATGGGCGAAACTGGCGAGGACATCGCCGTGTCGGGCGAGCAGGAAGATACCGACGCCGGGGCCTTGGATCTTCTTCTGGACCAGGCATCTCGCCTGATCAAATGGGTCTTGTCCCAGAACGGTTCTCAGTTCGCCCGGGTCGTTCGCGTACTTTGCCGAGGACGATACGTATTTTCCTGACGGCAACCTGGCCCGCGAATAGGCCGCTTTGACGACCAGCGGAAATCCCATCTTGACGGCATCCAAAATCAGTTCGTCATGACTCGTGAAATCCGATGAAAACAGGGTCTCCGGCATGGGGATCTCTATTTTTCTCGCCAAACGGAACAGTTTCTCCTTGTCGGTAAGTGCATCGTACCGTTGATGATCCGGAAACGGAATCCGGGCATTTTCCGGAAAGCAACCCCTGTTGAGCAGGATTTCATTGACGGTCATATCCGTCATCGGGAACAGGACCGGGTCGGCATATCGCCCTGCGTTCTCCAGCACGGCGCGAAGAAACTCCGGGGGATTGGACGCCGGTGAGGGGTAGGAGAAAGCCTTGCTGCAATATTTCGATGAGGACGCAAGGGATTTCACGGTTTCGGCACCGATGATGACCTTGATCCCTTTCGCACCCAGGGATCGTGTCGCCGCCAAGGCCGACCGATCGTTCCCGTCCAATATAATGACGGCAGGCCGCTGTGTGCTTTCTTTCTTCCCGAAGGCGTCCTTCCCTTGACGTTCGCTGTCGTGACTCCGTTCCAATTCCGGCCTGAGGTAATAGTATTCATCCCCGTCGCCGAGCGACAGGTACCAGTTTCGGTCATTCGCGAACATTTCGGCGGGGACGCTGCTGTTATTCTTATACGTCACCGGAGAGTAATGCAGATCCCGCGCTCGAAAACCGCTTCGCTGCATCAGTACTTCTTGTTCCGCCGTCGAAGCCCTGGCGATCAGGTAATGGGCTCCAGCCCCAGCGGCGCGCCGGATGGCTTCCTCGAGCAAATGCGAAAGAACGCGAGGTTCGCTTTTCAGCCCGACAAGCTCCAACAATGCGGCAAAACGCAGGTGATCCTCGTCGATGCCGATATGTACCACCGCGAATCCGAGAACTTTGCTTTCTCGTGTCAATTCGAAGGATTGAATCCCGGGAAACGGGTATTCGGTATATCGCCAGTTGAGGTAGGCAGGATCCCGCATCACCAGAATTGCATGTTCTTTTGCAAGCTGCTCCCAGAAATCGCTAAAGCGTTCGTCGAAGTTCTTTATATCTTTGACGATGCCACCCGGAACCTGGTGTCTGGGGCGTAAGGAGTTCCAGGTCGCAAGGATCCAATCCATTGGTTTCAATACAGTCTGAATCGCGCCGCCCGCGATTCCATGCAAGGTGCTTTTCCTCTTCCACCGGCGAAGCAAAAGGCCGCCGATTTTTAACACCTTGAGAAACTTTCTCCGCCCGGCGGAGACTTCCCTTCCCCCGAGCGCCAGGGTGACCTTGTTGGAGGGTTCGTTTGCGGATGTCGACAGGTGAAACGGTGATACGTCTTTGCACAAGGCTCTGAGCTTCAGCGTCATCCCGGCGGTTCGTGCCGCCGGTTCTACTGCAAGGTCGCAGCTGCACGAAGCGGTGAGGTGCAGGTCCCCCGCCTTTATACGCAACGGGATCAGTCCCTGCACACCGACAATACGACCATCCCGCTCCGCCACGAGAAATCCCTGGAATTCGTCTGTTCGGGCCGGGTTCATGTCAAAGCGCCATTTCCAGAGTCTCAGCCGGTGCTCGTAGGATCGCTTCCCGAGTTGGAAGTCCAGCAATTCCGCAATGGCTGGGAAATCGTCAAGAGTTGCGGGACGGACGATCGATCCGGTCGTGTTCACGGGAACAATCTGTCCTTGAGAGAGATCCGCATGGACTTACCGGTATCGGTCCGGGGAATTTCCTCGATAAAAACAATTTTCGTCGGGACCTTGAATATCTCGAGACGGGACTTGCAGAACTTTCGAATGTCGATCTCCAGCCGCTTGTCCGGTACCCCGCGCGGAACGATAAACGCGACCACCGATTCCCCGGTCATTTCGTCCGGGGCGCCCACCACCGCGCAATCCAAGACTCCCGCATGTTCCATCAGGACCGTTTCGACTTCCATCGGCGTCAGCTTGAGGCCGTCGATATTGATCTGCTCCTTCAAACGCCCTTTCCATGTGAGGAATCCATCGGAATCCATGCTGCCCAGATCGCCCGTCCGGAACCAGCCCTTGTTGAAATACGGCGTCGAATCCAACCCCCAGTATCCGCTAGTCAGATGAGGCCCGCGGATCAGGATCTCGCCTGTTTCCTGAACGAGGGGTGACGACGGCGTACCGACACGAATTTCCGAACCGGGCGTCGGCCGCCCGACCGTCTCCAGTTTGTCACGATGGTCGTTGTAGCAGATGCAGCTGCTCCGGCTGGCCTCTGTCAGACCGTAATACATGTAGAAACGCGTCTCCGGAAGCAGATCGAGTATCTTTCCGATATATTCCCGCGCCATGGGAGCGGAATTGACGATGATGTATTTAAGGCCGCGAGCATGCGTCGCGAACAGATCGGCAAACTTGTCGATGATGATCTTGAACCCCCCCGGCGTGCCCGGAAAGCTGGTGATCCGCTCCCGGGATATCTTTTCGAGAATCCGGGGAATGTCTTTCAGTCGTTCTTCGAGGAACAGGGTCCCGCCCAGGGTCCAGTAAATGTGAGTGTGCGCCAGGCCGAACAGATGGGCCAGAGAGAGGGTGGTAAGTTCCCGGTCGTCTTCGTCGATCCGCGCCCATTGCGTGATCGACCGGATCGTGTGCTGGAGATTGTCATGGGACAGACAGACTCCCTTGGGAATCCCCGTCGCGCCGCTGGTGTACATGATCAGCGCCAACGGGTTGTTCCCGGAGCACAGACGCTTCATCGGCATTTCCGGAATACGATCCAGATCCGAGGGGAACACCACCAAGCCGGGGATGTGACCAAACTCCGTCCGTTCACCTGGCGCCGCCCACAGGGAAACCTGGCAGTTGTCCCGGACGTATTCGAGATGCGCCGGGCGGGAGCGATGGTCGACGATCAGTACGGTGCAGTCCAGGAAAAGGGCGCCGAGATAGGCACAGAGATAATCCACGGAGTTCGGAAACGTGAGGATGACCCGATCGCCGGGACGGGCCCCACGGGAAGCCAGCAGGGTTGCAAAACGCCGCGCCCTGCTCAGGATCTGCGAGTACGTGAAGATTGAACCGTTGGGGGCCACCAGGAACGGTTTTTCCGGGAGACGCCCGGCGGTCGCGATGAAATTCCCGGCGATATTCATACGTCGAATCGGATATCGTGCGACCGCAAAATAGCCTTGATGTTGCCGATCGAATCCAGGGATACCATCTCTTCGGGCGTCATCCCGTAGCCGAACGATTCCTCGACCGCCGTTGCGATCCGAACCATGGCAAGGCTGTCCCAGGTTTCGATCGAATCGGGACCGTTCTCGTCGCGATACTGGTCATCATCGATCAGAAGGATCTCGACAAGAAGATTTCGAAGCTTGAGGTCATTGGGTGACATGCGATCCTCCCCCGGTATCCGGATCCGGTCCTATTTCGACCAGTCTACATCGGGGTCGTCGATCAGTTCGACGTTCAATCCCGCGATATTCGGCAACGCGAAATTGAAATGGAATTTCCCGATCCCCTGCTGCTTCTCGTGTGCGATAAACCGAATCCCCTTCCCTTCCAGTTCCTTCTGCGCCTTGCCGATGTCCCGCGCGCAAAAAGCTATGTGATGGTACCCCCCCCTCCCCCCGTTGAAATTCTTGAGAACCCCCTTGTGGGGAATCATGAAGTGAAGTTTCGTTTCGCCATCGCATTTCAGGAAGACGTTGGTGACGTGGTATTTCTCGATGGTCTCCCGCGCTTCTTCCGCAAGACCCAGAATCCGCTTGAATTCCTCGA
>Ga0316603_10001231_pt1 | contig 13491 bp, 12 predicted proteins | sample OWC_soil_day10_n_FD_207649 | JGI IMG/M metagenome (GOLD analysis project Ga0316603, IMG submission 207649) | Wetland soil microbial communities from Old Woman Creek delta, Ohio, United States - OWC_soil_day10_noCT | ecosystem: Environmental > Terrestrial > Soil > Wetlands | place: USA: Ohio...
CATGACAATATTAAATTTCCTTTAATGTCATACATATCTTCAGCATCCCTAATTCCCTGTATTACGCTTTCTATTATTTCTTCTATAGTCAATCCTTTTGCAGTGTGAAGTAAAGGAGCAAATCTTATCTCCATATATTTAACATTTTCTTTAGCACAATCTTCGAAAAGCTCAAAAGCTACCCTTCTTAAATTTTCCTTTGACTGCATTACTAAGTTTGGAATTACAAATCTTTTTAAGTACTCATCAAGAGATTCACAGTCTGCAGGCGCAATAAGTTCACTTTTTATTTCCTCAACATCATAGGAGGGAATATCAAAGCCCTCTTTCTTAGCTATATCAATTATTGTTTCAGGTCTTAAACTGCCATCTAGATGGCAGTGAAGTTCAATTTTGGGTAAAGTTATTAATTTCATAGTATCCTCCTTCTTTTCGGAACAAAGGGCACTGAACAATCTCTCTTTTCTACTTGTCAGCGTACCCGCGAAAGTCCCTTTTGGACTTTCACTTCCTACTTATATAAATTATTAATGTATTGTGTAAGTATGTGAATAAAATAAAAAATTCCTGATTACGAAGAAAATACAAATAAAAGTATCTTCCTCGTAATCAGGAATTACTGGTTCCTGGTAGAGACCTCCAAACCATATTATTGGAGTTATACGAAGTTCTAATTTATTAATTTATAATATTATAATAAATTATTTTTTCATTGTCAAGCTTAATAGCTTACTATTTTTTCATATAAAATACTTATCAATTTTCTTTATTTGCTAAATTATAGTATAATGATTTAGTTATTACTGAATGTAATTACATCTAATAATATTTATATAGAGAAGGTGATTTTATATGCTTTTATTAAAAAACAAATTTTTAACTAGATTGCAGTATAATTTAAAGAAACACAAAGGCGTTTCACTAACCCTATTTTTTATTAAATGGATATTTCTTGGATCAATAGTTGGAATCGCCACTGGTACTACATGTACAATATTTCTTAAAAGCTTAGAAATTGCAACCGATGAAAGAACAAAATACCCCTGGCTTCTATTTTTATTGCCCATAGGTGGAGTTTTCATCAGTTATTTATATAAAAGATTTGGCAAGAATTCCTCAAAAGGTAACAACTTAATTATTGATTGTGTACACAGTGGGGAAGATTCAATTCCACTTAGAATGGCTCCACTAGTATCCTTCTGCACCTTCATTACTCATCTATTAGGTGGTTCTGCTGGTCGAGAAGGTGTGGGAGTACAAATAGGGGGAAGCCTTTCCGAATGGATAGGGAAACTATTTAAAGTTGATGAAGCAGATAGAAAGATACTTCTTCTATGTGGAATTAGCAGCGGTTTTGGCTCCATATTTGGCACACCGCTTACAGGCACAATTTTTGGATTAGAGGTTATAGCTATTGGCAGTATGAAATATGATGCATTAATTCCTTGCTTTACCGCAAGCTTTGTTGGAAGCCTTGTTACTTCCATGCTAGGAATACATCATAGTCATCAAATTATTAATAATGTACCTCAACTATCTTTTTTAGTAGTTTTAAAAGTAATAATTGCTTCCATTTTATTCGGACTTACCAGTGTTCTATTTGCAGAATTAACACATAAATTTAAAAAAATATTCTCTAAGTATTTAAAAAACCCTATGGTTAAAAGCTTTGTAGGTGGTATTGTTATAATATCTTTAGTTTATATTGTGAACTCAAGGGAATATTTAGGTCTAAGCTTACCGCTTATTACAAATTCTTTTGAAAAAGCAGCATCCCCTTTTGCTTTTTTATTAAAAACAATATTTACATCATTAACCTTAAGCTTTGGGTTTCAGGGCGGGGAGGTTACTCCACTATTCGTTATCGGTTCTACCCTTGGAAGTGCTTTATCACCTTTTTTAAATCTGCCTGTTGCATTTTTGGCTGCAATGGGATATATCTCTGTGTTTTGCGGCGCTACCAATACTCCAATAGCTTGCTTCGTTCTAAGCATAGAGCTCTTCGGCAGCGAAGCCATGCCCTATATGTTAATGGCATGTATTGTTAGTTATTTGTTTTCTGGACATAGCACTATATACACCTCTCAAAGGGTTGCTGTACGGAAATATAAGCTTACTAAAAGAACAAATTAAAGAAAAAAGGGCTATCCCTTGCGAGGTACGCCCCTATCTATAATATACTTCTAACTAATCGGCAGTGTAAACCAAATACAGAATCCTTTTCCTTCTTTATTGTAGGCACCTATTTCTCCGTGGTGACTTTCAATAATATCCTTGCATATAGAAAGGCCCAACCCTGTGCCTCCTTTTTCCCTGCATCTTGAGGACTCCACCCTAAAAAACCTATCAAAAATTCTATTTAATTGTTCTGTTGGTACACCTGGTCCGTTATCAATTATTTCAAACAGTACATTTTTGTTTTTTTCAGATACAATAATATTTATCTGGCATAACTCCCCTGCATATTTAAAAGAGTTTTCTATAATATTAACCAAAACTCTTTTTATTTTTCTTACATCCACCTTTATGTTTACATTTTTTGATATTCCATAGGTATATTCTAGGGTACCTCCCTTTTGTTCAACCTCTTTCTGCAGTTCCACTGCAATATCAGTAAAATAATCTTTACACCCTATAACCTGTTTTTCATATTTGCTATAAAAATTTACATTTGAATACTCATCAAGTTCTTCTAAAAGAAACTTTAAATCATTAGCTTTTCTATATATAGTTTCATAATACTCTTCTTTTTTATCATCATTAACTTTACCATCTAATAATCTTTTAGAATAACCAATAATAGAGGTTAAAGGAGTTTTAACATCATGGGAAATTGCTTGAATTAGCTCTTGTTGAGTATCCTCAGACTTTTTAAGTCTCATCCCCATGTCCTCAAAATTTCTACACAATAGCCCTAATTCATCTTCCCCATAATAGGGAATTTTAACTAGGGTATTACCATAGTTTAAATCTTTAGCCGCATGGCTAATTTTTTTTAAAGGCGCTGCTAAAACCTTATAAATAATTATTAAACTTATAATAGCTATACTAAATATAACGATAATTGATGCTATCCTTTTCCCTTCTTTAAAGCTTGGGTTTACTTTTATCTTTGAAGGAAAATAACCTTCAAGAATGTACCCACCTCTTCCACCGGCCCTAATAAAGGTTTCAGCTTTAACACAGGAATTATCTTTCTTACCCTCCGTTGTAAATATCTCGTCTCCATCAATATTTTTCAAAACGAAAGCTACCTCATTTTTTGTTGAATACTGTATGAGAAACATGTCTATTCTTTCACCCTTATTATTTGCCCTCTGCATACCTTTAACTGCTTCCTGCATAATAATTGAGCGCTTGCTTTCTTGTTCATTTATACCAGAAATAATTTGTTTTACTGCTACTTGATTATAAAAAATCAATATTAACACTATTTGAGCAATAAAGCCTAACACCAATACCACTGTTATTTTTTCATAAATACTTTTCATATATCCTCACCAATAAATTTTTCCATAAATACTTTTTATATATCCTCACCAATAAATTTATAACCTACGCCCCATACTGTTTTAATATACTTGTCATCCTTATCTATTTTTTCTCTTAACTTTTTTATATGAACTGTTACAGTGTTAATATCTCCAAACTCTTCAAATCCCCATACACTGTCATAGATTTGTTCCCTAGTTAATACTCTGTTTGGATTTTCCATCAAATACTTAAGTATTTGAAATTCCCTAGTAGATAATTCAATTTTTCTCTCTTCAATAATTACCTCAAAAGAATTTGTATTTATTTCTATTCCTTTATATTTAATAATGGCTTGGCTTTTATTTGCAGATATTTTAGTTCTCTTTTGTCTTCTTAAATGGGCTTTTACGTTTGCAAGCAACACATTGTCGTCAAAAGGCTTTGTAATGTAATCATCGGCACCAATTTCGTAACCAACAATCTTATCAACATTCTTGTTTTTTGCACTTAAAAATAAAATAGGTGCTTCTACTTCTTCTCGTACTCTTTTGCAGATTTCAAGCCCATCCATATCTGGAAGCATAATATCTAATATAATTAAATCAAAATTATTATTCCTTATAGACTGCAGTGCAGCAGTTCCATTATATGCCTTCTCAACTGAAAAACCTTCATCACTTAAGATATCAGTTACCAAATTAACAATATCCTTATCATCATCAACAATTAGGATTTTTTCCTTACCCATAGCTTCACCTTCTATTAAATATTTTTTATGTTCTTAATAATATATTATACAATTTTTACCCATATAAAGTAAAGATTGCATATGACAGGAGCTGCCTTTCTCTTTAGTAAATTCATAAATTATTTGCATTACAAAAAATAATGGTGTTGTGTTGATAAAAAGTATAAAAGAAAGTAAAGGCATGTATTGAGAAAACTCATCAACACATGCCTTTATTTTATATATCTATTATATGCGTTTGTCTATGTTTACCCATAAAGAAAACTGCTATATTCCCCGGTCCTCCATAGGTTCCTGTTGCAGGACCTGTATAATTCATAAGTACATCTTTTACCTTAACATGCTTTAATATACTTTCCTTCAATTTAAGCGCTTCCTCTAAGCAGTCGCCATGAGCAATAGCAATAACTTGTTCTTCAGGATTTTCTATTTTTTCTACTACTATTTCAGCTAGCTTGCTAATGGAACTTTTTCTTCCCTTAACCTTTAACACTGGCAGAACTCTGCCTTCTTCGTTAATTGTTAATATTGGTTTTATATGAAGTACTATTCCTAAAATTGCAGCAGTAGAGGATAGTCTTCCCCCTCTTTTTAAATGGTGAAGATCATCTACTGTTATATAAGTATTTAATAACTGTCTGTGTTCTTCAATATATTTAACGATTTCTCCTGCCGTAGCACCTTGTTTTTTCATTTCGTAAGCTTTAATTATCATTAAACCTTGTCCTAAAGATGCAGTCAATACATTCACTATGTGTATTTTAGCTTCAGGCTCTTCATCTATTACCATGTTTTTAGCAATATTTGCACTATTTTCAGTTCCGCTTAAACCAGTAGAAACACAAACATAAACTATGTCCTTACCTTCATCTATAGCTTGTTTAAAAATACTATAAAATTCATTAACGCTTGGCTGAGAAGTTTTTGGTACTACTCCTCTTCTCATAGCGTCAAAAAAAGTCTTATAACCTAAACTCTGTCCAAAATCATCTACGTATTCGTTTCCATCATAATTACAAGTCAGCTTGGCATAACGCAAATTAAGTTTGTCTATATATTCTAGTGGCAAATCACAACAAGAATCTGTCATTATTATATAATCTCTCATTTACTACTTCCTTTCTATTTTACCTGCTTAGACTAACGTTCTAATACTATCAAAAAAAATTGGAAGTATCAATGGTTATAATTTGTAACTTCTTTATTGTTGACTATTTAACCAACTAATAACATCTTTTGCAACCTCTTCCCGGTTAACTTCGTTTAACATTTCATGTCTTCCTTCTTTATACAGCTTATAGGTTACATTTTTAATTTGTAATTTTTTATACATTTTAACTAGGTTTAAAATTCCTTTTCCGCAGTTGCCAACGGGGTCTTTATCTCCTGCAAATATATAAATAGGCAGGTCTTTAGGAATGTTCTGCATCTCTGCCCACTTATGGGTTTTTCTAAGCCCTGTTAAAAAATCATAGAAAAATCCTGCTGTGAATACCCCTCCGCAGTATGGATCATTAATATATTTATCTACTTCCTTTTCATCGCTGCTAAGCCAATCAAATTCAGTTCTATTTGGCTTAAAAAGATTATTATAATTTCCAAAGGACAGCTTGTTTAACTTCTCACTTCTTGTTTTTCTACCCTTCTTATTGCATTCCTTTTCTGCTAATAGTATGCCAATATGAAGCAGCAATCCTGCTTTACCGTTTGTACCTGAAAGTACAGCACCCTTTAAATCCTTTCCATGGAGTGAAATATACCTTTGTGATAAAAAGGAACCCATGCTGTGTCCGAATAAAAAGATAGGCAGATCAGGATATTGTTCTTTGATTATTTCAGTAAGCTGATAAATATTTTCTACCATCCAATCAAAGCCATCCTTATCCCCTAAATAACCTACATTTTCAATATCTCCTGCTGTTTTACCATGTCCCCTATGATCATTTGCAAATACTATATACCCTTCTTTAGTTAAAGCTTCAGCAAATCTTTCATACCTCGCTGCAGTCTCAGCCATACCATGAGCAATCTGCACTATAGCTTTAATTTCTACATTTTCTTCCGGAATCCATTGATAAGTAAAAATTGAAATTCCCTCTGCATCTTGAAAATTAAAGGTTTTAGTTATCATTTTTTAGCCCCCCATTTAATACTTTAATACTATGATATTATATTTATCGTAGTAATTTCCACATTTTTTTAATATTATAACCATTTTTTATTTCTAAAATATTTTAACATAAAGATCGTTACAACTATGCTAACAATCCAAAACACGCCATAGCTAAAATGCCACTGTAATTCAGGCAAATACTTGAAATTCATGCCGTACACTCCAGCTAAAAAGGTTAATGGGATAAAAATAGTAGAAAAAATAGTGAGTATTTTCATTACTTCATTTGTTCTGTTACTTACACTTGAAAGATATGTTTCCTGCATACCAGAAAGAACTTCCCTATATATCTCGATTGTATCTATTATTTGAATGATATGATCATAAACATCTCTTAGATATATCACTGTACTTTCCTTAAATAAAGGAGTATCACACCTAGCTAAGCTATTTACCACTTCTCTTAGTGGCCAAATAGAATTTCTTAAAAAAATCATTTCTCTTTTTAGACTGTGAATTTCTTTTAAAACATCTTTATCTGGCATTTCCATAAGCTCAGCTTCTAATTTATCAGCTTTGTCCGCAATCTTTTCAATGATGCCAAAATAGCTATCCACAATAGCATCTATTAGTGTATATATTAAATAATCCGGGCCGGTTCTTCTAATATTTCTTTTTCCACTTCTTAACCTTTCACGAAGATTATCGAATACATCTCCCTCAAACTCTTGAAAAGAAAAAACATAATTTGAAACTAGAACAAAGCTTATTTGCTCAGAAGTAATCTCTTGTTTTTCTTCGTTATAGTAAAGCATTTTTAACACTATATATACATAATCATCATAATCGTCAATTTTAGGACGCTGAGCTGTGTTTAAAATATCCTCAAGCATTAACGGATGAAAGTTGAATACTTTTCCTATTTTTTCTATTATTTCCACTTTATCAATAGCATCAATATTTACCCACTTAATTGTATTGTTATCCTTTGAAGCAAAACATTCCTCTATTTCCCATATTTTTTTCTCAGTAAAATTCTCCTCATTATACTCAAACATAGTTATTTGTACATTTTCATTAAGCTTCTCCCCTACATGCACTAAGGTACCAGGAGCTGCACCTATAACTTTCCCTGTTCTTTTCACAATCTTCGCCACTAAACACCACTCCTAATTTTGCAAAAAGGCTGTGAATATAAAGCTTATGCTCTTATTCACAGCCTACTAATTATTTAATTTCTTTCAATACTGCTACTAGATAGTCCCACATTCTTTCTACTGATGAAATGCTCATATGCTCTTCTGGAGTATGAACATCATATAGGTTTGGTCCGAAGGAGATCATATCTACATCGCCGAATTTCTCAGTGAATAGTCCACACTCTAGTCCAGCATGAATTGCAGAAATATGTGGCTCTACACCATTGATATCTTTGTAAACCTTTTGGAATACTTCTCTTAACTGAGAATCTGCTTTATATTGCCACTCTGGGTAATCTGATTCAGTTGTAAGCTCTGCTCCCATTACTCCAGCTAAAGTTCTCATTTGTCCTACTATCTCAGCCTTTAATGTTTTAACTGAACTTCTAACAGCACTGTCAAATTGAAGATGACCATCTGTAGTAGTAACAACACCTATGTTTGTTGAGCTTTCAACTAAACCTTCAATGTTCATACTCATTGATCTTATTCCATTTGGTATTAAGTAAAGTATAGTAATAGCTTTTTCAGTAGTTTCTTTTGAGAATACTTTTTCTACCTTAGCAGTTAAAGCTTCAAACTCAAATCTAACCTCTGCATCTGTTGCAGCTAATTCGTTCTTTACTATGCTGTTCCAAACTTCTACTCTTTCTTTTACTAGGTCTACCTTATCAGCATCAACTAGTAAAACAGCATCCATTTCACGTGGAATAGCATTCATCTTTGCTCCACCATTTAATGAAGCTAATTGAAGCTCTACCATTGAAGATAAGTTGCTTAAGAAACGTCCCATTATTTTGTTAGCGTTTCCTCTTTCTTTGTTTATCTCCATTCCTGAGTGTCCACCTTTTAAGCCTCTCACTCTAATAGCACAGCTCACTTTATTTGAAGTGTTCTCTTCCCATTGTATTGGTAATTGTATTTTAACTCTTACTCCACCAGCACAGCTTACTAGAAGAGTTCCTTCTTCTTCTGAATCTATGTTAATTAACATTTTTCCTTTTAAGCTGCTTGGGTCTAAAGCTAAAGCTCCACCCATTCCAGTTTCTTCTTCAGTTGTTACAAGCACTTCTAAAGCTGGATGTGAAAGTTCTTTTGAAGCTAATGCAGCAAGAGCATAAGCTACAGCTATACCATTATCAGCACCTAATGTTGTGCCTGTTGCATATATCATATCATCAACTATTCTTAGCTTTAGTGGATCTTTATCAAAATCATGTTCTGTTCCTACATTCTTTTCATTTACCATGTCCATATGTCCTTGTAATATAACTGTAGGAGCATTTTCATAACCTGCAGTAGCTGGCTTCTTTATTATTACATTTAATGCTGAATCTTGGATAACTTCTAAGTTATTATCTTTAGCAAATTTAACCAAGTAATCGCTTATTGCTTTCTCATTTCCTGATCCTCTTGGTATTTGGCTCATTTCCTCGAAGTACTTAAATACATCATAAGGTTTTAAATTTTCTAAAACACTACTGTTCATTTCCCTCATCCTTTCTAAGTTCGGCAATATGAATATATTGCCAGTAATATTTTTATGTATTACCCCACCTCTATTTCAACACATTATTGTTAAAAAATCAACCCCTATAGCTTAAAGGATTACATGACGCTCTAAATATGATAAATTTAATTCTTTCAGAGTAACCCTTGGTGTACCTATCTTTCTTGTTACTATAAAATCCCCATGACAATCAGAGCCCGCAGTAATAATTAAATTATTTTTTTTGCTATAATTAAGACAAAACTCTGTTTCTTCCTTATTATGATTAGGATGATAACATTCTACACCTTCTATACCCATAGCTTTAAATTTTTCAAAGGTATCCTCCACAAGCTTAGTACCTACATCATAAAATGGATGTGCAAGCACTGCAGTTCCGCCTGCGGCCTTAACAGCTTCAATAACCTTCTTTGGATTTTCAAACTCTGGATATGGCACTTTTCTATCACCAGAAAAAAGGCGTCCAAAAAAATCAGAAACATCCTTCACTAGTCCTTTATCTATTAAAAAGTTTAAGGTTTTCCAACCTCCCCTTGCTGCATCATACTCATATCTTAAGTACTCTTCAAATTCAAGGTCATAGCCCTCTTCAATTAGTATTTTTATAGATTCATCATCTTTTTTTATCAATTTTTCTCTATTTGTTTTTAATATTTCTTGCAGTTTTTCATCATTTAAATCAAATCCATAAGCTAAAACGTGGAACATTTTATTTTCTAGAGTAGTGGAAATTTCAACTCCTGGGATAAATGCTATGCCTTCCTTAACAGCGAGCTTCTTTACTTCTTCTACATTTTCAGAAGTATCATGATCTGTCAACGCAAAAAGCTCCACCCCTGCCTTTTTAACCTCTTCAATAAGCCTCTTAGGAGTATAGCTTCCATCTGACGCTGTTGAATGCATATGTAAATCAACTATCATTTCATCTCTTAATTTTTCTTTCAAAACAACCCCTCCTGACCTCTTGTAGCACCTCTTAATATTTTATGAAAATATTAATTTATTATCCAAACAAATAACTACTTCTGAGGGCTAACCCTCCCTATTCCCTTGTTATACAACAGTTCTTTCTTCCCTGTAGCTTTGTATCTTATTAAACAAAAAACCTCGTTGCATACGAGGTTTATGTAAAAACTATCTATTATTACCGATAAAAAACAATGCAATAGTTCCTGGACCAGAATGAGTACCTATTACAGGTCCAATATTATTTATCATAATTTTCTTTATTTTGAATTCTTCTAAAATAAGTTTCTCTACGTATTTAGCATCCTCAAGAGAATCTCCATGGCTGATAAACACAACCTGCTCTTCAGGATTTACTGCCATCTCTCTAAATTTATCTACAAGCATCCTTAAGGATTGCTTTCTTCCCTTTACCTTTGTAATAGGAATAAGTCTTCCCTCATTGTCTACGTGCAATACTGGTTTTATAGAAAGTATTGTGCCCACAGCTGCTCCAAAGGAGGAAACTCTCCCACCTCTTTTTAAATGATTAAGATCATCTACCGTGAACCAGTGGTTAATTTTAAGCTTATTTTCCTCTATCCATTTAACAAGCTCCTCTTTTGAATATCCTTGCATATACAATTCATTAGCATAATACACTAAAAGACCTTCTCCAAGAGACGCACATCTACTATCTATAACTGTTATATCTGCATTAGAGAATTCCTCCTCAAGCATTTCTTTTGCCATGAGGGCGCTGTTGTAAGAGCCTGATAAAGCTGATGAAAAGCATATATACACAATTCCCTTCCCAGCATTAAGGTATTTTTTAAATTCTTCAGCATATCTATATACATTAACTTGAGCTGTTGTTGGCATCTCGCCGCCTCTAACAATGTCGTAGAACTCCTTATATGCTAAAGTCTTTCCAAAATCATCTATATAATCCTTTCCACTTAAATTACAATTATATCCTATAAAAGGTATTTTATTTTCTTCCACATATTCTCTAGGTAAATCACTACATGAATCAATTAATAAAACATACTCCATAATTATACTCCTTCAATAAATTATTTCCTTAACTTATATTATATACATTTTAGACAATTTTGGCAAAAAAATAAAAAAGTAGTGCTGGCTAGCCTTAACCCGCACTAAAAACTTTAACAAAATTTATATTATTCTTTTATTTTATGTCCGCAGGAAGTACAGAACACTGTATCCTGTGAAACTTCTTGATTACATGCTGGGCAAAGAAGAGTTTCAACCTTTGGTTCTTCTACTTTTAAAACTAAATTTTCTTGTTTAGTTCCACACTTAGGGCAGAACATAGTCTCTTTTTCAATCTCACAACCACAACCTGAGCATATCTTTGCATTTTTAAGCTCAATTATTTTATTTTTTAATTCGCTTATAGCTTTGTTTAGATCATCAACCTGCTTGCAATAATCTAGTAAATCTGTATCAACATTTTCTCCATTTTCATGCTTATTAACAACATGCTTTCCTATCTCAGTGTATAAATTTTTAATCTTATCCTCTTCACCAGAAATAGTTAAATTAATTTTAGTAATCTCAACCAATTCACCTGATTTCTTTGCAGCACTTGCAGCTCCTTCGCTAATTGTTTTACCGATTTTTGATAGACTATCAATAAATGGCATGTTTCTTTTCCCCCTTTTTTATTAAAAGTACAAATTAAACAATAATTTAGTAAGTATACTAAAATTATACTTTGTTTTAATAATAGTGTAAATATATGAAATACTATACAAAGAGTAAAAGTGGCTTATGCCGCTTCCCTTTAGGGCTTAATTTAGAATTTTAAAGACTGCATATGCAGCCTTCTATACTTTTGGTATTAACAATACTTGCTCAGGCTCTAGATTATCAACATTTTTCTTTCCATTTGCTTTAATAATTAGGTCAACAGCCTCATTAACCTTTTTGTTTGGTAAGCACAGTTTTGCTATATCACTTAGGTTATCACTTTTCTTTACCGTATATTTTTTATATCCTTTTATATCCCTAGATGGAATTTCTAGTTTTTGACCAACCTTCAAATTATCCGCACTACTAAGATTATTTTTACTTATAATTATATCCTTAGCCCTATTGAAAGTATAACTCACTATATTCTTTTTCCAAATACCACTAAGGGTGTCCCCTTTAACCACAGTATACTCAATAAATGTTTCCTCACTATTCGCTATATCTAACTCTGCTGCCTCATTATCATTAGCTTCACTTTCACTTACGCCGGCATTAATAGTATCATTCGTATTATTTTTATTCTTTGCATTTGTTGAACTGTTATCTAAAATAGCATTCTTTGTTTTACTATTAGACTGTTTTTTAATAATATCCCCATTATTACTTCCGCCAATTAATACATCCTGCTTAGTAAAATGGACATACATTCCAAACAACCCAAATGTCAGTACTAATATTAGTCCGCCTAGTATAACGTATTTTCTATTACTTTCCACGTTAAACACCTCCTTTTATTTGTGATTATTAACAAATAAATTAATAGTATTCAACGTATAACTATTATCCCTCTATTCCTAATAGTATTTTGTTAACTAAAGGTTCTATTCTTTCATTAGCACTCTTATAATTTTTTCATAAAATTTTCAAAATATCTATTGCTTATTAATAATAATTATTATATAATATTAAATGTAATCAGTAATTATTATTAAATAAAAAATAAATAAATATATTTTGAATGGAGGATATTAATATGAAAAAATTTGTTTGTTCAATATGTGGTTATGTACACGAAGGTGTTGAGGCTCCAGATAATTGCCCTCAATGTAAGGCACCAAAAGAAAAATTTAACGAGAAAGTTGAAGGAGAAATGTCTTGGGCTGATGAGCACAAAGTAGGAGTTGCTAAAGACGTTGACGCAGAAGTTTTAGAAGGTTTAAGAGCTAACTTCATGGGAGAATGTACTGAGGTTGGAATGTACCTTGCTATGAGCCGTCAAGCTGATAGAGAAGGCTTCCCTGAAATAGCTGAAGCATATAAAAGAATAGCTTTCGAAGAAGCAGAACATGCTGCAAAATTCGCTGAATTACTTGGTGAAGTTGTCGCTGCTGATACTAAGAAAAACCTTCAAGTTAGAGTTGATGCTGAACATGGCGCTTGCCAAGGAAAAAAAGATTTAGCTACTCTTGCTAAAAAATTAAATTTAGATGCAATTCATGACACAGTACATGAGATGTGTAAAGATGAAGCAAGACATGGTCAAGCTTTCAAAGGCTTATTAAACAGATATTTTAAATAAAAATAGGATTTATCATAACCTAGCTAACAGCTAGGTTATTTTTTTATTATATAAAAATTATAAAAAACAACAAATTAGTCAATATTATAGCTGTAAAAGACGGATATATTAATTCTCCTTTAACAAACCTGTCACATAATTGTCACATTTCATATTTATTATAGAATCATAGGATAAATAATATTAAAATAATCATTGAACTTA
>Ga0316603_10001232_pt1 | contig 13491 bp, 9 predicted proteins | sample OWC_soil_day10_n_FD_207649 | JGI IMG/M metagenome (GOLD analysis project Ga0316603, IMG submission 207649) | Wetland soil microbial communities from Old Woman Creek delta, Ohio, United States - OWC_soil_day10_noCT | ecosystem: Environmental > Terrestrial > Soil > Wetlands | place: USA: Ohio...
CCGTCTTTTCTAGGACTCGCGATTCTCTGGCTCGTGGTGCGGGAACAGCGTCACGCCCCTTTTGTTTCCCCGCTCCCGTTGCGGCTCTCGGTGAAGCAGTTCGGCAAGCCGTTTTCACTGTTCCTCGTCGTCAGCATGCTTTTTGCGCTCGGAAACAGTTCGGACGCCTTCCTCATCCTGCGCTCTCAATCCGCGGGTTACACCGCTGCGGAAACGGTGATGCTGTATCTGGTCTTCAATGCGGTGTACGCGGTATTTTCCTACCCCATGGGAAGATTGTCAGACCGGTTTGGAGCCAGGCGCGTATTGGTGATTTCCTTCTTCCTCTTTGCCGGGGTGTACGCGGGGTTCGGCGCCGCGGATGATCCGCCGGCTTTCTGGATGCTCTTTCCTGCGTATGGCATCTACATGGCAATGAGCGAAGGGGTCGGCAAAGCGTACATTGCAGGACTTGTCCCGGCGGAAAGGCGCGGGACTGCTCTCGGTCTCTTCTACACGAGCACCGGGATCGTGACGTTTGTCTCCAGTCTGATTGCAGGACTTCTCTGGAACTACATCAGCATTCCCGCTCCCTTTTACTTCGGCGGGATTGTGTCGGCCGCGGCAGGGGTTATCTTCATCGCAGGTTCGGCAACAACATCACGGGAGACCATATGAACCACAAGGAAGCCCTGGGATGGACAGCGATCGCGCTGTCGACATTCGTTGCATCATTCTGGGCATGGTGGGGGGTCACGGAGAACTTCCATGAGGGGTGGTACTTCGCCTCGTTCTTCAAGAATGTCGGATGGATGCTGATCCGGTACATGAGTCCGATGATCGTTTTTCTTGTCCTGGGGACTCTGTCCGCCGCCTGGCCGAAGATCGGCGGAAGCCTGCACATCCTGGCGGGCATCATGATACCGCTGCTTTTTTCGCGGAACCTCACGGCCATCCTGATCATGGTCATTCCTCTGTTGATTCTCGGCGTGCTTTACTATCGCAGCGCTCCTCCCAACTTCGCCCAGGCTCTGACCGTACTCTACGTCGTTCCGATTCTGCTCGCGATCATCATGGCGATCGTGCCGGTCACGCGCATCATGGCGCGTGTTGACGACGGGTTCCGCGGAGCGCGGGTAGTTCAGGGAAACGGCGTCAGGCTGGTGTGGGCTCCCGCAGGTCCCGGGTGGCCCGGCCTTGCTGCCAACTGGGAGGAAGCAGAGCGGATGTGCCGCCATCTGATGGCGGATGGCAGGACCGTCTCCGATACACCTCAGGACATCTGGAGGCTGCCGACGGTGAATGAGGCCGTGCGCTCCATGGCCCGGCACGGTGTCAACAGCAAAGGCCTCTGGGACTCGGTTGCCGGGAAAGCCTACTACGAGTCGACCCCTGACAAGGAATCTCCACTGTGGGAGATTCACTCTCCGGTGGTCTATTGGTGGACCTCTTCGGAGATCGATGACCAGAATGCATACACGATAGCGTACAATGGCATGGTGTTCCGCACCGTCAAACTGACCCGGGAACGGACTCTGTCATATCGGGCCGTGCGGGAGGTAGGGGAAGCGGATACCACCGCATTGCCGGAGCAGGCGGTTTCTTCCAGGAGTAACAACCTTCACGCCGGCCTGGTCCATACATACTCCATCGTTGCGCGCGACAGCGCCACCGGCGAGCTTGGCACAGCGGTACAATCGCACTGGTTCTCAGTCGGCTCCATCGTCACCTGGGCGGAAGCCGGGGTGGGAGCGGTGGCCACGCAGTCCTTCGTCGATCCTTCCTACGGACCGCTGGGTCTCGAGCTCATGCGCGCGGGAAAGACCGCCCGGCAGGCACTTGATGCCCTGCTCGCTTCAGACCCGGGAAAAGACGTGAGGCAGGTGGCCATGGTTGACGCCAACGGCGTTGTCGCCGCCCATACGGGCAGCAAATGCATTCAGAGCGCGGGACACATCACGGGGCGGCAGTATTCCGTCCAGGCCAACCTGATGCTCAACGAAAAGGTCTGGCCTGCTATGTCTCGTGCGTTTGAATCTTCCAGCGGGGACCTTGCCGACAGGCTGCTTGCCGCGCTTGACGCCGGACAATCTGCAGGAGGCGATATCCGGGGGAAGCAATCAGCCGCGATCATCATTGTCCGCGGAAAATCCAGCGGCAGGCCGTGGGCCGACAGGGTCATGGACCTGCGCGTGGAAGACCATCCTGAACCGTTGAAGGAGTTGCGCCGGCTGGTCGCCCTCCAGCGCGCCTACACGCACATGAACGACGGAGACGTCGCCGTTGAACACAACGACGTGGACGGCGCCCTTCGCGAATACAGTCGCGCGGAAGCAATGGTCCCAAACAACCTTGAGATGAAATTCTGGCATGCCGTTGCCCTGGTCAACGTCGGCCGGGTGGAGCAGTCGCTCCCCATGTTTAAAGAGATTTTCGCAAAGGATACGAACTGGGCGACGCTGATCCCCCGGCTGCCTGCATCCGGGACGCTGAATGCGGATAAGAAGGTACTCGAGCGGATACTCTCGGTGGCGCCGCACAAATGAACCACATCGCCCGGCCTGCAGGCAAGGTCGCAGCTTTGACATAAACGCCTGAAATCAGTAGAATGTATCATTATGGGTCTTCCGTTTTCTGGAATACTGGAAACAGATGCCAAGCGCTTCGGCTTCGTGCGCAAGCTCTCACCAACGCTTGCACGGAACGCTGCCGATCCGTTCGTCCCTCCAGCCCTCATGCTCTCACTCAATCTCCGCTCCGGCGCCTATCTCCAGGGAACGGCTGTCGAGAAGAACGGCAAGAGCCCGGAGGTCACGGCAGTCGACAGCGTCAACGGCCTTTCGCCTGCCATGTGGAAGGGGGTCCCCGAGTTCTCGCGGCTGGAGGTCGTCTCCCCGGACGAGACGCTGCAGCTGGAAGGACCCGGATGTGACCGCGCGATGCGCGTGGTCGAGTTGTTCTGCCCCATCGGGAAAGGGCAGCGGGCCCTGATCGTTTCCCCTCCCAAGGCCGGCAAGACTATGCTGCTCCAACAGCTGGCCCACGCCGTCAGCACGCTGAATCCCGGCGTCGAACTCCTGGTGCTCCTCATCGACGAACGGCCGGAGGAAGTCACCGACATGCGCCGGTCCATCACGGGCGAAGTGTTTGCTAGCTCGAGCGATACTGACAGGGGAAACCAGGTGCGGCTGGCACAGCTGGTCCTCGAGTACGCGAGACGGAAGGTGGAAGTCGGAAAAGATGCCGTCATCCTCCTTGATTCATTGACGCGCCTCGGGAGGGCGTTCAACATCCATCAGAAGAGCAGCGGGCGGACGCTGTCCGGAGGGGTGGATATCCGCGCGCTGGAAATCCCCAAGCGGATCTTCGGAGCCGCCCGGCGGATCGAGCATGGCGGATCGCTCACCATCATCGCCACCGCGCTGATCGAGACCAACTCCCGGATGGATGAACTGATCTTTCAGGAGTTCAAAGGCACCGGCAATATGGAACTCGTTCTCGACCGAGATCTGGCAAACGAACGGATCTTCCCCGCCATGGATCTCGGGGCATCAGGCACACGCCGAGAGGAACTGCTGTTCGGTCCCGCCGTTGCGGAGCACCAGAAACTCCGCCGTTCCATCGCCCGGATGTCGCCCAGGGATGCCATGCTGAGCGTCCTGAAACTGATCGAGCAGTATCCGACCAACGATCTCCTTCTCGCAAAACTCTAGCACGACCAAGCCGAAAGGACAGGGACATCCATGAAACTCCGCATCACCATCCTTGCATGCGCTGCCGGCATACTGTTGGGGTCATGCGCCCCCCGACACCCTGAAGATGTTCAGCAGATCGACAGCCTGCGCACCGAGGCGGAGGCGCTGGTCAGGGCTCAGGCCCTGATGGGCTATGAAGCCTGGGCGCTCGGGAAACCCTCGAACCAGGATTCCCTGTACAGGGAGCATGGATCCTTATTCACGCTCGAGAACATTGCGCTCGCCCGGCGCACCGAGGAAGTGGAAGAAGACCCGGTGCAGAAAAAGCGGTTCACGTATTTCCGGCGCTATCTCACCTCCGAATTCCTTGCACGCCACACGGCTCCGCTCACCGATCAGATAGCCAATGTCGAGGCGACCGCAACCGTCCTGGTGAATGGAACGTCGGTGCCGTACCGCGAGGTCGCCAGAATGATCTCCAACGAACGTATCCAGGCAAAACGCGCCGCTCTGTACGGCGCAAACGATTCTGTTCTGGACTCGCTCAACATCATCTTCGCGCGTATAGGAGAGGAAAACAAACGATCGGCCTCCGAACTCGGTTATGCCTCGTACACGGCCATGGTGGAGGATCTGAGAGGTTACTCGATCACGAGCATGAGACCGATGGCGGAAGAGGTGCTGGCTTCGACCGATAGCCTCTACCTGGATCTGCTGAATGAAATGCTTGCGTCCGAGCTCAAGCTTTCGCCCCAATCCTTCCACCGTTTTGACGTCACCCCGTTGTTCCGCAACCGGAAGTTCGATCGCTACTTTCCACCATCATCGATGATGCCCGTCGTCACCGCCGCCTACAAAGGGCTTGGCGTCGATCTGACATCCCAGCGGAATCTGACCATCGACGCTGAAGATCGACCTGAGAAGAATCCCCGCGCTGTTTGCTTTCCCATAAGGGTTCCCGACGATGTCCGGCTGAGCATCAAGCCGATCGGCGGGGTAGATGATTACAACGCGCTCTTCCACGAGATGGGCCACGCGCAGCACTATGCAAACACGCGCGAGCATGCGTTCGAATTCAAATACACCGGAGAGCCAACCGTCACAGAGACTTTCGCTTTTCTCTCGGAGTACCTGCTGGCCAATCAGGCGTGGCTTCGGATGCACAGCAAGATGCCGACGCCCGTCCTGAAAGAGTATGCGCGGATGGCAGCATTCCAGCGCCTTCTCATGGTTCGCCGTTATTGCGCGAAGATCCTCTATGAACTCGACCTCCATGGAGGCTCCGACAACGCTCCTTCATTGTACGCCCAGATCCAGTCACGAGCCATAGGATATGTGCCTGTGCCTTCCGATGAGAAGCGCTATCTCGCCGACGTCGACCCGCTCTTCTACGCTGCCGGCTATGTGCGTGCCTGGTTCCTCGAAGCTCAGCTCAACGGCAAGCTCACAAAGGATTTCGGGACAAATTGGTTCGAGAATCCGGCCGCAGGGAACCTGATCCGCACGCTGTGGCACAACGGAGACAGGCTGAATGGCGAGGAGTTTGCGGCCGCTCTTGGTTTGGGCGCGATTCGACCCGAGGCATGGTTGGATGAGATGAAGGCCCTGGTTCTCTTTTCGACACGGTAGGTTGCGGGGTGCCATGGCTGAATCAACTTTCTCGTTAGCTACCCCGGCCAACTTCAGTTTCTGGAGGACGGTGTTCAGCCACGGGTGGTGCGAGCTTCCCCCTTTTTCCGTCTCCACAGGGCGACGCCAGATGGAACGCACATTGACGCTTCCACGGCGCATGCCTGTGCATTGTATTCTTCAGGAGGATGGGAGCAATGTCGCGGTGACCGTGCGCAGCTACCGGCCCTTGACCCCCACCCAATGTGAGCACGCAGCTTCTCAGCTTCGTGCCTGCCTTCGGCTCGACGAGGATTTTGGGCCGTTTCACGACGCGGCGCGTCGCTACCCCGAGTTCCGCTGGGTCTGTGAGACCGGATCCGGCAGGCTCCTGCGTGCTCCAACCGTCTTCGAGGACGCAGTGAAAATGCTGCTCACGACGAACTGCACTTGGCGTCTCACCACGATCATGGTTGCCAACCTTATGCAGGCTGTTGGGGAACGGTTTGACGAGGAGCACCGGGCCTTTCCCGCGCCTGACGCAGTCGCCTCCCTCTCGGAACGGACACTCAGGACTCGCATCAAAACCGGTTACCGGTCTCCTTACCTGCTCCGAATGGCACGCGATGTGGCGGAAGGAAAGCTGGACATGGAATCCTGGCGGACGTCCACCCTTCCGACCCCAGAACTGTACGAGGAGATCAGGAAGGTCAAAGGGGTGGGACCATATGCCGCGGGAAATCTGTTGAGACTCCTGGGGAGGTGTGATTACCTTGCCCTGGACTCCTGGGTCCGCCAGCAGTTCTTCAAGATCCACCGGAAGGGAAGAATTGTGAAAGACATCACCATTGAGCGGCATTATGAGAAATTCGGCATATGGAAGGGACTTTTCTTCTGGCTTGAGATGACGAAGGAGTGGCATGACGAGGGAGGAAACACTCCAATTGGCTAAGCAGGAGTTCGCGGTCGCGAAGCAGGCAACAGTTGCGGGAAACCATGGCATGACTCGCGTGTGCGCACGCAGGCAGCGGGGGCGGCGATCGCCTACTGGCTTCAGACCAACGATCGACCGGAATGGCGAACCGAAGCGGTGAGCCGCATACGTCATCTTGAAGCCGACAATGCTTTCCCGCATGAGGTGAGAGAAGCCGCCAGGCGGCCGATAGCGAAAGTCAGACTGATCCCTGGGTGCCGCCGCAAAGCAAAGCCGGCCTCCGTCAATGACAGGAGCCGGCTTCTTTGGTCAAGAATTTCGCTTCGTCAATCGCCCATGCACGTGCCCAGCGCCCGCGCAGCAAACAGAAGCTGCGAGTCCTCCGGGACGAGCCGCTGCTTCCCCACCGCATCCTTCAGCGGAACCGTGCACACCCTATCACGCTGCAGGCTTGCCATGGTGCCGAAATCGCCGTTCGATGCGGCCTGGAGTGCCACCGTCCCGAACCGGGTCGCAAGGATTCTGTCGTACGGGGTAGGGCTCCCGCCACGCTGGACGTGGCCGAGCACCGTCGTCCTGGTCTCCAGGCCCGTCTCATCCTCGATCCTCTTGGCTATCAGCTCGCCGATGCCCCCGAGGCGGACGGGGTCGGTGCGCTTCCGATCCACTTCCTTGATTGCAAGCTCGCCGTCCCTCGGGCGTGCCCCTTCCGCAACACACACGATGCTGAATTTTGCTCCTTTGCTCCGTTTGAGCACGGAGTCAAAAATGGAATCCCAGGAGAACGGAATTTCAGGGATGAGAATGATATCCGCTCCACCTGCAACGCCGGCACCCAGCGCGATCCACCCGGCATAGCGTCCCATTGTTTCCATGACCATGACGCGGTGATGGGCGGAAGCCGTCGTCTGCAGGCGGTCGATGGCTTCTGTCGCGACCGCACGGGCGGAATCGTGACCGAAGGTGATGTCCGTCGACATGAGATCGTTGTCGATCGTCTTGGGTACGCCGATAATATTGACCCCCATTTCCGAGAGCTTGTGGGCGATCGTCTGCGTGCCGTCCCCGCCAATGGCGATCAGAACGTCCAACTGAAGATTCCGGATGTTGGTCAATACCTGGTCCGACGCATCCACAATTCGCATGTTGGAACGCTCCCCCATGGGGAAATGGAAAGGGTCGCCTTTGTTGGAGGTACCAAGGATCGTTCCTCCCTGATTGATGATCCCCAGCACATCGAACGGCGACAGTTCCCTGGTCCGTCCCTCGACAAGCCCCTCAAACCCATCGATGATGCCAATCACCGAAGCGTGAAAGTGAGACATCGCGGGTTTTGCGACGCTCCGAATAACCGCGTTCAGTCCGGGGCAGTCTCCTCCGCCGGTGAGAATCCCAATCCGTTTCAGCTTATGCAGTGCCATGGCCTCCTCAGGCATCGGTTGTCTTCTATTCCATAATATACTGAATTGCATGGAATTCCCCAAACGGAGCCGGGAGCATGCTTGCGTCTGAGGGGTTTTTTCGTTACATGACATGGGACTCATCGATGACGCGCCTCGGAAATCGTTGAAACGGGCTGGGGCTGAGGAGCGCCTCTCGCCTCCTGTGCTCATGCTTCTACAGCGGCGCTTCCGGGCAGTGCGGCCACTCTGGGAAGACATGATGGAAACTCTTCTGCTTGATCGTAACGAAAACCAGTACGGCCCGGCTCCTGCCTGCTACAAGGTGCTTCGTGAGGCCAGGCTTGAACAGTTGAGTCTGTATTCCCGCGCGTATGCCGCGGGGATAAAAAGCGAACTCTCCGATCGCCTCAGCCGCGAGTTGGGAATCCCTGAGCGTCATGTGCTCCTCAGCTACGGAAGCGAAGACATGCTGAAGCAGGTGGTTCACTGCTATTTGCACGCCGGAGAAATGATCCTCCTCCCCAGGCAATCCTGGTGGTACTATCAGGCCGTGGCGAAGGAGGTCTCGGGCAGGCACGTGCACTACCCCATGCACGAACGCGCCGGTCGGTTCGAATACGATGTTGATGAGATCCTGAGACTCTACGGGGAACACAAACCCCGGGTGATTCTCATCGCTTCGCCCAACAATCCCACGGGCAACAGCATTCCGCAGGAAACCCTCAGCGCGATCGTGGATCGCTGCAACGAATCGGTCATCGTGCTGGATGAAGCGTACGCCGGTTTCAACGGCAACGACATCGATCAGCTGCGGGCCGTGCTGGCCGCACGGAAGAGGATTGTCGTCCTCCGGACGTTCTCGAAGTACTTTGCCCTCGCCGGCCTGCGCATCGGCTATGCATGCGTGGGAGAGGGGCTGGAGCAATTGATTTCCTTCAGCGCGCGCTACCTGGGCTATAATCAGCTCTCGGAAAAGATCGCGCTCGCCGCCCTGGATGATGTCGATTACTATGCCGGCATCACCCGCGAGATGCGGGCCGACCATGAGATGTATCTCCGCGAGTTCCGCGCTATCGAAGGCTTCACGCCCTTCCCCTCGGATGCGAATTTCATCCTCGTCCGATACCCCCGATCAACAAAGCAAGCGCTCAAACAAGGCTTGGAGCAACGGGGGATCATCGTGAAGTTCCTGGACGATCCGACTCTGGAGGACTGCGTCCGGATCACGGTCGGAACCCGGGAGCAGAACGCGCGGGCAATGGCTGCATTTCAAGATGTCGCCAAAAATGTACTCCACTTCAATCTCCGCTCCTCGTCCGGGCTGGAGGCTTCATGATCGGCATCATCCTGGCAGCGGGTGTTTCCTCGCGGCTTCGGCCATTGACCGACACCACGCCCAAATGCCTTCTTCGCGTCGGTGGCCCGCCCCTGCTCGAACGAACGCTCCGCTCTCTCGAGCAGAGCGGTGTGCGTGAGTGTATCATCGTCACCGGGTACTATCATGAATCGGTGGAGCGCTTTGCGAACGGCTTGCATCTCCCCCTGAAGACACATTTCGTCGTGAACCCCCGCTTCGCGTCCACCAACAACAACTATTCTCTCTGGATTGCCGGCCCGGCTGCCGCAGGCCATGACATCCTCCTGCTGGATTCGGATGTCCTCTTCGACCGGCAGTTGATTCCGCTTCTGCTGGAATCGCCCCATGACAATGCCCTCATCATGCGGACGGGCGGGAATCTGGGACAAGAAGAAATCAAACTGGAGTTGGACGGCTCCGGACGCATTCTGCGTATTGGCAAAGAGATCGATCCCGGAAAGGCTGTGGGAGAGTCGGTAGGCATCGAGAAGTTCGCTGCCCCCGCCGCGGAACGGCTCTTCGATATCCTTGGCCGGAGGAAAGATCGGAACGAATTCTACGAGGCTTCCTTCCAGGAGCTGATCGATGGTGGATGCTCTGTTCATGCCGTCGACAACGGCGCGTACTGTTGCATGGAAATCGACACGCCGCACGATCTTGCTGTTGCACAACGTCTCGCAACCACGCTGACATCATGACTTCCCCACCCTCATACTCGTACTCCGCGTCAACCAAGTCGGCCGTCTCTGACGAGCTCATTAACACCTACGCCATCCGCCCCCTGGCGGGTTTGATCGTCAGAGTGCTGTACCGGACGCCGCTGACTCCAAACGGCGTGACCGCACTTTCCGTGGTCGCGGGAGTCTGTGCGGCGATCCTGTATGCCAGGGGGGTACCGGAAGCGACCGTCGCCGCAGGCCTCCTGATAACCCTGAAGGACGTCCTGGATGCCGCCGATGGCCAATTGGCCCGGGCCAAGCAACTGTTCAGCAGAAAGGGAAGGTTCTTTGATTCGATCGGGGACTTCCTGGTCGATCTTCTCGTTTTTGCCGCCGTAGGATGGGCTCTCATGCGCCAGACAGCGTGGATGGGATTTGCACCCGCAGCACTTCTGGGGTTCCTGGGAACGACCCTCAGAGTCTCCTATCACGTTTTCTATCAGACCTCCTACCTCCACCTCAAGAAAAGCTACACTGTCAACCGCATCACGGAGGACATAAAACCTGAAGACCGGAGTGAGGACCGGCTGACGCAGGCTCTGCAAAAAATCTTTCTCGTCCTGTATGGATGGCAGGACAGGTTGATGTTCAGGATCGATGAATGGTCACGGGCAGGGCTGCCTCACCGGGGAGCGGTGGACGCCGGCTGGTATGGGGATCGTTTGGGTCTGCGCCTGTCCGGTCTGATGGGACTGGGCTCGGAGCTGTTCATCCTGATGCTTTTTTCGCTCGTGAACCGGTTGGATCTCTATCTGGCGGTAAACCTGGTGGTGTTGAATCTGCTCTGGGGTTTGACGGTTCTTTACCGCAGGTGGGTATTGCAGAAGAAGGTCACACGGGATTGAGACCGGCGGATCAGAATCCGTCGCCTTTTCCACGGTATTCGTTCAGGATCTCTGCTTCCATCGCGCGTTGTTCGTCGGTGCAGATCCCGAACAGCTTTCGGAGGTTTTCGAGCGCCGGGCTGTCGTCGGCGGAAAGGACCCCTGACGTCCAGGCAAGGCGGAGGGCGTCGCTGTATGCCTCGCGCTGCACTTCGCGCTCTGCAGCCGTATGTTCCTCATCCGCGATCCCGAGTGACATCCGCACAACATCCAGCATCGACCGTTCCTCTTTGGTCGGCTGTCCGCTGGTCCACGCCTGTTTCAGCATCCCCCGGTAGGTATTGAAGGATTCTCTACGGAGCTGGTCGCGGGTCGCGACGGCATCCTGTTCCTTCTGTGCTTCCTCCCGAATCCGGGACTCCTGTTGCGCTGAGCGTTGCTCCGACAGCGCCTCTGCAGCATCCTGAGGACTCCGGGTGCTCAGGATTTTCATTTCCAATGCCTGCGCCTCCTGATTCGCGGGATCCAGGGCGTATATCGCTTCGATCTGTCTGAGTGCCTCATCGTGCTGTCCGTTCTTCATCTCTTCCCTGGCTCTCTCGACGAGGGTCGACACTTTCGCGTCGCGGATGGCATGCTCCTTTTCCTGTTCAGCATCCCGAAGAGCCTGTTCCTCCAACTTCCGCTGCAGCTCCTCGAGCTTCTTCCGGTGTTCTTCCTGGATGCGTGCTTCCTCCGCACGCCGCGCCGCTTCATCGCGTCCCGAGTAGATCGTCTGCTCGAGTTCCTGGGCCTCGACGTTGGTCGGATCCAGGCGAAGCACCTTGGTGATTTCCCGGAGGGCTTCGTCGAACTGTTCGGCGAGCAGAAGTTCCTGCGCCTTGTCAAGATTTGCGCGAATCTTCTTCCCCTGGGCAAGGCGGCGCCCTTCTTCGATTGCCTGACGCACGGCTTCTTCGTACTGCCGTGTTTGTTCCGCCTCTCTCAGTCGCTGCTCGGCCAGTTCCTCCTGGGCCCGTCGTTCTTCCTCTTCTTTCAGAATGCGGAGCTCTTCCGCGCGCCGCTGTTCCTCCTCGAGTCGTCGGCGGGTCTCTTCCTCCGCCATTCTCCTCGCTTCTTCCGCCGCCTTCTTGGCTTCCTCCTCCAGCCGTGCACGCTCCACCTCAAATTGCCGACGTTGCTCGGCAACCAGGCGCTCCCGTTCTTCCGCAAGACGACGTTCGAACTCCGCCTGGATATTCTGCCGTGATGCCAGTTCCTCGGCCTGTTCCTTGAGCTTCAACTCCTCCAGACGTTGACGTTCGTCCGTAAGCTGCTTCCGGATCTCCTCTTCGATCCGTTGCCGCTCCGCAGCAAGGCGGGCTTTTTCCTCCTCCAGATTCTTCTGGGTTTGCAGTGCCAGTTCCCGGATCTTTTGCTCTTCTGCCAGGCGCCGCGCTTCCGCAGCCTGCTGTTCTTTCTTGTGGAGCTCTTCCAGCCTGCGCCGTTCTTCCTGGGCACGCTGCTCCATCTCCTGTTCGATCCGCTTCCGTTCTTCCTCGAGCTTCTTCCGCGACTCTTCCTCGGCCTTCCGAAGCTTCTCCTCCTCGGCCTTCCTATGAGCCTCCGTCGCCTCCAGTTCCTTGCGCTGAAGCTGTTCCAGGCGCTGCCGTTCTTCCCTCAAGCGGGAAAGCATTTCTTCTTCGATGCGCTTGCGTTCGGTCTCGAGGCGCCGGATGGTTTCTTGCTCGATGCGTTTCCGCTCGTCCTCCAGATGCTTGCGCGCCTCTTCCTGGATGCGCTTTCGCTCGTCCTCAACCGCCTTCCTTCGCTCTTCTTCCTCTTCAGCCCTCCGCTTTCGCTCCGCCTCCTGCCGAACACGGCTCTCTTCCTCATGCCGCCGGCGTTCTTCTTCCAGCTTCCGGGTAGCCTCTTCAAGCTTCTGCTGAATATCTTTTTCCGCCTTGACGCGTACTTCCTCTTCCACCTTCCGTTTGGCTTCGGCCGCGGCATAGCGCCGGGCTTCTTCTTCAAGCGCGGCCCTCTGGGCATCGAACCCGTCTCTCCTGCGCTGCTCTTCCGCCTGGCGAGCAGCACTTTCTTCACGGGCACGTCGGAGTGCCAGCTCTTCAGCCTGACGGTCACGTGTTGGAGAAACTGGGGGAGGAGTGGGCTTCGGCGGTGGAGAAGGAGATACCGGGATGGGAGACTTCTGGGAATCCAGCTTCTTGGAGTCCCGTTGTTCGATCGCGTGTCTGACCCGCTCCTGATAGGCAAGCGCGTAGGGGTTCTGGGGATCCGTGGTCATCGCAAGCTGAACAAGGCGGCCGGCACCTTCATAATCCCCTCCCTTGAACAGCTTGTCGGCCATTCTCAGGAAATCGCCAGCCTTTTTTCGCTGCTCCTGCCTGGTTGCATCGTCGATTTCCGGCACGGACTTGCCCCTAGAGCTAAAGAGTGAAATTCAAACGGAAATAGCCCCATTTTACCAAAAACAATATATCTAATCCCGTTATGATTGTCAACGAAGGAAAAGATGTGAGGAAATTGCCTCGATTGCCTTTAGAGGGACTTTATCGAGTGACGATCTTCACGAAATCGGGCTCCGAATGGATCGCGGAAAGATCACGGTCGAGGATGTCGCTAAGGGAAAAGGAGCGGTCGACGGCTTTGCTGAGGAAGTCCTTTGCCTGTTGTTTGTCGTTCTGCATGGCATACATCCGGGCCGTATTGTAAAGAATGGCCGGATCCGCAGGAGAGAGCTTGAGCGCCTGCTGATTGGCTGTGACCGCCGCCCGGAACTCGCCAAGCCGGGTACGCACCAGTGCAAGCCGGGAGAGCGCCACGGCGTTTTCCGGATGCGAGGCAGTAATGCTCTTGAGAAGTTCCTCCGACCGGACGAACGCACCCTGCCATTCCGCTTTCGGCTTACCCGCCGACTGCCCCACGCGGCCCAGGACATAGAAATCCAGGTAGCTCTGGCGCGCCCGGGC
>Ga0316603_10001233_pt1 | contig 13490 bp, 7 predicted proteins | sample OWC_soil_day10_n_FD_207649 | JGI IMG/M metagenome (GOLD analysis project Ga0316603, IMG submission 207649) | Wetland soil microbial communities from Old Woman Creek delta, Ohio, United States - OWC_soil_day10_noCT | ecosystem: Environmental > Terrestrial > Soil > Wetlands | place: USA: Ohio...
CGCTTCGTGCGTTACCATCTAGGACCGCCCGATTCGGTATCGGACGACGATGGCATGGTGGTCGTCGTCGACCGGGCCGGCGTGCATACCAACGATGACGATGCCAGGAGTATCGAAGCGAGCTGCGGCCAGGATCTCTACCAGGCTGCGACCAGGCTGTTCAACAAGGTCCGTGACGCGCCGCCGACCGGCGTGCGGTGGACGCCGAACGGGTACAGCATGATCGCGTTCGGCACGCCGTTCGACTATGGCGGAGCGAATCTCGTGATCGATCAGGTGCTTACAGCCTGAACGGCTGCATCCGCGAGACGCAGCATCTGGTCCCGGCGCCGGGCCTGGAGATGCGGTCGCCACGGGCCGGCAAGGATGGCGGAAACCAGCAGGAGTGACGACCCGTGTCTACCAACTTTACATCGCGAACCGGCCTGCGCCCCCTGGTCAAGCCTCGCGCCCCCGGCGTGGCGAAAGTCAGCACCAAGGCGGACGTCGCAGAGTTCGAGGCGCTGATGCGGATCATGCAGGAGGCGCATTTCGATGCGCTGGGCAAGTTCTACGGCGGAGCCAGGCTGACGTACGACAAGTCCGTCACGCAGAAAGCCCTGGTGGCCGCTGCGCGCAAGGCGGGCGACAAGCTGGGCGCGGGCGCGCAGAAGGCGCAGGTCCCCGGTGCGAACTGGGTGCTGGAGCGGGCCAAGGGCCTTGCGCGCCTCGTGATGAAGCACGAGTCCGCCTACCTGATCGACAACGTGGGCGCCGGGCTGTACGACATGGCTGCGAGCCAGATTCAGGACCAGCTGCAGGAGGTGGTCCTCAAGGGCGTGCCCGTCGTCGGTCTGGTGAAGACCGGATGGGATGCGCTGGCCTCCAGTGGCGATGCACTCGACAAACTGGTTCGCACCGGGATTGCACATCGCCACGGGGTGGAATTGAAGGCGGGCGAGCCGCGTGCGGCGGCCGATGCCGTGCAGAAGCTGCTGGCGCGCAAGGCCGGGATGCTCGCCGTGTCCGGCGCCAGCTCGACGGCCGCATTCGCGGTCGGCGTCGCAGCGGAGGCTGGCAGCCTCGGTGCCGCCACGGGCACCGCCGAGATTGCCACGGCCGTCATGCAGGCCGTCGTGGACATCATCCTGATGCTGACGCAGATCATCATCGACATCGTCGATTTCGAGCGCGGCAACAAGCTGCTGAACAACCTGCCCGAGATCGTCAACCCGACCCAGGACACGGTCGTGAAGATGTTCAAGGGCTGCCCGGTCCTCGGCTGCTACATGCTGGCCACCCCCATCTTCCCGACGAGCGCCTTCGTCTACCTGATGTCGAAGCCGGGCGGCATCGCCTCGGTCGACGAGGTGGAGCGCGTTGCGATCGGGCACGTCAATCCGCTGCGTCTCGAGGCGTCCTGGCTGATCCGCCAGTCGTCGTTCACGATGAGCAACCCGGAGAGCAAGGAAGCCAATGACCAGATCCGCCTGGTGATGAAGGGCAAGAGCGAGGAAGAGATTCAGCAGGCGCTCGAGTTTCGCAACCTGCACCGCGAGGCCGCGGATGACGCGACCACCCGCAGCGAGTACCTGGATCGCAGCCTGGTGCAACGTGGGCTCGAGTACGCGACACGGAAGGGTCCGAGCCAGTACGCAAACAACGCGGCCCATGGCATCGGTTCGGACGGGAAGACGCACCTGTACACCCGCCATGAGGGCAAGCTGCACGGGTTGTCGCAGAAGATCGCCAAGTTCAAGAAGTCGGCGATCACGACGTTCACGACCAATACGCGGCTGGGGCGCTTTGCGAACGAGTTCGGGAAGGACGCCGGGATCGTGCCGGAGACTGAAGCGGAACTCGAACTGAAGAAACAGGCGATGCGGGCGCCACCGGCCGGCGCGCCGAAGCCCGTGGGGGCGCCGCCCGCGGTCGCGCCGGGCAAGCCGTTGCCGACGCCGCCGAAGAAGCCGTTGCCGACCCCGCCGGGGCGCCCCAAGCCGTAGCTGTTCGCTGACCAGCCCTCACGGCATTCGCGTGACACGAAGCGGCCGCGCCGAGTTGTGCGATGCACAATTGACACCGATCAGAATCCGCACTTAGCTTGAGCAGCCAGTGCCAGGCAAGCTCGTCCAAGAAGAGCCCAATGCCATCGCTGCTCATCTGTGCCCAGCTCGCGGAGGACGTCTATCACGACCGCCCGACCACGGTGCAGTGGCACCGTCCGATCCGCGTGCCCGAACAGGACGTCTATTGCGCAGGCAGGGAATTCGCCGGTGGGGCGTACACGGGCAACGATGGCGTGGGTGTCATCGCATTCCGGGGCTCGCGTGAAGTGGAGGACTGGAAGGGCGCCAACCTGGAAATCATCCGCCGCCAGATCCCAGTGGGACAGGTCGGAAGCGCGCTGGCGTTCTTTGCCTCTGCCTACCGTGCGCTGGAGCGCACCGGCTGCAATCGTTACGTCGTCGTCGGCCACTCGCTCGGCGGCGGACTCGCGGCCGTGGTATCGGCGGCCGTGACCTGGGTGCCGGTACGCGGCGTGACGTTCAATGCGCCCGGACTCGCGCAGTTCGTCGGTAACTGCACCAATGGCAGTTACGACCTCGGCTGTCCGAACGCCGAAAACGTACTGAACTTTCGATCGGACGTCGACGTCGTGAGCCGGTGGGGTTGCCATATCGGCAAGGTTTATGACGTGCCGGGCGCCGGGCGCCACGGGATCGATGCATTCATCAACTGCCTGAATGCCAGTCCGATGGGCGGATGGAAGATGTGAGGCACTTGCGCTCGAGGAGATCGAAGGCTGGTCGGCGAGTCGATCTCGAAGACGTTCTCCTTGGGGAATTTCGAGACCGCGAGTCGCCGCCTGCGCATGGAGTTGCAGGGGCCGCCGCTGGGTGCCGCTCCGGCGCTGTTGTCCGAGATCCAGGCCGTCTTGTCCTTTCTCAACGCCATTCTCGACCGTCGCGACGGCGCGAAGGCGGTTCTCGCGCCGCCCCCCCTCTTTTGAGTGGCGGAACGGTTTCGAGTCTACCCGCGGCTGGGGTCTCATTCAGCGGACGGCTTCGAGATGAATGCCTGAACGTTCACGAGTTTGCGACGCTGGATGAGGTACGGGCGGTGTTGGAGGATTCGCGAGATGATTACAATGACCTCCGACCACACAGTTCACTCGGCCGTCTGACCCAGAGTGGGTTCGCGAAGAAAGGTCAGCAAACCGACCCGGAGGCACCGGGGCTCCAGCAGTTGAGAGTTGTTCGAAGAGCGGACCAATATCGGAACAACGCCATTGCAGATCGGTCGTGATCAAGCGATTGGGGGATGCGGCAAGTGCTCGTGATCAGGAATGCACAGTTGGATCTGATCGGCCATGCACGACGCGAGGCTTTCGCAGTGGAACTGGTCGACATGCTGGTGGTCGACTGTCCGGAAAAGTCGGCCGCTCTGGGGCCCGAGGCCCTGAAGGGCCTCGTCGAGCGCGCGCTGAAATTTACGCAGGCCAACGGGATTACGTCCGAAAATGCAGTCAAGGTGTTTCTGGCGCTGTGGATCGAATACGGCGAAGGTTTTCCGATGATTCCCGACCGGCCCTGGGCCGAAGCCCTGTTCGCGCACCCTACCCTGCCCGATGTCCTGAAGGTCGCCATGGTGCGCGATCGGTTCAGGGAGCGGGTTCAGGGGCGCCGGATTGAGATTCACGGGGCGCCGGCTGATCCGGCGGCCGCAGGCTGACGAGGACGTAGCGAGATGACGGTCAGGTGCGAGATCTGCGGGGAACCTTTCCATTGTACGAAGCCCCACTCCGGACTGATGCCCAAGGTCGGCAGTGCGGAGCTCGACTGCCCAATCAAGAAGGGGGCACTTTGGATCTACGTGAAGGACGACGCAGGCAATGGTGTGCCTTCGATCTCCACCAAAATCAGCGGGAAAGGTGAAGGCAAAGGTGCCGGCACCGATCCGGTGGGCTTTGCACCCTATGATCCGCTCGACGAAGGCCAGTACGAGGCCTCGTTCGGACCCTTGAATACCGATCAGCAGAAGAAGTACGTTCTGCCCGAGATCGTCAAGGCCGACCCTTATGTCGAGGTCGGCAAGATCAAGCTGGTGGAGTTCGTGCTCGACCGGATCGCCTCGTTGGAGGTGACCGCCAAGCGTTCGGACAAGGAAACCGAATTCGTCAAGGACGTGATCATCAAGATCACGCCGCCCAGCGAGGACAAGAAGCTCGAGAAGGACGAGGACAAGACACCGGAGTCAGGCCCGCTCGTCTTCAACAAGCTGCGCAAGGGCGACTACGCCGTAAAGGCCAGCCTGAGCGAAACCGACCAGCTGAAGTACCGGATCGATGACAAGGACTCCCAGACCTGGTCGTTGGATCCGGCCACCAAGAATGCGGTTGAGTTCAAGCTTACCCCAATCATCCGTCTCTATTTCAAGCTGCAGTTTCTCGATCCGGATGGCGTCAGGCGTCCGCTGCCCAAGGGTCTCGAACTGGTCATGAAGTTCGAGGCCGGCCTGGACCCCAAGGACAAGAAGGTCGTCGTGGGCGACGACGGTCTGGTGGGCTGCGACGACAAGCCATATGTGGAGGTTTTACGGGCGGTCAAGAGCATGACGCTGGATTTCGCGCAGGCCGAAGCTCGCTTCGTGGTCTGCGAGAAGAACGGTGACGCCAAGAAGCAGGAGCTGATCTCTGAGGCCGATCCCGCTGCTGGCAAACTGCTCGAGGCGCTGAAGGCTGAAAAGCGCCTGTTCCGCCTGCCAATTGGTGAGTGGACCCTTAAAAATTCCGCCTGGGATATCGTCGCGTCCGAGATCACCAACGGCTTGCTGGACACCACCGAGTACAAGTTCCAGTCGCTCGATGAGCTCACGGCGGAGGTCGGCACCAGCGCCGCGCCGGTCGAACTCACCCTGAAGCCCGCCTGGCAGTTCACGCGGTTCACCTACTACGACCGCAAGTTGAAGGGCGACGAGCCGATCAGTGTGCCCGCCAAGCCCAATGGCGACGTGCTGCCGCTGCTTCTGCAGGGTTGGCGAAATACCTCCGACGAAAAGGCCGCCAAGGTTGCCGACACGCACTGCTTCTGGCCAATCGGCGACGATCAGACCAAGGTGGTGCAGTGTCTACCGTGGATCATCGGCAAGGACAACAAGAACGAGGCCGCCGCGATCAAGCCTGACAAGGACACGATCCTGGTGTTCAAGCGCAAGGAGACCAACCCTTTCATTCACACGGTAGCCGCCAACGACCGCAAGCTGATCGACCTTACCGATGCGGATCTTCGGGACAAGCCCAGCGTGGCGCGCCTGGCCTACTACGATCTGCCGGTGATCTGGAAGTCACGCAAGTACTTCGGATGGCTGTCCGACGCCGATTGCGGGCCCTACGAAGATGTGGCTGACAGGGATACCAGCAAGACCAAGCCGATCGTCTTCAGCTTGGATGACATCGTGCTGACTACGGACACATTGGCACCGGTATCGTTTTCGGGAACACCCAGAGTCGCTCTTCTCTCGCATACCTTCACGAAGTCGTTGGGCGCCGCACCCGCGAGCACCGGTCCTAGCGCGCCGCCCGCGGCCGGCAAGCCGCAGAAGCCCAGCCAGCCCGGCAATCGCGTGCTCGATTTTCAGGGCCTTTACAACCCGGACACGGCCGCCAAGAAGAGCTTCTTCAGCAAAGTCGAATTGAAGACTAACTACATCGCCGACTACCCGCACTGGACTCGTCTGGTCGCGGTGAACGGGAATCTCTACGATGTCTTCGACAAGCGCTTGCCTGACGATGCGGGGGGGCAGAAGGTTGTTGGTGCTCGGGCCGGCGTTCGGTGGGTCGATAACGTTACTGGCAAGCCGGCCAACGGCGTGGCTGCAAGGCCGCCCCGCACCGATAAGTCGTTCTTTTCGGTTCAGGGCCTCTACGAGCAGCAGTATGCGCAGCGTTTCAGCAGGGTGCCGTACAACCACGGCGCCCCAAGTGTCAGCAAGTTGGGGCGTTTCGATCTGGCCTTGCTGCGCTGTTGCGACGAGGCGGGCGGCAAGGAAGTCGCGGTCAATCTGGTCTACTTCCGCATGAATTTCAACGTCACGGCCACGGGCGTGGACGCTGACGCCTACGGTAACGACTTCGTCACCAACGTGGCCAAGCGATGGATGGGCGCAGATGGCGTGACGCCCGCGAGTCGGGCGAGATTCCTGCCGCAGAAGGCCGACGGACCTGCGCTTGAAATCGATCACGTCTGGTTCGGCCAGAGCCTGCCGCTGGCGCAAAGCCACTTCACTTGCAAGGTCGAGACCGGTGGGGACAGGTCCTGGTTCGACGGGACAAACGGGAAAGGAGAGCTCACACCCAAAGGAAATGGCGACGAGGATTCGGACGGGGCCGGTCTGATGTGGTTTGTCGGCGCCCACGAATCGGGCCATGGCGTCGGCCTGAACGACGATTACTGCGAGCGATGGGATGCCCATTCGTACGGTCAGCTCAGTCTTCGCTGGCACTTGCCTGGCGATCCGTATGAGCCTGATGGGCGTACGGTGCAGTTTCACGAAGCCGGCGCGGCGATGATGAACGGCAATCAGCAGATGCGAAACCGCTACTTCTGGCCCCTGGCCGAATGGGTGCGCGAGATCATCAACGCGCCGCTTAAGGTGAAACTGGCAACCTACGATGCGTACAAGGTTCCTCCGCACCCTGTTTCCGCGCGCACACACGCCTACTGGCCCCTGGCGGCGGCCTCGAACTGGGAGGCGGACGCTGCCAACAAACGTGGCCGATGCACCGGAATCCTTTACGCCCTTGGGGCCGAGCAGTACACCGCCACGACGCTTCCCTCCATCGCGGGCGGCGGAGCCCCCATGGACGGCATGCTGGCGGTGTCGGTGAACCTGAAGATGATTCTGCCGAATTGGTCGACACCGGCCGACAACGATCAATATCGAACCGACTATCTGCAGGCGGTCGCGATGATCTTGAGGGATCGCACCAGCGGGCTGAATGGCCGCTTCGTGGCCCGGGGAACGGTCAAGGCTGGCACGCCGCAAGAGTGGGCGTACCAGCGGTGTCTGTTGCATTTCATGCCGCGGTTCGTTGTTGCAAATTGCCATGAAAATGCCACTGATGCAGTCAACCTCGCGAATGCGATGGGCTTCGATTTCGACATTGTGTGCGATCCTGCTCCCGATCCCGATCCGATCGCCAATCCGCCCGCAGTGCCTACGCGATCGGCGTTCAGGAGTTCGACGCAAGGCGCCTCCGGAACTCGTACGCCGGCCGATGTCGATCTGACGGCTCTCGACCAGTTGGTTTGGGAATACGAAGTGTTCGACGGTGTTCGGCGCCAGAAGCGAATCGCCAAGCTCACTGAAATCATCAAGCGTTGTGAGGACTACGATAACAAGGGCCCCAACTCCCTGAGCGCCCTGTTTTCCGAGCCGGATCCGGAATCGATTCCCAAAAACTTCAATGAGCGGATCGGTGGAGTCACAAGCCTGCAGACGGCGGCCGAGAAGGCGAAGGAGTTCTACAAGAAGCTCGACCCTGCCTATGCGGACGAAGAGTTTCGATTGAAGTATCGGTGGGATCCCGACACTGCGATGCCCGACGAGATCACCACCGTCAAGGAATTGCGCAAGCTCACCGGCGCGGACCCGGGCCCTCGCACGCCGGAGGACTCCGATCTTGACAGCCTGGAGACGGTACTTAAGGCCTACTTCGATGTGAAGGCGCCGAACTACGATGATCGTGTCAAGGCACTCGAAAAAGTGATCGAGTACTGCGACGACTACGCCAGCGGTGGGGGCGAAATGGGGCTCGGGGCCCTGTTCCGGCCGTCGGGACCGGATCTCGGGGAGCTCGAAAAGCGCACCACGGTGGTGACGACACTGCGGGCCGAGGCCGCCGCGATGAAGACCTACCTGAAGGCGGTGAGAAAGCACCGCAAGCTCAGGGTCCTGGCGGCTGACGAATCGGTGCTCGCCGATTTCTTCTCGGCGCATTTCCCGACGATGCTGGGTGTCGAGAAGCCGTGCAGCGAGATCGTCACCGCGGACTTCGAGGACCTCGTTCGACAGGTAATCCCCGGAGCCAGTGTTGCAAACGCGTAGGAGATTCCTGTCCGGGTTGTGGTCGATGGCGTTAGGCGTCGGACTGTCGGCGGTCACGCGAGCACAAGCAATAGAGGCTGGCAGTATGAAACTGAGAATCGAAAAGAAGCCCGGTGGCTCGTCCGACCTCGAGATTCCCCTGCGTGAACCCAGCGCAGGCGCCGCCGCGTGGCCGGCTCGCGCGGGCCTGTCGGCGGCGGGCAATGCTAGATCCGCCTACGGCGGGGAAACGCTCAGTTCGCGGGCTGCGCGCGAGCTTCCGGACGGCAGTTGGAAGCTGCGCTGGAAGTCGGCGCATTCGTCCCATGGCGTGCCACGGCACGTGCTGGCCGATGGCGGCCGGATCTTGGTGCAGTCGGATGGCTGGCAGGTGTGGGACTCGGCCGGTGCTCCGCTGTCCAAGGGGCAACTCGGTGCGGGTCAGGTGTCGCTGGATTCGGCCAAGGGGCTTGTCTATTCGATCGATCTCAACGGGATGCTGACAGCCAGCGAGATCGTCGGCGGCAAACGGCGTTACATGGTTCTGGCGAAAGGCGGGGACGCCGCCAGGTTTCACCTGGTCTTGCCCGACGGCGACGCTTTTCTGCTTGCTGGGCAGCAGCAGCCCCGGGGCGGCTTCGAGCAGATGGATCCCGCCAGGCGGGACGCGCCCGCGGGCACACCGTTAGCGACGCTCCAAAGGATCGTGGTCGGCGCGGAACCGCGCGTGGGCGCTAGCGGGCTGGTATTGAGTCCCGCGAGCACGACGCTGATGTTCTCCGTCTCGCGTCTCGTAGCGGCGCACAACGCTAGCATGATCGTTTTCGCGGTTCCGGGCGGGCTGTTCTTCGCGGATCAGAGCCTCCAGATTACCCGTGCCTATACGATCGCCGGTACGCCGGCGGTCATCAGTGTCGATGAAACCGGTCGCGCATACCTCTTGCTTGTTTCGCCTGGCCGTCGCGAACTGGTAGTGATCACGCCGGATGGTGAATGCGTGCTGAGCCAGAACCAGGCAGAGGCGGGCGAGGGTCAGGCGCGTCCGCCTGTGATCGGCTTCGACCATACGATCTTTCTGACCGTAGGCCCTCGGATCTTGGCCATCGGCCAGGCCGGCCGTGAACTCTGGCACTACGACAGCGCGTCTGGGTCAGCGGGCATGCTGGTAACCCCGGCCGGTCTGCTGTTGTCAGCCGAGGGCTTCGAATTGGCCCAGTATGACCCGACCGGCAAGCGCAGCGTGCTGTTCGAGACCAACGGCGAGCGCCTGAGCGCGGCCCCGGTCATCACGTCCGCCGGCAATCTGCTGGTGGCCAGCGAGAAATATCTCCACTTCCTCGAGGCTGCGTGACACGCCGCGCATCAGGCCATGCCCACTCAGCCGAGACCACCCCCCTGTTGAACGGCGATACGGCATACCGCTGGCACGAATGATAACGTTGGTCCGGTTCGTAGACATCTTCGATCTAGAGTTCGGCTGCCCGCCGGGTCCGTTGTCCCTTATGGTTGCCAACGAGCTCGCTCGAGACATGAACTAACTGACGCTCAATTACTCGTCTCGCAGGCGACCATTTGAGCGACTCGATGTGCCCGCTTTCCATGGGTTTGCCGGGACGGATGAAGTCGAGTTCCATGCCGCGTCGCCAAGCCTACTTCTCGAGCGCCTTGGAGGTGAACTCCGAGCCTTGATCGACGGTAATCGACACGGCCGCTGGCATGTCGGCGGTCGGCGCTTCCACAACCCCGGCAACCCTCTGGCCGGACATCGCATCGACCTCGATCACCGGAATCGCGCGGCTCAACTGATTGACCACTGTCAGGAGGCAGAACGGCCGGCCGTAGAACAGCTGGCAGCATTACGTGAATGCGCTGGTAGCTGTACCGCGGTCATGCATGTGCGATCTTACGGATGCGCAGCCCAAGGGCGAACTGGTCCCTCGCACGGCTCTTGCGGTAGAACCCGGTGCACGAGAAGCGCGCCAACCGGAATGCTCGGACGGCCACCTGAAAGCGCTCCTTGATCCAGCCCGCCAGCACGCGGCGCCGAGCGGGCTTCAGGGCCTTTTTGCGACAACTTCTCCCAGGATGTGCTGGTCCAGGGTGAGGTCGGCGACCAGCCGCTTTAGGCGAGCGTTCTCGTCGCGCAGCTGGCGGAGCTCCCGGATCTCCGCGAGACCCAGCTTGCGGTCCTTCTTCTTCCATACGCAAAAAGCTCGCCTCGCTCACGCCCATCTGGCGACAGACGTCGGCAATCGACCTACCGTGCACTCGAGCGCGCCGGTTGCCGTCGCCATCTCGTGATCGACCACTCACTCGGCGGTGGACTCGCGGCCGTCGTGGCTGCCACCGTGACCTGAGTGCCGACCCGATGGGCGGATGGAAGATCTGACGACTGCGGTTCGCTCAGTCGCCGACCTTCCAGAAGTTGTCATGCGAGCAGTAGTGCAACAGTTCGTGCACGATGGTCGTGTGGTCCCACATTCCCCGCATGAGCTGAATCCTGCGCGGCCACGGCATGATGTCTAATGATGTCGTTACGCCGAGGAAGTTCTGTACCGGATAGTGTTCTTCGAAATCCTTATGAACGTAACAGGGTTGCAATCGCCGATGCGCCCCGTGAGATCGATGCGGCGAGCTTCCGCCATCGATGCTCCGTAGTGCTTGCTCACGTCCTGCCACGCTGCGTTCAACGCAACCTTGAACATGCCAACCCAGCTCACCGAGTCCGAATTGGCTCGATACCGAATGTCGGCCGCCATGCGATTAACCGGGTTCGGGTGTCCCCGGATGAGGTCGTCGACCTGACTCCAAGCTTTCTGGCGTTCCGCCTTCCAGTCGAGGCCCGGCGCGGTCAGCTGCGCGTTGCCGACAAGGGTCTGCAGGCACCACTGCTGGTGCGGCTGCAGCGTACCTGTGCTCGCGAAGTACTTGAGGCATTTCTGGATTCGCTCGCCCATCATCGCCCCGTCTGTGTGTCAGCTGGTGCAGGCGCGCATTCAGTTTGAATCCGCCACGGCCCCGGCGTCCTGGAATGGCTTGTCAAACTCGAATCCAAACAGCTTCGGATCCTCGCCAATCACCGCAGCCGCGAAAATCTTGAACACGTAATCGCGCGTCTCGGCCGGCACGTCCGTTTGCGCCAGAAGCGCCCAGAAATTACGATCGCGTGGATTCTCCTTCATCGCACGAATCCGGTTCCGCACCCGCGTCGTACCCCAGTTGTAGGAGGCAAGCACCAGCAATCCCGAGGCCTGCGCCTCTCCGCGATACAGGTCGCCGAGGTAGCGCGCCGCGGCCCGGGTCGCCGCCGACGCATCGAACCGCTCGTCGTCCGGATCGAACTGCGGCACGTCGAGCAGCGGCCCGGTCTTCAGGCCGTACTGGATTGCGGTCTGTGGCATCAGCTGCCACATGCCCTTGGCGATGCCGAATCGCGTCTCCGGGCCTACGGCCTGGGGTCGGAAGTCACTCTCCTGCAGTGCGATGTAGAAGAACTGCGCAGGCATGTGGTGCTCAGCCAGGATCTCCAGCACCGCGGGTGGCAGGTTCTGCTCGTGCGCCCGCTGCAGCCCTTTGACGAGCCGCTCATCCGAGCGCCAGATCTCGATGTAGCGCTTGACCTCCCGGACGAAGTCCTCGGGCATCGCGATCTCGCACTCGCCGAACACGCGGGCCATGCGGTAGATGACCCGGTCCTCCGGCGCCATCTTGTCATTCAGCACGCCGAGTTCCTCGAGCAGCGCGTCGTACTGGCTCGCCATCTCTGCGAGCTTCTCGCGGCCCGCAGACACCTCGGTGCCGTGCGACGTGTCACCGCTCGCCTCGACCTGCGCCTGGAGGCGTGCAAGCTGCAGTTCCATGCCCTTCATGTTGTAGAACAGCTGCTCGGCGAGCACCCGCGTGCGCTGCAGCTGGAAGTGCTGAAAAACACCGACGCCGACCGCGACGAGGAGCAGTGCGATGGCGCCGGCAATGACCGAACCGTAACGCCGCGTCTGCTTGCGCTTCACGGTGCTGAACGCGCGCCGCACCATCATCGTGCGGTCCCCTGCCGGGGCCTTCGACTTTTCATCGAAGTAGTGGGCGGCAACCTCTTCCAGCGAGCGGGGTGTCTCGGCGCCTGCGGGCCGTGCGGCCGCCGGCGCGGCGTAGCTCAATTCGAGCTGTGGCCCGGCGGCACCAAGGCGCAGCGTGCAACGCGCCGGCAGCGGCGTTTCCGCGATGGGCTCGCCGTCGAGATAGGTTCCGTTCCTGCTGCCGAGATCGCGTGCGCACCACTGCGGGCCGATGCGGAAGATCTCCGCATGCGCCCGGCTCACGCCCTCGTCGTCGATGCAGATGGTGCAACTCGCGTCGCGACCGATGCGGATCGTGTCGGTGTACTCCCGGCTCGCGGCGTTCGAGCCGATGCGCACGCGGATGGGCAGCGCTTGGCTGCTAGCGGGCAACGGTGCCCGATGCGCGGCGGAACCGTGCAATACCGTGCGCCCGGCGGCTGCGTCGTCAGACTGCATGCCGTTCGGCAGGCGCGGCGCGGACGGCTCCGACCCCTCGACCTCCAGGGTGACCCGGATGGCTTGTTCGCCGACCTCGAGCAAGGCCTGCTGCGGCAGCGGTGCGCTCTGGATCGACGCGCCATCGAGGAGCGTACCGCCGGCGCTGCCGAGGTCACGCACCCACCACTGGCCCTCGCGCAGGAATACCGCCGCGTATGCGCGGCTGATCTTCTGGTCATCGGTCTGCAGCTGCCCGGTCGCGTCGCTACCGATGCAGAAAGCCGTCGTCAGCCGGGTCCGACGCTCACCGCCTGGCGTCATCCAGCTGACGGCAATTGCTGAGTCGCTTCTTCTTGGAGTTTGCGACACCCGAAGTCCCCTTTGCCTGCGCACTCAAGCACGTCGAGCGGAAGCACCCTTGTCCGCGAGTCTATCCTGCCAACTCGTCGGAACTGCAGTCGACTTTCTCCCTTTCATCCTCGAGCACGTGCTCATGGCGTTGCCGAAGCGACCAGGGACGTGTGCTTCTCGGTCATTCGTTGTCCATTGAACTGAAACTCGACCAGGCTCTCGCCGCGGTCGCCTTCCATGAGAAAGCTGCTGATGGGGCCAAACACCGTCGCGAGCTCGTCCTTCGTGCAGGTGGGCAGGTAGGCGCGCAGCACGCGGGGGTCGTAATAGCGGAACACCAGCGTTCGTCCGGACTCGTCCTGGACTCGCAGGAAGCCGCGCAGGTGGTGTCGCAGATTGCGGGCGTCCTTGATCCTCAGGAAGATTCCCCAGCTGTTGCCCCAACCCATCTCGAGCAGCGGCCGGGTGAACTTGTAGTCGGGGGCCAGCTCGATCAGGTACGGCGCTGCGCGCTGCAGAGCGTCCGGCAACTTGCCGCTGTAGAGGGAGATGAACTCGAGACGGGAGAACTTGAGG
>Ga0316603_10001235_pt1 | contig 13482 bp, 11 predicted proteins | sample OWC_soil_day10_n_FD_207649 | JGI IMG/M metagenome (GOLD analysis project Ga0316603, IMG submission 207649) | Wetland soil microbial communities from Old Woman Creek delta, Ohio, United States - OWC_soil_day10_noCT | ecosystem: Environmental > Terrestrial > Soil > Wetlands | place: USA: Ohio...
AGCTAATCGTGTAATTGAGCTTACTCCAAACGGAATTATTGATAAGATGATGAATTATGATGAATACATCACTTCTGATCATATCAAGGAACTTCGTAAGAAGATGTACGGAGATAAAGACTAAAAGAATATTAGATATAAAAAACGCTTAGATTATTGACGATCTAAGCGTTTTTTTATACCTTAAAGTCTACAGTAATTGGCATATGATCACTGTATTGTAGATAAAATTTTGAATTACCTATTTGCATATCCGATAATCCACTATTTAGATTATCTGACATAAAACAATAGTCGATGTGGTATTTCTTATTAATATTTTTAGAATTTTATCCAAACTTTCGCATTCAGAAATTACTCCAATGTCATAATTTAGATGTTTAATGTATTTGTATTTATTGCGGAATTGCATATTACAGTTCCATGCTGTAATTTTCATAGATGTTTAAATTGTTTCTTATCAATTTCCGTGTTTTAGATTAAAACGAATAAATTACCCCTCCGTTCAAACGAAAGCCCGACCAGTCTGCCCGGTATCTGTTATCTGTGGTCGATAACTTTGATCCCAATTCAAAATCATAGCCCAAACTAGCACTGACTGAAATATTGCGGGCTACATCAAGCTTGCCACCAAACATGGGTTGAATGCTAAATCCCGTTGCATTAGTACTAATGTTATCACTGCCTTCCTGATGTATGTTCTGCTCGTAAATATCCAACGTTGCTTTGTATCCTAAGTGGGTAAACATGATGGCAGGCGAAACTTCTCCAAAGAAAGACAATGTACATTTCCCTAGTTTACTTTCGTCTGTGTATATACGATACAAGGTTCCTAATCTGTAACCTGTGAATGTAAGCTTTTCAATGTACTTACCTGAATAATCAGAATATGCAATCTTACCTCCTGTTGTAAGAAATGAACCTCTCAAGCCAAATTCATTATTATTTCTTTTTATGGAAGCATCTATTGTGTGTGTTATATACGGAGGAAAGTTATCTACAATAGCTAGCCCTTTGGGCATAGACGAACGCATTGACTGAAATCCATATTCAAGCAAATCTTTCATGTCTTTCATTTTGTAAGTTCCATATCCAACGGAGTAACTTATTTTATATTGGGCGTTTACCCCCATAGTAAATAGTAAAAGCAGTGTCGTGATTATATTCTTTTTCATTATTTTGTCAGTTTTGCGAGATTCAGATAATATCCATTAAAAATCAGATTATTGTTATAAAGCCTTGCATCGGCATAAGGATTGATATTTGCCAATGGAATTTTCATATATAGAGTCTTGTAGTCGCTTGCTAATACATATACATTATATTGACTATTTGCATACTCAGGACCTTTATATAGCAGATTTCCGGTAAAAGGATCAATGTTCTGGAAAGTTCCGTCTATTGTTGTCGTACTTCCGGTAGATAAATCTACTATTGCAAACTTGTTATCTTTATATTGTATTATAGCTTCAGAATCTTTAATCGGATTAAATTCAATGCTTTTAATATTCGCATTGATTTGAGTCTGGATAAGACGCAGTGTGTTGTCGCTTTGTAGTTCATATAGCTCTGTCCAGTGCTTTTCTGGAAGATACTCTGTACATAGTGCATAAATATATTTTCCATTGGCCGAGATTCTGGTCTTTACATTAATATCGTTAATTGTATTTCCCGAAGTCCATCGTTTAGAACAGATTTTATTTCCTGAAGCGATATTAAAGAGATCGAATCCTGTATATTGTTCAATGAAGAGATGATTTGCATTATTCAGATAAAAGTAATTACCCTGAGTATTGGTGAAGAATATCTCTTTACTTAATGTGTTGTCGCTGTAGATGTGAATATAATTATTTAAATCACTAATTGCAACCAATCCTTTGTTTGAGGCTTTCACTTTACAACCAGTATGCAACGTGAGATTGTGTTTTACAGTACTTTGTATGCTAAAATCGGAAGCATTGTATTTAATCAGATTATCAAAGTCGAGGCCAAGTAATAGGTTGTTTGCCTGATCTGCCCCATAATTAATATCATTAAACAGATTGTCGGAGAAAGATTTGATGATGTACGGATAGAGCTGATACTGAGTAGTATCAGCATTTATCGGTAAAATATAAAAAGCGTAAGAATCACTAGAGGTTGGGAAATTGTCGACAGGGATAATAGTTTCGTTTGTTGATTCAATAACTTTAATTTCATTACCAAATAAATATTTAAGTACATATTTGCATGGGTATGGATTAGGGTTGGTCCATTTTATCTTCATTTCGCTTGTAGAAATGCGTTCGGTCTTAAAATTGTTTTCTGTAATGTTAAAGTGTCGTGCAGTGAATCTGTCTGTGAGTGATACTTGCTGACCATTTTTTAGTATGGCACAAATGCTGTAGAACTTGTAACCATAGACGTAGTCTTTGTCTACATAATAGGTCTGCTCAGGATTGTTGATGGTTGCTATAAGATTGTCCGACATGTAATCGCCATTGTACACCTTATAGCATTCCACATCATATTCTTTTGGCTTATCCCATTCTATTTTATAGTAATTATTCTCATCCACGGATTCTCTTATATTCATGTTTACATCCGGATTGGAAACGAATTTAACTTTGAAGTTTAATTCGCCCACATACATTTCGTAACCGGCATATTCGGCCAGACTTCCAGTTCCTGTTTGCAATCCCATAATTAACTTCAGGTCATGAATTTGGTTATCAGTAATTCCTGTACTTAGGTATGTGCCATCTTTCTGAGGATTGGTATTTAATTCTTTTCCATCCAGATAAAACTTCTGTGCTATGACATTTTTACCTCCGGAATTAACTGTGTAGTAAAAATAGGCATATTGATATAGATAAATTGTTTGACTTGGGTTGACCCCGGCTAGGTCAATACTAATATTTACATTTCCATCTGGTTTCTTAATATCTATATAATTATCATCGCTACTATCGTATGCACAACTGTGGAAAGGAAATGATAATAATGCGGAGATGGAATAGAGTAATAGTTTATTCCTAAAGAGATTTTTAGATAGATACATATAGGCGGATTTAATTTTACAGACCGCAAATATAGCCTTATTATCCTGAAATAAAAATATGTAAATAATATTTTTATAGTTTGTAAGTAGAAATATCTATATGCCGATATATATGATGTTATTTTGGTGTTTTCTCAAGTAGCGGATAAATAATAAAGGAACGGACGCAAAGATAGTCTTCACGTCCGTTCCTTTATTAAGTAGATTATTTATTGATTCAGAAAATCTGAACTCACTTTGTTATTTAGTAAATACCAGCTTTTGTTTATTGGTATCTCTGAAAATTTCTTTTCCCAAAACAGAAATATTACCTTGTACTATAACCCTGGACAATTTGTCGCAATCAAGAAATGCACCATCTTTAATGGCTTTAACAGAAGGAGGTAGCAGTAGTTCGCCAGCCAGGTGAATACATCCGCTAAAGGCACGTTCGCCAATGCTAACAAGCTTGCTCGGTAGATGAACAGTCATCAGATACTTCTTTTGAGTAAAGGTGAAGTCTGGGATCTCTGTTGCTGTAGTTTCCGACAAGTCAATTGAAACAAGATCGGGCATGAAATCGCGTATCATCTTAAAGTCGTCTTCGTTAATATTACCTTTGATGGTGAGATAATTCACTTCGCTTGGCTGATGACCGGCCTTCATAATTTCGTTTCCTAGTTCGCCCGGTTTAGTGATGTTGATGGTAAGAGATTCAGGAGTTCCTTCCAGAATAGCAAATCCATCCCATCCCTTTTTTCTTTTATAATCGTCCTTGCATCCAAGAGGAATGAATACGGCAGTCAGACTGTCGTTCAAGGCTCCTTCCTGAAGATTGGGAGGCGTCTTTTTGTTTATCTGCAGAATTGTCAGGTTATTGCAGTTCTTAAAAGCAAACTTGTCAATGTTCAGAATAGAAGAAGGGAGAATAATTCTCTTCAATGTACTCTTACCGCGAAGTGTACCATCTTCAGCATTGCAAAAAGCATAAGCCGGGATGAAGTAGGGCAGATAGGTGAATCTCTTTAATGGATAAGTACCTTCTTTTCCCATGTATACGGCTAAAGATGCATTAGATATGTCGAGCACTTCCAGCTTAGTCATACTGTCGCGCATCAGCTTAAAGTCTATGGCGTTAATCTTTCCGGTTATGGTTAGATGAGTTATACTTTTAGCTTCTGCTTCAGTTATTTGTTCTTTCAGTGTTCCACTTTTAGGAACGAAAAGCGTTTTGCTTACTGTTTGTGCCGTTAAGCCACTAACAATGAGGCATAGTAGAAAAAATATTCCTAATTGTTTCTTTTTCATAATTCTTATTAATTAAGTTTTTGATCAATTCCTTTCATACTAAGCTGTACCCGTTTTCTGCTCATGTCTACGCTGTCTACACGTACCATTACGTGCTGATGGATAGATACAATCTCGGTTGGGTCGCTAATAAACTTGTCGGCCAGTTGTGAAATGTGTACCAGTCCGTTTTCCTTGATACCCACATCCACAAAACAACCAAAGTTGGTGATGTTGGTCACAATTCCCGGAAGAATCATGCCTTCCTGCAAATCGGCTATGCTCTTCACGTTTTTGTCGAACTCAAATACCTGAATGGCTGAGCGTGGATCTCTTCCCGGTTTCTCAAGTTCCTGCATTATGTCGTTCAGCGTAGGCATACCTACGGTTGGCGTTACATATTTGTCCAGCTTTATTTTAGCTCTAAGTTCTTTGCTTTTGATAAGCTCCTCTACAGTGCATTGCAAATCCTTTGCCATTTGTTCCACAATGTGATAGCTCTCCGGGTGAACGGCCGAATTATCAAGTGGGTTGTCCGCTTTAGGGATGCGTAGGAATCCGGCACATTGCTCAAAAGCTTTGGCTCCCATACGAGGAACTTTTAATAACTGTTTGCGGGAACTGAAAGCTCCATTCTCAGCCCGATAATTAACTATATTCTGAGCCAGTTGAGGTCCCAGACCGGATATGTAAGTCAGCAGGTGAGTGCTGGCTGTGTTGAGGTTTACACCTACCGAGTTTACGCAGTTCTCTACCGTCTGATCCAGTGATTTCTTCAGTTTTCCCTGATCTACATCGTGCTGATATTGTCCCACACCAATCGATTTTGGGTCAATCTTTACCAATTCGGCAAGAGGGTCCATTAATCGTCGGCCGATAGAAACCGCGCCACGAACCGTTACATCGTATTCCGGAAACTCATCGCGGGCAATTTTAGATGCCGAATAGATAGACGCACCGTTTTCGCTTACCACAAATACCTGTACTTCACGATCGAAACGCAGAGAAGTGATAAACGCTTCCGTTTCACGGCTTGCAGTTCCATTACCAATGGCAATAGCCTGTATATCATAAGCTTCAACCAGCTTTGTAACTTTCTTTGCAGCCATCAATTTTTCATTCTGAGGCGGGTGAGGGTAGATAGCTTCGTTGTGGACTAAGTTACCCTGCGCATCTAGACATACCAGCTTACAACCAGTTCTGTATCCCGGATCCAATCCTAGTACCCTTTTCTGTCCTAACGGAGCAGCAAGGAGTAATTGGCGCAGATTCTCGGCAAAAACACGGATAGCTTCCTGATCGGCAGCCTCTTTCGAAAATGCAGAGAATTCAGTTTCTATAGATGGTTTCAATAATCGTTTATATCCATCCTTTACGGCTTCGGCCACTTGTGCTCCGCACTCGTTATTACTGCGTACGTATAAGCGTTCCAGACGTTCTGTACATTCCTCATCATCGGGAGAAATGCTCACTTTTAGTAACCCTTCTGCTTCGCCCCGGCGAATAGCCAACAGGCGGTGAGATGTACATTTCTTAAGCGGCTCCGAAAAATCGAAATAGTCCTGGTATTTAGCCGCTTCCTCTTCCTTGCCCTTTACAACCTTAGCTGAAATAACAGCCTGCCTACCAAAAAGATTACGAACCTGATTACGTGCACGCTCATCTTCATTAACCTGCTCGGCAATAATATCTCGTGCGCCCTTCAAAGCATCTTCCGCATCCTTCACATCTCCTTTCACAAAAGCTTCAGCTCTTGCCGATAGGTTGCTTTCCCTTTGCAGCATCAGCAGCGTAGCCAATGGTTCAAGTCCCTTTTGACGTGCCACTTCTGCACGGGTTTTTCGCTTAGGTTTGTAAGGCAGGTAAATGTCTTCCAGCTCTGTACTGTTCCAGCAGGCATCAATTCGATTTTTAAGCTCGGGCGTTAGTTTGCCTTGTTCTTCGATTGTGCTTAGTATGGTTTCCTTGCGCTTGTTAAGCTCGCAAAGTTTATCGTATTGTTCTTTGATGTTTCCTATCTGGACCTCGTCCAAACCGCCGGTAGCTTCCTTGCGATACCGGCTGATGAAGGGAATTGTAGCCCCATCGTTCAGAAGTGACAATGTGCTGCTTATTTGTTTCACGGCAATGTTTAGTGCCGAAGAAATCATTTTGTGAAATAACTCCATTTTATCGCGTTTTGCTATAGTTTCTAAATAACAAAGATACCAATTTTTAGTGGAAAAATAGTGAATCGTTAACATAAATAAACGGGACCAAAAAGGGCCACACTTTTTTGCTATCTAAATATCTGTGTATTAATTATATATAGCACCCTTAAAAAATGTAAATTTACATGGTGTGTACACAGAATAAATAATATAAAATATAGTTTATAATAAATTATAAACTGTTCAATTCGCTATTTTTTAAATAATAAAAGCTAGAATAGAATAGAGAAATGGTATGACAATTATTTGCAGTAGAATGGATTGAATTTATTGGCCAATAATTATAATTTATTAACCAATGGTTGCTTGTTTATTGGCCAATAAATTTCTTTTGCTGGTTAATGCTTTTTTAGAATAATTATACAAAAATTGTATTTATATTTATTAAATTTGCATTGAATTTAAAAAGCTAATAATGAAAAGGCTTATCGTCTGTTTTTTACTAACTATATTTTTTATCGGAATAATCTTTGCACAGTCTCGTGAAGTAGTTATAAAGCTAATTCACACATCAGACGTTCATGGAAATATCACTCCTTACGACTTTACTAATGACAAAGTGCGTGGCGGTAGCCTTGCTCGGGTAAGTGCTTTTGTTAATGAACAACGGCAAAAATTTCCCGGTCGTGTGCTGTTGTTTGATGGAGGCGATTTGTTACAAGGTCAGCCCAGTGTATATTATTACAATTACATAGATACAATTTCACCTCATATAGCCTCCGAAGTCCTGAATTACATGAAATACGATGCTCTGGCATTTGGAAATCATGATGTGGAAACCGGTCATTCAATTTATGATCGTTGGATTAAGCAATGCAATGCTCCGGTTCTTTCGGCAAATACATTGCGAAAAGACGGCAGTAACTATCTGTCGCCATATAAAATATTCGTTGTCGACGGAGTGAAAATAGCTGTCCTTGGATTAATAACTCCTTCAATTCCTGCATGGGTAAATGAAAGAATGTGGAGTGGTTTGTGGTTTGAGGATATGGAAGTATCTGCTAGAAAGTGGATGAAAATAATCCGTGAAAAAGAAAATCCTGATATTGTAGTTGGGCTTTTTCATTCGGGTATTGAGCCTTATAAACTTAATGGGCTGTATAATGAGAATGCATCACTTGAAGTAGCTAAGAATATTCCGGGATTTGACGTGGTATTTGCCGGGCATGATCATACTTACTATAATCATAAAGTAGTTAATGTTGCAGGGGATTCGGTTTTGGTTTTAGATCCGGCAAACGACGCAGAACGTGTTTCTGATGTAATGCTTAAGATCAAAATGGAAAACGGTAAAGTGATAAGTAAAAGATGTTCGGGTAAATTGAAAAAGATGTCTAATTATACAGCCGATGAGGCATTTATTAGTCACTTTTCTTCTCAGATCGACGCAGTGAAAAGCTTTGTGAGCCGACCTATTGGTAAATTTGATAAAACAATAAGTAGTCGGGATGCCCTTTTTAAATCGTCTGAATTTTTAGATATAATACATTCAATTCAGTTGGGAGTAACTCAGGCGGATATATCCTTTACGGCGCCATTAACCGGAGCCACTTATATTTATAAAGGGGAGGTGTATGTGCGTGATCTTTTTAAGCTGTATTCCTATGAAAATATGATTTATACCATGGAACTTACAGGCAAAGAGGTTAAAGGTTATATGGAACAATCGTATGCAATGTGGACTAATCAGATGAAAAGTGCCGACGATCATTTACTGTTGCTTAAACAAGATGATGGAGGAAGGTATGACTTGGTTAATTACAGCTATAATTTTGATACAGCAGCAGGTCTTGTTTATACTGTTGACGTAACAAAACCGGCTGGAGAGAAGGTGCGTATTCTGCGAATGAGTGATGGTAAACCTTTTAATTTGAATAAAAAATATAAGGTTGCTATTAACTCATACCGTGCAAATGGAGGAGGAGAACTGTTGACTAAAGGGGCTGGTATTCCGCTGGATTCTTTGAAAAGCAGAATACTTGTTGCATACCCAAACGATTTACGTTTCTATCTCATGAAGTATATTGAATCGAAAGGAGTTGTATCTCCCAAACCAATGAATCAATGGAAATTTATTCCTGCAAAGTGGGCAAAGGCAGCAGCTAAACGTGACAGGGAATTATTATTTAATAAAGAAGATTAAAATGGCCGAATCACTTAAAATAGTAGAAGGAACTAAGGACGAAAAATATAAATCGCTGATATCACAGATAAAGGCGTTGATTGAAGATGAAGAAGATCTGATTGCTAACCTGTCGAATACAGTTGCCGCATTGAAACATGCTTTTGATTTTTTTTGGGTTGGTGTGTATTTTGTAAAAGGCGACGATTTGGTATTAGGCCCATTCCAGGGACCGATAGCTTGTACACGTATCAGATATGGTAAAGGAGTTTGTGGTACCGCATGGAAAGAAGCACGTACATTGGTAGTTCCTGATGTTGATGCGTTTCCGGGGCATATAGCCTGCAGCTCTCTTTCTCGTTCCGAGATTGTGGTTCCGTTGGCTAAAGATGGAGTAATATGGGGAGTACTCGATATAGATAGTGCCGAACTAAATACTTTTGATGAGGTAGATAAACAACATCTGGAACATCTTGCTTCTATACTTAATAACTTATTTTTATCAATCATTATTTAGATTATTTCAAAATAATATCAGTATTTTATTCGTTATTATTTAGACGATATCAAAATAATAACTATCTTTGCAACCGAAATATATAACTAGAACCTGGTGAAGATTACTAGAAAGTCTATATTGCCTCTTTTGCTTTTAGTGCTATTTGCTGTTTACCAATTTGGTATTTCAGCTTTTACGCACGTTCACTATGTAAATGGGGTAATGATTGTTCACTCTCACCCTTTTAAAGATGGGCATCATAAGCATACCAAATCTCAATTGGTGGTTATTGCTCAGCTATCTTCATTTCATACACCTAAACCAGAAACGACTTCCCGGTTATTTGTTTATAGACAAATTATTATGTCTATTGAACCAAAAGCGGAAGCTCCAATGGTAGAAGGTATAAACTTTAAATCGCTTACTCTTCGTGCCCCTCCTGTAGTGCTTTCATAAATACCTTTTTTGTTTTTTTTTCTTATACATATTTTAGTAATATAGCATTTTTATGAAACACTATATATTATTTTTTATGCTCATTTTTATGGGTGTAACTGTTTGTGCTGATAATTTAGTTGATGTAGATAGTAATATTTCCGGTTTAGTGACAGTTAAAGGAAGTGATGGGATTATACCTTATGCCTCAGTGCAAATACTTGGACGTGCCAATGGTACTATGTCAAATGAGGAAGGAAGGTTTGAATTTAAAAGACTTAGAGCAGGTAAATACAATGTTAAGGTGGCGTGTGTGGGTTATAAGTCATTAGTAAAAACAGTGATAGTAAAACCACACTCCGATGATGTTGTTAATTTTTCATTAGAAGAAGATGCGGTAATGACTGATGAGATTGTTGTTTCTGCCAATCGTAATGAAGTAAGTCGCAGGGATGCTCCGGTAGTTGTAAATATAATGGGAGCTAAGCTTTTTGAAACAGTAAACTCAACAGATTTAGCTAAATCGCTTTCTTATCAATCTGGTTTGCGGGTAGAAAATAACTGCCAGAACTGTGGATTTCCGCAAGTGCGTATAAACGGACTGGAGGGCCCTTATTCTCAGATTCTGATTAATAGTCGCCCTGTTGTAAGTGCGTTGTCGGGCGTATATGGGCTGGAGCAAATTCCCGTAAACATGATTGACCGTGTTGAAGTGGTGCGCGGGGGTGGTTCGGCGCTATTTGGTGCAAATGCAGTAGGTGGTACAATTAATATTATTACAAAAGATCCCGTAAGCAATTCATTTCAGGTTTCATCGAATTTTTCGAATATGAATGGAAAATCCTGGGAGCAATACATGGGTGCAAATGTATCTCTTGTAGATAAAGACAGTAAGTATGGAATTGCACTTTATGAAACCTATAGGAATCGCAATCCTTATGATGCTGACGATGATGGTTTTTCTGAAGTAGGGAAATTGAATATGCATACCTTTGGTTTACGTACTTATTATAAGTCTTCTGAATATAGCAGAATAAACCTTGAATATCACACAACAAACGAATTCCGCAGGGGAGGGAATAAGTTCGATCTACAGCCTCACGAAACAGATATAACAGAGCAAACTAAACATATTATCAATAGTGGTGGCATTAGTTACGATCTTTTTTTGAATGAGTATAAGCACAAAATATCGGTTTATTCATCTGTGCAACATATTGACCGGAATAGTTATTATGGTGCTCAAAGAAATGAGGATGCGTACGGTAAAACAAAAGACCTGACTTTTGTTGCAGGTGGAATGTATGTAGGTCATTTTGATAAAATACTGTTTGCTCCTTCAACGTTGACACTTGGTACAGAATATCAGAACAATTCAATGCACGATGTTATGCTGGGATATAACAGGGATATGAAGCAGGATATTCGTATAGCTGGTGGATTCTTTCAAAATGAGTGGAATGTTAATAAGGTAACTTTGCTTGTTGGAGCCAGGCTGGATAAGCATAATTTGATAAATAATCCTATTTTTAGTCCACGAGTTAATTTGCTTTATAAACCTTATGAGTATTTGCAGGCTCGCTTGACTTATTCTACCGGATTTCGTGCTCCGCAAGCTTATGACGAAGATTTGCATGTAACGGCGGTGAATGGTGAAGGTACTTTAATTAGTCTGGCTCCGGGGTTGAAACCGGAACACTCGAATAGTTATAGCGGATCTGTGGACTGGACTTCACATATTGGACATTGGCAGACAAACCTTTTGGTTGAAGGATTTTATACCGGCCTGAATGATGTTTTCATTCTGGAACAGACAGGGGTGGATGCTGATGGAAATATTCTTAAAGAACGACGTAATGGTAATGGAGCAAAGGTATATGGAGCAAATGTTGATGCTAAAATAGCTCATGGACGTGAAGCGCAGTTGCAGGTGGGATTTACTGCCCAGCGAAGTGTTTATAATCAGAATGAATCTTGGAGTGATGATCCTTCAGTTGCTTTGATTAAGAATATGCCTCGTACTCCAAATTATTATGGTTACTTTACTTTAACCTCTGCGCCGCTTAAAAACTTTGATTTTTCCTTCTCTGGCATTTATACAGGTAAAATGTATGTGCCTCATTTAGCCGGATATGTTGCAAAAGATGTAATGGAACATACCCCTGATTTCTTTACTCTGAATGTTAAACTGAATTATACCATTAATTTAAGTGGTGGAATAAAAATGCAGTTGAACGGTGGTGTGCAGAATATAGCAAATAGTTTTCAGCAAGACTTGGATAAAGGAGAATATCGTGATGCCGGTTATTTCTATGGACCAACTCAGCCTCGCACTTATTTCGTTGGAATAAAATTGTTTAATTAGTTTGTAAAGGTTCATACTTATGGATAAACAATTTAAGTATAAGGAAACAGATAAGATGGGTGATCTTATCTGTGGAAATTATACGCTATTACAAGTGATGAGTAGATTTGGTCTTTCATTAGGCTTTGGGGATAAAACTGTAAGGGAAGTTTGCTTACTGAATAATGTGGATTGCCTTACATTTCTTGCGGTTGTGAATTTTATTGATAAGGGATGTGTTGCTCTGGATTTTTCTTCAGAAAAGCTATCCATAGCTCCGTTGATGGATTATCTAAAACAGGCGCATTTCTATTTTCTAGACTTTAGTCTTCCCGCTATTCGTGTAAAACTAATTAATGCGATTGATTGTTCTGAAAATGAGGTGGCGTTTCTTATTCTGAAATTTTTTGATGAATATGTAAATGAGGTTCGGAAACACATGGATTATGAGGATAAGACTGTGTTTAAGTATGTTGATTCTTTATTGAAAGGAGAGTCTTCTGAAAACTATTCTATTGCAGTATTTTCTAAAAAGCATTCACAGGTAGAAGCAAGGCTGACTGAACTAAAGAATATTATTATCAAGTATTATCCTGCGAAGTCGAATAATAATTTGCTAAATGCTGTTTTGTTCGATATATATACATGTGAAAAAGAACTTGAATCTCACAATATGGTAGAAAACTATTTGTTTGTTCCGGAGATTCTGAAACTTGAAAAGAAATTAGCGAAAAATAAACAATGAATATGACCATGAAGATTGCTGTTGCAGAGAATTCTGCTATAATCTGTAGTGGTGTAACATCTATACTGAAGCGCTTGCCAGATCTCAGAATTCAGCCTTTTGAAGTATATTCTTTGGAATCGCTTAAGGAGTGCCTGAAAATGGATAAGATTGATATGCTAATAATTAATCCTGCTTTTGGAGGATTCTTTGATATATCAAAATTTAGAGCTGAAATTATAGATGCACATATTAAGATTGTAGCTCTCGTTAGTTCTTATGTTGATAAAGTTGTTTTGGGTAAATATGATGAAACACTGTCTGTTTATGATAATAATGATGTTTTGTATGACAAGATAAACAGATTGCAAAACTCGCCGGAAAAGAAAAGTGAAGATGGAAATGAGTTGTTGAGTACGCGTGAAAAAGAAATAGTTGTATGTGTAGTTAAGGGTATGACCAATAAGGAAATTGCAGATAATTTATTTATTTCTGTACATACGGTTATAACGCATCGAAGGAATATTGCCAAAAAATTGCAGATACATAGTCCGGCCGGACTAACTATTTATGCCATCGTAAACAATTTAATTGAAATAGGTGAAGTGAAAAAGAATCTTGTATAATTAGTTATTTTACCGCATTATACATCCCGTTGTCTTTATAAAGATTACGGGATGTGTTTTTTATACAAAAAATATAATCATATTAGTGCATATTTAAAATAAAGTAGTATCTTTGCATCTGTTGAAACATTCAATGACACTCCTACGGTGAGCTAGAATGTACTCCAAAATCAATAATATCCCAAATACTCATTTTATTTACGTCCCAACTTTAAG
>Ga0316603_10001236_pt1 | contig 13477 bp, 17 predicted proteins | sample OWC_soil_day10_n_FD_207649 | JGI IMG/M metagenome (GOLD analysis project Ga0316603, IMG submission 207649) | Wetland soil microbial communities from Old Woman Creek delta, Ohio, United States - OWC_soil_day10_noCT | ecosystem: Environmental > Terrestrial > Soil > Wetlands | place: USA: Ohio...
GCCTTTACAGCCCCGAGGGGCTATGGTATATCTAAACCTGAAGAGATTTTGCATGGAAGTTGCATGGAGCGTTGTGGGTAGCTCCCCCGGTCATATTGGCTACGAGAGGTTATGGAGCATCGGTTCTGGTCCCGCATCCGCTGGGTCGTTTCGGCGGCCATGGTCTGCGTGGTTGTCCTGTTTGTCGTGGCACTGAAACAGCGCTCCGCGCCCATCTCCCAGGGGCTGCCGGCGGCGGACAAGAATGCCGATGACACCTCCTCGCTTACCATCAACCACATGGAGTACAGCGAGGTGAGACAGGGCCGCACCCGCTACACCGTCGAGGCGGACGCAGCTCGGCACTACGAGCAGCAGCAGCAGACGTTCCTTGACAAGGTGACCGTGGTGTTTTTCCAGAATGATGGCGGTAAGATCACTCTGGTGGCTGACGAGGGTTCGATCGACCATGGGAGCAAGAACATGGAGGCTCGCGGGAACGTCCATGTGAACTACAACGACACCTACGAGCTGACAACCGCTCACCTGTTCTATGATAACGCCAAGAACCTCATCTTCACTCCCGATCCCGTGCTCATCGTGGGCCGGGGGCTCACCCTGCGTGGGGTGGGGGCGAGCCTCGAGATAGATGAGCGCAGCATGAAAATCCTGAGCCGCGTCGACACCCGCCTGGAAGGCGTGAGGCTGGGAGGCTCCCCAAACCGGGGATAAGAGGATGGGCGGGAAGAGGCACCTCATGGCAAGACCCGCTCCGGTGATCGGCATAACAGCCGTTCTCGCGGCGTTTCTCTTTGTCCTCGGAACGGTGTCCGTTAGGGCCCAGCAGCAGAAGCCGGCCGAGCCGGACAAGGCGGAGCCGATCCACATCACCAGCAACCAGGTGGAGGCGTTCCAGCAGCAGCACCAGGTCGTATTCTCGGGACACGTGGTCGCCACCCAGAAGGATATCGTGGTTCGGGGCGACAAGATGACGGTCTTCTATGCTGACAAAGGCCAGGGAGACGCCAAAGGCTCCGATCTCGGCGGTGGCTCTGTGGATAAGATTGTCGTGGAGGGAAACGTACAGATCACCCAGGGAGAGCGGGTAGCGACCGGAAAGGTGGCCACGTACTACCGGGCCGACAACAAGGTGGTACTTACCGGCGACCCCCGGGTGGTGCGCAATCAGGATTCCATCCAGGGTGACCGGATCACCCTTTTTCTGGACAGCGAGAAGAGCATTGTGGAATCGGGCCCTTCCGGGCGAGTGCAGGCCACCATTTACAGTTCCGGCCCCAAGGGCGCTGCTGACGGGAGTAAGAGTGGAGAAGGAGCAAAACGTCCCCCCGCAACCGGCGACCAAGGTGGGTAAGCTCAGCGCTCAGGGGTTGGTAAAGGTCTACCGCAGCCGCCGGGTGGTCGATCAGGTGAGTCTTGCTGTCAACCGCGGAGAGATCGTGGGGCTTCTGGGACCGAACGGTGCGGGCAAGACTACAACCTTTTACATGATCGTAGGGTTGATTCGTCCGGACGGTGGCCAGGTCTTTCTCGACGGGAAAGAGGTGAGCGGTCTCCCCATGTACCTGCGGGCACGGGAGGGGATTACCTATTTGCCCCAGGAGCCGTCAGTATTCCGGAAGCTCACGGTGGCAGAGAACCTCATGGCGATCCTCGAGACCATGGCGCTCACCCGAGACGAACGAAGGACGCGGCTCGAGGAGCTCCTCGCCGAGTTGAACCTCACGCCGCTCGCCGACAACAAGGCATACTCTCTGTCCGGCGGCGAGCGCCGGCGGGTCGAGATCACCCGGGCCCTGGTGACCAGGCCGAGCTTCCTGCTCCTCGATGAACCGTTCGCCGGCATCGATCCTCTGGCCGTTCTCGACCTGCAACGGATCCTGGGACAATTGAAGGAAAAGGGTATCGGGCTCTTGATTTCAGATCACAATGTGCGGGAGACCCTCAAGGTCTGTGATCGGGCTTACATTCTCCATCAGGGGCAACTTCTGGAGGAGGGTGACCCGGCCCAGATCGCGGCGAGTGCGCTCGCACGAAAGATTTACCTTGGGGAGGAGTTCAGCCTCTAGCAAGCGGACATGATGGGCTGCACGGTGATAACGCGAGGCAGGGTGATCCGTTCGGCAAAGCCACGCCAAGGCGTGGTCGCGGCCAGTGACTAGTCAACTTTCTACGAGAGACGGTGGAGAACGGCACGAGGGGCCGGCAGAGTAACGACCTATGGCGATCGAACTGAGACAGCAGCTCAGGCTGGCGCAACAGTTGATCATGACCCCTCAGTTGCAGCAGGCCATCAAACTGCTGCAGCTCTCCCGCCTGGAACTGCTGGATACCATCACCCAGGAGCTGGAGCAAAACCCGCTCCTCGAGGAGACGGCCGAGGGAGCCGCGGATCAGCAGGAATCGCAGGAGGAGGAGGAGGGGGAATCCTTCAGCCGGGACAAGGAGCAGGTCTCCGAGGTCACTATTGACGAGAAGCCGCGGGACGACTTCGACTGGGAGGCCTACCTGGGCGAGTACAGCACTTACAGCAGCGGTCGAGTCCCGATCGAGCATGAGGTGAGCCCCGAGCTGCCTTCGCTGGAAGGTCGCCTCACCAAGAAGCCTGACCTGAATGCCCATTTACTCTGGCAGTTACATCTATCCCACCTGTCGGAAGATGAAAAGGACGTGGGAACCCTTATCATTGGCAACATCGATATGGATGGCTACCTCAAGGCGACGGTGGCCGAGATCGCCCAGATGGGCGGCCGCGACGAGGGCTTTGTGGAGCTGGTCCTCGCGGTGGTCCAGGACTTCGACCCCCCCGGGGTGGCGGCAAGGGATCTCCAGGAGTGTCTGCTCCTCCAGGTGAAAAACCTCAGCCTCCCAGACACCCTGGTCATCGACATCGTCAAGAATCACCTGAATGACCTGGAGACCAAGAACTATCAGGCCATCGTCAGAGCTACCGGAAGGATCCCTCAGGAAATCCAGGCGGCCATCAACATCATCACCCACCTGGAGCCCAAGCCGGGCCTGGCCTACAATGAGGAAGAGGTCCAGTACATCAGCCCCGACATCTATGTGTACAAGGTGGGCGACGACTTCGTCATCGTTCTCAACGAGGACGGCCTGCCGAAGCTCCGGGTGAGCCCCTTCTACCGCGAAGCGCTGAGCAAGGACGGGTCGGTGCCGGAGCCGACGAGGGAGTACATCCAGAACAAACTCAGGTCGGCGGCGTGGCTCATCAAGAGTATCCATCAGCGGCAGCGCACCATCTACCGGGTGGCGGAGAGCATCGTCAAGTTTCAGCGGGAATTCTTCGAGCGGGGTATCGCGCACTTGCGCCCCCTTGTGCTCCGCGATGTGGCCGAAGACCTGAGCATGCACGAATCCACCATCAGCCGCGTCACGACCAACAAGTACATGCATACACCCCAGGGCGTGTTCGAGCTCAAGTACTTCTTCAACTCGTCAATCAGCAGCCTGGACGGCGGTGCGGTGGCCTCGGAGAGTGTCAAGGAGAGGATACGTCAGATCATTCAGAGCGAGTCCGCGCACAAGCCATACAGTGACAAGACGATTGTGGAAAAGTTGCGTGAGGAAAACATCGATATAGCACGCCGGACTGTTGCGAAGTACCGGGAGCTGCTCGGGATCCTGCCGTCCAACCTGCGCAAGCAGCCGGTGTGGGGAACAGTGAAACGAAAAAGACGCCGCGAAGGTCGAACGTAAGAGAACGCAGACCCGGAGAAAAGCTGGCAGCCTTACAGGTAGCAGGTCGGTGTACGTCTCCGGCGCCCTCCTTGAGTCGATGGGAATCTCGCGAAATGGATGTGCCGAGAGCGGGGGTATTAGTGGGACCCCGGGAGGGGGTTGTCCTCTTCTCCGGCTGGGGAGAACAAGGTGAGGCTGCTCCGACGTATCGTTGCCCGACGGTGTGCTTCGGGAGGCGATCTCGTGGTTGATCTCAGTCAGGGAAGCCTGGGGAGAGCGCTCCCGGGCGGGGAGGGAAGAGATGCAGGTTTCGGTTACCTTTCGGAAAGTTGAGCCCTCGGATACCGTGCGAAACTATGCCACGGACAAGCTCCATCGAATCAAACGGTACGTCGAAGACCCCATCGAAGCCCATGTGGTGCTGTCGGTGGAAAAGTTCCGGCATCTCGCCGAGGTAACCATCAATGCCAACGGCCTCGTAATCAACGGCGCCGAGGAGACCGGCGACCTGTACTCAGCCATCGACATGGTGATTGACAAGCTGGAGGCCCAGATCAAAAAGCACCGGCGCCGGCTTAGGCAGCGCAAGGGCGACGGCGGCGCCCGGGGACAGATGAAGACGAGCGTCCTGGGGCAGGAGGAAGGACTCGAGGAGGAGAGCCCTCAGGTGATCAAGACCGAGCAGGTGTATGCTAAGCCCATGGACGTGGAAGAGGCAGTGATGCAGCTCGAGCTCGCCCGCAGCGAATTCATGTTCTTCACTAACAGCAAGACGAAGACCATCAACGTGCTCTATCGGCGAAAGGATGGACACTACGGGCTTATCGAGCCAGTGAGCTGAGAGAACTGGAGGTTCAGGCGAGTACCTGCGAGCGGCCCCTTGGTCCAGCTGGACGAAGGGGTTCTTTCTCTGATAGCCTCGGGGCGCCAGAGCGACTGCGAGATAGACTTGATCTTTGCCATTCACCATATATAATGCTTGTCCACGGCGAGCGCGAGGTTCCGCCGTGCCGGCCATTGACTGCGGACCGACGGGGAGAAGATGTGGAAGCGCTTCGGAGATGCGGCCACGAGCGAGCCCTGAGAGAACCATGAAGATACTGGAAATCCTCCATAGGGAGTGTATCATTTCGAGCCTCCGCTCTCATAGCAAGAGAGAGGTTCTCGAGGAGCTCACCGAGGCTCTCTTGCAGTACAAGGCGAGTCTCAACAAGGCGGCCCTGGTGGAGGTCTTGCTGGAGCGGGAGAGGTTGGGCAGCACGGGAATCGGTGACGGCATCGCCATCCCCCACGGGAAGGTGCGAGAACTGGACGAACTCATCCTGTCCTTCGGGCGTAGTTTGGAGGGCATAGACTTCGATTCTATGGACGGGAGGCCCTCCCATCTCTTCTTCCTGCTGGTGGCGCCGGAGAACTCCGCAGGTGTCCATTTGCGGGCGCTGGCCAAGATCTCGCGGCTCCTGAAGAGCGCCCAGTTTCGGAAGAGACTCATGGACGCCCACACCACGGACGAGATTTTCCACATCATCCACGAAGAGGACAAGGAGTTCTGACCCGCCGTCCTCCTTCAGCCCGCCTCCCCCTTTCTCCCTTGCGAGGATTGCCGCACCCTTTGGGTTGTGCCCCGTCGCCCGCTCTCAGCGTTTGGGGGCAGCAGGAGGGCTCTGTCGTCAGCGCTTCGACGGGCGCGACGGAGTGGGCTGCGGCAGGGGGGTCTATTCGGCAAAGGCGCCACGCCGAGGCGTGGTCGCGGCCTTGATAGTATCGAGTGAGGCTTGCCTTTGTAGCGGCGGGGGAACAAAATCCGGGAAGCCTCCCTGCGAGCAAAGGAAGGTAGTGGCTTCGGATGCGCTTTGCGCCGCGGACTACCCTGCCTCCGGCGCCGTCCTCACCCGGGTGGTTCGGAAGGGGGATGCATCGGTGCCTATCCGCATAGGGGAGCTTATGGATGCCGCAGGCTTGGAGCTCCTCTCGGGGCCGTCTTCGGCCGACCTCGATGCTCCCGTTCTCTCGCCGCATCTGCACCGGCTCGACTCGCTCCGGGGACTGCGCCACCAAGTGCCGCCGCGGAATCTGGTTTTTGCCCTTTCTCCGGATGAGGTTCGAAAGCTCTGCGACTCGTCGGCGTTACGGGGACGCCTCCATGGCCATGTGCCGTCGGCGATTGTCGCCTTTGGCGGGGCCTCCGCACGCGACGATCTCCGGCAGCGGTGCGCCCGTTCTGGGTTGGTGCTCCTGGGAACAAGTCAGCCCCAGGCTGCGGTGGAGGCGACCCTAGAGGGTCTGCTCTTTTCCCGCGTCGAGGGTCGAGTTTCCCTTCACGGAGTCATGGTGCTCCTCCGGGGCGTCGGCGTGCTCATCCTCGGCGCCAGCGGTAGTGGTAAGACCGACGCCGCCCTGGAGTTCATCCGGAGGGGTCATGCCCTGGTCGCCGACGATGCGGTGGCCCTCTTCTGCCCGCGACCGGGAACGGTGTGGGGGAGAGCCCTTGCTCCAGGACCTCATCGAATGGCCGTCTACGGCCTGGGCCTCGTCGACGTCGCCTCGGTGTACGGAGCCGAGGCGGTGGCCGCGGCAGGCCCCATAGGGCTGGTGGTCGACTTGCAGGAGAGTGCGACGGTAGGTTATCAGAATCCCCTGGAGGCGAAGGGTGAGGTTCTCCATCTCATGGGGGTTCCCGTTCCTTACCTGGTCCTGGCGCAGATCCGTCAGCCGAACCTCGTGACCCTGGTGGAGCTCGCCGTGCAGCTCCAGCAAAGGCGCAAGGTGCCTTGGGTTACCGTTGCGGAGAAGGTGCGGTGAAGGAGCGGCAGCAGGGCGAAGGTGAACCTGGAGGAAGGGCGATGACCGGACCGACTCAGCCCAGAACTCTCCGCATCGTGATCGTGACCGGGTTGTCGGGATCGGGGAAGAGCACGGCCATCAAAGCCTTCGAGGATCTCGGCTACTTCTGCGTGGATAACCTTCCGGTCTTGATGCTTCCGGATTTCCTCAAACTGAGAGAGGAGTCATCGGAGGGCCTCTGGCACATCGCTCTCGGGATGGATATCCGCGAGCGCAGGTTCCTGGAGAGTTACTCGAAGATCTTCAGCGAACTCAGGAGGAGAGGAGCGAACCTGGAGATCCTCTTCCTGGAGGCGACCGACGACGTGCTCCAACGTCGGTTCAGCCAGACCAGGCGCAAACACCCCCTCGCCGGGAAAGGCAGCGTCCTGGAGGGCATCGAGGCCGAGCGGGAGATGCTCCGGGATCTCAAGGACATGGCAACTCGGGTGGTGGATACCTCCAGTGCCAATGTCCATGACCTCAAGCGGATGATCTCGAGGCTCTACGCCCTTTCGCCGGACCAGGACGCCCTCCACGTCGTGGTGCTATCCTTCGGCTTCAAGTATGGTGTGCCCGCGGAGGCGGACATTGTCATGGACGTGAGGTTTCTGCCCAACCCGTTCTTTGTGGAGGGGCTGAAGGATCTGGACGGGAGACGGGAGGAGGTCATCCGCTTCGTGCTCCGGGACGAACAGTCCCAGGTGTTTCTTGACAAATTTTCGACCCTGCTGACCGATCTGCTGCCCCGCTATCGGGCGGAGGGGAAGAGCTATCTTACCATCGCCATCGGGTGCACGGGCGGAAAACATCGCTCAGTGGTCGTGGCGGAAAAGCTCGCAGAGCGCCTCGTGGAAAAGGGCTACCGGGCTCACCTGAGCCACCGGGACGTCGAAGCAGAGTGACGGGCTAAAGTCGAGTCGTTCCTTCGCGCCCTCAAGGAGACATGGCCATGATCGGATTGCTGGTGGTTACACACCGGGGCCTGGCGGCCGAACTCATCGCAACGGCTGAACTCATAGTCGGCAAGATCGAGAACTGCGTGGGTCTTTCCATCGATCCCATGCTGCCGGTTGAAGACCTGCGCCGACAATTGACCAAGGCGATCGAGGAAGTGAATCTAGGGGACGGAGTGATTGTCCTCACCGATATGTTTGGCGGCACTCCGTCCAATCTGAGCTTGAGCTTCCTGAACCAGAAAGGGATCGAGGTCCTTACCGGGGTGAATCTGCCGATGCTAATCAAGCTTGCCGGGGGTCGGGAGAAGGCAAAGGTGGATGAACTCGCCCAGTTCATCAAGAACTATGGGCGTAGGAGCATCTCCCTTGCCAGCGAGATCCTGAGCAAGGATGCGGAGGCGTGAAGGGGGAACGGGAGGCCCGGAAGGACGGCGATATGCGCGGTCGCAGCAGCTGGTTCGTGCGTAAGGCGGGCTAGTTTGCTCGCCGGGCTTGGATGAGCGATTCTGTTGGGGGGTCTTTCCGCCCGTGAAAGATCACCGTCGCCACTATCCTGATCTCACCATCGAGCCGGTGCGGCCCTCGGACCTCTCCGAGGTTCTCGGCATCGAGCACGGGAGCTTCGTGGCGCCCTGGAGCCGAGCGGCCTTCGAGGCGGAGCTGAAAAAACCTTACGCCAATCTCTACCTGGCTCGGTCCCGCTCCGGGGAGAAAGCCGGGGCGGTTGTCGGCTATATCTGCTTTTGGCTGGTGGCGGACGAGATCCAGGTGGTGAATGTGGCTGTTCATCTGGCCTGGAGGCGCCGGGGCATCGGCAAGCGGCTCATGCGCTACGCTCTCGGACGCGCCTACGAGGCAGGGGCGAACGTAGCGGTGCTCGAGGTGCGGAGGTCGAACGAGGCAGCCCGTGCCCTCTACGAAGGGCTCGGCTTCCACGTGGTCAGGGAGCGGCCGGGATACTATCCCGAGTTCAGGGAGCCGGCGGTGGTTCTGGAGATGAATCTGGATAAGCGGTGGTCCACCCCGTGATGGAGCAGCAGGCTCAACGCCTCGAAGACCACCCCGCCTCCGGGACGGGTCGGTTGTATCGGGATGTGGGGTGGGCACAGCCCACCACAGGAGTTCTTGGCCTGTGGGAGGGGTTCCCCGCGACGGAGTGGGCTACGGCAGGGAAGCCTATTCGGCAAAGGCGGCACGCCACGGCGTGGTCGGGGCATTGATAGTATCGAGTGAGGCCTGGCCCTGTAGCAGAGGGGTGCACAAACTGCGGGAAGCCTTTCTGTCAGGGAAGTAAGGTAGTGGCTCCGGATGCGCTTTGCCTCATAGACCCCACTGCCTCCGGCGCCAACCGGGTTTGTGTGGGAGCGGCTTTCCAGCCTTCGTAACCCTCGGCAACGGAGCATGATTGTGTTGGGTTGCGCTCGGAGCCAGATCGTTTGTACACGATTCGTTTTACTTCGGTGGAGTGCGTCCAGCCACGATCGAAGGTTGCAATTCTTTCTTTGTGAACATGAAAAGACTCTTGCACCAGTGGCTTGGCACGAGCACTGATTGTCGAGAAAGGAACAGATGATGAAGGTACGTAGCGTCGACGAGATCCCCCTCAAGGGAAAGAAGGTGTTCGTTCGGGTTGATTTCAACGTGCCCCTCACCGAGAACGGTGAGGTGGCGGAAGACCATCGCATTCGGGCCGTCCTTCCCACCCTCCGATACATCCTCGAGCAGGGAGGCCGGGCGGTGGTGGCCTCTCACCTGGGTCGGCCGAAGGGCAAACCCGACCCTTCCATGAGCCTCGCGCCCGCAGCCCGGGTCCTGGAGAAGCTCCTGGGCCGGCCCGTCAATCTCGCCCCCGACTGCATCGGTCCAGAGGTGGGAAACATGGTGGAGAAGCTAGGAGCCGGACAGGTGCTCATGCTGGAGAACCTCCGGTTCCACTCGGAGGAGGAGAAGAACGACCCCGCGTTCGCCAAAGCTCTGGCAGCCCTGGCCGATGTCTACATCAACGACGCCTTTGCTGCCAGCCATCGGGCCCATGCCTCGGTGGACGGGATGACCCGGTACGTGTCCGCCTGTGCCGCCGGATTCCTCATGAAGCAGGAGCTCGACTACTTCCATCGGATCATGGAGGCGCCGGAGCGGCCAGTGGTGGCGGTGCTCGGCGGCGCCAAGGTGTCGACCAAGCTCCCGATCCTAAAGCAGTTCGCCTCTCGGGTGGACCGGATCATCATCGGCGGGGCCATGGCGAACACCTTTCTCAAAGGCATGGGGCTCGATCTGGGGGCTTCCCTGGTAGAGCACGATCTCCTGAAGGATGCGGTGGAGGTGCTTGACGCCGCACGGGCGCGGGGCGTCCAGGTCTACCTCCCGGTAGATTTTGTCGTCGCCGAGCGCCTGGAGGCGGGGGTGACCACGAAGGTGGTGGCCCGGGACAAGGTGCCTCCCGGCTGGATCGCCTTCGATGTGGGCCCGGAGTCCCAGAAGCAATTTGCCGAGGCGCTCAAAGGGGCGCGGACCATTATCTGGAACGGACCCCTCGGCGCCTTCGAGACCCAGGGCTTCGAAGGCGGCACCATGGCCATGGCGGAGAGCGTTGCCAAGAGCTCGGCCGTGAGCGTGGTGGGCGGCGGCGACACGGATCGGGCCGTCCACATGGCAGGGAAAGCGGATGCGGTCTCCTACATCTCCACCGGTGGAGGCGCCTTCCTGGAGCTCCTCGAAGGGCGCACCCTGCCGGGGGTGAAGGCCCTTGAGACCTGCAGCCGGTAGACCGGTCCCGGGCTCGGAAGGCAGTGAGGAATTCTGGAATTGGGAGATTGAGGAATTGTCCCATTGAGAGAGTCAGGGGGGTTTCTCCCGTAGCCAAGACTCTCCGTTCGCGATCCCACCGTTGAAGAGAGAGGGAGGATGTGAGAATGAGTATCCGTATGCCGCTCATGGCTGGAAACTGGAAGATGCACTACACCGCGGCCGAGGCCGTTGCCCTGGTGGAGGAGTTGAAACAAGGGATCACCCGGTTCCATGACCGGGAGGTGGTGGTGGCCCCAACCTTCACGGCCCTCCCGGCCGTGGCGAACGCCCTCTCGGGGAGCCCGATCAGGCTGGCCGCCCAAAACTGCCACTGGGAGAAGCAGGGGGCGTACACGGGCGAGATCTCGCCCCCCATGCTCAAAGATGTCGGGTGTCACTACGTGATCATCGGGCACTCAGAGCGCCGCCAATACTTCAGGGAGACCGACCAAGAGGTCAACCTCAAGGCCGCCGCCCTCCTTGCCCATGGGCTGACGCCCATTCTCTGCATCGGAGAGACCATCGAACAGCGCCAAGGTGGAAAGACCTTGGAGGTTCTCGCCGAGCAATTGGGCGGTGGCTTGAGCGGGCTCGAGGCGCCCCCGGCCGACCGGATCGTGATCGCCTACGAACCGATCTGGGCGATCGGCACCGGCCTCACTGCCACCACCGAGCAGGCCCAGGAAGCCCACGCTTTCATTCGGGAAAGACTCGTGAAGTGGTGCAACAAAACCGTTGCAAACCAGATACGGATATTATATGGTGGCAGCGTGAAGCCGGACAATGTGGACGCGCTCATGGCGATGCCGGACATTGACGGCGTCTTGGTGGGAGGGGCAAGCCTCAAGGGTCCCTCCTTTATTCGTATTGTTGAATTTCAAGAGTGATTGAGGTATACTCCCCTGCTGTCCCGACGATAGGGGCATGAACCTCAGGGGGCAAACTGACTATGCAGATCGTTCTTGTTACTTTGCACATTGTGGTGAGTGTCGCTCTCATCGTCATCGTTCTCCTGCAAAAGGGGCGGGGGGCCGACATTGGGGCCCTCTTCGGTGGTTCTTCCCAGACGCTTTTCGGCTCCACCGGGGGAAGCACCTTCTTCAACCGGCTGACCACATCCGTGGCGATCATCTTCATGCTCACGTCGCTCACACTCGCGTACCGGTCGCAGCGCTATGGCAGCGATTCGATAATGAAGGGCGTGCAGCCGGCGGCCACGGCACCGGTGCCCGGGAAGGAGCAGGCGCCGCCGCCTGCGGCTCCTGCCGCCGAGCCGGCCAAGGCCGCTCCCGCTGCGGAGAAGGAGGCAGCGAAGCAGTAACTCCATGCCGAAGTGGTGGAATTTGGTAGACACGCCATCTTGAGGGGGTGGTGGGGAGACCCGTGGGGGTTCGAGTCCCCCCTTCGGCACCATTTGGTTGTACGCCGCCCAACGGGCGGCTTTTTTGTTGGAAAATTCCAGTTCAGTGCCTCGTTCCGGGACCTCCCGTGATCAGGTCCGGATGCCTACCTTGTAAGTCTCAGCGGTCAACCCCTCTCAAGGTCCGGACTTGCTGGGGCATAGATGTTGCATTTTCCTGAGAACGCCCAAGGAACATCATGGGAGGTTCCTCATGTTCAAGCTCGAATTGAGGTTCCAGAACCTCATCGTCAGAGAGTACCGGTTCGAAGACGGAGATCTCCGCGCGGTCGGTCGCGATCCCGCGAACCACATCGTGATCGACGACCCAGGGGTCTCCCGCAACCATGCGTGTATCGCATGTGTGAAAAACAGGTTGTTCATCTGGGACGAAGGCAGCAAGCACGGTACCGTTGTGAACGGAATCCCTGTGATTTGCGCCCAGCTCCAAGATGGCGACCTCGTCAGTATCGGTGCGACTCATAACCTCAGGGCGTTCATCACTACCAGGGAGCAAGAGGACACCTCAACCGCTATCTTTGACGCCTGGCATCCTCTTGGCAGTACGATATAGCCTTTCCTTGAGGGTTGGTATGGACCTTGTGGAGCGGATCAATTCGTGCTGGCTATTCGCCCAAGGGAAATGCCCTCACCAAGCGCGAATGGAACGGGTGTATTTGATCTTCCAGCTCATCGGTGACGGTGACGTGTTTGAATCCAAGGCGATGTGCTACCTTTGCCCACAAGAGAGTAAGTCTCCTGAACACTCCCGGAAGCGCTAACCCGCGAGTGGGTTTCCACCAATCCCATGATATCCCGTCCAGGTAGGATGCCTACCCTTTTTCCGCCCCGGCCGATGCCCTATGGTCTTGCTGCGGGGCGAATTTTCCCCTGACTCCTATCGAGCCTCATTTCGTCGGTAAAGGAATTGTTGACGTTCCGCAAGATCTCGTGCCATTCTGATACAGTCGGACGCCAGTAGTCGGATGATAGGCAAACATCACTACTGGCCGGATTGTGCCGTAGTTTTCTCATCACTGTACAAGCTAGGCCACCAGCGTTTCAAACTGTTTCTGTCGAACTGCAGAAAGGAGGGTACTGATGAAAGCTTTCATGACAGAGCCGGTGGTGCGAGGGATTGCTGTGATGCTCGCCGTCGTGATGGGACTGGTTAGCCTTGTCCCACGGGTCGAAGCCTCCTTTGTTCCATCTGAGCAGTCTGCTTCGTCCATTTCGCGCCAAGAGGACATGGCGACGATACAAAGGGCTCTTGAGGACAAGCTCGTAAGGGAGAGGCTCAAGGATCTCGGGTACACGGAGGAGGAGATCAAGGCGAGGCTTGATCGACTCTCCGACGCAGAGGTCCACAGTCTTGCCAGCCAACTCGACTCTCTCATGCCGGCCGGGGGCTGGGAGGCAGCGGTCGTCGTGATCCTGCTCGTCGCAATACTTGTCGTTCTCATACTTATGTGGACCGGTCACAAGCTCGCCGTATAGGACCTGCGGTTTCATGCTGCGTGGTCGCCTTGGGGTCTTCCAAGGTTTTGCAGTAGCTCAAAGGCGCCGGAAGAGGAGCCGGTGATGATCGGCGAACATCCCTACTCGGTGACTCGGTGTCTGGCCACAAAATCGAAAGGACAGAAAAGCGCTGCGAAGCCCGAATGCGCGTCAGTCGAGCTGTAGCTTCCGGCGGCTGGCATTCCCCATATGGGACAAGAGCGTGGATGCGGTGTCGCAAAGCCATCCTCACCAGGGGTTTCAGTTTCCTGACTGCTCACTTTTTTGCGGAGTTCAGTGATTTCCTGGACTACCT
>Ga0316603_10001237_pt1 | contig 13466 bp, 7 predicted proteins | sample OWC_soil_day10_n_FD_207649 | JGI IMG/M metagenome (GOLD analysis project Ga0316603, IMG submission 207649) | Wetland soil microbial communities from Old Woman Creek delta, Ohio, United States - OWC_soil_day10_noCT | ecosystem: Environmental > Terrestrial > Soil > Wetlands | place: USA: Ohio...
CTGGTCGCGGTTCGCGAGAAGCAGTGCGGGCACGACCTCGATGCCGTGCTGGCGTTCGCTCGCGAGTCGGCAGGCCTGCGGGACGCGGTGAAGTCGCCGGCGGACGTCGCGCCGCGCGTGTCGGCCCTGAACGCCGCGCTGGCCGCGCTGGTGAACGTGCCGCCGGGCTTCCTCGGCGAACGCGAAGGCGACGCCGAGCTTCGGAGGCTCGTGAGCGAGGCGCTCGACGATCTCCGCACGATCGCGGCGACGAAGGACGTGTCGAAGGTCCGTCGCATCGCGGAGACGCTCGAGCGCGCGGGCGACACGCTCCTGGCCGAGGTACTGGCCTCGATCGCGTATGCGCCGTCGCTCGGCAGCCCAGCCGGCCCCGAGCTGCTGGCGGGGGATCCGTCCGCACGGCACAGCTTCGGGTTCGACGAGCGCATCCGGGACATCCGCGTCGCTATTCCGTGGCGCGTGTCCCAGCGCGCGCTCGGCGTCGTAGGCGGCTGGCGGGCCACCGGGTCCCTGCTCGGGCTCGACGTTGGCCTCGCCGCGCTGGCGTTGCGTCGGCTCGAGACCGACGGTCTGCCGCCGCCGCCCGGCGGGAACGACATCGACCGCGCGGCCCTCGCCGCCGATGTCGCGCTCAGCAATCCCTCCACCGTCACCGACGTCGAGCGGGACACGCTGGCCGACGCGATCCGCCGCGGCCGGGCGCGTCTGGCCGACGAGGCCGCGCACCCGTCCGCTTTGCCGGACCTCGCCCGCGCCGCGGCGCTGAACGAGTGGTGGCGTCAGGCGATCCCCTGGTCACAGGTTCACGAACCCGAGCGGATACCGGAGTACTTCTCGCTGGCCGACCTCGTGCGCATCGCCGGCGCCGGGACGACGGCGCCGCCTCCACCCGATGCGTGGGGTGCCGCGGCGCTGGATACGGAGAGATGCCTCTGCCTGCGCTATCCGGAAGCCGGCGTCCGGGAGACCCTCGCGGGGCGCATGGGCACCGCGCTCGTGGCCGAGCAGTTCGTGGACTTGTCCCTCAGGGTCGCCGAGGCGCTCTCCGATCTCACGCTTCCCGCCCAACTTTCGCGCTCGATCCTGGCGCTCGCCACCCAGGATGTGCTGGACGCCTATCGGCCGGCGTATATTGATGATTGGAGCGCCATGGTCGCGGCCGTGCGCCGCCTGCCCGAGGGGCGGTTCGTCGACTACGTGTCCGCGCTCACGGCCGGCGGGCCGCTGGTGCCAGACGACGGGGAGCGTGCCGACGATGTCCGGCGGTAGCAGGGTTCGAACCAGGCTCGCGGCGTGCGCGGGGACGCTGCTCCTCTCGTGCCTTGCGCTTGCCGGACAGTCGCCAGACGTGTCGCTGGTGTTCGTCTCTCCGGAAGACGGCGGCTACGCCAGCGGCCCCACCCCCATCAGGATCCGTGTCGAGCCCGATGGCGCGGCGGTCCGCGCCGTGAGCCTGTTCGCGGACGGCCGGCTCGTGTGCACGCGCGAGCAGCCGCCCTTCGAATGCCAGTGGGACGCGGGCCCCAACGTCGTCGAGCACGTGCTCCGGGCCGTCGCGACGCTCGGGGACGGGAGCCGCGTGGCCCGCAGCATCCGCACCAAGGGCGTGGCCTATGCCGAGAAGGTGGACGTGGACGTCGTGCAGGTGACCGCCACGGTGACCGACGACTCCGGCCACTTCGTGCGCGGGCTGGCGCGGCAGGACTTCCGCCTCTACGAAGACGGCACCCCACAGTCGCTGACGTCGTTCTTCTCCGAGAACGTGCCGACCGAGATGATCGTCGCCGTCGACGTGAGCGGCAGCATGACGGACGCGATGCCGAAGGTGAAGGAGTCGGTGAAAGGGTTCCTGACGGCGATCCGGCCGGCCGATCGCGTCACCCTCCTCGGGTTCAACGACAGCGTCTTCACGCTGGCGCGCCCGACGGTCGACCTCGCCGCGCGCCTGAAGGCCATCGACCGCCTCGCGCCGTGGGGCGGCACCGCCCTCTATGACGTCGTCGTGCAGGCGTTCGACCTGCTGGGCCGCCAGACAGGGCGCCGGGCGCTCGTCGTGTTCACCGACGGCGAAGACCTCAACAGCCGCGTGCCGATCGAGGTCGCGGAGCGGCGGCTGGAAGCGAGCGACGCGGTGATGTACCCCATTGGGCAGGGCCGGGCGCCGCGCCTCGCGAGCCTCAAGACCATCCTGGAGCGCCTCGCGCGGAAGAGCGGCGGGCGGGCCTTCTTCGGCGAGAGCGTCGACCAGCTCGACGCCGTGTTCGCCGACATCATCGACGAGCTCTCGAACCAGTACCTCCTTGGCTACGTGCCGAGGGACCTGACGCGGGACGGGCGGTGGCGCACGCTGAAGGTCGAGGTGCCGGGCAGGGCCGTCCACGTTCGCGCCAGGCAGGGCTATCGCGCGGTCGCGAAATAGGGCGGAGCGAGGAACCGTGATGAGGCCGTGGTCGGGGTTGGCAGCCGTGTTGGCCGTCGGGGCGAGCCTGGCGGCGTGGCAGGACCAGGCTCCGGCCCCGGCGGGCCAGAAACCGCCGGCGTTCAAGTCCGGCGTCGACGTGGTCGCGGTCGACGTGAATGTCGTCGACAGGAACGGCCAGCCCGTGGCAGGGCTGGCCGCCGAGCAGTTCGAGCTCACCGTCGACGGCAAACCGAGGCGGGTGGCCTCCGTCACGTTCCTGGACTACGCGTCGGGCGCGGAGGCCGCGCAGCCGCTCGCCGCACAGCCGCTGCGGATCGATCGCAGCTTCAGTTCGAACGAAGTGGAGGAGGCGGACACCGCCGCTCCCGGCCGCGTGCTGCTCCTCGCCGTGGACCAGCTCAGCTTCGCGCCCGGCTCCGGCCGCGCAGCCATCGAGAGCGCGAGGAAGTTCCTGGACCGGCTCCAGCCCTCTGATCGCGTCGGGCTGGTGGCGTACCCGAGCCCCGGCCCGACGGTCACGCCGACGACCGATCACGCGACCGTCCGCGAGGCGCTTGGCCGGGTCCAGGGGATGGCCGACACCCTGCAGTCGCTGCGGCCGTACCTGACCATCTCCGAGGCCATGGCCATCGATCGCAACGACAACGCGGTTAGGCAGCAGGTGATCGAACGGGAGTGCTCCAGCGAGAAGGGCGCGTCGGAGACCGGCATGTACTCGGGGCTCGAGGCCTGCATCCGGCGGATCGACACCACCGCGCCTCAGATGGTGTCGCAACTGGAGATCCAGGCCAGGCGCAGCGTGAACGGGCTCCAGTCGGCCGTCGACGCGATCGGGGGGATACGCGGGCCGAAGACGCTGGTCGTCGTCAGCGCCGGCCTCGTGCCGTGGGGCTCCCCGCACCTGGACGTGCGGGCCGAGATCGAGGCCGTCGCCGACACCGCCGCTCTGGCCAACACGCGCGTGTACGTGCTGCACGTGTCGACGCGGATGCTCGAGGCGTATTCGGCCGAGCGGATGATGTCGCCCCAGACCGCCTCGCAGGACGAGGCGGCGCTCGCGTCGGGGCTCCAGATGCTGGCTGGCATGAGCGCGGGGACGCTGTTCACCGTGACGGCCGGCGCGGACTTCGCCTTCGATCGCGTCGCGAAGGAGACCTCCGCCGCCTACGTCCTTGGGTTCGAGCCTGAGCCTGCCGATCGGGACGGCAAGTCGCACCGCATCCAGGTGCGCGTCCGCGTGCCCGACACCACGGTGCGCAGCCGCGCGTCGTTCATCGTGCCTAAGGCCGCGCCCGTCCCGGCGACCCCGGAGGAAGCCGTCGCGGCGGCGCTCAAGCCCGGGCGCCTCTCGAGAGAGCTGCCGATCCGGCTGACCACTCAGACGCTGCGCGACCCGGCCGGCGGGCAGATGCGCGTCGTGCTCGCCGCGAACATCGGCCGGGGCGCGACGGTGCCCGCCGAGATGCGCGTGGGGTATGCGATCTTCGACGTGTCCGGGCGCCAGGTCGGCGGCGGCGTCGACCGCCTGCGCCTGCTGCCGAGGGGCGGCGGCGCCGACACGTCCTGGTCGTACCTGAGCTCCGTCATCCTGCGCCCGGGCCTGTACGCGCTCCGGTTCGCGGCGGCGAGCGCCGATGGGCTGGTGGGCAGCGTCGAGTACAGCCTCGACGCGCGCCTCAGGCCCGGCGAGGGGGCGGCGTTGAGCGACGTCCTCATCCTCGATCCGACGCGCCCGGCGGGCCAGAACTGGGTGACCGTCGTCGACGGGCGCATCGCGGCGCCGAAGATCGAGGTCTACCACGAGACGTATCCCGTGCGAGGCCGGTCCGTGTCAGCCGTCGCATTCGACATCGTCGACCGGCCGGACGGCCCGTCCGTGATCGGCGTGCGCGCCAAGCCCGTGTCGGCCGAGGGCGGCCGGCGGTTCACGGCGTCGGCGGCCGTCGACGTGCGCCTGCTCCCGCCGGGCGACTATCTCGTGACGGCCACCGTGTTCGACGGCGACACCGTGATGGGCAAGGCCAGCCGGCCGTTCAGGCTCGAACTGCTGCCCACGGCCCCGGGAGGGCCACGGGCCTCGTTCAGCGTGGCGGAGTCGGGCGGCCTCGTGCGTGCATTCGGACGGCAGGATGCGCTGTCGCCCGATGCGCTGCAGTACTTCCTCGCCCGCCTGCAGCAGGCGGACACGTCCACCGGCGAACCCCTGTCGGCGGTCGTCGCCTCCGTGCAGGGCGGGCAATTCGAGGAGGCCATCGCGGCTCTGGCGAGCGCCGGCTCAGACCGGCTGTCGGTGCCGTTCCTGAGAGGCCTGGCGCTGCTCGGGAAGGGCGATCTCGAGGCCTCGGCTGCGCAGTTCCGCGAGGCGCTGCGCGTGGACTCGGAGTTCCTGCCGGCGGCGTTCTATCTCGGCGCCTGCTATGCGGCCGGCGGGCGCGACCGCGAGGCGGTCGGCGCGTGGCAGACCTCCCTCGTCTCGGAAAGCGAGGCGCGCATTGTCTTCGATGTGCTCGCCGACGCCCTGCTGCGCCTCGGCGACGGCGAGCAGGCCGAGTCGATCATCCGGGAAGCGCTCGGGCGGTGGCCGGACGACGACCGGTTCGTGCCGAGGCTCTCGGCAGCCGAGGCCTTGCAGCAGCGCCGCGCGGAGGCGCTCGCCACGCTCGAGCCGTACCTCGCGCGCCACCCGGACGACCAGAGCGCGTGGTTCCTCGGGATGCGCGTCCTCTACGATGCTCACGCCGGCGGAGGCGTCATCTCGACGCAGGCCGAGGACGCCGCGCGGGCCTCGAAGTACGCCGCCGCCTACAAGGCCGCCGCCGGGCCGCGCCTGGCGCTCGTGGACCGCTGGGCCGCCTTCGTGCAGAAGGGGAAAGCCGGACGGTGACGGCCTCGTTGCGGGCGCCGCGGCCCGCACGCTACAATTGCAGGGTTGAGAGGTCGTGAACGGAGCCAACTGGCTGTCCGCGCCGGGTTCGCGCGGGCGTGAGGGAGAGGCATCGATGAGCGTGGCAATCGAGCGGGAGCACGCGTACGCGGCGGCCAGGAAGGCCGGCCGTGCGCCGTTCAAGGTGGCGGATCTTGCCCTGGCGGAATGGGGCCGGAAGGAAATCAGGCTGGCCGAGCAGGAGATGCCCGGGCTGATGGCGGTGCGCGCCCGGTACGCGGGGAAGCAGCCCCTCGCCGGCGCCCGCATCATGGGCAGCCTGCACATGACGGTCCAGACGGCGGTGCTCATCGAGACGCTCGCCGACCTGGGCGCCGACGTCCGCTGGGCGTCCTGCAACATCTTCTCGACGCAGGACCATGCGGCCGCCGCCGTGGCGGTGGGGCGTCCCGAGACGGGGGGCACGCCCGAGGCGCCCAAGGGCATCCCGGTCTTCGCCTGGAAGGGCGAGACCCTGTCCGAGTACTGGTGGTGCACGCGCGAGGCGCTGCTCTGGCCGGACGGGAGCGGACCGTCGCAGATCGTGGACGACGGCGGCGACGCGACGCTGCTCGTGCACAAAGCGGCCGAGTACGAGAAGGCCGGGTCGGTGCCCGCGTTCGACCCGCACTCCGAGCCGGAGGAATGGGGCGTCATCCTCGACCTCGTTCGCGAAGAACTGTCGGCCCGCAAGGGACGCTGGACGAACGTGGCCGCCGGCATCCGGGGCGTGAGCGAGGAGACAACGACGGGGGTGCACCGGCTGTACCAGATGGTCGAGGCCGGTACGCTGCTGTTCCCGGCGATCAACGTCAACGACTCGGTCACCAAGAGCAAGTTCGACAACATCTACGGCTGCCGGCACTCGGTGGTGGACGGCATCAACCGGGCCAGCGACGTGATGATGGGCGGCAAGGTGGCCGTCGTCTTCGGCTACGGCGAGGTGGGGAAGGGCTGCGCCCAGGCCCTGCGCGGCCAGGGCGCGCGCGTGGTCGTCACCGAGATCGACCCGATCTGCGCCCTGCAGGCGGCGATGGAGGGCTACGAGGTCGCGACGTTGGAGGACGTGGTCGAGAAGGCCGACATCTTCATCACCGCGACCGGCAACTTCAACGTGATCACCGCCGAGCACATGTCGCGGATGAAGGACAAGGCGATTGTCGGCAACATCGGCCACTTCGACAACGAGATCGACATGGCCGGCCTGAAGAAGGTGCCCGGCATCGAGCGCATCAACATCAAGCCGCAGTACGACGAGTGGCGGTTCCCGGACGGCCACAGCGTGATGGTGCTCGCCGAAGGCCGCCTGCTCAACCTCGGCTGCGCGACGGGCCACCCGAGCTTCGTGATGTCGGCCTCGTTCTCGAACCAGGTGCTGGCGCAGCTCGAACTGCACCTGCACAACGAGAAGTACGAGAAGAAGGTCTACATGCTGCCGAAGCACCTCGACGAGGAGGTGGCGCGCCTGCACCTGCCGCACCTCGGCGTGAAGCTGACGGCGCTGACGCCGGAGCAGGCGGAGTACCTGGGCGTGCCGGTCGAAGGGCCGTACAAGCCGGCGCATTACCGGTACTGACTCGGGATCCGGGACTCGGGGTTCGGGATTCGCTGGACGGCGGCCCGGGGTGCGAAGGCGCTTCGGGCCGTTCGCTTCTGCCCTGGCGGAGAGATGACCGTGATGCGAGCTGGCCAACCCGTTCGTGAGGAGCGACGACGGTTCGGGACCGTCGGTCGTGGGTGGCCGGGGCGCTTTCCATCTGCGCGCAGGGAGGACGAGCGAAGGTCACCCGAGCACAGATGGAAACGGCCCGGACAGGACCCGCGGCCGACGGGCCGGCGGCTCCACGTGCTGATCGACTGTTTCGTCTCGCTCCTGGTGGTGTTATTGCTGTCGTGTGCGGCGCCGGCGGCGGCGCAGACCGGCCAGGTGAAGGCGAGGGCGGCCATCGAGCAGATCATCAAGGAGAGCGGCGCCGACGTCGCCGTCGCGTTCCGCACGATCGACCGGCCGGCCGGCGAGCCCGCGCGCCTCGAGCTGATCATCCAGCCGGATGCGGAGTTCCACGCCGCGAGCACGATGAAGGTGCCGGTGATGATCGAACTCTTCCGCCAGGCGCGCGCGGGCCTCGCGAAGCTCGACGAGCCGCTTTTCGTCAGGAACGAGTTCGCCAGCATCGTCGACGGCAGCCCGTACACCCTCAGCACCGGCGACGACTCCGACGCCGAGGTCTACAAGCGGATCGGGCAGACGATGACCCTGCTCGAGCTGTGCGAGCCGATGATCACCGTCAGCTCGAACTTCGCGACGAACCTGCTGATTCAGCGCCTCGGCGCGCCGAACGTCCAGCGCACCGTCGACGGGATGGGCGCGGGCGGGATGATCGTCCGCCGGGGCGTCGAGGACGGCAAGGCCTTCGCGGCGGGCCTCAACAACTCGACGACGGCGCGCGCGCTCCTGACCATCATGGAGCGCATCGCCCGCCTCGAGGCCGTGGACGCGGAGGCGAGCCGCCGGATGATCGACATCCTGAAGCGGCAGCACTTCAACGACGCCATCCCGGCGAACTTGCCGGCGGGCACGCCCGTCGCCCACAAGACCGGCAGCATCACGAGAATCCACCACGACGCGGCGATCGTCTACGGGCCGCGCCCGTTCGTGCTGGTGGTGCTCACGCGCGGCATCGACGATCTCAAGCAGAGCGCGGCGCTGATGGCCCGCATCGCGCGCCTCCTGTACGACGAGGCGCAGGTCGAGTGATGGACGGCAGGAGGGAGCATGCGGGCTGACAGGGTGGTCAAAGGGCGCGCGTTGGCCTCCGTCATCATCGGCGTGGCGCTCGTCACGGGCGTCGCCGGCGGGCAGAGCGCCGACTACGCGCGCGCCAACTACACGAAGTTCGAGTACCGCATCCCGATGCGCGACGGCGTGAAGCTGTTCACGTCCGTGTACGTGCCGAAGGACGACGGCCGGACGTACCCGATCCTCCTGACGCGCACGCCGTACAGCGTGGCGCCCTACGGCATCGACGCCTACAAAGCCAGCCTGGGCCCGTCGGACCGGTTCATGCGCGACGGCTTCATCTTCGTCTACCAGGACGTGCGCGGGCGGATGATGTCGGAAGGCGAGTTCGCCGACGTGCGGCCGCACCTGCCGGTGAAGACCGGTCCGCGGGACGTCGACGAGAGCACCGACACGTACGACACGATCGAGTGGCTGCTCAAGAACGTCCGGAACCACAATGGCCGCGTCGGCCTGTACGGCATTTCCTACCCCGGGTTCTACACGTCGGCCGGCATGATCGACGCCCATCCCGCGCTGAAGGCGGCGTCGCCGCAGGCGCCGATCGCCGACTGGTTCGTTGGCGACGATTTTCATCACAACGGCGCCCTGTACTTGCCTCATGCGTTCGGCTTCTTCTCGGGTTTCGGCCGCCCGCGGCCCAGGCCGACGACGCAGTCCGGCTCGCGGTTCAACTACGGCACCGAGGACGGCTTCCAGTTCTACCTCGACCTGGGGCCCATGCCGAACGTGAACGCGCGGCACTTCAAGGGCGAGATCGGGTTCTGGAACGATCTGATGGCCCATGAAACGTACGATGCCTTCTGGCAGGCGAGGAACCTGCGGCCGCACCTGAAGAGCATCCGGCCCGCGGTGATGACGGTGGGAGGCTGGTTCGACGCCGAAGACCTGTTCGGCGCCCTCGAAACCTACAAGAGCGTCGAGCGGCAGAGCCCCGGCGCGACGAACATCCTCGTGATGGGACCGTGGGCGCATGGCGGATGGGCCCGCGGCGACGGAGACTTCCTCGGCGATGTGCGGTTCGGATCGAAGACCTCGGCGTTCTACCGCGACGAGATCGAGTTCCCGTTCTTCTCCTTCCACCTGAAGGACAAGGCCGACCCGAAGCTGCCCGAGGCCTACGTCTTCGAGACGGGGCGCAATCAGTGGCGCCGCATGGACGCCTGGCCGCCTTCGCAGGCGGTGGCGAAGGACCTGTACTTCGCTCCCGGGGGCAGGCTCACGTGGCAGCCGCCGGCCGACGCCGAGGCGTTCGACCAGTACGTCAGCGACCCGGCGAAGCCCGTGCCCTACATCAACCATGTCGCCATCGGCATGACGCGCGAGCACATGGTCGACGACCAGCGCTTCGCCTCGCGCCGGCCCGATGTGCTGACGTACATGACGGACGTCCTCGAGGCCGACGTGACCGTGGCCGGACCGATCCGGCCGAGCCTGCAGGTCTCGACCACGGGGACCGACTCGGACTGGGTCGTGAAGCTCATCGACGTCTACCCGGAAGCTGCGCCGGAACCCGCCAGGGGCGCGGACCCGGCGCTGGCGCAGCGCGCCGCCGGCCGGCTGGGCGGCTACCAGCAGCTCGTGCGCGGCGAGGTCATGCGCGGGAAGTTCCGCAACAGCTACGCGCAGCCGGAGCCGTTCGTGCCCGGCCAGGTGACGAAGGTCGAGTACGTGATGCCTGACGTGCTGCACACCTTCCGGGCGGGGCACCGGATCATGATCCAGATCCAGAGCTCGTGGTTCCCGCTCGTCAACCTGAACCCGCAGACGTTCGTGAACATCAACACGGCGACGGAGGCGGACTTCAAACCCGCGACGCAGCGCGTCCACCGATCGCGCAACGCGCCCTCGCGCGTGACCCTGCCCGTGCTCGAGGGGTTCTGACGCCACCCGGGACCCGGGACTCGCAAGTAGGACGTAGCAAGTAGCCAGTAGTTGGCTACTGGCTACCGACTACGCTCATCTTACCGCCGGCTGCCCACGCTGAGCCGCAGCTGGCGCAGCCGCAGGTCGAGCTCTTCCGGGGTCATCGAGGCGTACTTCGCCGGCAGCAGCCGCCGGCTGGACGCCTCGAACACGGCGAGCAGCTCCATGTACTCCAGCAGCTCGACGTCCCGGCTCGGGAAGTAGTCGCCGGCCGCCCGCTCGAAATGCCGCGCCTCGACGGCCGTCTCGGTCCCGGCTTCCCGCGCGGCATCGTCGTTGGCCATGAGGACGACAGCCTCGACGTCGGCGTTGCTGTAGCCGACGAGTTTCTGTGAGAACGTCGCGCGGATCGCCGGCAGATCCACCGCGGTGCGCACCTTGTTCTTGCGGATGACGGCGCGCGCGACCTGCTCGACTTCCTCGGGCGCCTGCGAGTAGAGGAACGGGATCTTCCGGTCGAGGCGCCCGGCGCGTTTCAGGTCCACGTCCAGCTTGTCCGGCCGGTTCGTCATCACGAGGAACAGGATGCGGCCCCGGTTCGACGTGTCCGACATGAACTCCTTGATGCGGGCGATCACCCGCGAGGACGTCCCGCCGTCGCCCTCGCCGTCCGTGGTGCCGAACGCCCGGTCGCCCTCGTCGACGATGACCACGACCTGGCCGATGGCGCGGATCACGCTGAGAATCTTCTCGAGGTTGCCCTCGGTCGCGCCTACCCATTTCGACCTGAAGTTCTTCAGCTTGATCGTCGTCAGGCCGCACTCCTTCGCGAACGCCTCCGCCACGAACGTCTTGCCCGTGCCCATCGGGCCGGTGAAGAGGATGCCCATCGGGACGCGGCTCGTGCGGCCGTCGCGGATGTTCTCGGCAATCACGCGAAGGTCCTTCTTCACCTCCTCCATGCCGCCGACGACGTCGAAGCCGTGTTCCGGCTCGACGAACTCGACGAGCCCGAAGCACTCGCGCTCGAGGATCTCGCGCTTGCGCCTGGCGATCAGGCGGTCCACGTCCGCGCGCGCGCGATCCGCCACGGCGGCCGGGTCGGTCTCGGCCGCGGAGGCGCCCGGGGCGATCAGGCGCCGGATGTCGTCGGGAGCCATGCCGGCGGTGAGCGCGGCCAGCGCCTTCGCGCGCGCGGGCACGTCGGGCCCCGGGCCGAGAATGCCGGCGATGAACGCCTCGCGCTGCGCGGCCTCCGCCTCCGACGCCGGCGGCGGCGTCAGGATCGAGGCGATCTGCACGGCCTTCAGGCCGGCGGTGACCTCGGCGTAGCGGTCCGCGTCCCTCTCCGTCAGGCGCCCGTCGGCGATGCGCGCCACGGCCTTGCGCGTGGCGCGGTCGGGCATCGGCACGTCGACGACGGCCACGCGGGGATTGGAGACGATCTTCGACGCCAGGTCGCTGAGGTTCTCGGCGATGAGCAGGATGATGTTGTCGCCCTTCTCGATGGCCGGCAGCGACGACCAGCGGTGCAGCATGATGATGGCCGCCCGGTCCGCGTCCGCCTGGAACGTCGGGTCGCCCGCGGGGGCCAGCGACTCGGCGTACTCGAGAATCACGGCCGCGCGCATCGAGCCCACGAGCAGCCGCTCGAGCGCCGGCAGCACCTTGTCCTTGCGGGTCTCGCCGAGCACGTCGTTCAGGTCGGCGTCGCCAGCCGCACGCTTGGCGAAGCGCGGCCCGGTGGCCATGTTGTAGACCGCAATGCTCTCGCGGCTGTCCTTCAGCAGCACGTCGGTCAGGAAGTCGACCAGGCTCGACGTCCTCTGCCCGTGCACGACGACGTCGTAGACGTTGCCGTGGAGGACGAACATCGAGGCTTCGCCGCGCAGGTAGCGGCGGCGCAGGTCCTCGGCCCAGGACGGAAGCAGGCGCGATTCGTTCATGGGTCTGTCACGAGTTGGAGGCCAGGCCGAGGCTGTTCAGCAGGCGCTCGGTGTCCGCCGTGCTGTCCTTGATGGCCTGCACGCCGTCGAGGAGTTCGTCGAGCTGGCCCGAGAGTTGCTGCGGCGACTGCATGGTGACGATCTGATCGGCGAGGAGCTTGAACGAGTTCTCGATGAGGTCGAGCTGGCCGCGGGCGACGCCGAGGTACTTCCGGATCTCCTGGACCTTCTCGAACCGCTTCATGATGACGGCGAGGTTCTTCTTCGCGATCTCCGTCTGCGCGTCGCCGTCCCCGCCGGCGCGGATCGCCTTGTCCCAGCGGTCGCGGTCCTTGTCGAGGCCGGCGATGTCGATCGACGCGAGGTACTGCTCGTAGCGCGCGCAGGTGACGGCCATGTCGAGAAACGCCTCGACAAGGCGGTCCGTCTTGACCAGCTCCCCTCGCAGCAGGTCGGCCGTGAACGACGGGTTCTCGGTGGCGAGGCGCTGGATCTCGCGCTTCTGCGCGACGAGCCGATCGACCCGGACGCGGTCCGCGTCGGCCAGCAGCCTCATGCGCTCGGCCCGGGCCTCCCGCTCGGCCAGCTCCCGGACCTTGGTGAACCGCGGGTCCCAGAGCAGGTGCTTGAGCCGCGCCGACTCCGGCGCGTAGAGCAGCCACAGCGCCTCGGCCCCGATCGCCAGGACGGCGAGAAACGGGTTCGTCGTGAGGGCTGCGGCGGCCAGCGCGCCGCCGAGGAGCGAGAGGTTGTAGGGATTGGCGAAGGCGAACTTCAGGTACGGGCGCTTCTCGAGGATGGCATCGCGCGCGGAGGCCGCGACGGCTTCCACGACCGGCGGCAGCTCCCGGGGCGGGTCGGGGGCCGAACGCGGCGGGGGTGGAGGATCGCTGACCCGACGGCCGGGTTTCTCCGCTGGCGCCATGCGCGTATTCTACGCGGTTGCGCCCGCCGGCGCGTACAAGAGGTCGAGCAGGCGCTTTTCCACCGTCCGGAACTCCGGCGACGATTTCAGCGCGATGTCGCGGTTGGCGAAGAACGGCACGTCGACCTGGTGCAGGATGCGGGCCGGCCGGGCCGAGAGGACGTAGATCGTGTCCCCGAGGTACACGGCCTCCGACACGTCGTGCGTGACGAACAGGATCGTGTTGTCCACCGTCCGCGAGACGTCGAGCAGCAGTCCCTGCATCCCCCAGCGCGTCTGCGGATCGAGGGCGCCGAAGGGCTCGTCCATCAACACCACGCGGGGCTCGTTGATGAGGGTCCGCGCGATGGCGACGCGCTGCTTCATCCCGCCCGAGAGGTCCTTCGGATAGCGGCTCGCGAAGTCGGCGAGGCCGACCGACGCGAGGTACTTGTCCGCCTGGGCGCGGCGCTCGGATCTCGGCACCCCCCGGAGCCGCAGGCCGTACTCGACGTTGTCGCGCACGGTCATCCAGCCGAAGGACGTGTACGCCTGGAACACCATGCCGCGATCGCGCGCGGGGCCCTCCACCGGCCTGCCGTCGA
>Ga0316603_10001241_pt1 | contig 13439 bp, 15 predicted proteins | sample OWC_soil_day10_n_FD_207649 | JGI IMG/M metagenome (GOLD analysis project Ga0316603, IMG submission 207649) | Wetland soil microbial communities from Old Woman Creek delta, Ohio, United States - OWC_soil_day10_noCT | ecosystem: Environmental > Terrestrial > Soil > Wetlands | place: USA: Ohio...
GAGCGCATGGAGGCGTAGAGTCTGGGTCAGAAATCGGGTCACTTGCCATCGTTTCCCTGTCGGTTAGAATCAGGGCGACGATTCCCGTCTGAGGAGGACTCCCGATGCTGCGCTTAGGACATACGGCCCCTGTTTTCTCGCTCCCGGACGCGGACATGGAGGAGTTCGATCTCGCCTCAGTGAAGGATAAGCAGCATGTGGTGCTGTTCTTCTACCCCAAGGACGGCACACCCTACTGCACCCAGGAGGCGATTGATTTCTCCGATCACGATGAAGAATTCAACCGCCAGCAAGCCATCGTTATCGGCATCTCCCGCGACGATTGCCTGCGTCATGCCGAGTTTCGCGACCAACATGGCCTCTCCGTGCGCCTATTGTCGGACGCGGATGGCAAGGTAGGGCATCAGTATGGCGTCTACCATTACCGCGAGCACGACGGCCACAAGCGGCTCGATGTCGTGCGTTCCACGTTTATCATCGACAAGCAGGGTGTTGTCCGTCACGCCCTCTACGACGTGAACCCCAAAGGTCACGCTGCGGAGGTTTTTCAATTGATAAAGGAACTGAACCGAACATGCAAATCGCAAAAGACAGCGTAGTCACCCTCAAGTACCGCGTTACCGATAGTGACGGCAACATGGTGGACGAGGGCAAGGAGCCCTTGGTCTATCTCCACGGCGGTTATGGCGGTATCTTCGATACCATTGAGGAGCAGTTGCAGGGCAAGGAAGCCGGCGCCGAACTGGTGGTCAAGCTCCTGCCCGAGCAAGGCTTTGGCGAGTACGACGAGACCCTGGTGGAGATCGAACCCCGCTCCCTGTTCCCCGAGAACATCGAAGTCGGCATGCAGTTCGAGCGCGCCAGCGAAGATGATGATGACGAGGATGAGGGCCAGTTGTTTACCATCACCGACATCGCCGACGACAAGGTGGTGGTGGATGGCAACCATCCCCTGGCCGGCATGTCCCTAGTGTTCTCCTGCACTGTCGCCGATGTGCGCAAGGCCACGGCCGAAGAACTCGCCCATGGCCATGTCCATGGCGGCGACGGGCATCACCACCACTGAGCCTGACGGCGGCAGGTGATTATGCCGCCTTGTTGTTGCTCAGTTCAGGAAGCGCCTCAGTTCAGCAGGCGCTTTAGCTCGTAAAGTTTGTCCAGGGCCTGCTTCGGCGTCAGGCTGTCCGGGTCCAGATCGGCCAGGGCATCCAGCGCCGCATGGGGTTCCGGCTCCGCTGCCGGCGGCGGCAGGGCGGCGAATAAGTCTGGCTGGGCCGCGTTGGCCTCTTCCCGCGTCTCGCGGCTTTCCAGCAGGGTCAGGCGGCGCTTGGCATCGCGGATCACCGCTCCGGGAATGCCGGCCAGGGCGGCGACCTGGATACCGTAGCTCTGGGAGGCCGGGCCTTCCTCCACCGCATGCATGAAGACGATGCTGTTGCCGTGCTCCACGGCGTCCAGATGCACGTTGGCGCACTCCGGGTAGTCGTGGGCCAGGCGCGTCAGTTCGAAGTAGTGGGTCGCAAACAGCGTGTAGGCGCGGTTCTTCTCGATCAGTTGCCGGGCGATGGCGAAGGCCAGGGCAAGGCCATCGAAGGTTGACGTGCCGCGCCCAATTTCATCCATCAGCACCAGGGAACGCTCCGTCGCGCCGTGCAGAATCGCGGCGGCTTCGGTCATCTCGACCATGAAGGTGGAGCGGCCCGAGGCCAGATCGTCGGCGGCGCCGATGCGGGTGTAGATGGCGTCGATGGGGCCGAGGCGGCAGCCGTGGGCGGGCACGAAGGCGCCGCAGTGGGCCAGCAGCACGATCAGCGCCGTCTGGCGCATGTAGGTGGATTTGCCGCCCATGTTGGGGCCGGTAATCAGCAACAGACGGCGCGCAGCTGAGAGGCGCAAGTCGTTGGGGATGAAATTCTCGCCGGCTTGGCTCACTTGCCGTTCCACCACCGGGTGGCGGCCCGCTTCGATTTCCAATGTGGCTTCAGCGACAAATTCTGGTGCGCGCCAATCCTCACGTCGGGCGATGGTGGCAAAGGCACACAGGCCGTCGAGCAGGGCGGCGGCACGGCCAATGCGCTGCAGATCGGCAATCCAGGCCGCCAGGGCATCGAGCAGTTCTTCGTAGAGACGCTTCTCCAGGGCCAGGGCGCGGTCGTTGGCGGAGAGGGCCTTGTCCTCGAAGGCCTTGAGTTCCGGCGTGATGTAGCGCTCGGCGTTCTTCAGGGTCTGGCGCCGCTTATAGTCGTCGGGAATCTTCTCGGTGTGGGCGTGGGTGACTTCGATGTAGAAGCCATGGACCTTGTTGAATTCCACCTTGAGGCTGGGGATGCCCGAGCGTTCCCGTTCCCGCGCCTCCAGTTCGAGCAGGAAGGCGCCGCAGTTGGACTGGATGCCGCGCAACTCATCGAGTTCGGCCGAAAACCCTGGGGCCATCACGCCGCCATCTCGCAGCAGGGCCGCCGGCTCTAGGGCAACGGCGCGGGCCAGCAGTGCCGTGCATTCTCCCGGTTCCGCTAGGTCGCCAGCCACTTGGGCCAGCAAGGGGGCCTGGCAGGTCGCCAGCAGGTCGCGCAACCCCGCCAGCCGTGCCAGGCTGTCGCGCAGGGCTGCCAGCTCCCGTGGCCGTACACTGCGCAGGGCAATGCGGGCGGCGATGCGTTCAAAGTCGGCCAGCCCCTTGAGTTGATCCACCAGTTCCGCGCCGGGGCCGCTGCCCGCATCGCCAAGCAGTTCCGCCACGGCGGCATGGCGCGCGGCGGCGTCATCGCGCCGTGCCAGGGGGTGGTGCAGGGCATGGCGCAGCCAGCGCGAACCCATGGCGGTGGCGCAGGTGTCGAGCAGCGAGAGCAGGGTAGGGGCTGGCTCGCCGCGCAGGGTTTCGGAGATTTCCAGATTGCGCCGGGTGGCGGCATCGAGGCGTAGGAACTCGCTCTCACGCTCCACCGTCAGGGTGCTGACGTGGGCCAGGGCCGTGAGCTGGGTAGCGCGGGCGTAGTTCAACAGAGCGCCGGCAGCGCCGAGGGCGAGGCCCAGTTCGCTGGCCTCGTCCTCCGGCACGAAGGCCGCTAGGTCGCGGGTGCCGAAGTGCTCGCACAACTGGCGCGCGGCAGCGGCGACATCGAAATGCCATTCCGGCAGGCGCTTGGCGCAGGCCCGGCGCAGGTCCGGCAGGGCGAAGGCGATCTCTTCCGGCAGCAGTATCTCGGCCGGTCGCAACCGTTCCAATTGCGCCGGCAGCGCAGCGGAATCGGTAGCCATGAGGCGGAATTCGCCGTTCGCCAGGTTGAGCCAAGCCAGGCCGGCCTGGCCCCGATCCAGGTTCAAAGCCAGCAGCAGGCTCTCGGAACGGTCGTCGAGGAGGCTGGCGTCGGTCACCGTGCCTGGCGTCACGACCCGCGCAATCGCCCGTTCCACCGGCCCCTTGGCCAGGGCCGGGTCGCCGATCTGTTCGCAGATGGCAACTGACTCGCCGAGCTTGACCAGTTTTGCCAGATAGCCTTCGGCGGCATGGTAGGGCACGCCAGCCATGGGAATCGGCTGCCCCGCCGACTGACCGCGCTTGGTCAATGTGATGTCGAGCAGCCGCGCCGCCTTCTCGGCATCCTCGTAAAACAGCTCGTAGAAATCCCCCATGCGGAAAAAGAGCAGCGCATCGCCCGCCGTTTCCTTGTGGCGGACCCACTGCTGCATCACGGGGGTGTGGGCTGCCAGGTTCGCGGCAGCCACGGTCTTGCTTGTCACGCTGGCAGTTTCGCGCCCTTGTGGGCGCCGATCACCTGGAGTAGTTGCAGGAATATCTTGGGGTTGCCTGCCACCAGGTTGCCGGTGGTGAGGTAGGCATTTTCGCCAGTGAGGTCGCCCACTAGGCCGCCGGCTTCGGAAATCAGCAGCGTGCCGGCGGCCATGTCCCAGGGGGAAAGGCCGAATTCCCAGAAGCCGTCGAGACGGCCGGCGGCGACGTAGGCCAGGTCGAGGGAGGCGGCACCGGGGCGGCGCAGGCCGGCAGTTTTCTGGGTTAATTCGCGGAAGATGGCAATATAGGCTTCAGCATGATCGAACATGCGGTAGGGGAAGCCGGTGCCGATCAGGGCGTCGGCCAGCTTGTCGCGCTTGCTGACGCGGATGCGCTTGTCGTTGAGGAAGGCACCGGCGCCCTTGGTGGCGGTGAACAGTTCGTTGCGGCAGGTGTCGTAGACCACGGCCTGGGTCATCACGCCCTTGTGGGCGAGGCCGATGGAGACGGCGTACTGGGGGAAGCCGTGGATGAAGTTGGTGGTGCCATCCAGCGGGTCGATGATCCACTGGTACTCGGAATCGCCCTTGGCGCCAGCGGTGGCGCCGGACTCCTCTGCTAGAATCGAATAGTCGGGATAGGCGTCACGCAGGGTCTCGATGATGGCGGCTTCGGCGGCCTTATCGACTTCGGTGACAAAGTCGCTTTGCTGCTTGACGCTGACGCGCAGTTGCTCGGCGTTGAGGCTGGCGCGGTTGATGATCTGGCCAGCGCGACGCGCGGCCTTGATGGCAATATTTAGAGTCGGGTGCATTGATTAAAGATCCGGCAAGCGCCAACGGCGCAGGAAAACCGTAATTCTATATGACCTCGCCTCTTCTCTCCCGCTCCAATCCGCTCCAGCACATCCGTATCGTCCTCTCCCGCACCAGCCATCCGGGCAATATCGGCGCCGCGGCGCGGGCCATGAAGACCATGGGCCTGGAGCGTCTATACCTCGTCGCGCCCAAGTCCTTTCCCGATCCGCAAGCCGATGCCATGGCCTCGGGCGCCAATGACGTGCTGGAAAACGCCGTCGTCTGCGACACTCTGGAGGAGGCCCTGGCCGATACCGTGTTTGCCACCGCTCTCACCGCGCGCCGTCGCGGGCTCGCCGCCGAACCCTTGTGGGCGCGGCAGGCAGCGGCGGAGCTGGTGGCAGAGACCCAGCGCGGCGACGATGGCGCTGAAGTGGCGCTGGTACTGGGCAACGAGAGCGCCGGCCTGACCAATGGCGAACTGGCCCTGTGCCAGCGTTGGGCCTCGATTTCCGCCAATCCCGAGTTTTCGTCCCTCAACGTCGCGGCGGCGCTGCAAATCCTCTGCTACGAATTGCGTTTGGCGGCTTTAGACGTGGGGCCGCCGCCGCCGATCAATGACGCCGGCGAACTGGCGCGCTTCGACGAGGTCGATGGCTTGCTCGGCCACCTGGAACGGGCGGCCATCGGCAGCGGCTTCCTTGATCCGGCGGCGCCCAAGCGCCTGATGCCGCGCATGCGTCGCTTGTTTGGGCGCGCAAGGCTGGAGAAGGAGGAAGTGTGCATTCTGCGCGGCATGCTTTCTTCGTGGGAAAGCAAGAACCCGTCGTGAACCTTGTTGCAAAAGCTGACTCCGGCGCTCGGCCATCAGGCGGTGAGCCGCTATAATTCGCGGTCCTGCAAGGAGAGCTTGCGTGTTTCGACGACTGCACGAAGATATCGGTTGCGTATTTGACCGCGACCCCGCCGCCCGCACCACATGGGAGGTCATTACCTGCTATCCGGGCTTCCATGCCCTGACGCTGCATCGTTTCGCCCATTGGTTGTGGGGTCATCGGCTGCGCTGGATGGCGCGCTTTGTTTCCCATTTCACGCGCTGGTTCACCGGCATCGAGATTCACCCCGGCGCCACCATTGGCCGTTGCGTCTTTATTGATCACGGCATGGGCGTGGTGATTGGCGAAACCGCCGAGATCGGTGACGGTTGCACCCTCTACCACGGCGTTACTTTGGGCGGCACCTCCTGGAATCGCGGCAAGCGCCATCCCACCCTTGGCAAGGGCGTGGTGATAGGTGCTGGCGCCAAGGTGCTGGGGCCGATCATGGTGGGGGAGGGCGCCAAGGTCGGGTCGAATGCGGTTGTCGTGCGCGACGTGCCGCCGGGAGCCACTGCCGTGGGCATTCCCGCCCGCATCGTCGAAGCCGGCCGCGATAGCGCACGTCAGGAGAAAGCCGAGCAGATGGGCTTCTCCGCCTACGCCGTCGGTCGCGTCGAGGACGATCCTCTGTCTCAGGCGATTCATGGTCTGCTCGATCATGCCGTGGACACCGACCGGCGCATGGAGCAACTGATTGCCCAGTTGGAGCGCGCTGGTGTCAGTCTGGTGGAAGACGATCTCGCTACTGCCGACAAATTCGATCCAAAGTTCCTTGGAAAGATAGTTGACTGAAATTATCAGGATATATATAGTCGTGCTTAACAGTCAGGTATTATGACTGTATGACCCTATCGGACAAAAGGTGACGACATGAGATTGACAACTAAAGGACGTTTCGCGGTGACCGCGATGATCGACTTGGCTCTGCGCCAGCATACCGGCCCCGTAACCCTGGCCGGCATCAGCGAACGGCAGAAAATTTCCCTTTCCTATCTTGAGCAACTGTTCGGCAAGTTGCGTCGCAACAAGCTGGTGGCCAGTGTGCGCGGCCCCGGCGGCGGCTATTGTTTGGCCACGCCGATGGAGGCCGTTTCGGTGGCTGACATCATTCGCGCCGTGGATGAACCGATGGATGTCACCAACTGTGGCGGCATGGGCAACTGTGAAGACGATGGTCCCTGCATGACCCACGAGTTGTGGCTTTCCCTCAATCAGAAGATCAACGATTACCTGGTTTCCGTGAACCTGGCGGACTTGGTGAAGCAGCAGAAGGGCTCCGAGCATGCGCTGAGCGGCACCACTGTGCGCCCCCTGCGTCGCACCCGTGGCAACTCGATGACCTCGGCGACTGCCTGATACAAGCGCTGCAAACGTCTAGCCATGTTCTCTCCCGTCTATTTCGACCACAACGCTACCACCCCGGTGGATGTGGCGGTACTGGAGGCCATGCTGCCCTATCTGGGCCAGTGCTTTGGCAATGCCTCCAGCCGCCACGATTACGGGCGCACGGCGCGGCGGGCGGTGGACGAGGCGCGGCAGCGGGTGGCAATGGCCGTGGGCGCCCATCCGACAGAAGTGGTTTTTACCAGTGGCGGTTCCGAGGCGAATAACCTCTTTCTGCGCGGCGCGGCCGAGTGCCTCAGGCCCGGCGTGGTTGCCGTCAGTGCCGTTGAGCACCCCTGTGTGCGCGAGCCGGCCCATTGGCTGGCCAAGAAGCGCGGCTGGACCCGGCACGAAATTGCCGTTGATGGCGAAGGACAGATTGACCGTGACGATTTTGAACGCGCCCTGGAAAAGAAGCCAAGCCTCTGGTCGGTGATGCTTGCCAACAATGAAACTGGAGTGCTGCAAGATGTTCCGAGCCTGGCCGAGGCAGCGCGCAGTCAGGCTCTCGGCGGTTGGTTCCACACCGATGCGGTGCAGGCCCTGGGCAAGGTCGAGGTGGATTTTCGTCGCCTTAGTGGAGCGGGGGTTCACGCCCTGAGCATTTCCGCCCACAAGATCGGAGGACCGAAGGGAGCGGGGGCGCTGGTGGTCGACAAGCGTGTCGAACTGGCGCCGCAGATTCTCGGCGGCGGCCATGAGCGCGGTCTGCGCTCGGGCACCGAGAACGTGCCGGCCATTGTCGGTTTCGGTCATGCCTGTGAACTCGCCCAAGCCCGTCGCGAGTCCCGGCGGCAGCATCTCACCGCCCTGCGCAAGCGCATCGAGAAAGGCTTGCACGATCTGGGCGCGACGCTGTTTGGCGCCGGCACTGAGCGCCTGCCCAACACGATTTATTTCGCCCTGCCAGAGATCGACGGCGAAACCTTGGTGGGCAAGCTGGATCGTGTTGGCTTCGCCTGTGCCAGCGGCGCCGCCTGCTCCAGCGCCAATCCGGAACCCTCCCATGTGCTGCTGGCGATGGGCGTGGCAGCGGGGCTGGCCCGTGGCGCGGTGCGCATCAGCCTGGGCCCCGACAATACCGAACAGCAGGTTGATGATTTTCTGGCTACCCTGCACCAGACCGTGAATGAATTGAAAGGCATGACGGCCCTGGCCTGAGGGCTGGCCGTCGATTACGAAACACCGGAGATTGCAAATCATGCTCAAGCTGCCCATCTACCTCGACTACTCGGCCACCACCCCGGTGGACCCGCGCGTTGCCCAGAAGATGATTCCCTATCTGACGGAACACTTCGGCAACCCGGCGTCCCGTTCCCATCCCTTTGGCTGGGAGGCGGAAAAGGCGGTGGAAGAGGCGCGCGAGCAAGTGGCGGCCCTGGTGAATGCCGATCCCAAGGAAATCATCTGGACTTCCGGCGCCACCGAATCCAATAACCTTGCCATCAAGGGCGCGGCGCACTTCTATGCCGGCACCAAGGGCAAGCACATCATTACCGTCGCCACCGAGCACAAGGCCGTACTCGATACCTGCAAAGAACTGGAGCGTGTCGGCTTCGAGGTCACCTACTTGGTGCCCCAGGAGAACGGCCTGATTACCCTCGACCAGTTCAAGGCCGCTCTGCGCAAGGACACCGTGCTGGCCTCGGTGATGGCAGTGAATAACGAGATCGGCGTCATCCAGCCGATTGCCGAACTGGGCGAAATCTGCCGCGCTGCCGGCGTTATCTTCCACGTCGATGCCGCCCAGGCTACCGGCAAGATGCCGATCGACCTGGCGACCCTGAAGGTGGACCTGATGTCCTTCTGCGCCCACAAGACCTATGGCCCCAAGGGCATTGGCGCGCTGTATGTGCGCCGCAAGCCGCGCATCCGTCTCGAAGCCCAGATGCACGGTGGCGGCCACGAGCGCGGCATGCGCTCCGGCACCCTGGCGACGCACCAGATCGTCGGCATGGGCGAATGCTTCCGCGTCGCCCGCGAGGAAATGGGTATCGAGAACGAGCGTATCCGCATGCTGCGCGACAAGCTGCTCAAGGGTTTCATGGACATGGAGGAAGTGTTCGTGAACGGCGACCTGGAGCAACGGGTGCCCCACAATCTCAACATCAGCTTCGCCTATGTGGAGGGTGAGTCCCTGATCATGGCGATCAAGGACATCGCCGTTTCATCGGGTTCCGCCTGTACTTCCGCGAGCCTGGAACCTTCTTACGTCCTGCGCGCCCTGGGCCGTTCCGACGAACTGGCCCATAGCTCGATCCGCTTCACCCTCGGCCGCTTCACCACCGAGGAAGAGGTGGATTACACCATCAAGCTCCTGCACGACAAGATCGGCAAGCTGCGGGAACTGTCGCCCCTGTGGGAAATGTTCAAGGATGGCATTGACCTCAATTCCGTGCAGTGGGCGGCACACTGATTCAAGGAGACTTTCATGTCATATAGCGAAAAGGTCATCGACCACTACGAAAACCCCCGCAACGTCGGTTCCTTCGACAAGGACGACGAGAGCGTCGCCACCGGCATGGTGGGCGCGCCCGCCTGCGGCGATGTGATGAAGTTGCAGATCAAGGTCGGCAAGGACGGCATCATCGAAGATGCCAAGTTCAAGACCTATGGCTGCGGTTCGGCGATCGCCTCCAGTTCTCTCGTCACCGAGTGGGTCAAGGGCAAGACCCTCGACCAGGCCATGGAGATCAAGAACACCCAGATCGCCGAAGAACTGGCACTGCCGCCGGTGAAGATTCACTGTTCCATCCTTGCCGAGGACGCCATCAAGGCGGCCGTGGCCGACTACAAGAAAAAGCGCGGAGAATAATCATGGCCGTGACACTCAGCGAGGCAGCTGCCAAGCACGTTTCCAACTACCTGCAAAAGCGCGGCAAGGGTATCGGTATCCGCCTCGGGGTCAAGACCTCCGGCTGTTCCGGCATGGCCTACAAGCTGGAGTTTGCAGATGCTGCCGAACCGGAGGATATCGTCTTCGAGAGCCACGGCCTCAAGGTGCTGGTGGACCCGCGTAGCCTGCCGTATCTGGAAGGAACCCAGCTCGATTTCACCCGCGAGGGCCTGAACGAAGGCTTCAAGTTCATCAATCCAAACGTCAAGGATCAGTGCGGCTGCGGCGAGTCGTTCACTGTTTGATCTTCATCGGACCTATCCAATGACCAGCGTCGACAGCACTCTTGCTCAGGATCACTTCACCCTCTTCGGGCTGCCGCGGTCCTTCGCCGTGGACGGCGAGGTGCTGGAGCGCATGTACCGGGAGATTCAGGCCCAGGTGCATCCGGACAAGCATGCCCACCTCTCGGATACCCAGCGTCGTCTCGCCATGCAGTGGGCAACGCGGGCCAACGAGGCGCATCAGGTGCTGAAGAACCCCCTCCAGCGCGCCCACTACCTGCTGGGCCTGCTGGGCTTTGATCCCCAGGTCGAGCGCAATACCGCCATGCCCATGGACTTTCTCATGGAGCAGATGGACTGGCGCGAGGCGGTGGAAAAAGCCAAGGGGGTGAGTGACGGCGAGGAGCTGGAAAACCTGTACCGTAGCCTGCGCCAGGACATGAAGGGTCAGTACGAAGCTCTGGGCGTCGCCATCGACGGTAGCCGTGATTATGTGCGCGCCGCCGACCTGGTACGGCAACTGATGTTCCAGGAAAAACTGCTAACCGAAATCGAAGACGCCCTCGAAGCCATCGAGGCATAACATCGAGCGCTCCTAACGCTCATGATCTAACAATACAACCCACCGATGATGAACCGCGCGAAAGACGGCATAAAGGTCCGCCCCCTCCCATCCTCCCCCTCGCGGGGGAGGCTATTGATTTGCTCGCTGCGCTCGATACCTCATCCAGCGCTAATTTTTTAAAAGATCATGGCCCTTCTTCAAATCGCCGAACCCGGCCAATCGGCCGCGCCCCACGAACACCGACTTGCCGTCGGGATTGACCTTGGCACTACCAATTCCCTGGTGGCCACCGTGCGCAGCGGCATGGCCGCGGTGCTGAACGACGAACTCGGCCGTTCCCTGTTGCCCTCGGTGGTGCGTTATCACCCGGAGGGCGAAATCACGGTGGGCTTCGATGCCCTCAGCCAGCAGGCGGTGGACCCCAAGAACACCATCGTTTCCGTCAAGCGTTTCATGGGCCGGGGTCTCAAGGACATCGCCCATGTGGAGTCGATGCCCTATGCCTTCGTCGAAGGCGAAGGCATGGTCAAGCTACGCACCCACCAGGGCGTCAAGTCGCCGGTGGAAGTATCAGCGGAAATTCTCCAGGCCCTGCGCGAACGCGCCGAGGCGGCCCTTGACGGGCAGCTCACTGGCGTCGTGATTACCGTGCCGGCCTATTTTGACGACGCCCAGCGCCAGGCCACCAAAGACGCGGCGCGGCTGGCCGGCCTCAATGTCCTGCGCCTGCTCAACGAACCGACGGCGGCGGCGATTGCCTACGGCCTCGACAATGGCGCCGAAGGCATTTACGCGGTCTACGACCTCGGCGGCGGCACCTTTGACATTTCGATTCTCAAGCTCTCCCAGGGCGTGTTCCAGGTGCTATCCACCGGCGGCGATTCCGCTCTCGGTGGTGACGACTTCGATCAGCGCGTGTTCTGCTGGATCATCGAGCAGGCCAAGCTGACCCCGCTTTCGCCCCAGGATGCCCGCCTGCTGCTGACCAAGGCGCGGGAAGCCAAGGAAACCCTGACCTTCCACGGCGAAGCGCCAATCACCGTCAAGCTCGGCAGCGGCGAATACGTGGACCTCACCCTGACCACCGCGATCTTCGCCGAGATCACCAAGACCCTGGTGCAGAAGACCCTCGCCCCTACCCGCAAGGCCCTGCGCGACGCCGGCCTGACGCCGGAGGAAATCAAGGGCGTGGTAATGGTCGGCGGCTCCACGCGCCTGCCGCAGATACAAAAAGCTGTGGGTGACTACTTCGGTCAGGAACCTCTCAACAATCTCGATCCGGACAAGGTGGTGGCGCTGGGCGCCGCCATCCAGGCCAATCTGCTGGCGGGCAACCGGGCTGCCGGCGACGACTGGCTGCTGCTCGACGTGATCCCTCTCAGCCTCGGCATCGAGACCATGGGCGGTATCGTCGAGAAGATCATTCCGCGCAACTCGACGATTCCCGTCGCTCGCGCCCAGGAATTCACCACCTTCAAGGATGGCCAGAGCGCCATGTCGCTGCAAGTGGTGCAGGGCGAGCGCGAACTGGTTTCCGACTGCCGCAGCCTGGCCCGTTTTGAACTGCGCGGCATCCCGCCCATGGTGGCCGGTGCCGCCCGTATCCGCGTTACGTTTCAGGTCGATGCCGATGGCCTGCTTTCGGTCTCGGCGCGAGAGCAGACCACAGGCCACGAAGCCCACATCGAGGTCAAGCCTTCCTACGGACTCAGCGATGACGAAATCGCCGCCATGCTCAAGGATGGCTTCAATCACGCCGCTGACGATGCCTTCCGCCGTGCCCTGCGTGAGGCCCAGGTGGAGGCCCAGCGTCTGATCGAGGCCACCCAGTCGGCGCTCAAGGACGATGCCAATCTGCTGTCCATCCTGGAGCGGGGCCATGTGGACATGTGCGTCGCCAAGCTCCAGTCTGTGATGATGGGCGACGACCGCCGCGCCATCGACAATGCCATGGATGCCCTCAGCAAGGGCACCGCCGAATTCGCTGCCCGCCGCATGAACCAAAGTGTGCAGCGCGTCCTCGCCGGACGTAACGTGGAGCAGATGGACCTATGACCCAGATCGTTGTTCTTCCCCACTGGGAGTTGTGTCCCGAAGGCACCGTCATCGAGGCCGAGCCGGGCCAGTCGATCTGCGACGCCCTGCTCGACAACGGCATCGAGATTGAGCATGCCTGCGAGAAGTCCTGCGCCTGCACCACCTGCCACGTTGTTATCCGTGAAGGCTTCAACAGCCTTGAAGAGGCCGAGGAATTGGAGGAAGACCTGCTCGACAAAGCTTGGGGTCTGGAGCCGAGTTCGCGCCTTTCCTGTCAGGCCCTGGTCACCGAGACACCGCTGATCGTCGAGATTCCCAAGTACACCATCAACATGGCGAAGGAGGGGGGAGGTAAGCACAAATGAAGTGGACCGACATCAACGATATCGCCATCGAACTCGCCACCGCCCATCCCGACCAGGACCCGATGCGCATCAACTTTGTCGATCTGATGCAGTGGGTGATTGCGCTGCCCGGTTTCAACGACGACCCGAAGCACAGCGGCGAGAAAATCCTCGAAGCCATCCAGCAGGCCTGGATCGACGAGGCGGACTGAGATGCGCCGCTGGCAGTCCATGGTGCCAACAGTTCCGGCGCTCCTAGCGATCCTTGCGTTATTGGCTGGCGTGGTTTCCAGCGCTGGCGCTGCCGACAAGCCGGTGGGACTCACCGCCGATCAGCCCTGGCTCGATGTCATGCACAACGGCCGCATCGTGCGCATCGAACGCGAGCCCGACAACTTCAACACCATCGAGCCGGATTTTTCCCTGACCTCGCGGCCATGCCCTCCCTACTGCATCCAGCCCATGGAGTTGGCGCCCGGCGTAGAAACCGTCGGCGAACTGGAGGTGCTGGAACTGCTGAAGCAGATGGGGCGTCGGGACGACGACATCCTGCTGATCGACTCGCGTGAAATCGAATGGCTG
>Ga0316603_10001242_pt1 | contig 13433 bp, 13 predicted proteins | sample OWC_soil_day10_n_FD_207649 | JGI IMG/M metagenome (GOLD analysis project Ga0316603, IMG submission 207649) | Wetland soil microbial communities from Old Woman Creek delta, Ohio, United States - OWC_soil_day10_noCT | ecosystem: Environmental > Terrestrial > Soil > Wetlands | place: USA: Ohio...
CGCCTTTTCGTTTTGGGGATCCCACTGCGCCGCCCCCCAGGGGCAGGCCACGATGCAGGCCTTGCAGCCCACGCACAGGTCCGGCTCCACGTAGACAATGCCGTCCGACTCCCGTTTTTTCATGGCGCGGGTGGGGCAGGCGGCCACGCAGGCGGGGTTCTGGCAGTGGAAGCAGCCCATATAGACATAGGCTTCCCTGGGCAGTCCGCGGATCACGCGGCGGCCGAGCATGACGATCTGGCAAAGACGCGGCCCCTCCGGCAGTTGCTTGTTCTCCTTGCAGTAGACCTCGCAGCTCAGGCAGCCGATGCATCGGTCCATGTCCTGGACAACTGAAAACATGCTCATTCTGGACTCCTTACGGCTCAAACTCAGGTTATCTGCCGAATCGCATGCCCCCCGTATCGGGCGGATTTTTCACGACTACCCGTCCACCACCTGCGCGAGGGGCAGCAAGGCGTAGATCGATCGGCGGTCCTTCTCTTTGATCAGGGGATGCTGCCCCAGATCATCGGGCAGGAGCAACGGCTTGAGGCCGGGATGGTTTTCAAACGCAACGCCGAAGAAATCGCAACACTCGCGCTCGTGCCAGTCCGCCCCGCTGAAGATCGCCGCGATGGAAGGGGCTTGCTTGGCCGCGTGCGGAACCATCAGGCGGAGCGCCACGCGCCGAGAGGCATCGTAGCGGTCGAAGTGGTACACCAGCATGATGCCTTCCTCCACGTCGACACCGGCGATGTCTTCCAGAAAATACCCGCGCTCGAAAAGCAGGCGCACGGCAGGCAGCAGCTGAGCGGCCTCAATGCTCAGATCGGCGTGGCAGCCGCTGCGCGGGTACTCCCCGGACATCCTGCGCCAGGCCGGGATCGATTCCAGGTCCGCCGGAGGACGGTTTTCGGGTGCTGGGCTCATGCGGTCTTGTCCTTCCGGCTTTCAGGCCACCAACGCCGGCCGGTCAGCTTTTTCTGCAGTTCGAAGATCCCTTCCAGCAGCCCCTCGGGCCGGGGCGGGCAGCCCGGGACATATACATCCACGGGGATGATCTTGTCCACACCGGCGACGATGCCGTACTGTCCCTCGAAATAGAACGGCCCGCCGGAGATGGCGCAGTTGCCGAGCGCCATGACCCATTTGGGTGCCGGCATCTGTTCATAAAGGCGCACCACCGCCGGCGCCATTTTTTTGGAAACGGTGCCGGCTACGATCAACAAGTCGGACTGGCGCGGCGAGGGCCGGAACGCTTCGGCGCCGAAACGGGCGATGTCGAATCGCGCCATGCCCACGGCCATCATCTCGATGGCGCAGCAGGCCAGACCGAAGGTCATCGGCCAGAAGGACATGGACCGGCACAGGTCCAGGATCTGCTGAACCGGCTTGATGTTGATGATCGGCGGGTCGATTTGGGCTTCAGGCTGTATCAGAAGGTCACTTTTCGCGGCCACGTGAAAACCCCCTTGCGCCAGAAATAGACCACCGCCAGAGCGAGGATACCGATGAAAATCATAAGTTCCCAGAAAACCGCCCACCCCGGGCTTGACGGATAGAAAGCCGCCACCGGGAACAGGTAGAGGACATCTACGTCAAAAGCCAGGAAGAGCAGGGCGTAGAAATAGTAATTCATTCCGAAGCGCACGCGGGCCGGCCCGTGAGGGGGGATGCCGCATTCGTAAGGAAGCTCCAAATCCTTCGCGCGGCTCTTAGGGGCCAACAGCGTCGCCCCGATGAGCGGCATGGCACCCAGAAGCGTTCCGGCCGCAAGAAATATGATGATCGCTAGATTAAGCCAAGTGAATTGCATTTTGAAACCCTGATTTTAACAAAAGGTTTACGCAGCTATATAGTAGCGATAACGTGGCTGTATCAAATGAAAAGCACCTCGGAAGGATGGAAAATATGATGTTTGTCCATTAGACGAAAAAGCAAATCCATGAATTAAATATGAATCAGGCTCGGGAACCTATATTATATTCAATTGAATTGTCAACAAATTATTTTAAAAGCATAGCTGGTATATATAAAATCCAACAAACCCGGTTTGTTAGGATTGTATTTATGCATGGAAATGAGAATAAGGAGGGAGGCTGGAGAGGACGGCCGACGGGATTTGCCGTCCACCTCGCCGATGAGCCTGACGTTAAAGAGCTTTAAATTCCGAATCGTTTGCTACAATCCCAGGTATGCCCGGCGGATGTCGGCATCCTGCATGAGGTCTGCAGAGAGGCCCGAACGGGTGATGCGGCCGTTTTCGAAAATGTAGGCCCGCTGGGAAAAACTCAGGGCTTGCTCGACATTTTGCTCCACGAGCAGAAGGCTGATGCCGGTCCCCAGTGCGGACAACGTGCGGTAAATCGATTTGGTGATCATGGGGGCCAGCCCCAGGGAGAGCTCGTCGACCAAGAGGAGCTTGGGCCGGCTCATCAACGCGCGGCCGATGGCCAGCATCTGCTGTTCGCCGCCGGAAAGCGTGCCGGCGGGCTGCTGCTGGCGCTGCCCGAGGACGGGGAAAAGCTGAACCACGTGCTCCTGGCTTTCCTTGAGCCGGCCGCGGGCACTCTTGGGATAGGCGCCCATTTCGAGGTTTTCCTTTACGGACAAATCTTTGTACACCCGCCGGCCCTCGGGCACCACCGCGATGCCGAGGCTCGTCACTTCGTGCGGGCGCTTGCCGACCAGCGACTGGCCGTTGAAGCGGATCTCGCCCCGGGCCGGGGTGAGAACGGCGGTGACGCCAGCCAGGAACGAAGACTTGCCGGCGCCGTTGCTTCCCAGAACGGCGACGCGTTCCCCCGGCTCAATGGTCAGGGAGACGTCCCAGAGAACCTGGGTCTCGCCGCGAAAAAGATCCATATGGGAAACGTCCAATAGGCCAGTCATGATTATTCTCCCAGATAGGCCTGAATGACCCGCGCGTCCCTGACCACTTCATTCGGGGTACCCACCATGAGAACCTGACCCTGGTCGAGCACGATCAGGCGTTCGGCCGCCGGCATGATGGCGCCCATGACATGCTCGATCCACAGTACGGTAAGCCCCAGCTCGTCGCGCAGGCGGCGGATAAAGGCCACGGCCTGATAGATCTCCTGGGTGTTGAGTCCGCCCAGCACCTCGTCGAGCATCAGCAGCTTGGGTTCCGTGGCCAGCGCCCGGGCCAATTCGAGGCGCTTCTTCTGAATCACATTGAGATGGCGGGCCTCAACCCCCCCCATCTCGGCCAGCCCGACAAGACTCAGTTTTTCGCGGGCGGAGCTTTCGATGAGGGGCCGCGGTTTTTCGGGGTGGCGGTTGATAACGGCGACCATGACGTTCTCGATACAGGTCATGGCCGCAAACGGGCGGGTGACCTGAAACGTCCGGGCGATGCCAAGACGGCAAACGGCGTTCGCCGGAAAACCGGTGATGTCGGCTTCGTCGAAGACGACCCTGCCGGAAGTTGGTTTGAGGGCTCCGGCAACCGCATTGAAAAGGGTGGTCTTGCCGGCCCCGTTGGGGCCGATCAGCCCCACAATCGTTCCTTTCTCGACGGCGAAATCCACCTGGCTGAGCGCCTGCACGCCGCCGAAGGACTTGCTGACCTTGTGACCTTCCAATAACGCCACCGACTCCTCCTTATCTATTTCACGGCCTCCCGCGACTTCATCGGTCGGAATTTTCGCCATAGCCCAATCAGACCGTTCGGTGCGAAGCGCGCCACGACCAGGGCAACCATTCCGAAGACGAGCACGTGATATTCGCCGTAAATCCGAATGTATTCCTCCAGAATGTTCAGTGCGAACGCACCGATGATCGGCCCGAAGAAGGACCCCATGCCTCCGATGACGGTCATGGCCAGGACTTTGAACTGCAGGTCCAATGATGGGATTTCCGGGGTGATCAGGAGCAGGTAATGACCGTAGAGCCCGCCAGCGAACCCCGCCATGGCGCTTGTTACGGTGAAAGCGAGCACGCGCACCCGCAGCACCTTGACGCCCACGGACTTGGCCGCCACCTCGTCGTTCTGCACGGCCCGGAAATTCAGCCCCAGGTTGGAGTGGATCATCCAGTACAAGATGGCCAGGATCAGGACCGCCGCCGCCAGCATGATGTAGTAATAGGAGATCTTGGAATACTCCTCCATGAGTCCCGGGACCTGCAGCCCCATGGTTCCACGGGTGACATTGTATTCGTTGACGATGATGATGTGCAGGATCTGTGAAAAGGCGAGTGTCGTGAGCGAGAGATAGATGCCGCCCATCTTGAGGCACAGGGCGCCCAGGCCAAAGCCCAGCAAGGCGGCGAAGGCCGTCCCGATGCACACCCCGACCCAGGGATTGAGCCCCGCCTTGACCGCGAGGATGCCGGAGGTGTAGGCGCCGATGCCCGCCATAGCCGCATGGCCGAAGGATACCTGCCCGGTGAAGCCCGCCAGCAGATTCCAGCTGGAGGCCATCATCGCGTAAAAAAGGCTCACGATCAGCACATGCTGCGGGTAGATACCCAGCTCCAAGGGCAACACGCACATGCCCGCCAAAATCGCTGCTGAAAACAAGGCCTGCTTTTTTCCTGCCATTATTTCATACCTGTTTTTCATAATAAGATTTAAGGCCCGACGGACGTCGGGCCTTAAATCTTAGTGCGCCCGAACAGCCCGGCGGGTCGCACCAGCAGCACCAGGATCAGGATGATAAAACCAAAGACGTTTTTGTATCCGGTGGAGATGAAGGCGGCGCCCAGGTTTTCGACCAGTCCCAGCGTGAGCCCCCCGACGACGCAGCCCCACATGGAACCCATGCCTCCCAGCACCACCACCACGAAAGCGGTGAGCGCCACCGGCACGCCGGCCGTTGGCGTCACCGGGAAGACGGGGGCGAGGATCACGCCTGCGGCGGCCGCCAGGGCGCAGCCCAGGCCGAAGCTCAGCATGTTGAGCCGGGCTGTGTCGACCCCGTTCAACTCCGCCATCTCGCGGTCTTGACTGGTGGCGCGGATGATGCGGCCGAACCAGGTCTTTTTGATGATGACGAAGATGACCGTGATGACGGCCGCACCGGCCACCAGAGCGGCCAGGCGCTGGTTGCCATAGAGGAAGAGGTCGAAGAAGTCGGTCGCTCCGCTCACCCACAGGGGCGGCTTGTTGGGGTAGGGCCCGAAAATCAGCAGGTAGGCGTTCTGCAGGACGATCGAGAGAATGAAGGTCAGGATGAGCGAATACATGTCGTTGCCGTAGGTGGGGCGGATGAGCAGGTATTCGATTAAAAGCCCCAGCACGAACACCAATCCGACGGCGATAACCATGGCCAGCATGAAGTTCACCCCCAGGGCTGAGGCGAACAGGTAGCTGAAATAGCCGGCCAGGATGTAAAGCTCCCCGTGGGCGAAGTTGACCACGTTCATGATCCCGACCACCAAAGAAACGCCCAGGGCGGCCAAGGCATAGATGACCCCCATCACCAGACCGTTCATGATCGAAATGGCAAACATGGGGCGGCCCCCATAGATTGTATGGCCTTCACGACCATGCAAACTATTATAAATTACTTAAAAATTTCGGAGAGATGCTGTCGGCTTGCATGCCGCTGGCCCATTCGAGACCCTGGCGTTGCTGAGACGCATTCATCGAACGAGAGCCGGGCGGGAGACGGTTGCCGTGTCTCCCGCCCGGCCCTTATGTTTCAAAGTCCAAAAGATTCAGGATGCTCCTGGCGGAGCATCCTGAAGAAGCATCCTTACCGCATCAACTTGCCGGTGGCCGCCTCGGGCGGGTAGAGCACCACCTGCTGCTTGTTCTGCCACTGGATGACCAGCATGGGGGGGTCCCACTGGTGGTACTGGAAGGTTCCCTTCTCCATGCCGAACTTGGCCATGCCGCGGGTCGTCTTGAGGTTGGTCTTCTCGAGCGCCTCCACCAGCTTGGCCGGCTCCGTGCTCTTGGCACGGTTGATGGCATCGGCCGCGATTAGAACGGCGTCGAAAATGGAACGCGATTTGTAGTCGGTGGGCGCCTTGCCGAACGCCTTCACATAGGCTTCGCGGTAATACTTGGCCAGGTCGGTCAGTTCGACCTTCTCGTGCATCGAGGAGACAAAGCACTCCAGGTTGCCGTAGTCGCCCACGTTCTTCCAGAAGTCAGGCCACAGGCTGGGGGGGCCGGCGCCGTCCAGGATCACAGCCTTGGGGCTCACGCCGGTCTCACCGGCCTGGGCTACGAAGTAGTGCAGCCCGACCCCGTAGATATAGGCCAGGATGACATCCGGCTTGTAGGCCTTGATCTTGGTCAGCTCGACGTAGTGGTCCTGGCTGTTGCGCTCGGTGATCATGGATTCGTAGGAGATCCCGGCTTTGGCCATGGCATTTTCGGTCAGCTTGCCGATGCCGATGCCCCAGTCGGTGTTCTCGGCGATGATGAAGACTTTCTTGAATTTCTCAGACTGCACCCATTTGGCTATGGTCTGCAGGACCACGCCCGAGTTGGACGGGCCGGCGCGGAAAACGTAAGGATAGCCCTTGGCGGTGATGTCGTCGGCCCAGGCCTCGGCCACGACAAAGGGGATCTTCAAGCGGTTGGCGACTTCGATTTCGGCCAGGGCGGAGGAGGATTGGCTTTCGCCCAGCACCATCACGACCTTGTCGCGGGTGACCAGCCGCTCAAATCCGGATGCGGCCTTGTCCACGGCGGCCGTGTCTTCGAAGACGACCTCGAGCTTCTTGCCGAGGACGCCGCCCTTGGAGTTGACGTACTCCGTAGCCAGCTTGATGCCCTCGTCAAACGCCTGGCCGGTGGCCGCGGCGGCTCCGGTGCGGGGTCCGACCACCCCGACTTTGATCGTGTCCTGGGCCCAGGCACTGCCGCAAAGCAGCAGCACGGCAAAAGCTACGACGCTGATTCTGCAATTCCACTTCATGAGCAGCCTCCTTTAGGATATGAGTTTGCGAAGCCGCCGGTCCTCGGCAGCCTTGGGTCCGGATTCAAGGGCTATTAATCTGCCCAATTTGAGGTCATCTGTCAATGACCGAGACCGGATTGACTTGATCAGGAATATTCCCCTAAAAGCAATACGACATACCGCTTTCGGCGCTGAAAAAAACAAACCGAATGTGGAAAGAACGAGGTGAACAATGGAGAAGCTCATCATCACCGCGGCGGTCACCGGATCTTTGCCCACCAAGAAAAAAACGCCCTATGTTCCGATCACGCCGGTCGAAATCGTCGCAGCCGGGGTGCGCTGCGAGCAAGCCGGGGCCGCTGTCATCCACGTTCACGCCCGCAACCCCGCGGATGAAAGCGGCTCGACGGAATACGCCCTTTTCGAGGAAATCTACCGGGGGCTGAAGGAACGGACCGGCCTCATCATCCAGATCTCGACCGGCGGCCGGGCCGGCATGGCCTACGAGCAGCGTTGCGAGCGGCTCAAGCTCAGGCCGGAAATGGCCAGCCTGACCACCGGGTCGGTCAACTTCCCCGACTCGGTCTATGCCAACAGCCCGGAACTGATCGAGCGTCTGGCGCGGGACATGCAGACCTACGGCATCAAGCCGGAGATGGAGATCTTCGACGTGAGCATGATCCGCAACGCCGTGGACCTCGCCGAACAGGGCCTGGCCGACCCGCCGCTGCATTTCGATTTCGTGATGGGCCTGAAAGGGGCCATCCCCGCCACGATCGAAAACCTGGTGCACCTCAAGAACAGCATTCCGACCGGATCGACCTGGACCGTGGCCGGGATCGGGCCGGCCCAGCTAATGATGAACACCCACGCGATCCTGATGGGCGGCCACGTGCGGGTCGGCCTGGAGGACAACATTTATTTTCGGAAGGGAGAGCTCGCGCCCAACGAACGGTTTGTGGAGCGCATGGTTAAACTGGCATCCGAATTCGGCCGGCCGGTGGCCACCTCGGACGAGGCACGGCGGATCATGCATCTGACATAGGTCCGATCGATACTCTTTATTTTTTTTCCACGATTGCTCCCGACGCGGGCGGTGGACCTTATTCGCCCGTTTCAAACATCAGCTTGTAGCATTCGATCAGCCGGTGGCCTAAGATCCCGGCCAGCTTCTTGTAAAAAATGAAGCCGCTTTCGATGTGCTGCTGCAGAAGGGTTTCAAGCTTTTTTCTCTCGATCTTCGAGCAGCGCGTCGGCTCCAAGCATTCCGCACCGGCCGAATAGTAGTTTCGATCAACCAGGCTCGACCAACCAAAGGCCTCCCCGGCATGGTCAATCGTGTAGACTTCCTTGGGCGGCTCGCCGACGAATAACCGCACCCGCCCCTCGATCAGCGTATAGAAATAATCGGCCTGTTCGCCTTCTCGGAAAACGACGTCTCCTTTCTCAAAGCGCTCCATGGTGGTGATTCCCATGAATTCCTTCACAAACAGCATATCCATTCCCCACAAGAGGTCGGCCTGATCGATCAGCATGGCATAGCCTCCTTTCCTATCCGGTGTGTGGTTCGGCAACTCCCGAACTCGAAAAAATGTTCATCCCGGGCTTGATTTTTTGGATCCCGACGAGTGGATGGGTCTTTTGCTGTCAGGCGCCCCTGGCAAACCGAACGACGATTGGACGCAAATCGGAATAAAAGAGGCGCGATGCCGAAAATAGAGGCCCGTGAAGAGGTGCGATCCAGATCGCTGAACGCAAGGAGAATCCATTTCAGGTCAGGCTGAGCAGAGGATGCATGACGCCTATCAATAAATATACATCCGGCAGCTTCAAAAAATCAAATATAATCGAAGGCACTAAAATCTCAACCCAACGATCGAGCTCAACCGCCTTCCATAGGGGGGAACAGGGTTACCTCATCTCCGCTGTTCAGTCGGGTGGCGGCATCCGCGCGGCGGCCGTTGACGAGCGTTACCGCTTCGACTGTTGCCGGAATCCGCAGCGCGGCGAACAGATCGGCGACGGTTGCTCCCTCGGCAAGGGCGAGTTCAGCGAGTCCCTTGCCGGCCGGTGCGTAATCCCGAATATTGGCGAAGGTATGGACGTGCACCCTCATTCTGTTGCTCTGATCTGCTACAGCAACCCCAGTTGCCTGAGCTTCGCCTCCGACGGCACGCCTTCATGGCTCCACCCCCGCAGCGCGTAGTAAGGCAGGAGCATCTCCTCCAGCCTGCAGACCATGCCCTTGGCCGGGCCGGCGGGCATCGGCTCGCGCGTAATGCGCGGGGGTAGGGCATCGTCCTTGCCCGTGAAACCGGCGGCCAGCAGGAAAAGCCGTTCGGCGTTGAAGATACGCTCGCCGATTCTTTCCACCTCCTCCGGCGTATAGCCGGCGCCGGTGGCTGCATTGAGCAACTCCGTGATGCCGAGCGGTTTCACCATCAGGTTCTGCTCGACCAGGTAGCGCACGCTGAAAAAGACGCACAGGCCGGCTGCGTCGATCACGCAGAACAGGTCCTGCCACTTGGCCACCAGCGGTGGCTTGTCCTCCCAGGTGTGGGGGTCGGCAGCGACAGGCACGCCCAGGAGCTCGAAGTAGGCGGGGTCCCCGCGCATGTGCGAGCCGCCGATGGGCGAGGTGGCGTAGGCCAGGCCCATGCCTTGCTCGCCTCGCGGGTCGTAGCCCGCGAAGTCCAGGCCCTTGGCGACCATGGCGAGCTCCGGTCGCCCATAGCGGGTTGCTAGCCGCAGGCTGCCCTCGGCCAGGATGTTCCCGAAACCCTCCCTCATTCCGGTCATGCGCGTGAGGGTGACCAGGGCTTGGCCGTCGCCCCAGCGGACGGGCATTCCTACCTCGGATTCCTTCAAGAACCCCTTTTCGAAAAGCTCCATGGCGCAGGCAACGGTCGAGCCCATGCTGATGGTGTCAATGCCGAGCTCGTTGCAGACATAGTTGGCCTTGGTGAGGGCGGCGAGGTCGTCTACGCCGCAGTCCGATCCCAAGGAGTAGACCGTCTCGTATTCCGGCCCTTCGCCCTCGCCCTGGAAGGGGCCGTCCGGGATGCGGGTGACCCGGCCGCAGGCGATCGGGCAGCTGAAGCAGGGTTTGGCCCTCACGAGGTATTTCTTCGTGAGGGTCTCGCCGTAGATCGATTCCCAGCCCTCGAAGGTGCCCTGCTGGAAGTTGCGGGTGGGGAAGACTCCGTGGCTCTGGGTTCCGACTACGGTAATGGCCGTGCCGTGCGTCCGCAGCGGCGGCGGGTTGTCCCGGGTTTTGGCCTTGAAGGCGTCCCGGTATTTGGCGTTGGCGGCCTTGAAAGCGGACGGGTCGGCCAGCGAGACTTCCCCCTCGCCGTGCACCACCACGGCCTTCAGGTTTTTGGAGCCCATGACGGCGCCGACGCCGGCGCGACCGGCGGCGCGGTCGCGGTCGTTCATGATGGCCGCAAAGAGCACGCGTTTCTCCCCGGCCGGGCCGATCACGGCGGTCTTGGCTTTTTCACGAGTTTCGCTGCGCAGCGCATCGTCGGTGGCATGCGTGGTTCTTCCCCAGAGATGGTCCGCAGGCCGCAGCTCGGCCCGGCCGCCGTCGATCCACAGGTAAACCGGCTTCGCGGCGACCCCTTCGATGATGAGGGCGTCACGGCCGCTTTTCCTCAACTCGGCGGGGAAGTTGCCGCCGGAGTTAGAGCAGGTGATAGCGCCGGTCAGAGGAGACTTGGTCGTCACCACGTAACGCGCGCCGGTGGGGGCCGCCGTACCCGTCAGCGGTCCGGCCGCCATGATGATCTTGTTCCCCGGTCCAAAAGGATCGCAGGTCGGGTCGACCTCTTTGCGAAGGTAATAGATTCCGAAGCCCCGGGCGCCGATATAGTCGTGGGCGACTTGGGGGTCGAGCGGCTCGCTCGTGATGTTACCGCTGCTCAAATCGACCCTAAGAATCTTGCCACACCAGCCATGCATGTCCCGCCTCCTATTGAACACCTTGAATCCACTGCCAGGATGTGGCGCCTAAGTACGGGTTGATGAAAGGGATGCGCCATGCCCAATGAACTGACATCGGTCTTGAGTTTTGTCAAGGGAGACTCTGAGAGGCGAGTGGCAGCTACTTGGGATCGATAGTCGAGCGGAGCAATATCCGCACTTTTCGGGAAATCGGTTTGTTATTGACCAAATCAATCAATCCCATAATCGTATAGTCCCAGAGGTTCTACATAATTGCTGATACGTGCCTTGAGTCGGGTTGCTATTTCGTTTGTGTATTAGTTGCTGTAATATCTTGAAAGAAGGAAGGATGTATGCTGTCACTGTATCGCCCGTTTAGCGCTAACCGATTTTGATGGGATATATCCTAGAAGCACAATCTATCCAAGTTTCTTCCAGCAAAGATGATATCCACATTTTTCTGCAGAGCGCTTTATTTGAAATTACTGAAAAACTCACATCGCTAAAAAAGTCGCCAAATCTTTTCCATCCACATCGCCGTCTCCGTCGAGGTCTTCATCGTAGCAGTCGGTATTGCAATCGGTGCGGCCGAATTCGGCGGCGAAGCGTTGAATCAACAAATTCGGTTTTATATCAAGATACTCGGATTGAAGACCGGCGTTCGCTTTTACTATCTCGGTGGACAGACTGTTGTCCGTAATGAATGTATTTGAATTCACGCTTCCGCTGGTAGTTCCGAAAAAATTAATTATGGTATTTCCGGAAGCCATATTCATATTTAGTCCCAAGGGCACGTCCTCGACGACATTATTCTTCAGCACCATCGAGCTACTACCTTCGTCAAGAAAGATCCCTGCAATCGGGTGTCTGCCTGCCCAAGCAGAAGGTACAATATCATAAACGTAGTTTTCGTATATCATCGTTCCAGGTTGTTTTGATAATGTATAAATCCCCGCACCGTCATCGAAGAAATTCATTACCCGGTGGATGCGGTTATACCTCACTATATTGTTCTTAAGCGTAGTATTAGCCTCTGTCGAACCCCATCCGACGCTGATTCCCGAGTAGGGCGTGTCGACCAATTCGTTGTGTTCGATAATCGTGCCATCGGCATAGATTGTCCCTATACCTACGTCGCTATACTCGATCCCTACGCGGGTTATATAATTGTTTGAGATTATATTTCTGCTTGATGCATTGGCGGAGCTCGGTTTTACAATCACGACCAAATTGTCTGTTACCGCGCCAGCGAGGTCAACGATGATACCGCTTCCCGAAATATCCTTCAATACGTTGCCGCGTATGATGTTATCATTCGTGCGCGAGTAAAGCACAATCCCTCCACCCCCTATGTTTTGGAATATATTCCTCTCAAGAAGCACATTGTTCGCGTTTTCCAAGTGTAAGGCGCCAGTTATTCTTGGCACAACATCAGTGATTTGCGATCCGAAAATTCCCTGGCTTGGCATAGTCCAAGTCGAATGCTCAAAAGTTATCCCATAGAATTGGATATTGTGTGCGGAAGCTACCTTTGTTCCCACGACCTTAACAAGATTCTGAAGCTTAGGAGCGATGATTTGAGCGCTTTCAACGTTTTCTCCGGCACGGGCTTTATAGAAGACCTCGCTTGTTTCAGGATTTAAATACCATTCCCCTTCCGTGTCCAAGAGCTCAAACGCATTTTCGAAATAATAAGGATTATCGTACCTCCAAAAGCTATATGGAAGAGTGAAAGGATTATGTGCTTGTCCTTGTTCATCTACAAGAATTCCTAACGGAGTCTGTATCGAAACCGATGCGGTCGTTTCTGATACCGAAAAATCATTTATGAGATACCTGCTTGAAAGCCAGTGATGCGTTGCGACCATCTCCACTTTGTTCAACCGGGACCACCTTGCGATATCCTGGCTCCTGACCTTCACGAGTTGGTTTGTGGTGTCCCATGACAGTACGCGGTAATAATTGTTTAATTCAGGCTCGCGAGCGCGCACAGCCGCTTTTCCGTTTACATATAGCTGCCTAAAACGAAGCGCGCCAACCGGAGCCTTATACACGCCGTTCCCCACCAAAGCCCAACCCGTGATTTGGCTACCTCCCGATATTATCGGTTTTTCTCCAGGATACGCTTTATATATGATGTTGTACCCTTTTGTTCCGGAGTCTCTCTGGTCAAATGTTAATGTATTAGTTAACCAATAAATGCCCCCTCTTAGGTATACTATAATATCTTCTGTCATATTACTATTAACAGATCTTATTGCATCTCTAACCGGTTGAATAGTATCCTCACCAGGAGAAACATAATAAGTTGCTGCTTGCACAGAACTTACTGCTAACAAAAATACTACACATAGTATCAGCATGATTTTTCCCATTGTGTCACCTCATTACACGGATTGACATGATGCCCCTTTTTTCTAGCTTTCCGATTCCAATTCAGCGATGTTGTGATGCCACTTGCATGCGCGTCACCATTTCCCGAAGCGCACTGGGCAAATCCTATTGCCCATAGGCCTCACCGGGCTTCTTGAACAAGGGATTAGAGCGTCGCTTGCGAGACGCTCTAATCCTTTATTTGTCATGCGGCCGCTTGAGCTCTCAGACGTGTGATCTCCTCTCATCATGCCC
>Ga0316603_10001243_pt1 | contig 13431 bp, 12 predicted proteins | sample OWC_soil_day10_n_FD_207649 | JGI IMG/M metagenome (GOLD analysis project Ga0316603, IMG submission 207649) | Wetland soil microbial communities from Old Woman Creek delta, Ohio, United States - OWC_soil_day10_noCT | ecosystem: Environmental > Terrestrial > Soil > Wetlands | place: USA: Ohio...
AAGGGAACAGACCATGAGCGACAAAACTTTCAAGCAGATTCAGGACCTTCCCGCAAGGCATCTTCTCGAGGCGGGCACTCCCATGTGCGCGGGGTGTGGCGGGCTCGAAGCGATAAGGGAGATATACGACCTCATCGGTGAGAAGACCGTCTTTGTAAATGCGGCGGGGTGCATGACATTGCTTGCCGTTTATCCGTTCACCCCGTTTCGCGGTTCATGGCTCTATACCGCCATGGCCTCAGCCCCCGCGGGGGTACAGGGGGTCCGGGACGCTTTGGATATTCTCCTCAAGAAGGGGCTTATCGGTCCGGACGAGGACCTGGAAACGGTCGCGCTTACCGGCGACGGGGCTGCCTATGGCATAGGGCTCTCCTCAACGTCGGCCGCCATCGACAGGGGACTCAATTTCATGTACATCTGCTATGACAACGAAGGGTATGGTAATACGGGTCAGCAGACATCTGCCGCAACCCCCCACGGTGCCAGGACCGCGACCAGCAAAGGACCGAACGGGTACTGCGGGCACAAGAAGGATCTCTATGCTGTCTGGGCGGCTCACAAACCCGCATATGTCGCAACGGTGGCTGGCGCCGAACCGCTTGACCTTGCCCGCAAGATAAAAAAGGCCCGGGGCCTTGCCGGGCCGCGGTTGATTATCGCCCTTGCCCCGTGTCCCACCGGCTGGGATTTCGATCCCAGTGAATCAGTGGAGATCGGCAAGTTGGCTGTGAAAACGGGGATCTGGCCGCTGAAGGAATACCAGGACGGAAAGACCGTACATACGGTGGTTCCCCGACCCCGGCTGCATGTTGATGAGTACCTGAAACGCCAGGGGCGCTTCTCCCATCTTTTCTTTCCGAAGAGAAACGAAGTGGTGCTGAAAGAGATACGGGAAGCGGTCGATGCCTACTGGGATGGAATCTGCTGACGCCGGGAAACATGGGGCTGAGGAAAAACAGGGAAAGCGGGGACGCCTTTGCGGTGCGCCCCCTCATTGTCAGGTCGCGTGTTTCACATAACCCCGAAGAGCTCTTTGCGCACTTTTTTCACGTAGTCGATGGAAGATGCAAAATCTCCATAGAGGAACAGCAGGCTGCTGTCGGCAGGGGCAAGATCCTTGACCCGCGTGCCATATTTTTCTTTCAGAAGAAGCGCGATTTTTTCATACCTGTCGAAACCTTCGTAGGCCAGCGGTTCGCTCCAGATGACCATGTCGCCTTTAGTGATCCGGGTCTCCCCTTCAACCTGGTCCCAAACAAGGATGAAATCATCATCCTTCAGGTCGGGAAGCTGATCGGCGGACTGCAGACATTTTCCCAGATACAGCTTCATCTGCTCCTCCTGCTCCAGCAGCACCCTTCTCTGTTCTTCGGTAAGTTTTTCGAGGTCCTTATGGCAGCTTTCCTTATAGGGGAAAACGATCAGGTCGAGGAATCCCTGGCAGGAGGGGCAATAGACTTCGAGAAAAGTCTTGCGATGGAAAAGGCCGTACTTGCAGTCGGCTCCGGTACCCTTCCAGTCACATTCCTCACAGGCATACTGTTTTTCTTTCCATTCCTCATAGTACAATGTCATAATATGCTCCTTACATAATTAAATTCATTCGGAGGTTTCATCCATGTGGTTTTTCAAGACTGAAAACGGCACGTTCTGCATTCGCTATCTTCGCGAAGGATACGGACTCTTCATCGGCCAGGAATATCTCAGCTGGCACAAAGATGCCGAAAGTGCTGCAAAGCAGGTCCGTGATCAGCGGACCGGCTATCTGCCATGGGACAGCCTGGGAACAGTGGATCTGCCGGAAGACATCAGCAACTGGCAGTCTCCGGAAGATTTCCAGACTGCCGATCACATCAAGCCGACCCACGATCCCGTTGTCGTTCCCGTTACATGCCGCTGCGGCCACCAGATCAGTGAAAGTATCGGCAGGATCAGAACGATCGGCAAGTTTCCCTGTCCCGTCTGCAAACAGGAAATCATGCTTGAAGCGGACCGGGTGCGGGAAATATACGAATCTGCCAGGAGGCAGTATCCGAACGGTTATATAAAAGGCATTTCGCCCAGGTGACTCTGCCTGCTATTTGATCCAGACGGTCTGGATGTTAACGAATTCCCTGATTCCGTAATGGGAGAGTTCCCTGCCATAGCCGGAGTTCTTGATTCCGCCGAACGGCAGGCGCGGATCACTTTTCACACGACCATTGACGGAGACGGAACCTGCCTCGATGCGGGCGGCGAGTCGCTCGCCTTTTTTCGTATCCGCGGTCCATACCGAGCCTCCCAGCCCGAAAGGTGAATCGTTGCCGACCGCTATCGCTTCTTCTTCGTCCTTTACCCTGATGATCGCCGCCACTGGACCGAAGAGTTCCTCATGGTAGGCCGGCATTCCCGGTTTCACGTCACTCAGGATCGTCGGGGGGTAGAAATATCCTTTTCCGTGCAGGGGTGTGCCGCCCAGCACGATTTTTGCCCCTTTTGCCACAGAACTTTCCACCTGTTCCTGCAACTCCCTGATCAGATCTTCCCTTGCCTGGGGGCCAACCTGGGTTTCCTCGAGAAGCGGGTCTCCCACCACCAGGCCTGCCATGGACTTCTTGAAGCGTGCCATGAATGCGTCATGGATGGAGTCCTGGACGATGAAGCGCTTTGCGGCGACACAACTCTGGCCGGAGTTATAGCATCGTGCCCTGGCACCGGCATGGGCTGCCTCGTCAAGGTCTGCATCCGCAAGAACGATGAACGGGTCGCTTCCCCCAAGTTCGATGACGGTCTTTTTCAGAAGTCTCCCCGATGTCGCCGCAACCTGTCGGCCGGCATGGTCACTACCGGTGAGAGTTACTCCCCGTATCTTTTCATTTTCAATGACGGAGGTTACCTGCCTGGACGAAATCATGAGGGTGCGGAAAACATCCGTGGGGAAACCTGCCTTGCGAAACACATCCTCTACGGTAAGAGCGCACCGGGGGACATTCGAGGAATGTTTCAAAACTGCGGTGTTGCCCGCCATCAGCGACGGTGATGCGAACCTGAATACCTGCCAGAAAGGGAAATTCCACGGCATTACCGCCAGGATGACGCCGAGAGGGCGAAAGGCTACATACGCCCTTGAACCGTCACTTTCAGCGGGTTCGTCGGAAAGCATCCTTTCAGCCCTTTCCGCGTAAAAATCGCATACCCAGGCGCATTTTTCGATTTCAGCCCTTCCTCCGCAGACCGGTTTGCCCATTTCGACCGCCATAAGGTTCGCATATTCATCCCTGTTCCGGCGGAGAATCGCTGCCGCTTTCTTCATCAATTCCGCGCGCTCCGCAAATGGAATCTCCCGCCAGGAGAGCCAGGCATTATGGACTTTATCGATTACCTCCCGCGTCTTCGAGCAGGACCATTCGTCAAAGACCTCCAGGAGTTCGCCCGTTGCCGGATTGATCGATGAAAATGACATTATGTTTCCCCTTTTGGATGATTGCGGATCTGAAAACGTTCATGCGTCAACTGTCCGGGGAGCCCCGGGCCAGCTTGCCGTCCCACCGGGAAAGCCGATATCCTATGCTTCTCCACACGTTAGCTTGGTAAGGGCTTCGCGATATTTTTCCGCGGTCCTGGCGATGATATCTTCCGGGAGCGGGGGCGCGGGAGCTTTCTTGTCCCAGTCGAGCGTTTCCAGGTAGTCCCGCAAGAACTGCTTGTCGAAACTGGGTTGAGGACCTCCCGGTCGATACGATGCCTTCGGCCAGAAGCGGCTGGAGTCGGGGGTCAGGCATTCGTCGATAATGATCAGTTCTCCGTTGTAAACCCCGAACTCAAACTTTGTGTCGGCTATTATTATTCCCCTCGTATCGGCAATATTCCGGGCCTTCTCATATATCCGTAATGTGGCTTTCATAGCCTTATCGGCCAGGTTCAGGCCACAGAGTTCCACCATTTTATCAAAGGAGATATTTTCATCGTGGCTGCCGATCTCGGCCTTGGTCGAAGGGGTGAAGATGGGTTCGGGCAGCCGGTCTGATTCCCGCAATCCGGCGGGCAGGGTGATACCGCATACTGATCCGGTCTGCTGGTACTCCTTCCATCCCGAGCCTGCCAGGTAACCGCGGACAATGCATTCGACAGGCAGCGGTTTTGCCTTCTTCACCAGCATGGAACGCCCCCGGAGGATTTCGGAATATTTGGCGCATTCGGGGGGATAATCGGCAACTTCGGTGGATATGACGTGGTTGGGGATAATGCCTTCCATGAGTCTGAACCAGAATGCCGAAATCTGGGTGAGCACCTGACCCTTGCCCGGAATACCTTCGTTCATGATGACGTCAAAGGCTGAAATGCGATCGGTAGTAACGATAAGGAGTGAATCTCCGAGATCGTAGATGTCACGCACCTTGCCGCGTCCCGCAGACTTCAGGTCTGGGAAATCAGTGGTGAGAACGAGTTTTGTCACGGTATGTCTCCTTGTGAAAAAAAATAAAAATGTGTTGAACCTGAGATGGCGGATTTTTACCGGCAGCCGGTGAAATCAATCAGGGCCTGTCAATTGGACAGGCCCTGATTTGCATACTTTATAGTTTGATACAGCAAAAAAGTCAATTCTTCGTCAGGGGGGATCTCAGCTACTCCGCAAGAAGCAGTGGATTTATCTCGATTTTTGTCTTGTTCCGCAGGTCTTTCAGCCAGTTTACCACGGCTTCTTCCCTTTTTCCCTGCAGCATGCCGAGTTTTATCTGCTCTTTCTGGCCGGGGAAATCTTTCGTGTCGGTATCGGTTCTTTTCTTCAGCTTGACGGCGTACCAGGTCTCTCCCGATTTGAAGGGAACCTTGGGTACGGGCGCAGCCTGGGTCAGGGCAAAGGCCGCTTCCATGATCTCCGGAGATTTGCCGATACCCGGTATTTCGCCGTTGCCGGAGAAGGAAAAAGGCCCGGTGTCCTTGAGATTTTCGGGTGTTTTCCCCTGGGACATCAGGGCAACTGCTTCCATGGCTTTTCTATTCGCCAGTTCCCGGGCTTTTTCGTCGGAGGCGAGTTTTTCAACTCGAGGTCTGACCTGGGCAAGAGCCGGTAATGTGGAAGGTTTTTTCTCGATTATTTTGAACAGATACACGCCTTTATTAGTTTCAACCGGCCCGCCGAGTTCTCCCTGCCTCAAGGCGAAAGATTTCCGGATGAGATCTCCTTCTCCGGCGATGGGTGCCGGCGGCTGCTGCAGGGCAAAAAGGGATGTTTTTTCAACCTTCAGGCCGAATGTGCGGGCGGCTGCGTCAAGGTCGGCCGACTTGAGATTCCTGTTCAGTGCATCGGCTGCCTTCTCGTAGGCCAGTTTCGCGGCTTTGAACCGCAGGGCGTCGGTCCTGACACGTTCCTTTACTTCCTCGAAGGGGAGAATATTGCCCTTGTCCTGATAACGGTCGATATTTTTCTGATAATAGGTCAGCATGTCATCGTTGGTGACGTTGAGGCCGGAGGCAACCATCGCCGGAGTCAGCAATACATAGGATATGCTGACCTGTTCCGGGATTTTGAACTCGTTCCTGTGATTCTGCAGGTACATATTCAAGTCGCTATCCGTCAGTTTTACCAGCGGTTTTACCCCGGCAGGGCTGAAAGAAACAAAGGAAAGCTCTACTCTGTCGCGCTGCTTTTTGAAAATCTGCAGTGCTTCCGCGTCGCTCACGCTTACCCTGTCCATGACTTGCTGGCGGACTTTTTTCAGCAGAAGCTCCTCTTTCAGGCCTTCTTCAAAAACCTGAGGGGTCAGGTGGTTGGCCTGAAGCAGTTGGTGGTATATCTGGGCGTTGAATGCGCCGTCTTTCTGGAATGCGGGTATGGCGGCTATGGCGTTGATGACCTCTTCTTTCGAGACAGTGACACCCGTCCGCTTGGCTTCATTGCGCATAAGCGCGGTATTGACGACGTTTTCAATGGCCAGTTTCTTCAGCCCCAGCTGTTTTTCCATTTCCGGGGTAAGCGGCTGGTTGGATAGCTGCTGGTACATGTTTCGGAGGCGATTGTAGTTCTCCTGGAATTGTTCATAGGATATCTTGGTGCGTCCGACCTTGACGGCATAATCCGATTTTCCCAGGCCTTCCTCCCCCGTGCCCCAGACGAGGAATATCGTTCCGATGAATGAAAGAACGATGATAGCGAATACACCCTTTATGATGATTGACTGCTTGTATTTCCTCATGATGCCGAGCATTGCGGATGATCTCCTTTATGTGAAAATAGGGGAAAGCCCCTCTGATAGCGGTTCGAAATAGTAATATAATTGGGGTACAAAAGCAACCACTTGTGTAGCATATGTTTTTTTCCCGCTTGCCAGAAGAAGTGGATTTTGTTACTATCCGAAAATTCAAATGAAATATACCGCACGCTTCATCGATTTCGGTGAATTAACGCAGACAGGAAATGAAGGAATCCACCATGATAAAAATTTTCGATTATATATTCGGCATGTTTTCCAGTGATCTCGCCATAGACCTCGGCACGGCAAATACCCTCGTTTATCTGAAGGGCAAGGGGATTGTCGTAAGTGAACCGTCCGTCGTGGCGGTTCAGAAGACGTATAGCGGTCAACAGAAGGTGCTGGCCGTAGGTATGGAGGCAAAGAAAATGCTGGGTCGCACTCCGGGTAGCATTACGGCGATCCGCCCCATGAAAGACGGTGTCATCGCAGATTTCGACATTACCGAGGAAATGCTCCGCTACTTCATTCACAAGGTGCATAACCGCAAGACGCTGGTTCGCCCGCGCATCGTAATATGTGTCCCTTCAGGTATAACCCAGGTGGAAAAGAGGGCGGTGCGGGAATCGGCCGAGTCCGCCGGTGCCCGCGAAGTCTATCTCATTGAAGAGCCTATGGCGGCTGCCATCGGTGCAGGGCTCCCCATTACGGAAGCGGGGGGGAACATGATCGTAGACATCGGCGGCGGAACGACCGAAGTGGCGGTAATATCCCTGGCCGGAATCGTTTATACCAAATCCGTGCGGGTTGGCGGCGACAAGATGGATGAAGCGGTCGTGCAGTTCATTAAGCGCAAGTACAATCTCCTTATCGGGGAGCGGACCGCGGAACTGATAAAGATCGAGATAGGCGAAGCGTATCGCGATGAGACGGTTCGCACCATGGAAGTGAAGGGGCGCGATCTTGTTTCCGGAATACCCAAAACGATTGAAATCGATTCCAATGAAATCCGCGAAGCGCTTTCGGAACCCGTCAACGCCATTGTGGAAGCAGTGAGGATTTGCCTTGAGAGGACGCCACCCGAACTGGCGGCCGATATCGTAGACAAGGGAATCGTCCTTGCCGGGGGAGGAGCGCTGCTGCGTAATCTGACCTTGCTGCTGCGCGAGGAGACCGGATTGCCCGTCGTCATTGCTGAAGACCCACTGTCCTGCGTCGTTCTCGGTTCGGGCATGGTTCTCGATGAACTCAATCTTCTGCGGAGAGTGGCGGTTGCGTCGTAATATGCCGTGTTTGACCGTGTAGTCCACCACTCGCCTCTTCTCGCCATGAAAAAAGCTGCCCGAACTGCGTGACCCGCCGTATGGGCATACGTGCGGAAGGCATCGTGCACATTTTCGGTTTTTGCATGCACAAACCCGATAACCATAGTATCGTTCCGGTCTGCAATCAACCGGAACAGACCCCCCAATGTCTGGCCAGACCCGTCGAGCACATTCCCGAAGCCCGTTCCATCCTCAAGGATAATGCATGTGACAGAAAAGCTGTGATCCTTTTGCATTGGTCGATTGAAGTTTCAGTCCCGCCTTGTTGCGCTATCCTTTCCAGGCTGCGCAGGGAAAGCCCCTTGCAAAGATAGAAACATGGTAACCATGAACTCTCTGTTCCAGGAGGAAGACATGCCGGATGAAATTCGTAACCACCTGCAAGCACACCAGGAGGTTACCCGGTTTATAGAGGAGAAACTTGCGCCGGAGATTTGCCGGGCCGTCGAAATGATAGTTGAGGCCCTGGGCAATGGCAAAAAGCTGCTGCTCATGGGGAATGGGGGGTCTGCGGCCGATGCGCAGCATTTCGCCGCCGAGATTGTGGGACGCTTCAGCATGGAAAGGCGCGGCCTTCCGGCCATCGCCCTTTCCACCGATACCTCGATTCTGACCGCAATTGGAAATGATTATGGATTCGACGCAATATTCCGGCGCCAGGTTGAAGCGCTTGCAGCTGAAGGTGATGTCGTGATAGGAATCTCCACCAGCGGAACATCGGGTAATGTTTTCTCCGCGTTGTCGCTGGCCCGGCAGATGGGATGCCGGACCATCGGCCTGCTGGGAAGGGACGGGGGGACCATCAGGGGCATCGTTGACATGGATCTTACCGTCCCCGCCAAGGATACCCCGCGCATCCAGGAAGGTCATATTCTGATGATTCATATCATATGCGATCTCGTTGAAAAGAGACTCTTTTCCTGATAAGGTGCGTTCCGCTTACCGGAAAACACGGATAGCGAAATATTTTCAGTAATGAGGTGTCCCTATGAAATATGAGCCAATGGACCTTGCCGGGGTGAAGACGTACCCCTTGTCCGAGCGGACCAACAAGGTCATTATGAAAAAGCATTTTTGCACCGGAGTGAGCCGCGGAATGACGGTATCCGAACTCCTTGCCGGAATGCCTGACCAGCTTGCCTCCCGCGGCCTTAACAAGGTAATCGACGCAGTCGTCGCGGCCCGTGAAAGCGGGAAACCCGTCGTGATCGGCATGGGGGCACACGTGATCAAATGCGGCCTTCAGCCCGTCTTGAAGAGCCTCATGGATGCGGGAGCCGTAACCGCATTTGCCGTGAACGGGGCCGTCTCAGTCCATGATTACGAAATTTCCCTGATCGGGGAAACCAGCGAAGACGTGGGTGCCGTGCTGCATTACGGAAGGTTCGGCATGGCTGAGGAGACAGGGCGGGACATTAACCGGGCGCTCAGGAAAGGTATTGCGGAGGGACTGGGGTATGGGGAGTCGGTCGGGCGCTTCATACTCGACAACGGTAACCCTTACAAGGATGCCAGCCTCATGGCCGCCTGCGTGGAGCGCGGTATCCCGATTACCGTTCACGTCGCACTCGGCACCGATATCATTCATCAGCATCCCGATGCGGATGGGGCCGTAATCGGCCAGGCTTCGTATACCGATTTCAGAATTTTTGCCTCGGTGGTTTCCCGGCTTGGTGACGGTGGAGTATATCTGAATATCGGCAGTGCGGTACTGCTTCCCGAGGTTTTCCTCAAAGCCCTGTCCATCGTGCAGAACCTTGGTTACCATGTGGATGATTTCACCACGGCCAATTTCGATATGCAGCAGCATTACAGGCCGTTGCAGAATGTTGTAAAACGTCCGACTTCCGGCAAGGGCCGCGGATATACCATAACCGGGCACCATGAAATAATGCTGCCGCTGCTTGCGGCTGGAATACTCGACAGAATGGGACAACAATGATTTAGCGATACGATTTGCCGGTCACAGATATGTTGTTGACCGCCAGAACGTATCGGGGAGTCGAAATGGAACGGAAGGATGCAGAATCCGTCTTTAACAAGGCGCGGAAAATAAAGGCACTGGTCATAGGGGACCTGATGCTGGATGAGTACCTCTGGGGGAAAGCGGAGCGCATATCACCCGAAGCCCCCGTCCAGGTGGTGGATGTGAGCCGTGAGGACCTGAGGCTCGGGGGCGCCGGGAACGTGGCGAATAATCTCGTGGCCCTGGGATGCGAGGTTTCGGTGTGCAGCGTGATCGGCGGCGACGAGCATGGCGGTATCCTGCGCAGGGCATTTACCGGCAAGGGAATCGACGTGGGCGGGGTCTTTGAAGATCCGATGCGCACAACCAGCAAGAAGACCCGGGTGCTCGCGGCCAATCAGCAGATTGTGCGCATAGACAGGGAATCAAAGGAAGCGGTGAACAGCTGGTTCGAGGACAGGATCATATCGTTTCTGCGGGAGCACGGCGGTGAATGGAACGTCATTCTGGTTTCGGACTATATGAAGGGAGTGTTGACTCCGCGGGTTCTTTCCGCTGTATTCGAAACCGGAAAGCTGGCTGATATTCCCGTGGTTGTCGATCCCAAGGGAACCGATTATTCAAAATACCGGGGAGCGACGATTATTACCCCGAATCGCAAGGAAGCGGAAATCGCATCGAGGATTTCCATCGTCGACGAAGAAAGCCTGGGCAACGCCTCCTCCTCACTGCTGGCGGAAGGGCACTACGAAGCGCTCCTTGTTACCAGGAGTTCGGAAGGGATGTCGCTCTATATGCGTGACGGGTCCGTTACCCATATCCCGACGCTGGCTCGCGAAGTCTATGATGTTACGGGTGCGGGCGACACCGTCATGGCTACCTTGGCCCTCGGACTCGCGTGCGGACTCGGTTTCGTCGAGTCGGCCCGCCTGGCAAATGTGGCCGCGGGCATTGCGGTCGGCAAACTGGGCACGTCGACGGTTTCACCGGCCGAGATCATAGGCTCCATAGGCCATGATCACCTGGACAGCGATGTCAAGATCAAGAACCTCGATGTGCTGACATCGATCGTCGAGGGAGAGAAAAAGCGCGGGAAAAAGGTGGTTTTTACCAATGGCTGCTTTGATTTGCTCCACGTGGGTCATGTGCGCTATCTGCAGAAAGCCAGGAAATACGGTGATCTGCTTGTTCTCGGGCTCAACAGCGACGATTCCGTGCGGAGGCTCAAGGGCGAGAAGCGTCCCCTCATAGGTCAGAAGGAAAGGGCACATATTCTGGCGGCACTCGATTGTATCGACTACGTCATCATATTTGACGAAGATACACCGATCAGGCTGCTGGAGGCACTCAAGCCCTCAGTTCTGGTAAAGGGGGGCGACTATACACCCGAAACGGTTGTCGGCAAAGATCTTGTCGAGTCGTATGGGGGAAAAGTAGAGTTGGTCGAGTTTGTCGACGGCAGATCGACGACAAATATAATCGAGAAAATCCTGCAGAGTTACAGTTGATGCCTTTGCCTAAAAAGGTATCTGCCGTGTCCCTGGCTGGCCCGCCAATGTGGAAATGGCGGATTCGAGGTGCTGCGTGGTGAAACGAAACAGGGCCGTATTTCTTGACCGTGACGGCACCATAAACGTGGAAAAAGGGTATGTCCACAAAAGAGAAGACTTTGAATTCATTCAGGGTGCCACCGAGGCTATCGCTCTGCTCAGGGATGCAGGTTTCCTCATAGTTGTGGTCACCAATCAGTCGGGCGTGGCGAGGGGGTATTATCCGCTGGAAATGGTCCATCGTCTGCACAGTTACATGGATGAGCAGTTGGCGAAGTCGGGGGTTAGCGTGGATGCTTACTACATTTGCCCCCATCACCCCGAGGGGGTGGACGGAGATTTGGCGAAGGTATGCGAGTGCCGGAAGCCTTTGCCGGGCATGCTCATGGATGCCGCGAAGAGTCTCTCCATTAACCTGTCCCGCTCCTATATGATCGGCGACAAACTGAGTGATGTGGTAGCGGGCTTGCGGGCCGGTTGCCGTTCCGTCCTGGTCGGGACGGGATGTGATGCGGATGAATTGTCCAGTATCTCATGGGACGTGCCTCGTTATGGGACGCTGCTCGATGCGGCAAGGGCAATTGTCGATGAGATCGCCAGGTGCGGGGAGCCGGATTGCTGATGCAAACCGGGCCTTGAAACCCTACCTGCGAACTGTACGGCAGAGTGGTTGAAGGCAATGCAATTCCATCATTATTGTTTGACTACATCGCTTTTCCTGTGCTAATAACATGCCTGTCGAAAAAGCGGTGAATTATTGAATTTGTTGAGGAAAACTTATGATTGAACGTGAAAAGGGTATAAAGAAGGGGATTGTCCTGGCGGGTGGTTCCGGCAGCAGGCTCTATCCGCTCAATCTCGTGGCCAGCAAACAATTGCAGCCGGTTTATGACAAGCCGATGATCTATTATCCGCTCGCTACGCTTATGATGGCCGGTTTGAGGGACATCCTGATTATTTCGACACCCCATGACACTCCGCGGTTCCAGGCCCTTCTGGGAGACGGATCGAGGTGGGGCATAAAGCTCAGCTACCAGGTGCAGCCGGAACCAGCTGGGATTGCCCAGGCTTTTCTGATAGGGGAGGAATTCATCGGAGGCAATCCGGTCTGCCTTATCCTGGGCGACAATATCTTTTTCGGCAAGATGGGCCTTGACTCAATCGTCGCGAACTTTGAAAAAGGCGCGCGTATTTTTGGCTACTACGTGAACGATCCCGAAAGATATGGTGTAGTGGAATTCGACGAGCATGGAACTGTTGTGGGGATAGAGGAAAAACCGGCCATTCCGAAAACCAATTATGCGGTCCCCGGATTATATCTGTACGATAGCGGTGTCGTGGAGATAACCAGGGATCTGAAGCCGTCGGCGCGGGGTGAACTGGAGATCACGGATGTGAACCTCGAATATCTTCGCCGCGGTGAACTCCGTGTTGAAAAGCTGGGGCGCGGCATTGCCTGGCTGGATACCGGCACGCACCAGAGCCTCCTGGAGGCCAGCCATTTCATCGGCACGCTCGAGGCCCGGCAGGGGCTGAAAATCGCCTGTCTCGAAGAAATTGCCCTGCGCATGGGCTACATCGATTGCAGCATTATGGAAAAGGTGATTTCCGGGACGCCCAGGTCGGGGTACCGAGATTACCTGGTACGCGTTCTCAATGAAATAGTCAGGGAGGGGCATGATGCACGATAATACGGTTTTTACCCGGGGAAAGATTCATGATGTAATCATACGTCCCTTGAACAAGCATCTCGATGAACGAGGCTGGCTGTGCGAACTTTTCCGGGGCGACGAACTCGATGGAGACATCATGCCGGCAATGGCCTATATGTCGATGACGCAGCCCGGTATTGCCAGGGGGCCGCATGAACATGTCGAACAAACCGATTATTTCTGCTTTATCGGGCCTTCAAATTTCAAGGTCTTCCTCTGGGACCAGAGGGAGGGTTCACCTACCCGTTGGACAAAGCAGGTGTTTTTTGCCGGCATCGATGCACCCAGGATGGTTGTCGTTCCCCCCGGAGTAGTCCATGCCTATAAAAATGTCGGTACCGAAAACGGGATTGTTTTCAATGCCCCGAACAGGCTCTACGCCGGAGAAGGTAAAAAGCAGCCGGTGGACGAGATCAGGCATGAAGACCTTGAAGAGCCATGCTTTAACCTTGACTGACAGTTGAACATGATGGTGAAGCTTTGATCGGAGAGGGGAGGGGCGACCTCCCCTTGTCTGTTTATGGATCGAATGTTTCCCGGAACATCTGGAGCGCCGAGTGCTGGACTTTTTAGCAAAACACAGGATAAGGATACTTGCGGGAGCAGCTCTCCTTGGAGCAATTGTTTTCTATTCCCTGAATCTGAAACAGAAGGAAGAGGCCAACGCTTTTGAAAGGGCCGTAATTACCATTACTTCTCCAATAG